>Ga0181379_1000019_pt1 | contig 77321 bp, 65 predicted proteins | sample 2SPOviralmetaG_FD_130115 | JGI IMG/M metagenome (GOLD analysis project Ga0181379, IMG submission 130115) | Marine viral communities from the oligotrophic San Pedro Time Series (SPOT) site, San Pedro Channel, CA, USA - 2 SPOT_SRF_2009-07-10 | ecosystem: Environmental > Aquatic > Marine > Strait... | reverse complement strand
TGTACCTGTGGCAACAACCGATCCATCTACAATAGCACCAACGCCTCCTGTTGAGAACGCACTTGATTCTTTGATGTATGGTGATTTAAGTATTGTAGAACCTGGTTCTAATCTGAAGTAAGTCCCTTTAATTGTTGCTGTTGACAAGTCTGTAGGAGTACCTATTTGAAACCCAGTTAGTCCTTTAAGAATTACACCCTCAATCATTGTACCACTGTTTACATAGAACATTGTTTCTTCTTCGTTAGGTATACCGTTATCACCATTACCTGCCGCTGGCTGAATAATACAGTTACGCTGTCCATCACCTACAATAGTAACGTTTACAGGAATATGAATCGGAAGTACTTCGCTGTATGTTCCGTCTTTGATAAAGATTGTAGCTGGTGTTCTGTTAGATACATCTGCATTAATATAATCACATGCATATCTAACACTAGCAAATGCATAGTCAATAGCCGAACCATGATTTACATCATCAGCACTACTAGTTGAATCTTCTGCTACATAGAAAATTTTGTCATTAGCACCTGCAAACTGCCAACTGTATGTTGATCCGTCTGGTGTTTGTAGATACTTACCAGCATTACCTGTTGTATTTGGAAGCACATAACTAGCACCAACAACAAATACTTCCCAATAATTATTTGTGTTCAAATCAATAAAGAAGTCTGCGCCAGCTGTGTGATCTATTAAACAAATATATGTACTAACACTACTCTTAACAATATCATCTTTGAGATATGATGTACCTGTGGTCCAGGCACCCATGTAGCGTACACCACTGTTAAATTTTTGCCATTTGCCTGCGGCTAAGTCTGTTGAGAAAGTTCCCGACGTGTGTCCAACTAGAACAATATATGTATTACCACCATAAGCAACAACATCGTTAATGGCATAATCAGTTGCTGTAGCCCAAGTGCCTCTAGAATTTACACCTGTACTAAATTCTTGCCAATCTATGCTGTTGATATCTGGTTGTTTGTTGGTATTATCTTGCAATGCTTTGTAGACATTACCGCCATAACGTATAGTTTGTCCAATCCTGTAGTTTGCACTACTACTCCACGCACCTTGGAAATCACTTCCAGTAATAAAATTTTCAAAATAAGTTGTTACTGTTGGTAAATTACCTGTGCTGTTTTGTATACAACGATAGATGTTAGCACCGTATGCTACTAAATCACCTGGTACATAATTAGTAGCGGCATTGTAAACACCTTCTGGACTAACACCTTCAACAAATTTATCCCAATAAGTTGTTACTGTTGGTAAGTTAGCAGTTCCGTCTTGTTTTGCAATATAGACCTGTGAACCGTATTTTACAAGGTCATTTCTTTGATATGCTTTTGTATTATCAAAATCGCCTTCCCACTGTATACCATCAGCAAACTGATTCCAGTATGTTGCATTGGGAGGTGTGTTTCCTTGTGTATCTAGTATACAAATGTATACTTTACCACCGTGTGTTACACCGTCACCAACACGATACTGTGTTGCACCATCGTATACTTGTCTAAACTTAAAGCCTTCGACCATTAAGGTCCAATATGCTGTGTTTGTTGGTATATTACCTGTTGTTCTTGTTACGTTTGAATAAACATAGACATTACCGCCATATTTGACGATGTCGTTCATTTCATATTCTGTAGTCGCATCATATACGCCTGCAAAATGAAATCTTAGTTTTCCAAGGTCTAAAATTGTTGCCATTTATTGCGTCCTGTCTTAATTGTATCTACTAATATTTATGCCAACAGTCATGATAAAAACTTCATCCTAAGATGACCATCGGTGTGTATTTCAAACTCAATAGCATCAATACTCCAAAACCATTGTTTGTAGTCATTTGGACCTACTACCTCAGAATATATAGTATCCGGAAGCACAATAGGATCGGTATCATTGGCGTCAATGACTTCAACTGTACAATCTCCAGTCAATGGATCTAATTTAAAACCATAAAATGTTTTATCACCGTACTGGGTTCCTGTATATATTCCACCTGTACTATCTGTTCTCGAATCATTAATACCCATATTATATTGCCTGATCTAATAAACTTACTGTCACAGTGAAAGCACTAGCTCTGTCTGCTTTAACCTTTAAAGCATCTCCATTTAGTAAGTATATTTTATTTTGAGATACTAAATCCACTGTTTCATTTGGAAAAATTTTACGTTTGTGAGCTACATGAGTCACGGTTGTATCAGCATGTACTCTTTCTAATGTAATAGGCATTGCACTGCCTTCAATATTTGTAATATATGCACTATGCAAAAAGTGTTGTCCTGTTCCACAAGTTACAAGGGTTGTACCTGTAGCGGTATTGATAGTGTCTGTTTTATATGTAGTAAATGAAGCCATGTTCTTCCTTGTCTGTTATACTTATTTATTAAAAATCTAACAAGCTGAACAACCCACTTCCGCCACCACCTCCACTTACAGTACCTGGTTCAAATACGTTAGTAGTTGCATTATATACTAAAACTTGACCAGTTGTAACACCAGTAATGTCGACATCATTTAAATCACCGATACTTGCGGCGGCTGTACCTGGTACAAACTTTGCGCCGTCCCATACAATAGTTTGACCAGTTGTAGGAGCAGTTGTAGTTGTATCAACATCTGTAAGGTCATCTATGCTCATACCTTCAATAGTTGCAAACAAAGATTTATTCATTGTCCAGCGGTCATTTGCGGCATCGTATGTGAAGGTTGCTGTTCCGTCAACTCCTAAATCTGCTGTTAGTCCTGCTCCGTCTGATGATGCCGCATTTGGAGATCCTTTAGCTATAGTAATATTAAGATCATCGACGTCTAATGTTGTACTATTGATAGTAGTTGTAGTACCATCTACTTGCAAGTTACCTTTAACTTGCAACAATCCTGTGTTGTCACCTATTCCAGCTGGGTCAATAATAAATGTACTTGGGCCTCTAAGTTCCCCTGTCAATATAATATTATTTGAAATTTCTGTATCACCATTGGTAGGATTGTGGTCTACATTATTTGCAAAACTACCTAGTTCAAAATTCTTACTTGTTGGCATTAGTATATCCTATATTGATACACATATTTATACCATTCCATCTTATACAGTTGGTCCTGTAGGTGGTGTAAAGTTACTAGTGTATAAAGCACTACCTTTAACTATTCTTATGTCATCAATGTATGAGTTAGTTGGCAGAGAATAGCTTGCGTTTTGGGCTCCTACTCTTACTGGCAAATTACCATTACCAAAAGCAGTACTGCTAACACTAACTGATCCTTGCGATTGACCATCTGCAAACAAATACACTGTTGATCCTGATCTACTTGCCGCACAATGTACCCAATTTCCAGTACAAATGTTAGTTGTTCCACTTGTAACATTTGCAAAATAACCACTGCCATTTGACATGTAAAAAGCTAAGTTATAGCTTGTGCCGTATCCGCAAAAGAATCCCCAAGAAGTATTAGCACCACCTCCTGAAACAGCTTGAGTAAGTATTCCCATACCATCTGCACCGGTGTTTGTTTTAAGCCAAAAATCCATAGTCCAATTTGAATTACCTAAGTTACCTGCGGCACTTGGAAAATCGATCCAACCTGGATTACTACTAACATGGAGAGATCTATCTCCTATTTTCTTTTCGATAGCAGTTAGTTGTACAGAACCACCGCCTCCAGCTGACCCAGAATATCCTAAGGTACTTACATCACTCATATGAGAATCAAAAGGTAATTTAAAATTAGATCCGCCTAGGCCTTGTGTTGATTGTGAGGCTCCAACAGTCAAAAACCCACTACTTGTAAATGTATGTATTGTATATCCGCCATTAGTGGTAATTATGCCGCCACTAACATCAGGAGCTCCAGCAGTAGGATATCTAATTATTACAATGCCAGTACCGCCCTCAGATGCTCGACTTCCGTTGGCATAATAACTAGACCCAGTTTGATAGCCTCCACCGCCGCCGCCAGTATTGTCTCCAGCTTTACCAGCGTTTAGAGCAGAACCATTTGGGCCTCCACTATTATATCCACCATCTTGTCCAGCATTTCTAGCAGATCCGCCTCCGCTTTGACCTCCTGAACCTGCACATGAATTACCAGCACCACCGCCGCCAGCACCACCATTACCGCCTCTGGTGTTGTAGCCTGTACCTCCGCCACCTCCAGCATAGTAGTAATTATTACCGTCTATATTATTTTGTATGCCTGCGCCTCCACTACTATATGTTGCCTGGCTATTATTTCCTGTTGCACCTGCGCCGCCTCCGCCTCCGCCGGGATAGTTTTCTGGGCTACTATTTCTTCCTACTGCACCAGCATAGCCTTGATTCGCAGTACCACTACCGGCGGCATGATTTTCGCCTTGAGAACCTCCTCCACCGCCAGAACCACCATCTTTTCCGCCAAGTTGACCGCCATCTGTATTGTTATATCCAGATCCACCACCGCCGCCAACGGATACAATACTAATACTTCCGCCTACAATTGAACTATCACCGCCATTCATTCCTACATGTCCAGAACTAGTATAATCGTATGGTTTACCGCCGTTACCAACAGTGATAGTATATGTTACTCCAGCTTCTAAATCAATTTTGGATTCAGGACTTGCTCCTCCTCCGCTAGTTGCACCAACTACAGATGTACGAAGACCTCCTGCACCGCCACCTGCACTGCCTGTAAAATTACCAGCTCCACCGGAGCCACCGCCACCAACAATAAGATATTCAACATTTCCAAGTCCGCCTCCACCACTGCTTAAAGTGCCTCCGAAACCTCTTATACTACCTGCTCCTAATGTACTTAATAATGGCATATTCTATTCCTTATGCATACTGTGTCTGACTAGCCAACACTGTAAATGTTGCTGAGGCTGTTTTAATAATTGTAAAGCTATAAACGTCAGTGCCACTAGCATTACCTTCACTAGGGGCAGATCCTCCACTCCACTTAGGAGTTACTGCGGAACCGTCTATTTCATAGGCATTGAGGTAGTAAGGAGTAGAACCTTGTGGCATTAAAATAGAGCAGGTTACACTTTCGTTATCAGATAACATACTATCTAAAGTTGTAGATCCGTCACCTGTAAAATTAATTGTCCTGTTAGCCGTTTGGTTCTGTTTAAAGTTAATAACCGCTTGATCTAAAAAATAAAACCCTATAGTTCCAGTAGTAGAATTACTAGGTTCTGCTTTCTCAATAACTTCATTTATTTTTAGTGTACCATCTACAGTAATACCGTCAGTAAGTGCGGTGCCTGTTATGTCTACGCCTGTGCTAGTGGTAGCGAGTTTTTCCGAGCCGTTTTGATACAGCTTTACATATCCAGAACTTCCAGGAACAGCTAACAAGTAATTAGTACCATCTGGTTTTTCTAAAATTAAGTTTTCACCTTGTATAAAAAGAGACCCTCCGCCGCTTTCTTTTATATAACTATTTGCTGTAGTTCCGTCGTGATATATTTCTAAATCATTTGTACCACCAAGTCTAATTTTATCATCGTCTCCTAAGTCTACTGTTTGTGCAGTAGCACTGTCTATTGTAACTGTAGTACCTTGTACTGTTAAGTCTCCGGTTACTGTTAAATTTGGTAAACTAACGGTTGTGCCTCCTACAACAAGAGAATGACCTCCTGCTGTAGAGCCATCATGAACAACAACTGTATTTTTTTGGGTGTCTACGGTTAATTCACCGATAGCTCCAGTAAAAGTACTGTGTTGTGCTGTTGTTCCTCTTCTAAATTGTAGTGCTGTTGGCATTTTTCTTTCCTATACTAATCCTGGACCATAGTCCTCTGTTTTAAATTGTGTTTCTGCTTGCATATCATACGCTATCGAAACACCTGTTTCTATTCCTAATTTTGAATAATCTGAAGTTAAGTTTCCTAAGTCACCTGAAGGTAAATTTCCTTGTCCACCGCTACTAGCAACATTACCTGGTTCCCAAGTACTGTTTGTATCTGACCAAACCATAGCTTGCCCATCTGTTGCTCCACTTTGATGCAGTTTAGCGGCAGTTATTTCACCGTCACTGATATCTGCTACTGTAATAGATCCAGTAGCTAATAAGTCTGCAGTGATTGCATCTACTTCAATTGACGTTGTTTTTAACTTATTAATTGCCATATGTATATCCTATCAATGTAAATCTACCCAACTGCCGTTTGCAAAAACTTGAGCTTTGTTTGTACTAGTATTATATATCATATCGCCGTCAGCGGCTGTTATTAAATTTCTATTTGTTGTTGATACATTATATAATCTCAATGGACTTTGATCTACATGTACTCTACTACTAGAATCAGCTCGTAATGTGATACTGCTTGTACTGGTAAGAATTGGAGCACCTGCTTGAGTACTGGTTAGTGTACCGCTCACTGTTACATTATCATCTAGTGTAATTGTGCTACCACTACTAGATAATGTACTACCAGTAAAACTTATATCTCCAGTACTTGCGCCGCTAGCAGTAGCAAAACTTAATACTCCTGCTCCGTTGGTTTGTAGTACTTGTCCTGTTGTTCCGTCTGTTGTTGGAAGTGTATATGCAGATGAAATTCGTACAGTATCTGCAGAACTTCCTAAAGCAATTTGATTTGTTGCAGTAGTTGACACTGTGTCACCAATTGCAATAGAGTCATTATGTGAACTAGTACTAGAATGTCCAATAACTACTGATCTTGTTCCTGATGCTAGTGCTTCTTTACCAATAGCAACACTATTAGCACCTGTGGAGCCGTAAGAATTACTGTTGTTTGCTATCGCCGCCGCAAAACTATCAGCACCAGTAGCATAGCTATTTGTTAGAGCAGTTGCACCACTACCATTAACTTGTGCATTATATCCCAAAGCTGTACCATTTGAACCACTGCTATAAACATCAGCGTTATATCCTACCGCTGTAGCATACTGACCTTGAACATAACCATTTTGACCTATTTGAACCACACCTTGAGCAGTTGTTGCTCCCAACATTGCGATCGAAGCCGCAGTTCCGCTACCGCTAATATTTCCTTGTATAGCAATAGAGTTTGAAATTCCTGCTACACTATCAGTTCCAATAGCAATACTATTTGTTGCTGAAGCTGTTGCATCTCTGCCTATACCAATGGATCTAAGACCCGATGCTTCTGCTAAACTACCAATAGCAATACTCAAGGTACCAGTTGCTGTTGGAGTTGTTGAGCCTGTTGTTTCAACTGCATATAGATCGGCTCCGCCACCACCGCCAGTAATTGTAATAGTTTTAGTTGCGCCAGTACCACTAGCTGTAACACCTGTACCTACAAAGTTAAGTGTTGTGGCATCTGTAGTTAGATCGGATCCTTCGTCTTGAATCGTTAAAGATGATCCACCTCCGCCACTTACAGCTTGCCATCTAAAACTTGTAAGACTGTGATCGTAATACAAATAATGTCCATCGTTACTTGCTGTAACATTACTGACATCTGCTAGGTCAGCTAAATGTATTCCTGAAATACTGCCAGTTGCACTTAAATCTGTTGTTGTTACTGTATGTGCATTAAAATGAACTTGTGGTTTATTAGATATATCGATTGAATTAAAATGAAAATCTACAATGTCTCTGACTCTACTCATACTGGCAAATACCTTATATCTATACTTTGTCCGTTTAACGGAGCGGCACTAAATGTTAATGTTGTTCCACTCACTGTATAATCTGCTGGTGGTATAATTATTCCATCTAGTATTACTAGCAAACTGTGAACACTATGATCTGCTGGAATTGTATATGTAGTTAGAACACCATTTCCTGTGTATTGATCACTGGTATATGTTAGTGCAAGTTTTGCATTTGTTACTGTACCATCACTAGGTGCACCAATATTGTTTAGTATTCCATATCCTCTAGCTTCGACTATTTGTCCATTGCTAGGTGTTCCGCCTAGTGTTAAACTTGTACCACTTACTGTTATATTACTATCAAGTTGCGGTACTCCGTCTACAAAAACCAGTAAATTTACCGACGAACCAGGATCTTGACTAAGTGTAAAACTTGCTGTTCCGCCATTTGCAGTAAATTCATCTACAAAGCTACTCGTAGTATTGAGACTAGTCGGTCCAACTAAACTTGGTTCATAACGTCCGGCACTTTGATTATAAATTAAAACTTTACCATCAGACAAGTTATTATTGACAACATCATTTAACTCGTGTATATTTTTTGTTCCAAAGTCAGTATTAAAGTTACTGGTTGCATAACCATCTCCAGCAACAAACTTACTGCTTGAACTGTTATAAATTATTATCTGACCATCTGTAATACCAGTTGTATCAATTTTTGTAGCAAAATCTGTATCAAAGTTTGTTGTACTATAAGGAACAGCTGGTATAAATTTACTTCCATTCCATGACAATATATCACCTGAACTCGGAGCACTAGTTGTTATATCTACATCAATTAGTGAACCAACACTATGATTGTTTATTGTACTAGTTGTCGTTGAACTGGTAGCATTACCTGATAAATTTCCGTATACATTCGCAACATTTAAATCTCTATTAAAGTTCCATCGATCATCTGCACTCGAGTATGTAAGTGTTGCACTAGCACCATCGATTGTGATACCTGCACCATCTGCATTAACTGCACTACCTGCACCACTAGCTATAGTAATATTAAGGTCATCTACGTCTAATTGGGTACTATTTATAGTGGTGGTTGAACCATTAACGGTAAGATTACCATCAATGACTGCATTACCTGACATATGCAAGTCTTTCCACTTTTTAGCTGTACTACCGATGTCTCTTGTATTATTTGTATCTGGTATGAGATCATTTGCAAAATTAGATCCGACACTGGCATTTATTGTAAGTTGGTCGCTAGCATCATCATAGTTAATAGTAATATTGTTGCCGGCTTGTATTAATGAGCCAACTCTATCATCAATACTTTCGTTGGTTGCATATAAGTTTGTTGTACCTTGTGCAACGTCATCACTGTCAAATGCAGTGTTAACACGAATCAATGCTTCCCAACTACCAGAAGTTGAATTGTACTGCCAGCCTCTGCCTAGTGCTAAAAATGTTTGTCCATTAACTGGATTTGTAGGAAAGTTTATTGCCATATTATTACATTATGCTCCTGTGCCGCCGTTTAATGCTTTTACAAGTGTTGCTAATCTGTCAACTGCTTCTTCTAAAGTTGTTGGTGCAGTGCCGTTCCAATCACTAGTTGTCGTTGGTGTATAATTAAAAGTTGGTGTAACTGTACTTACCGCTGTAACATGACCTTCTGCATCTACAGTAACTACTGGTATAAGTGATGCTGATCCATAAGCACCAGCAGTTACTCCGCTATTACCTTTGTGTACATTGGCACTGTTTATTTGTGTTGCACCTGTTGTATAATCTATTGTAAATTTGTTTAATCCTGCGCCAAATGCAAAATTACCATTTGAACTAATTTGCATACGCTGTGTACCAGCTGTATAAAAATCTATTTCATCATTATCAGTAGTACCTATTTCAAGTTCAATTCTGGTATCACCGTCACCGTCTTGTGGATTTGATCCTGCTAAACTATTCCAGGCTGATCCGTTATAAATTTCTGCTTTAGTTGTATCACTGTTAAAACGCAACATACCTGTTGAAGGTGTTGGTCTCTGTGCAGTTGTTCCATTTGGTAATTTTATTGATCCTGTTGTTCCTACATTAAGTGTAGTTCCATCAAACGTAAAGTTTGCATCATCTTCAATTAATCCGCTTGCACCTACTACCGGAACCCTATTGTTTGTTAAATTATTTCCTTGTAAACTAGTAGCTTGTAAGTTACCCGATGCATCAACACTAATTAATGTATGATTTGTTAAACCTAGTACAGGTAATGTAATAGCATTTATTTCACCAGTTACAATAATATCGATCTGAGCGCCATTTTGTGGTGTACCTACAAATGTTACTACTCCACCTGATTCAGTGTAGTCATTTGCATTCTGCATTAATACACCGTTTAAAAATACCATACTAACAGTACCATCACCTACATTTGCATCAAATGCCTGTGTGGATCCGTTTGCAGTAAAGTTTACTGGAATAAAACCTGTGTCAGCACCACTAACAACAGATACCCATTCACCTCCTGTGTATACATAAAGTTCAGCAGTAGTACCTGTATCAAACCAAAGGTCGCCTGCATTAACACCTACAGTTGGTGCATTGTTTTGATAGTAAGCAGTACCGCTACCTTGTGCAATAGTTTGAAATGTTACAGTACCATTTGCGCCTGCTACTGGTACCTGTCCAGTTGTGCCTCTAGTGGGTGGTAATTTATAAAATGTATTTGTACTAACATCACCGATGATAAAATCACCATTACTGTCTATTCTTGCACGTTCTGTTCCAGCTGTGGTAAAGCGTATTTTATCTTCATCTGCAACGGCTTCTACTTTTATATGTGTGTCAGCATCTGCGTCTACAATAGCATCTGTATCTGATCCAACTATTGTAATTGTTTTAGTTGAACCTGTGCCACTAGCTGTAACTCCATCACCAACAAAATTAAGTGTTGTAGCGGCTGTGGATAAATCAGAACCTTCTTCTTGTATTGTAATTTGACCGCCAACTGTTGACCACTGATAATCTGTGCCATCATAAATTAGTGCTTGTCCTGCACTTGCTGTAGATACTCTTATATGTGTATCAACATCTGCATCAGTATATCCAGCATTGCTTACCCAGTCATAATCTGTTCCGTCCCAACTAAGAACTTCTCCAGTTGCGGCTGTTGCAACATTTAAATGTGTATCAACTGCGGCATCATCATAACCACTTACACTTACATCAAATCTTACCAAATCATTGTTAGGATCTGTAGTAATTGTAATACCATTGCCTGCTTGAAAAGTAAGTGTATCTGCTACATTATCAGCAATAATATTATTCTGTCCACTTACTGCAATTTTATCAAACAAGTTTTGTGCAGAGCCGCCTCCACCGCCTACTGTTGAAATTGTAATTTCGTCTGTTGTAGCGTTTGTAGCAATACTAATTCCTGTACCAGCTACAAGTGTAAGTTCATCACTATCTCCGTCTGCAACTACATCTGCTGAGCCACTTACTTTAATAGTTTTGAAAACATCATTGGCACTGCCGCCGCCTACTTCTACCCATGCAGTTCCGTCATATATTTCTGCTTTACTACTAGTTGTACTAAAGCGTAACATACCAGTTTGTACAGTACCTGGGCGTTGAGCGTCTGTACCTTGAGGAAGTATAAACGAATCTGTACTTCCGCTAGCATCTATTGTTCTACCAATATGTAGATCTCTCCACTTTTTAGTAGCACTACCTAAGTCGTAATTGTTATCTAAATTAGGTAATAAACTATTATTAAAATCACTGTTAATATTAATACCATCTGTGTCAGCATCACCTATTGTGATATCGCCCCCAATGGTCACGTTACCTTTTAATTCTGTGTTGCCTTCGACTGTAAATTTACCAGTGTTATCAATACTAACACGTTCTGTACCATCTGTAAAAAATTTAATAGTATCATTGTCTAGTGGATTATCAACTTCGATATATGTATCTTGATCAGCATCGATGACCCCACCTAGTTGAGTCCAACTTGCACCTGTATATCCTTCAAATCTGTTTAGCTGAGTATTAAAACGTATTTGACCAGTATTTTGATTTGCACCTTGCGGACGCTGAGCTGTATTGCCCACTGGTATTCTAATACTACCATTAGTATTAATATTCAAGGTACCACTATTAGTGGTAATTCTATCTTTCTGATGATCTAAATTTAGTGCCATGCATGTCTCTCACAACTGTTTTATATATTTAGTTGTTTGAGACCGACATTTGTTGGAAAAGCTCAGTAGCAAAGTCAAAGCAAATTTTAGCTTCTTCTGCCATACTGTCATCTAATTTTGTACGGATTCTATCTTTAAGTACATCTACATCTTCGTCGAATTGATACATAGTTCCTGTACCAGGAGTACGTTTAGCAATCATTTGTCCGCCACTGAGATCACCCATGTGACGTACATATATGTGTGCCATAAGTTTATTAGGATCGTCTTTGATAGTTAATAAATGTTTTGCATACTTTTCGACTACAGGATATATTGTTGGTTTAAAATCTGTAAGTTGAGTTTCTAATTCTAATATATCAACATGTATTTTTGGAGCAATAATTATATCAGTAAGTTTATGCAATCTCGCAAAGTTTTCTAATAAATTATATTGAGGGTGTTGATTATGTAAAAACTCACAATAACGTTCAGCACTAATACCGCCCATTAGTTCTTTCACAAAGTCTTGCCTTTCAGCATTTTTGTGATGTTCCCAAGTTAGTTGTTTAAGATTACTCATACTTTAATGTAGCATACTTCTTAAATTTGTCAATCTCTTTGAATATTCCAAGCACCAGTAATGCTTATACCACTACCTAAGGTAACAGGTTTAGTTGTTGTTTCTTTTGTAGTGTGAGAGAATGTTCCGCCTTGGTATATAACTCTTGCAGTTGCACCTTGTAATTTGTTAAGGTCACTATGTCCTACATCTGTGGCACCAGTGTCTTCTGTACCATCATAAAAATCATTTGTAGTATCTTGATTCTGTAGTGTTCCAAGCCAAGTCTTGATATCGTTTACACTCCAACTTCTATTAAACTCTACTATAGTTGCAATCAGTCCACAAGCAACAGGACATGCACTACTAGTTCCGCTGAATCTTGTATCTCTACTGGTACTAGGTGATCCAGTTGTCCCATCTCCCCATGTTGTATTTCCACTCTTACTAACATATGTATTATCAAATCTAGGAATGTCGGTACCATAAGTTCCTACAGTTGCGGCTAAACTTCCGTCAGCTGGTGAAAATAAATCGATCATATTTCCCATATCGCTGTAATTAACCTTGCGTTCTTTTGTTCCTGTAGCATATTGATCATCTAATGCACCAACATTTATTGTTGGATTTGTTCTATTTCCTGACTGTACATTTATATTACCTTGCATCGAACCATGAAATTGACAATTATAATAAAACTGTTCTCCACCTGTGCTTGATGCTGTACGCTGATTGGGTGTCCAAGTTACTGTGCCACTTTGTGTGCCATTACTGCTAGCTGTAGGATATTGTACAGCATTTCCAGTTCCTGTACCAGCTGTATGATTAATATAAAAAGGATGTCCACTGGCATTTACATTAAAATTTACAGTGTCTCCTCTGTGAATAGTAACAGTAGGATTGTTTCCACTTACTGATCCGTTTCTATCTGTACCTGACATAGTGTATGCACTCGATCCACTAGATGTTACTGTAATATTAAATGTTTGCGGATCTCCAAATGCGGCTCCTGCATGTTGTGGGAACCCTGGTCTATTAGTTGTAGGCATAACTTGATATCCAAATTGAAAAATACTGACACCATCTCCAAAGTGTCCTGTTTGACTGGTATGCCAATAGTTGTCATAGTCTGGATGATCCCATCGTGTTTGCTTTTGATTACTATTACCTGAGGCAACTACTGTAATAACACCAGCATCTACCATTTCTTTTGCACTAGTAACAATACTACTATCTAGAAATTCACTTTTCATTCTTCCGGAATCACCAGCATCTCCTACATAACGCATAAACTGTGGTTTGTTGGAATCTGATGTATAAGTTATTGCACTACCGGTTCTATGAAATGCATAAGCACTACTAGTAGGAGTTGCTCTATAACCCCAACTGTTAGAACTTAGTGTTGGATCTTTTGTACCATATTTTGAATTAACAGGCTTTGCTTGATGGAATATTTTTTGAACGTCCCATACTTTTGTAAGTCCAAGTCCGTATCCACTATATCCGTCAATAATCCATTTGTTTGCATTATAAGCCCAGCCGTGTGTTCTTCCAAAAATTTGACTACCACATTGAGTACCATGTGTAGCACTATATGGATCAGTGTCGTAATCACCATGAGCCCTTAATCTTGTATATGATGTTTGTATTGAAACTGTTCCATAGCTAGAAAAAGCGGCACTTCTATTACTTGTGCTTCCCCACCAACTTCTAGCTTCTGATTCAGTAGGCACTGTAGTTCCATCCCATCTAGTTTCTAATCTACTGCTAGGAGCGGCATCAAACCAAGCTGGATCAATATAATAAGGACTATCAAGAACCAAATCTAAACAATCACATATTCCATCTCCTGGTAGTACATTTCCGCCTATATAGTCTGTTGGTGATTCACTAGCTGGTCTATTATTAATAAATTCAATATGTCCTATCCAGGTGCCGTTGTCCATGCAAACAATATCAACATCTTTTCCTGTACCAGTTTTTCTAATATTAGCACTTACTGTTAATGCATTACTAGACCATATATCTCTTTTTGCTTTTGGTCCGTTCTCACTTGTAGTTCTTAGTAATTGATATCCGCATCTTCTCAAGTCAGTTGCATCTGGTGATGAAGGGAAATCACTAGCACTTGCATATTGATTCCTATGTTTAACTGGTTCGTTATATCTGTATGTTTCAGTTATCATACAATGTAATTCATCTTCAGGAGGTTGAGGGTAATCATCTGGATAGTTATCTGGATCTTTATGTATAAAAGCAATCTGCGGATCTTTTTCTAGTTCTGCCGCTTCTTCTTCACTTAACCAAAATACACCTCTTGTAGGACTATGTAATATATCATCAGTTTGATCTACTTCTCTTGCTATATATGTTGGATCATCAGGATCACGCAAACTAATATCTAATGCGTCATACTGTTCTTTGGTATATGTACCTAATTGATAATGAAATTCTGCCATCTTTTATCCTTAATGTAAATCTACCCAAGAGCCGTTTGCAAAGCCTTGGAATTTGTTTGTTGTACTATTATAAATCATATCTCCGTCTGCTGAACTTAATGCATCTCTGGCAGTAGTTGTAAAACTATGAAGTTTTAGTGGAGTATTTGCAATAGTTGTTCTTGTTGTTGCTTGTAGTGTAAGTGTACTGGCACTTGTTAATACCGGAGCTCCTGCTTGACTACTAGTTAGTGTACCAGTTACTGTAACATTATCATCTAGTGTAATCGTTGCACCGCTACTTGACATAGTACTTCCTGTAATAGATAAATCTCCTAATGAACTTCCACCTGACGAAGCATCATCTGCTATTTCCCATTTGCTTGAAGTTCCATTATATTTTAAAATTTTGTCATTTGCTACTCCAGTTGTATCTACATCCGATAAACCGTTTAAAAATGTTGCACCTGTTGGAAGATTAGTAATGTCTGATCCATCGATAGCTGGGTACTTTCCGGTTGCAGTTACTTGTATAATTTTATTTGCTGTGGTTCCTACATCTACATCAAGTGTTACTGTACCTGTTGTTCCGCCGCCAGTTAAACCTGTACCTGCTGTTACACCTTCGATATCTCCGGATCCACCTCCACCACCACCGCCTCCGTCTGCGGCTGGTGCCCAACTACTACCATTATACTTTAGTATCTGTCCACTTGTTACTCCAACAGTACTTACATCTGATAAATCACCTAAGTTACTCGGAACACCTGATCCACTAAAAGATGTTGCTGTGAGAGTACCATCAATTTCAATGTCTTGTTTAAATTTTGTTGCCATCTACTCGTCTCCTACTAAACATATTTATTCACTGTAGTCACAAAAACAGGGCCACTTGGACCCTGTTTTCTTTTTAGTAGAATACCTATTAGGTAAACTGAAGCTGACCGCTTGTAACTGCGATTTTGCTGAGGTAATCAGCCGCGTTACCAAGTGAGCTAGCTTGGTTTGAAAGCTCTACATAACCATAACGTGTCATGAAGCTTACTACTGGCTCAAATGTTTGTGGGTCAAGTACTGTACCGCTTGACATCAACGGAATGTATGGGCAATAGAACGCCGCGGCGTCTGTTTCTGTTGCACCTTTGTAACCAACAAGTACGTCATCATTAGCCGCATACTGGTTTACATAAATTCTCATTGTGCCATTCAAAGTACCTACAAATTTAGTATTTGTTGGTGCTTCAAAAGCGCCTTCAGTTGATCTTGCGAACGCTGAAGTTGTAGCACTCTGTAGTACTGTTAGTACTGTTGGGCTTACAACTGCCCAGTTACCAGCGCCACGTCTTGTTCTTGCGGCGATAGTGTTTGCGTTCTTGTTAATAAGAACTGCAAGAGCGGCATGCTCGTCACCTACGAAAGTAGCTGTACCTGATACGCTACCTTGTGCGTATGTATCAGATGCGGCACCAGCAAGTGAACTCAAGCTAGCAATGATCTCTTGGTCGATTTCAGCAGTAATCTCTTGGGCTAGTGCTTGCATGATTTCTGCTTCTACGTCCAATCCGTGCATTGACTGTGCGTCTTGAGCCGCTTCAAAAGTCCAGCGAGCTGATAGCTTTCTGGTTTTTGCTTCGACTGTTTGCTTCAATACTTGGATTGATAGTTTCTTACCACCTGTACCCTCTAGGGCTGAAGTAGCGGCACCTCTATTTGTTGTCGCATCACCTGCGTATCCAGTTGCAATTTGGAATGGGCTTAGTGCCTCATCACCAGCTACAGCTGAATCAAAAGTTTCTGCATAACGTACACGTAGAGTGTGAATTTGTCCAACAGGGCCTGTCATAGGCTGAACACCAACGATTTCGTTGGCGATCACTGTTGGCATAACACGTCTGATCACTGGAAGAATAACCTTGTTAAGGGTTGCAATGTTACCTGCGCCTGTTGCACCACCTGACGCGGCCTCTGAGAGGTACGTTTTAGTGTTTTCAAGAACTGATTCCATTACTTGTTTTTTCGTTCCAGTAAGACCGTCAGTAAGAGCGGTTTTAGTTTCGCTCCAATTTTCCATTAAATTGTCTGCCATTTTAGGTCTCCTTAACTTATACCGGCTAATTTTTGAAGGTAAACAATATCAGCTGTTTGCGATTCAGCTGATGCTGAGGCTTCTGCTTTGTTTCCAGTGACTTCTGTATTAGATTCACTTAGTACCTTCTTATTGGTCTTTGGTTTAGCATCTTCTTTCATAACTGAAGGTAGATACTTGTTGAATGCATTTTGTAGCTTGTCTGTTTTAACACTTTCAAGTAACGCACCCATTATTTCTTTGTGATCTTTGCTTAAAGGTTGCATCATTTCTTGCATAACTTGCTTTCTTTCTGCTGTGTCTTTAGCAATTCGTGCAGTCTTTGCACTTTCTGCTATTGTCACTTCCTTTTCAGCAATGGCTTTGTCTTTGTTTTCAATCTCACTTTGTAGACTTTCAACTACTTTGTTTAACTTAGAAACTTCAGTTCCTTCGTTTAAGTAGCTTGACATAAACTCAGCGGCATACGTTTCAAATATCTTTCGTCCAAAGGTATTTTCTTTGGCTACTTTGATATCTTCACGCAATGTGTTAAGTTCTGACTTAATGGTATTTTCCATTATGCCTTCTACTTTACTTGCGGCTGTTTTAATAAAGTCTGCTTTAGTTTGATTAATAACCTCTTTGCCTTCTTTGATCATTTTGACTTTTGCTTCGACTAGCGAGCGTTTGTCTTCATGAAACTCATTGAGCTCTTTAGTTAATTGTCCCATTACGAAACCTTCCAACTTGGTCATGTTTTCGTCTTGGGCATTACGATCACTGCGAAGTTCGTCAATTTCCTTCGCAAGTGTTTCCATCACAAACTTATCAAGAACTTTTGCATGTTCTTTCATGTGCTTGCGATATGCAACACGATCTTCGTTTACTTTGGCTTTGTCTTCTTGGAACTCTGCGAGTTCTTTTGAAATAACATCACCAATCATGTTATCCATAGCTTCAACCATCTGCTCTTTATCACTTTCGTAACGTTGAGCAAATTCTTCTCTAAGTTCAGCTGTGATATTCTCACGAGCTTCTGTTAGTTGGGTCTCCCAAGCTTCAGATAATGAAGATCTAACCTCTTCAGAGAGCGTATTTGAGTTTAATAGTTCATCCATTGCATGAGCCATATTAATCTCTCCTATATCTCAGGTTTTTAATAAAGTTAGTCACCTCTTCCTGGAGATAACGTTGTGCACCTTTGTCGTGTCTAGTTGCTTCAGCGACATCCATTAATACATTACCCCGGCTATGATTCATAATTCTTTCATAGATTGGATCGGGATAAGCACTAGGAGCACTCGGATTTGCAACAATATCGACTGTAATGATTTCAAAATCTTTAACTATGCCGCTATCGTTAACATTGCCACTGCCTCGGCTTGACACGCCTAAATGACACCCACTCTCAATAAGGGTTTTACAAATGTTTCCCATTGGAGTAGGCAATAGTTTTAGCTTACCAATACCGTTCGCACCATCAGTATCCATTTCAGTGATCATGTGTGATACACGATCTAAATTGATATTGAGGTCATCTGGGTGATCAGCTTCGCCTAATACACTGTATCCACCTTTAATTTTTTCATTTATGCTTTTAACTGCACTATGAATTTCTTCTTTTGTGTAGATACGGTTGTTCTGGTTTCTGACATCGCCTTCAATGAAGATACCCTTCATATACAAGCTCTTACCACCGTTTGCTTCTTCAATGCTCTCAGTGACAATATTAGCTTGACTAAATGAAAGATGCTCTTTTAGCGAGGTCATCATATTACTTCACGCCTTTAATTGGTGATTCTGACTTTGTGTCTTCATCTTTTGCTTTAGGCGCTGGGCTTGGTGAACCAGCTTCTTGTGGACCGTCAACACCCATATCTTTTGCGGCTGGAGCAGGTCTACCCTTTTCTTCGCCACCTGGTGCTGAATGTGCTTTAGCACCATTATGTGCTTTAGCTTGTCCTGCTACTGGTGATGCTTTGTCAGCTGTGTCACTGTGTGATACACTAACTGCACTCATTGAAGCGCCTTCTTCCATAGCTTCTACTTCGTCAGTTTCTTCAACTGATTCCATTTCTTCCATGTCATCGTCGTCTTCGTCTTCGTCACCTGGCTCTTCGCCTTGCATTTCTGCAAATGCGGCTCTAAGTTCGGCAATCGCATCTTCAACATTGTCCATAGCTTCTTCAGCATCTGCAGGCTCATCGCCTTCATCTGCTTCTGGTTCCATGTCCATAGCTAAATCCATTTCAGCTTCTGGTTCGTCCATGTCCTCATCGTCCATGATTTCTTCTTGGTCAATCTCTTCTTCAGCTGTTTCAATGTCGTCTAAGAAATCTTCTTCAGCATCAGAGGCGTCAATCGCTTCTTCTACTTCAGTGTCGTCCTCAGAATCATCGTCAGCTTCGTCCAGATCGATAGTTTCGTCTAGGTCTTCTTCGTTAATATCGTCTTCTACAACTTCATCAGTTTCTTGTAGAGATGACCAATGATTTTTAGCTTTTTCTACAAACACGTTGTGAAGTAGATCAGCCGCTTTATCTTGCTCATCATTAACGATATACTCGAGGACCTTTACTAAAGATTCCTTATGTTCGCTCATATCATTCTCCTTAAAAAATTTACAGGCTTACCAAGATGGTTTACATCTATATTTACAAAACCAAGACGTTTCACTGCTAAAATACCCTAAAAAATGGGTATTTTATGAATATCTCTCTGAGATAAGTAAATCTTAGTTGTAAAACTTATTGTGCAGGTGGTTTTGCGTAGATCTGTTTGATCTTTTCAACTCTAGTAGCATGTTCAATATTATGTACTTCTCTTTGCTTTCTAAGACGATTTATATGCTTTAAAGTAAGTCTTTGCTTACGCACATCATCTGCTTTTCTATTGTTATAATTGTCATTTTCTGCATCATAATATTCATTTAAAATGTCTGTACTACGCATTTTCATCTCCCGTAGGTGCCGCTTCAGCACCACTAATTGGGCTTGCACCTTCTTCTGTTCCTTCACTGCCGTCTACATCTGGAATATCCAAGTCTGCTCCGCCATCTGGAACGTCAAATCCTCTTACACCAATATTACCTAATCCAGGTATACTATCTGAGTTTGGTGTTGTACCACTTGTGTTTTCTTCTTCCCACATACGCTCGTTTTTAAGGATTTCGTCTTCAGTTAGTCCTAGATATTTCTCCATTAAGAAACGTCTACTCATATACTGAACTCCTTCGAGTCCACTAAACACATTTGCCCTTGCGGCATGTACTTCAATTTCTTTGTATTGACTAAAGCTCTGTGGTTCTACAAATTTTAGATCAAACAATCCAGCATCAATATTAATGCCTTTGTTTTTCATAAACAGTTTAAACTCTTTGTCCATTACAGGAGCAACTGCATTTTGTAATCTCATACAGTATTGATTAAATCTGTATTCTTGTATAAATGCTGTGCCTACTCTACCGTCTACATAGCTAGCCGTTCCATCATCTGGACCTGTTGGTAAGTAACTGCTAGGTACACGCAATGCTCTTAGCATTTTATTTGTAAAATAACGTAGGTCATCAATTTGACCTAAGTTTTCTCCGCCAGGAAGAACTTCAACTTTACTGCCTCTGCCTTCAGCAGTTTGTGCAAAAAAGTAGTCTTCCATAATGCTCAACGGATTGTAAGCCGCATCCATAATAGTTGTGCCACCACCTGTTTTGTTAGGAATACGTTTTTGATGAATTTCGTTTTTAACACGCTCTACAAAACCCATAGCTTTGTTAGGAGGCATATTACCTACATCAACATAAAAAACTCTACGTTCTGGAGCACGTTGTACTCTGTATATAATAATTGAATCTTCAAGCAGTTCTTTTTGCTTGTATGTTTTAAAAATAGGATCAAGTATACTGCTACCAAAAGGCCAATTACCGTCCATACCTTCTGTCATACCCATGTGTACTATATGTTCAGCATCTACAGTATATTCTTGTATGTTGCCTAAGTTACCACCATAATCTCCAGGTGCTCCTCCATATGCACTTCTATCCATTGTTTGCCCACGCATCATACTGTTAACCGTACCATATGTTTGTGCATGTTGTACAGGTTTACTCACAGTCTTTTCTTGCATGTTTACGTCAATGTTTTTAACAATATACTGCTCAGGCTTTTTACCTTTTGCTTCATTAACAACTGCTTTGGTCACATCAGCAGGATTAACATAATATAGTTCCCATGTTTCTGGATCTCTGATAAAAAATTGATCCCCGTATTTGATTGTGTTTCTAAACATACGGAAAATACGTTTATCCCAATTTTGCAATGCACACCATTGTCGTAATGTTTGCTCAAGGATTTTTGTTTCACTTTCAGTAGATTGTTCTTTGTATTCAATTTTAAACGGAACATTACCGTTTTCATCTACTTGTGTACTAAATTCACTTATAATGTCAAGGGCCGCATTGATTTCGCTGTCCATGTCCATTTGGTCATACTGTGTGTATCTTTCAACACGATTGGGTTGACCACTGTAGACTTCAGGTAACCAGCTTTGAAAACGGCTAGCACTACTAGGCTTCATACTATCTGTGCCCTGTGCTCCGTATGCGGTAAAATGTTTTTTCCAACTCATTGAGTACTCGATTCTTGTTTTATTATAACGTATTTATAGGATTTGTCAACCATCAACTTCAAGTTTCTTTGTCAACTGCTCTTTTGAATATGCTTTCCATCCTAAGAAAGAAATTTTCAGAACCATTAATAAGCATCTGTCCTTGGTCTTTAGCAAATGCATCATAATCAAAGTATTGTTCACGCCCTCCTGCACCATCTGGTCTCGATTTCATATATTGGTCGCCAAAGGCTTGTTTTAAGAATGTTTCACCTCCGTATAATGCCGCTACACCCTGTTGTGGTAATTGCATTGCACTGGTCATTAAACTAGGAAATACACCAGTTGCTTTCATAATTTCTGCTATAAGGAAAGCCATCTCAGATTTATTTGCATCACCATTTATAGCATTCAATAGTGGACTTATTGTAAGTTGATTCATAATTGCACCAAGTCCTTCAAATAAACCTTTTGTAAAATCACTGCTTAAAGCCCCAGTCATGTTTTTAGTAAAATCTCTCATGCCTTTTACAACATCTTGTGCATCAGCTCCACCTAGTTTTAAAATAGATCTAAGAGTCAAATTAGCGGCTGTTGCTTGTTGTACATCTAAATCAGCATTTAGCCCTCTCATAAAGTCTATGTATTTTCTACGTTCTTGATTCTCTTCGTTCATTAATTCATTACGAGCATCAGCTATGGTGTTGGTCTTTTCATTTATACCAAGTGCCATCTGCATTAGTTTCATTGCATCTTCATTTCCCCCAAATGCTTGAATTTGGAAAGTACTTAAATCAGCAGTCTGCTTAAAGTCTTGTAACGCTTGAGCTATAGCATTATTGGCTTCTTCTTGAGTTGCTCCACTTCTAATCATAGAGGCACCTTGTTGTATTATTCTCATTAGGTTTCCACTTGTATCTAGCTGTGCCATTCTACCACCAGCAGTTGCTAGTCCAGTTCCTTCAACTGCAACTTCTTGAATAATAGCATTCGTAATTTCTTTACCTGCACTGCCTAAGTTTTCAGTGAGATTTGAAAACACTCCGTCAATAGCTGTACGCTGGTCTTGTGTCATTCCAATCATTGCGGCTTGTAATCTAGCATCTTCTTTTGCCGCCATCTGAGCTCTAATTCTATCTCTAACATTTTGTCCTGTAATTTGAGCCATTTTTGTTTGCTCGTTAAAGTTTTTGACCATTGCATCATTTAGATCATTTTGGATAAACAAACGTAGCTGTTCTGCATTCATACTTTTTCTTCTAATGTCCAGTTCTTCTGCCATAAACTGTGCCATTTCACTGCTGGCTAATCCAAAATAACCAAACTCTTCAGATCCTTTTCTAAAATTTTCAACTATACCAATGAACTGTTGACTGCCGTCTTCAACATTACCTGCAAGCTCAAACATCATTCCTGTATTTTGTGCTATTACATCTCCGAATTGATCTAACTGTAAACCTATTGTTGCTAAACGTTCACTGGTCTTCATTATGTCACCGCCAAAACTAACACCAACGTCTCCAGCAAAACTGAAAGTACTGCTAAGTTCTTTAGCAAGACCTGTAACCATACCTAAGGCAACACCCATTGTGCCTAGTCCGATCGACTTCATAAAACTAGTCAACATTCCGGGTTTAGCTACACTTTGCATCATACCTAAAGCACTAGCTTTGCCTACACCTTCAGCAAACTTGCTTTGTCTTCGATCTTCTTTTGAATCTAATTTGTTGTCATTAGCTTGTAAGTTTGCAATAGCTTGTTTTATTTGTTGATCACCAACAGTGCCTTGCTGAGTAGCTGTTTGAACACCCGACATAGTAGCTTGCAAATCACTCATAATATTACGAATATCCTGTTGTGTTTGTTCCATTGCAAAGTCTGGAACATCTACTACCATTGGCTTACCGCCCATATTAATTGTAATTATTGACATTAACTACTCACTTAACTATGATAAATAACTTTAACATATATTGTATTTATAGGTAAAAAATATGGAAAATCCACTTCAGGGGTATTATAGAACCAAAGATATCTACGTTAAACTTCCTACTAAAGGCAGATGGATGAAATCTCCACCTAAACTGTCACAAGACGGTGAAATAGGTGTAAGAGCAATGAATGTTAGAGATGAATTGTTACTTAACATTCCTGATGCACTATACAACGGGCAATCAATCTTCGAATTAATAGAAAGCATCTGCCCAGATATCACAGATGCTAGTGATATGAGTTTACCTGATGTAGATGTAGTAATGCTTGCTAGTAGGGCAACCAGTTATGAAAAAACTTATCCAGTAGAAGCCACATGTCCACATTGTGAAAATTCACAAATGTTTGATATCGATTTACAAAAAGTATTAGGTCAAATTGTATCAGTAACAGATCAAGTAGAAATAGAAGTAGATGGTCTTGTAGTTGAAATGAAACCTAATACACTTTCAGCTGTAAATGCAAATAACATTGTGACCAGCGAAACTGGAAGAATACTACAAGGTATTAGAGCAGATAAACAAGATATAACCGAAGACCTCAGAGGTAGATACAGCGAAAACATACAACAAATTGCGGCGGCAAATCTAGTACTAGTAGCAGATGCTATTGTTAAAGTTACAATGCCAGACGGACAAATAGTTAGCGAAAATCAACATATTATAGATTGGTTAAGCAACTCTAATCGCAGAACTATCGAAATATTAAGCGGGCAACAATTTAAATTAAACTCAAATGGAATACCTAAAGAATTTAAATTTACATGTGGTATAGAGGACTGCCAAAAAGGCTTTAGTTCACTAGTAGAGTTTAACCCAAGTTTTTTTTTCACAACACCCTCCGTCGAAGGAAAACCAGCGATGAGATAAATGACCTCGTAAAACGCTACGAAAATGCATCTAAAGAAATCAGATTAGCTTTATTGAATATTGTGCTTTACTCAGAAGGAGCATTTAACTATTCTAACTTAGAACAATATCCTATGCGATTGATTAGTGATATTAATGATGCTATGCAAACCAAGAATGAAAAGCAGAAAGAAGCTTTAGAAAGTGCAAAAGGTACTAATCGTAGAACATTTTAAACATTCTTTCGAAGAGCTAAAGCTCATCGTCATACTCATTTCATTTCGTATGATAATTTTTTTAAACATATTTTATATGATACGTTATTACCTTGTTTTCAGTCGCACTTAGCTTGTTACAGCCAAGTGCAAAAAAAGAAACGGTCATTACCCCGTCTACAGTTCGCATCGTTATAGTATAACCTATTGCTAGGCAGAGGCGGTTTTGCTATACCCCTTTACATACTGCTTAAAACGCAGAAACACTCTAAGCCATAACGCCGACTTTTGAGCTATCCGTGGGTTACAATGGCACAGTAGAGCCCACTCTTTTGGTTTGTTTCCCTCGAGCAAGTTCCGACGGCCCGCATTACTGCGAACAATCTCAATGCTTTTAACAAAGAGGGTATGTTACGACTGGTGTCTGTTTAGTGATTCTACAAGTGCCTTGGAACTGCCAACTCTTACGTTTATAATGCCGTTATAGTATTCATCAGTTTTAAGAACTTCACGGTCAAACTGTTCTTTGGCTTCTAAGTAACTTAGTTCGCCTCTGCTGGTGCAGTAGTACAGTATTTCTCTTGTGAAGTTTTCTGGGCCTAATTGTTCAACATCTGCGTTTAAATGGTCACTGCTTCCCCAATAAGTTCTCCAGTCACTTTCTTTAGTTGAACGTCTTTTATTTTTCTTGCCTTTGAGTGGTTTTTTAGTTACTTTAAACTTTGCTAGTTTTTTGCCAATATACTTTTTGCCGTTTGTGAGATTAGTAATAAGATATACAAACCCTATGTATTCCTCACTTATTTCTTCTACTATTTTGCCTTGATAAGTCCATTGCATATTTGTTTATTAGCAACAATTATATATATCTTTTCTACCCTTTGTCAACCGGTTTAGTACATGTTTTTTAAGATTTCCCAAGTTTGTTTATATCCTTGGTCAATCTGATGAAAACTTGTGCTTGCTTGTGCGGCTGTAAAATCATTACCGCCTGGGTTACAATGGTCACCAAAATAAATTGTTGTACCTTCATGTTCTCTTATAGCTTGACTCTTGTCACAGCCTTTCTTAAAAATATCTATGCTGGTCTGTCCAGCTACTTGAGCAATGCTATCATCGAATTCTTGATTGTAATACATTGCTACTGTATCTCTACCTCGATTAGACTTTTCCCAATCAGCATATCTAGCACGTTGATCCCAATCAGCATTACGCCCTACTATACTAAAGTTTGCGGTTCCTGTACGCTGTTCGATATGATTACCAGTCATTTCAGGATAACCAAAACTAGGTAGTATAGTTTGTAAAAAAGTTTGTTGAGCTTCTGTTAATGTCCAATCGCTTTTGTATACTTCCTCACCGCTAACAAACACATGGTTGCCACTGCAATGATATACTCTTGCAAAACTGTTAGTGAGATCTTCCCCAATTTGTTCTACAGTCTTAGGTCTATCACTTCCTGTTACAATCATACATGTATTGTTTGCAACAAAGTCAAACATAAACTCCTTAAACTCTGGTACTATTGTACGTCTTGGGTCTGTAAGTGTGCCGTCAACATCGAACATAAAAATTTTATTCTTCATTTTGTTCTTTCATTTGTTCAGGATACCATTTGTATAGTAAGTCAATTGGCAACTTTTTTTGTTTTCTTAATGCATGATGTCCTGTTCCTGTTAAAGTTATAGTTCCAACATTTGATGACATTATTGTACTTGTGCATGTAGCCTGTTGTGATAAATCAACTGAATATGAGTTATCAATTGCTGTAATAGTAGAGGTAGAAACAAGAGGTGCTTCGTGCTCTAACCATGTTTCAAAATCATCGTCACCTTTTTGACCTTTGTTATTAAAGCTATCAATGTGTATTGTGTATTGGTCTTCGTTGTGATCTTTCATAGTTTTTTTCCAAAAAGTTTATAAAATACGTCTACAGGTAATATCTTCTTTGTTAATAATTCTTGCGGGTGATATCCGTATAACTTTTCATAAGCAGATTTTTCTCGCTTGTGTTGTTTATGATTATATGTAGGTTCTGTTTCTCCACACCAATCACATTCTTTGCCTAATGGAAATCCCATAATATCTTGCTGATACTCACAGTAATGTTCCCAGAATTGTTTAGGAGGCATCTACAAACTCCGTATCAGTACTGAACGTAGTAAAGCCACCTTCTTTAATAACTTGTAGTATTGTGTTTACACGACCTACTAGTTCATCTCTGTGTGAGATTAAGAAGATGTTTTTGTTGCGTTCACGTTCTATCTTTTTAAGAACACCCAATGCACCATCAACACCATTAGTGTCCATACCACTGTCTATAAGTTCATCTATTGCTAAAAAGTTTATAGGTGTGTTCATACTTTCAAATACATCTCTAAAACTCCAACTCAATCCTAGTATCAATCTATTGCGTTCTCCTCTACTAAGATTGTCAAAGTCTAAATCTCTGCCAAGCTCTGTAATTTCAACAGTTAAATCAGGTTGGAATGCAACCTCATGTGGCAATCCTAACTTGGTCAAATAATAAGCTAGTCTGCTATTTAAGTATTGTAAGTTCTGTTCAATAATACGTTTTCTAATAAAACTGTCTTTGTTTGTCAACAGTTTGTATAAAAAGTCCTGATGGTCTTTTACCGTGTTCAACTGATTAATAGTATCCCAGGTTATTTCTTGTACACCAGTTTCACGCAGACTATCTATTTGCTCCTGGTATGTATCACTTTCTTTTTCCTTGGTGTCTACTTGACTACGCAAGTTTTCCAATTCCATATTATGTTTGTGTGCTTCAGTTTCAGTATTGTAGTGTGTTACTGGCATTTGACCTAACTCGCCTAATGACTCTAACGCATCTGCCCATTCTTGTTCTTCTAAAGCGTTCACTGCTATTTGCTCGCTAGCTTCTTTACGCAAACTTTGTTTACTAGACAGTATCTCTTCTTGTTTAGTATCATGTATTTCTTGTCCACATGCATGACACTTGTGATCTTCTAGTAGTGCAAGCTCTTTATCTAACTTTGTAATAAGTTTTTCTTGCTTTGTATTGTCAGTTTGAATATTAGATAACCAACGTTCTGCTTCGTCTTTCAGCTTTTTCTTCTCTAGGTAATCACTTAACTGTGTGTGGTTGTTAAGTTCTGTTTGGATATCTATTTTCTCTAGTGTGTTGATTTTTTGTTGGAGTTCTTCGATAGTAATTTTTTGCTGATCCCTCCAAATTTTCTGCCTGCGTTCCAAATCACTGATACTTTTCTCAATCCTGGAATTTGCCTCTTCAACTGCACTAATTCGATACTCTTCTTCTTTAATTGCATCTCTCGTTAACCTTTGTTGTTCTTTGAGAACCTCTGCTTTTTCACTAAGCATTGTTATACCTAGTAACTGCTCAATAATTGCTCGCTGGTCATTTGCTCGCATACTGAGAAAAGGTTCTGTGTATGTATTGAGTGCAACAATGTGTTTGAACATGTCATGACTCATACCAAACAGTTTTTCTATTTGTGCTTGAGTTTGACGATTCTCACCTTGTGCTTCATCTTCTTCAACATTTTCATTGTTGACATAGTATTTAAGCACATTAGGCTTTCTACCTCGTTCAATGCGGTATTGTATACCATCTTTAACAAAATCCAGTGTAACTAACATACTTTTGCCGTTGGTTTTGTTTATTAAATTATCTTTTCTTATATTTGTAAGTGCATTTCCGTAGATAGCATAGCTAAGTGCATTGATAATAGTAGTCTTGCCAGTACCATTACGACTGCCGTCTCCGCCTAAGTCTACATTGTTTCCAAGTACAAGTGTTAGTCCATTGTTAGTAAAACGTACAGCCTGTGTAACGTTGCCGACACTCATAAAGTTTTTAACTGTTAAGTCTTTAATTGTAATCATAAGTTGTTATATATGTCCACTAGCAGTTTCTTATCTATTAAATCGCTGTCCACAGCATTTAAGCTATTATACACTATCTGGTCTACATTTTCAACTTCAATATCGTCTACTACCCGCCAGTCTTGTGCATGTTCTTCTTTCTTAGTAGGCATAAGTGTTATCTCTCTTACACCATACTGTTGACTAAACGTTTCTTTAATAAAAGTTGCTTCTTCGTAACTTATTGCAATATCCAATGTAGCTCTACAATAAGTTTTATCATTAAGTATTACATCTGGTTCGTCAATCAATCTACTCAATGGTACAGTTCTATATCGTGGACCTGCAAAGTCAATATACTCAGGCTTACCTCCCCATTCTAATACCATCATGCCACGCTCATCATCCCAAGCATCAGCATAGTTGTGTGGAAAAGGTGATCCTAAGTAGTGTACATTGCCTTTGTTTTGCCTTTTGTGAAAGTGTCCAGTAAACACATACTCAGGCCCTTGCAAGTGTTCTGCATTCAGTTGTCCGTGATCTGGCATTTCTACCATGGCATTCATCTTAAAGTAAGGCAATTCAAAATGACCAAACATATATCTACATTTGGTCTTGCTTACTTGTGTCCACTCATCTCCAACTAACCAAGGAACAAGTGCTACATCATCTTGTACTAGTGTTTGCTCGTTTATAAGATGCACATTATCAAAAAGTTCTGCATAAGGCAAACTGTTATAGTCACGTTTTTCTCTGTAATATAAATCATGGTTGCCAGTAATCATATAAACTTGTTTAAATGCTTTACTGAGCTTTGCTACGTTTTCCACACTATAGTTAAGTGTACTCACGTTTACACTGGCACGATGATGGTGCCAATCTCCTAAGAATATGCAAGTTTCACAGTTTTTTTCTTTGGCTTGCTCAACAAACCAATCAATAAAGTCTACACAGTCACGATTGTGTTGTTTGCTATTATTCTTGTTTCCGAAATGTATATCCGTAAAACAAGCCGCACGGTTAAAGAATGTCATGGAACTCCGTTCACTCAGTTTAAACTTTCACTTAGTATAGCTTCATAACTATACCTTGTCAACGCCTAAACGTTGTAACCATGTTCTTTACGTTCTTTGTCGGTTTTTTCGTCCCACTTAGCTCTTTCTGCCATTTCATGTTCAATTTGTCGGGTCCAGCTAGGCATTTGACCTGCTTCTTGCAGTAGGTCATCTCTTATGTTTTGATTGCGTTTCTCAAGGTTTAGTACTCTTGTAAAACTATTAGTAACTGCGGCTGTATAATATGCAAATGGATTTTCACTTTTTAGTTCGTTGAACTGTAATCCAATTTGCGATAGTTGCAATAGTGCATGACTACGCATTTCATCTACATATGTATATCCACGCCAGTTGCTACGCATACTATAACGTTCGCACAGTTTGATATACATTTTTGCTAGGTTATTTGTAATAGTTCCGTGTTGTGTATTAAATTTTCCATTATCAATACCACCTTCCCAATGACTACGCAAACATTCTTTAATTTCATCATTAACATATGCATAATGTTTAAATGGAGGAAAGTTACATTTACTATGATGATCTGCTACAGTTTTTGGTTTGTTTTTTCTACCAGGTTCTAGCGGAACATGTTCGTAGGTCATTACTCTAAACACTAGACTTTTTTCGTCTATTGTGTTTGGATCAATTTTATAATTTACTTGTTTGGGTTTTTGACTTTGTTTTCTACTGGTATTATCGTACCAGTCTAAATAAGCAGTTTCATATGCTTGAATACTTAATTGTCTGGCTCTATTTTCTTTTGCTGTTTGAATAACTTCAGGTTTTTTAACATCTTCAATGTCTTCAACGATTGTATCAAATCTACTATATTCGTCATCTAATACATAACAGTAACTAAGTTTACTTTTATGAATTTCTTTAAGCATATCTTTGTTGTTTAAATAATTTTGTTTCCTCATTTTAATTCCTTATCTAAAGCTAGTATACACAATTAATGTACACTTGTCAATAACTACACATATAATTATTCTATAAATACAACTATAGGAGAAGACCATGAGATTAACGCAACTGACAGAAGATATAGCAAAAGACGTTGCTGTATTTTATGGTGGAAGATTTCAGCCAATGCATAAAGGTCATCACAAAGTGTATATGGATCTAGTGGAACAGTTTGGTTCCTCTAACGTATTTATCGCTACTACAGTTAGCAAGACTGCTACTCCAGAACGTGATCCATTTAGCTTTGATGAGAAGAAACAGATTATGAATGGCATGTTTAATATACCAATGGACAAAGTTGTACAAACACAACCATACAGACCAGATGTAAAACTAACAGGCAAAAACCCTGATGATACAGCGGTGGTATTAGTGTTTAGTGCTAAAGATGCAGGTAGACTAAAGCGAGGTGGTTTTCTCAGAGATTACGTTGTAGGACAAGAAATGGTACCCAGTGACCAAGGCGCTTATATACTAGAAGTAGGGATACAAGAAGGCGGCATGAGTGCTACTGATTTTAGGAATGCAATGAAGATGGACAACCTAAATGACAATCAAAAGATGATGATTTTTAGAGAATTTTTTGGCACTATTGAGCCCAAAATGTACGAATTTATAAAGGACAAACTTAATGACAGTGCTAAGTAAAAACCGTGTTAAATTGACCTTAAAAAGAAATGCTCCTTCGCTTTACTTTAATGGACCTGCGGCTCCATTACAGGTACATAGAGGTATCATGTTCCCTATACAGCCTGATATTACATATTCGCAAAGTGTATCATATTCAGCATATGATCTAACACACACAAATTATACATACCAAGCGTATAGAAATACGCCAAGTCCAGACATACAATTGACTTGTCAATTTGCTAGTGTTACAGACGACGAAGCTAGATATACATATGCTGTATTACATTTTTTGAGAAGTGTTTCAAAAATGTTTTTTGGGCTTAATCAAAACTCACCTGTAGCAGGTACTCCTCCTCCAGTATTAAATTTTAGTGCATTTGGACAGAAACAGTTTAATAATATTCCGGTCGTAGTAACACAGTTTAGTACAACATATGATAGTAATGTAGATTTAAAATTATTTGATGGAGATACACAAATACCTGTAATGATGAACATGTTTGTTGGATTAGCAGTACAACAAAACCCAGACAGACAAAAAAGTAAGTTTACTACTAACGATTTTATTAGCGGTCGTGCATATCAAAATGGATTTATTTAATGAAGAGATACGATAATAAAAGTAACTATGCTTTAACTTCTGTCAATAAAAAGTACCTTGACTTGTATCAACCTCCATTGACTATTGAAAATCTGACAGAAGAAACAACTACTTTGATAATACAACCAAAGTACAATAAACGACCAGATTTGTTAGCGTTTGATATGTATGGAAGTTCAAGACTATGGTGGGTGTTTGCACATTACAATAGAGATAAACTCACTGACCCGATCATGGATTTTATCTCAGGAACTAGGATAGTTGTACCTAAGAATTACAGACCTACCGGGACAAACTAATGGCTGGAAAAGTTCAATTTTACGAAGATAATATACTCAATGGGTATGACAATGTAACTTATAACTGGACCATGTATATGGTACGTCCAGAAGATGTGAACAAGTATGATCAAGTTATTAACTCGAACAATGTAAAAATAATTGCTCAAAGCGGTGTAGAAGCTGAGATTAATATCCAAAGTGTGCAACAAAATCTAAAACTAGCATTTAACAAACAAGCTGTTAACAGAGAAGCAGTAGCAAATGTTTTTAGTTTTAATTTAGTTGAACCAGGTGGTGCTACACTATATACAAGAATTGCTCAAGCCGCTCAAGACTTAGGAATTGTAAATCATTTAAAAGCCGCATATTTGTTAGAACTAAAGTTTATAGGATACGAACAAGACGGAGCACCGACACAGAATATTACACCTCCTTACTATTGGATGTGTACGATGACAGCTTTAGACTTTGCATACAGTGAAGGCGCTACACAGTATAGAGCAGATTTAATTGAAACAACACAAGATGCTTTCAAAAAACTAATACTTACTACAAAACAAGATATGACTGTAGCGGCAAGTACTTTTGGAGGATTCTTAGAAGGACTGCAAAAACAAGTTAATCTTCAAGAAGATAAACAAGTTGCAAATAGCTCAGGTAGATCTTTATCACATGACTATGTATTTGGTGTTACTGAAAAAGCTAGCCCATTCTTAGAATGGTCTTTTGGAGCAAGTCCAGACTCATCTGAAGGACCAGCTGGTCAAAATTCAAGTGCAGGTAATGTTGACTTAGGAAATGTTAGTGTAACTGGTACTGGAAATTTAACTTTTACTATACCAAAGGGTACAAGACTTACTGACCTTATTGTAATGGCTTTATTTCAAACAACAGAATACAGAAAACTTCCAACAGATGAAGGAGGCTTTCACAAAGACAATCCCGATGATCCAAAAGCTAAAGCAACTACATGGAAAGATTTAAGTCAATGGATTGTGTTCGATACCGATACTGTGTATCAAATGTACGATCCAATATCAAGAGATTGGGCTAAAGAAATAACAATTAATGTACATGCTATTGCTGTACCTGAACTTCATCACGATGTTGATTCATACGAAGAAGTTATTAAAAGTCGAAGTATACAAAAAGAACGTTTACAAAATATTATTAGAAAAGATCTTTTAAAGAAACGATTTGATTATTATCATACAGGTCTTAATACTGAAGTTTTAAATTTAGATATCTATCTCAACACAACTTATTATCAAATACAAGCATTGAATCAAGGTGCTGGTAGATTTGTAGCTAATACATTCGGCGGAGAAGGTACACCTGGTAGTGAATTTAATATTAAAAAAACTGCACTATTAGAGATTAATGAACAAATTGATGCACAAAAAGCTCTCATCAGAGAAAACCAAGGTCAACTTAAAAATTTCCAAGATGACCTTGTACTACTTAATCCAAATGAAGCAAAAAGAGGCGAAGCTAAAATTGAATCAGTACAGCAAGATATTAAAAGTGCAGAGGACGAAATAAAATCACTAGAAGCTAGTAAAGGTCCAATAGAAGATCAAGTTATAGCACTTGAACAACAAATAAAAGCAGAGAATCGTGTAAACAACGGAGCATTTAATAACCAGACTGGAAGATACTTAACACAAAGCGAGCTATTTGGTGTTAATAAAAATAATGAAGAATATACTAATTTTCCTCTTACACACGATATTGCGCCTATTAATAGTAAAGCAACCAATGGGCCAGATGAAGGTGATACAGCTGGTGCAGTATTCTTAGGGGCGGTAGAACTGAATTTAGAAAGTTTAGGTGATCTAGTACAACAACAAATTACAGTAAGAGGAGATCCTTATTGGTTAGGTAGACCTAAAAGTCGAAAAGCAACACTAGAAGGCGCAGACTATACTAGAGGAGGTGTTAGTTACTTTTTAAATTTAGATTTTCCAACTTATCCAGACCAAGACACAGGTCTTATGCGTATACCAGAAGCAAACTATGGTATCGTAGGATTATTTAGAGTTCACACAGTAGATGCAAGTTATTCTGAAGGACAGTTTACAATGACATTGCAAAGTTACAGAGATACAAATACAAATGTAGGTATGATGTGGGAGTATTTGAATTCTGGTGAAATAGATATGGAACAAGAAAAACAAAGACCAGCATTGAAAACTCCAGAAGAGCAAGGTGAAGGCGAACAATCAGGTTCAGAAACAGAACAGCAACCCGGGTCTAGCTTAGGTGAAGTAGAAGATGGTGATGTAGCTAATCCTAATGTAATAGAATCTCAAATTAATTCTAGTGGTACAATACGAAATCAAGAAATCAAACCTGAACTTAAAAGTATATTACAAACTGCGGCTGATAATAGCGGGCTAAGTGTAGTTGTATACAGTGGAGGACAACCTGATATAGCTTCTGGTGGAAATAGAACAGGTACAAGACGACACGACAACGGAGCGGCGGCTGATATTAGAATACAAAATGCCTCTGGTAGAAATTTAAGTTTAAGCAATCCGGCAGACGTTCCACTAATACAAAACTTTTTAGCTGAAGCTAAACGTGCAGGCGCAACTGGCATAGGTGCTGGTAATGGATATATGGGAAATAATGGATTTCATATAGACATTGCTAAACAATTTGGACAAGCACCAGGAGGTAGTGCTTATTGGGGCGGACTACCAGATGCTAGTGGTAGAATAAGAGCTAAAAATGCACCACAATTTTTAAAAGATATTATGTTAGGATAACAGTATGAGATATAAAGGAATGAACGACATAAATCAAACTTTTGAAAAAGGTTATGATATGTCTAAATCTGTAAACGGCCTTCAAAAGTACACAGGTTTGTTTATCGCAAAAGTTATTGATACTGTAGATGATAGATATGAAGGGTTTATGTATGTTGAACTTGTTGGTGAAAACTATGCAGGTGACGTTGATAGTAAAGATGAAAGACAGCAATATCATCGTATAAGACGTGCAACTCCATACGGAGGATCATATCAATACGCAAACGCTACAAATAGTTACGGTATGAGCAGTCATCCTCCTGCACCAGGAAGTCAAATACTAGTGGCTTTTCCTAATAACAGTGATGTAGGTGTAATGGTAGGTGTGCTTCCTGACGTTACCAGGAATGCTAGTGTGCCTAGTAATGCGGCGGCATTTGTAGACAGCGAAGCGGATACAATAGGACCTACACTAGACCCTAGTGTTAAGAAAGTACAAGATAAAAATAAAAGACCTCGAGCATCTAGTATGACTGTTAAAAACAGTGAAGAACAAAGTGATAAAACCAAAGACGGAGAAGCTCTTACTGGACAAGGTGTTGGCATAGATAGCCTCAGAGGATTAAGCAGTAGTAGTCAACGAAGAGAAAGCCCAACCCAGGTTTTTGGATTTAACACGCCCGGTGGACATAGTTTTGTAATGGATGACGGAACACTTCCGAATAGCGATACTTGTTTAACACCAGACAAGGAGAGAAAAGGTGGGCTGAGTAATTTAGTAAGACTTGCAAGTCAAGGCGGCGCACAAATACTAATGCATGACGGCACTGGAATGATTTATATAATCAATCAAAGTGGAAGTAGCTGGATTCAAATGAGCAACGATGGTAAAATAGACATATATGCCGAAGAAGCTGTTAGTATGCATACTAAAACAGATTTCAATCTGTATTGTGAAGGAGATTTTAATTTAGATGCAGATAAAATTACCATGAAAGCAAGAGGAGAAGATGGCGCAACAATAGAAACTGCAACAGGTGAGTTTAATTTGCATGCCAACAAAGATATTAAATTAACGACAGATTTAAATGGACATATCAGAGCTAAAGGTAATATGAGGACTACAGCGGCATTAATTGATTTGAACGGCCCGGAAGCTACCGAGGCAACTAAAACTGTAGCAAATAATTTAACAGTGAATAACTCAGTTAAAGAAAGTATAAACAGTCGAGTTCCAGAAGCTGAACCTTGGGGAGGACATGCAGAAGAACAAGAAATGTTGCCACAGGTTGCAAGTGCTACTACTGAATTTACTGCTAAAGATATAGATATGAGTAAAATAAACAACAATCAATCTCCTAACTCAAGTGCAAAAGCCACAAGCTCTAATGCAAGTTCAGTTAATCCGAGAAAAGCAGGAACATTTACATAATGGATACAGTTGAAAACAAATTTAAAAAGATATGGAATGATTTTACTGTTAAAGATGAAACAGCATACAGTACACAACTGTCTTTAGAAAATGTTACTTCTAGTGAAAATGCAAGATTATTAGCATTAGGTTTTTTCAGTAGTTACAACGGATTTGATACTACAGCATACGGCGAAGGTGAATATGATATAGGACTAACAGAACAGCAAGCATTTGATCTTTGGCAAGAAGCGTATAATAAACAAGAGTTACTTGCTAAAAGTCAGTTAATAGCTAATAATGTTACTACTATGAGTAGAAGTGCATATGACGCAATAATATTGTATCATTGGGCAACAGGCAAATTATTTCAAAGTATACAAGGCGCTATTGAATACAATTTGCTAAAACCCTTGAGATTACTTGATTATGATACTGTTGCAAACATGATAGTAAACAGTACCATTAATAAAGAATTATGTATAAAAATTGCAACTGTATTAAGATTAGCAGACTATGGAAATCCAAAAACTAGAGCCTGGTATAGAAGTAGAGGCGTTTTTAATATGAGAGAGGTTAATGAAAAAGCCATACTCAATACAGATCAGCTTCGAAGAGCGAGATTTTCTTATTATGCTGAAACATTGAAGTTTTTACCGTTTACACCAGAAGGAAAGCAAAGACAAATAGTTAAAGACTATAATGATACACTTATAGTACAAAATTTTGTATACAGCGGTACTAATACGTTTACACTGTCTAAATCTGCTAGTATGACTCCTATAGAAAAACTTACAGTAACCATAAATGATAATATTCAACAGCATTTATTTGACTTTACTGTTGATGGAACTACACTTACGATCACTGAAAGCATGAATACAGGTGATATGATAAAAACTACAATAAAAATATAAACCGAGTACTTAATTTTACCATAAATAATAGTATGGTAACCTATATCGGATATAGCACAATAGACAGTATCAGCGGTGCAAAAACACTTACAGATGCTGACCTTGCAAAGCGTGATTTACTCAATCACTTTTATACTCGTCGTGGAGAAAGAGTAGGTAATCCTACTTTTGGTAGTATACTACCTGAATTAGTATTTGAACCCTTAGATGAAATAACCGAGCAAGAAGCAAAAGATGATGTTGACAAAATAGTTAATAATGATCCACGTTGGAATGTGCTGGAAACGCTATTAAGCAAACCCACTGAACATAGTTTAGAGATAAAGGTTAGATTAGAATACATTGATACAGGAACAGCAGAAGAACTGTTGCTTAACTTTACAGGTGAAGAATAATGGCACAAGGCGCACGTCAAAGTAGTTTATTTGCCGCAGAGGATTTTACAGTAGCATACGAAAGTTTTGCTCAAGCAAATCTCAAAGCATATGATTTTGAAACAATCAGATCAGCAATGGTCGATTACATCAGCACAAACTATCCAGAAAACTTTAATGACTATATTAATAGTAGTGAATTTATAGCTCTCATTGAATTGATTGCATTCCTAGGACACAACCTAGCATTTAGAGCAGATTTAGGTCAAAGAGAAAATTATCTAAGTACAGCAGAACGTAGAGAAAGCGCCTTGCGTATTGCTGAATTTTTAGGTTATACTCCTACTAGAAATGTTGTTGCAAATGGCTTTTTAAAGATTGATAGTGTACAAACAGACGAACAAGTATTTGACGCTACTGGAGAAAGTCTTGCAAATGTTGTTACACAATTTGAAGATGTAACAAACCCTGCAAGCTATCAAAACTTTTTAGCTATTATGAACAGCATTTTTCAAAGCAGTAGTCAGTTTGGATCGCCTTTTAGTAAAACAATAATTGAAGGAATCTCAAACGAAGTCTATAGAACAAATAGTACAAACAACAAAATCAATAGAGAGTTTTCAAATAAAATTAATAATGCTAATGCAACATTTAGTTTGTACAATCCAACTATCAACAGTACTACAAATGCAGTGATAGAAAAAGATCCTGATCCTTACACAAACGTTGACTTACTTTATAGAAATGACAATAGTGGGTTTGGTTCACCAAACACTGGTTTCTTTGTAGGCTTTAAACAAGGAACACTAAACTTTAAAGACTTTCAAATTGACAACGGACTACCAAATTTAGCAGTTGATATTAACAGTGATAATGTTGCTAACGGTGAAGTGTGGGTTCAGACTGTAGACGAAGTAGGTCAAGTATTAAAAACATGGAGTAGAGTTGATAGACTGTTTGGCGCTAACACATTGTTTAATGCAAGACAAAATAAAATTAGAGATATTTACAGTATCAGTAGCAGAGAGAATGATCAGATTAGCATACTCTTTGCAGATGGTAGATTTGGTAATATTCCACGTGGAATTATCAGAGTTTGGTATAGAACAGGATTAAACAGAACATACAATCTAACACCTGACAGTTTTAACAGTATTGGATTTAATGTTACATATCTTAGCAGAAGTGGAAATACACATCAAGCAAAATTTAAATGTAGTTTGAAAAGTGTAGTAAGTAACGCAAGTGAAAGAGAAAGTCTTGCTAGTATTAAAGCAAACGCTCCTCGCTTCTTTACAACACAAGATAGAATGGTAACAGCAGATGATTATTCTATTGCTCCTCTTACAGCTAGTGAAAACATTCGCAAAATTAAAAGTGTAAACAGAGTACACAGCGGTCACAGCAGATTCCGTGACATATATGATCCTACAGCAACATATAGTGATGCAACACAGTATGCTGATGATGTGTATCTTTATGATAAAGGAGCTACAACTAGAAGTGTTGTAAGTTTGCCTACAAGTTTAAACGGCACACAAATATATGACAAGTTTGTTAAACCAGTACTAGCTGATCCAGAAATATTTAATTTTTATTACAATAGACAAGGATATAGTTCAGCAACGCACAATGCATTTAAAGACTTTAATGATACTACCGACGGTATAGTATTTTTTAATAATGATGGCACTGACAATAATGTATACCGATGGAATCAAATAACAAAAGGAAGCGGGACTTGTAGTGGTTATATAACTTATAACAGTATTATTCAAAGAATAGGACAAACAACTACCAGTGTACTTAAAAAAGCAGACATTAACGGATTGGTAGAATTTATCGATGCACCATATAAGATAGGATATATCAGTAGTGCTAGTGTAACCTCCGGAGGAAGTGGATATACCAGCACACCAACAGTTACTATTACTGGTAAAGGTACAGGTGCTACAGCAACTTGCACAATAGCAAATGGTGCAGTAACTACTGTAGCTATTACAGACGCTGGTAGTGGATACGATCAAAGTACTAATATTAGTATCACAGGCGGCGGCGGAACAGGCGCAACTATAAAAGGTACAATACTTGATGCAAAAACAAAATGGGTTAAAGTAGATAGACTTTATAAAGATGGATTAGGAGACGATGATAGTGCTGGTACTCCAACAGGTATTGACAATACAGGAAAAGGTAGTATTGTTTTAAGTGAAGTAGTAGGAAGTGGCAGTAGAATACGCCGACTAGTTCCGAGACTCAGTACAGATTTAGATGCAACAACAAGAACAAATGTTATTGCTAAGATTAACAGCAACAATAGTTTTGGGTTGCGTTATAATGCGGCAAGTCAAAAATGGATTATAATTGAAAGTGCTAACTTATCAGTTAACAGTGAATTATTAAATGATGCATCTAACTTTAGTTTACAATACGCAGGTGATGGAAGCAGTACTGGTATTGATAACAGCTGGGTAATTAGACTTAACTATGGTGTAAACGAATGGGAAATGCTAACTAGAAAAACACAGTTTGTAGTTGGAAGTCCTAAGAAACTTAAATTTACTAATTTAAATTTTTCAGAAACATTTAGTAGCGAAACACTTAAACCTCTCAGAGATAACGTAAAAATATTAAGTATCAATCCTACAAGTGAAATAGATCCCAATCCAATTGGTAGAGATTTTCAATTTAATGCTTATGGATACTTTACATACGCAGACGGATATTCGGATCCTCACAATTTAAGAGTTACACTTTCAGATCCGAACAATGACGGATACCCAAATGACCCAGAAGCATTTGAAAAAATTGTAGGATCACAGACAATTAAGCTGGGTACTAAAACTGTAGATGGTTTTAATTATACTGTGCAAGATGAAGTAGATGGAACCACAGTTGTAAGTGGCGTAGGTAGTTTGCATACACAGTATAATAGAATAGCCGACATCAATCAATTGATTGACCCAAGCACAACTAATATTATAGATACCTATGTGTTATTAGACAGTTATAATACTAGATTTAGAAATTGGGCGTTATATGATACTAGACCTGAAACTAGACCTAATGCACCAACTATAAGTGAACTTACTGATACATTTGACAGCTTAAACAGCAAAAAGAGTATCAGTGATCAAGTGATATACAGACCTGTTAAATATAAAATACTGTTTGGAGATTTAGCAAGTGGAGAACTACAAGCTAAATTTAATGTAACTAAAACTTCAAACACTACACTTAGTGATACAGAAATTAAACAAAGAGTAATCAATTTAATTGATACATACTTTAATATTGATAATTGGGACTTTGGAGAAGATTTTTACTTTACTGAAATGGCGGCATTTATTCACAATAACATGATCGGCGAGATCAGTCAAATTACAATCGAAAGTGTTGCTAATCCAAATAATAGTATTGCACTATTTGAAATAAGCAGTAGCAGTGATGAACTATTTCTTCCAGTTGTAAAATCAAATAATATTTCAGTAACTGGTACTAGTATAGCAAACCTAACAACAATAGGTGAAAATATTACTGGTAATACTTCATCAACATCCAGTTCTGGTTCTTCATCCGGCGGAGGTTACTAATGAGCGAACGCAAAACTAATCCAACTATAGTTCCTAAAATTACTCGACCTGGAGAAAGTTTACAAAAAACTGGAAGTAGAAGAGTAAGTGAACTATTACCTGATATTTTACAAACAACCGTAAACAAGCAATTTTTTGATAGTACATTTGAACAGTTGATGGCAAGTGGTAGCTTAGAACCTGTCAAACATTTTGTTGGTAAAACTGTAGGTAATGATAAATTTACTCCTAGTTTAGATGATAGCTATCTAGTTGATGGTAGAAGCAATGACACTTATCAATTTACTCCAGGTATGATTAACAAAAATGACGATTCTAGTATTGACCAAGCACTAGCTTATGATGATTTAATTCGCAGTTTAAAGTACAATGAAGTCAATACAAATAATCATAACAAAATACTAAATGAAACTGCATTTACACTTGACTTACCAATTAACTTAGATATGTTTATAAATCATCATAGGTATTATTGGGTATTAGACGTGCTACCCCCAAGTCCTTTACATTATACAAGCTCATTTGATATTGATACTATTATTGGAGAAACTACATATACAACTCCTATACAGAAAAATGGTAGAGCACTTGCGTTTGAAAATGGCATGCGTATTAGATTTAATCCACACACCGTTGACAGATTTATACAAACTGTATTAGGTAATCAGACTTTTACAGCCTCGGTAACTGGTGCCGTTAGAAACAAAGTATATGTTAATAACGTAAGACAACCAACAAGTGCATATACATATAATTCAGTAACTGGTGTAGTAACATTGACAACTGCTCCGGCACTTAATGAAGAAGTAGAAATACACACATTCTATTCGTTCTCTACATCAGGCGATTATTTGAACGATGCAATTTATATTGTAGACGGAGTAGGTGATCCCGACGGTATTCAATTAACAAAACAGTTTGAACCAGGACAATATGAAGGAACACAAGGAAAAAGAGTATGGGCTAATATAACAACTTATAGTAGCCAAGAACCGGCTGGCTTTGATGCTGACCAATTTGCATTTGACTTTAAAAAGTACGATCTCAGAGAACATAGAATGACCACTAGAGATTATACATGTGAACAGCGTACTGGTCCAGACAAGAATGCATGGTCACGTTCAAATCTTTGGGTACATGAACAAACTATTGCTAATAGTTTAATATACGATGGCTATGCAAATGTTAAGGACGATCTTTATGCACTAGACAGATATAGAGCAGTAAGACCTATTATTGAATACAAAGCTGGATTAGAAAAATATAATACAGGTACAAGGCATATTTTAAATGTAGATCATGTACTAAATGACGACATTGATCCTGCAACACTTATAGTAGGAAAAACATCATACAATTTAAAACCCGGATCATTTACTGAAGAATGGTCCAACAAAGGTTATAGTTTCAGAGACAAAGTTAAAGTTACTAGTGGTGTAGCACCTAACTTAGTAATTACATTCTGGGAATGTGTACAAGCACATGGTGAATTACGCAATCCAATACATGGAGAAAACAGACAATTTTGGGAACAAATTGTTCCAGTTGAATTAGAAGATGGCGATTTTATATTGTTCTTAGAATCCACAAACAACGCATACAAAGACAAAATATTTGAAGTATCTGGTGTAGGAACAAGTATTGTTCTCACTGAAAGATATAATGATGATGGAACTAACAGTGCAACACAGTTACTCAGTGGAGATAAAATTGTAATATTAAACGGATATAATTACGAAGACACTGACGGTGGTATAAGTGATCGAACTTTTCCGTTTAGCGGCTCTGAAATATTTTGGAATGGCACAACATGGATTTACGGTCAACAAAAACAACATAGAAGTCAAGGTATGAAAGTACAGCTATATGATACTAATCTAGTTAAACTAGATGATGATAACACATATCCAAACAGTGACTTTTTTGGTAGTACTATATTTGACTTTGTACACAGTGATACTGGAAGCTATGATGATGCATTGGGTTTTGTTCCAGAATATGTTGACTATGGAAATAATCCAGGACTTAACTTTGATGCAGATTTACTAAACAAAAGATTTACATATGTAAATCAAAGCACAGACTTATCTAAGAGTAACCAAGAAGAAATTAAAGGCTATTACTATTACAAATACTTTACAAATAGTCGTTATCATAATGGTTGGACACCTCTGAGAAATGGACAACAAATAAGCAAACAAATTAGAAAAGTAATTAGTGATTCTAGCGTACCTCTGAGGGTAGATGTTGGACATGAAAGTTTTGTTGGTGATAGATACTATAATATATTCAAAGAATTTGGATTGTTAGGAGTAAGCAGTCAACCAAGTTCGTCTGTGTTGTCTGGCAGAGTACAAAGAATTGGTGGTAAATTACCTACACTATTCTTTCACTACAGCAACACCTACACAATAAACACACTATTTCCGCAAGCTGAAATAGAATTTGTAAACATGGACGGTACAGCGATCAGCACAGGACTTACTAGGACAGCTGGAACTAATAATAAATTTGAAATACAAGTAGGAACTCCTACAGTTAACAGTATCAAGTATAGACTTGTCGCTGACCCAACAAACTTTGGTGTAATATTTTTAAATGATAATCCAAGTGAGACAAACGTTACTGTACTAAAAAATGGTGAGCCATTTACAAACTTCAGTCATACTGGAGACATTATCAGTATTACTAGTGGGTTAACTAAAGATGACATATACGAATTTAGTTTCTTTTCAAAGAAAAATTACAGAACAACAGGTGAAGGCGATTTTGAACCAGCACATACACAAGTACATAATGCACAAAATTTAGATTTTAGCAAAATAAGTTACGGAGATTTAATTCAACACTTTAGTAATCAGATGACTAGTAATCCATTGTTTACTGGTAATTGGTATGGAACAAACAACTATAGAAACATAGTACAAGTAAATGATATAGGCGGTACAATTAGACAACAACCTTACAGTACTGAATTGTTAAATCAGTTACTAGTAGATGTGTCAACCAATCCATACAGTGCATTACAATTTGCAAGTTCGAACTATGAACAATTCAAAGAAAAATTTAAACGTAAAATTGTACAACTACATGAAAGTTTAGATCAAACACTACCAATTTATACTCTAGTTGATAAAACACTAGAAGCACTAAACTTAGGTAAAAATGCAGACAGTTCATTTGCACACAGTGAAATGGCTATGTATAGAGATTATAAAAGTATAGATGTTAGCTGGATACTAGATCAAACACCAGTTTTTGATTTACCAGAAGCAGTTAATAATTATGATGACACATTTAATCATGTACAAGTTTGGATTCAAATTCCAGACAGTAATGGTAATCACTCCTGGAAGTCACTTGTTAAAGGTTTAGATTATCTTATCAATCAAAATAGAGTTACTATTATTGCACCAGGCATTAATAGTTTTCCAGGCACAGGTTTGAATAATGCACACATAAGATGGTACAAGAGAAATAGTGTTAGCTTTGTTCCTCCTAGTGCAGTTAAATTAGGATTGATTAAACCATATGTACCAGAACTTAGAGCAGACTACAGCGTTGATAGCGACGGATCATTTACTGGTAATGTAGTCTTAGGACATGACGGAAGTGTGTATGTCAGACAAGGTACAGAAATGTATAATAGACAGCAAGCAGGATTTAATCCTGTCGATGCAGGAATATGGGATCTTGAGAATAGGATCTATAATAATTTAGGAGCAGATCTATCTCAAACTGTTAATGTTAGCACATACTTTCCTAATGCACACAGACCAGCAGTGTACACATGGGATGAACTAAACAATTCTATTAGAAGTGAGTTCAACAAATATAAGTCTGAAAACAATATTACAGTGTTGAACAGTAGCACATATTATGACATCAATGACAAATGGACTTGGAATTATAGCAGTGTAGGTCCTGGCATTGGCGGCTGGAGAGGAATATACACCTATTACTTTAATACAGAAAGACCACATACCCATCCATGGGAAATGTTAGGTCACAACTCAAAACCTACATGGTGGGACGCAAACTACAGCTGGATAGACTTAACAAAACGTGCGGCACTGTTATTGGCGCTACAAGATGGACAAACAAGTGATCCTGCATTGGGTGCTAACAATCAAACTTATGATATCAATTACGCATATAAAAACTATGATTGGAATAACAATACACTTGTAACAACTGGTGGTGTAATGAACGATCCAGACACAGCAAATGTTGTGCCAACGCCTAGTTCAGATAAGGCATCTGAAGATTTTGTTTATGGTGACTTCGGACCAGTAGAAGCTGAATGGCGCAGATCAAGTGCAGGTAAACTTGCACTTGTACTTGCATTTTTAAGAACAAGACCACTAATTGTGCTGAACAACTATTTTAGAACAGCTAGAAGACAAGTAAAAAATCTAGCAGGATATGATCATCCACAAGAAATTGATACAGATAAACTTAAATTAGATAGTTGGAAAAACACTAATCTTAGCGGAAGCTCAATTACAGGAAAGATTATTGAAAGCATTAAAATTATTAATCCTGGTAGTGGTTATACCATTGCACCTGATGTTACAGTAAATGATAACTTTGGAATTAATGGTGAAGTAACAGTATTTGTAGAAAATGGTAGTATTCGCAGTGCTAGTGTAACTAAGCAAGGAGAACAGTATTTTAACAGACCATTACTAGGCATTGCAACAGGTGGTGCAGAACTAGATCCTATACTTGCTGAAAATGCCACACACTATTATAATGGACTTAGCAATGCAGTTATTGAATTTAGTAATTTGTATGGAACTGGTGCAGATACTTTAAGAAATAGATTAGAAAATTTAAGTTTTCAACCAATGATCAAAGCAGGCGGCTTTGTAAACAGAAACAATCAGTTTATATTAGAAAGCAGTCAGGACAAAGGTCGAGTATTTGTTCCTGAGGAAAATATTTCAACTGTTATGTACACTAGCAAACCAGATGTAGAGTTTTTCTTTGGCGGCATTAAAATTAGCAAAACAGCAAACGGTTATACCTTAAATGGATTTGATAATAGTTTATCGTATTTTGTATATAACAAACCAAAAACAGCAACACCAGGTATTAGTGTACAGTTTCAGGGAACTAATAAAATAACAGTTTTACGTTATAGGACGTTTGAAGAAATTACAACTCAGTTGGATTACAATACAGAACTTAGATCAATTCAAGAAGTTTATAACTTTATAAGCGGGTATGGTCATTATTTAAACAACTTAGGCTTCACACAGCAATGGAGAAGTTCAGCGGCTAACTTTGTAACTTGGGCAATAGGAAACAGTACAACTGATATCACACTTATTCCAAACGATACTAAAATAATAGTTAACGACGGAGCAGACGGATACTTTGATAATATTAACAAGAAATATGACGGTGTGTATAATATTATTAACGAAAAAGGCAAGCAAATATCTAGCACAGATTTAATAATTGATCGTAAAAGCATGGAGCCTGATAGCGAAACTGTATTTCAAGTTAAAGACGCCGACAGTGTTAGATTATACGGAATAAGATTGTACAAAGTACAACTAGAACATGCATTTGTATTTGATAATATTACTAACTTTGATGATGTAATATACGATTCTAGTATTGCACAAAGACACAACAGAATAGTTTGGAGAGGTAGTAGAACTAAAGATTGGAATGGTAAATTATATTCACCGGGTTATATTGTCGATGAGAATACTGTAATACCAAACTATGATACCGTTGCTAGAGAAGTGGATCAATACTTAGGTAGAACAAATACACTAAGCAATAAACAATTAAGTGATATTGCAAGATTCAATGCAGGATATAACAAACCAGACTGGAGCAAAAATTTAGACTTTGACGATGACACTCTTTACGAATTTGTCAAAGGCAGTTACAAATACAGAGGTACAGATCATGCACTTACTGCATTTATGCGTAACCAAGAATTATTTGACGGTCAAGCAAGTGCAGAGCTACTAGAGCAATGGGCAATCAGAACTGCTGACTTTGGAGACACATCTACTAGAGGCACACTAGAATTTCAAATTACTCCTGATTTACTAAAAACAAGTCCACAGCCTGTCAGGATTAGTGCAGGACAAAAGTTTGATGTACTCAGTGATATCGTAATTGATATTGATGCAACTAGTCCTCTTAAAGTACATGATAGTACTGAAAATAACTTCTTAACAAGACCAGTAAACACTTTTAAAGATTCAAGTGACGAACTATTTGCACAAGATTATACAACTGCTGGTTTACCGTTGCTGAGTGAAGCAGACTACAAAGTTATAAACAAAGAAGATTTTGAACAGTTTCCAGAGGAAGTAAAAGAATCATATGACCACAGTGGTGACTGGCAGGACATTGGTATATGGGATAGTAATGTAAGTTACAAGTTTAACGAAAAAGTTTTACATAAAGGTAAGACTTGGTCAATGATAGATGAAGATGGCGCCAGTGGAATAGCAACTGCTAGTGATCCTATTGAACTGAAAGGTACAGTGCAATTACCGGTAATTCCAAGTACAGGGCAAACTTTAGTTATTGATGGTAACACTATAACATTAAGCAAGAGTGCTACCAGTACAACTACAAATGTTATACAAGTGCCAGGTACAGTAAACATTGCTAGTACCAATGTGGTGCCACACGGTTCAACATTAATACTAGGTTCTAGTTCTACTATCAATACTACAGTTACTTTTTCTAATATTGTCTCTACAACTACTTTTGTAGACATTGAAAAAATAGGGTCAACTATTAATCCAACTATACAAGGTAGTGCAACTGCTACACTAATTATTGATGGTACTACAGTTAACTTCAATGATCCACAGAGTGCAAATACAAACATTACGGCCCAGCAGGCATACGAAAATAGTTTTAATACTAGTTGGATACAAAATCAATCATCTATATCAAGTTCAGCTACAACTAGAATACAAAGAATAGAAGGCTTAAGAGCGGCATACATTGCATCTAATAGTGCGGCGGCATGGACAACTTGGATTACAACATACTATACAAATAATGCAGGATTGAATATAAGTCATTTACTTACACTTATTCAAGGTGGCGGTAGTACACAACAACCTGCAGAGTTTTTGTTAGACCAGGACTTAGTTATTATTAATAATATAAAAGGTACGAGCTATGTAGGTACACAAGTTATATCAGGAGCTCAAATTGTTGGATCCAGTGATATTACTGATTCACAAGGCGCAATGAACAACGGTACATATACTGATGATATTGCAACATATCTCAAAGATAGTGCAAATGCATCAACTACATTTGCACCAAGCACAGTAGTAGTAAGTATAACTACACCCGGCTTTAAATTGTATACACTAACTGATATAGTACAAGAAATAAATGATGCAGGAATTAGTAATGTAACAGCAAGTGCTGATGCTAGTAGTAGACTAAAAATTACTAAAACAACAAACACTCCAGCAGTAACGTTTACATTAACAATAAGTGTTGGAACTGAAAATGCAAATGTTGGATTTAGCACAGCAACTGAAAGTATAAGTTCATCATCAAATACACAAAACTTAGAACTACCTTTATCACTACAACAAACAATAGATCAAATCAATGATGCAGGCATATCAGGTATTACTGCATCGGCGGGAACAAGTAATACTAACGTACTACAAATTAATTCAACGCTGGCTAACTTGTTCATTGGCATAGGAACAGCAAATAGTCCAATAGGTTTACCAAGTGGACTTGTACCAGCCAGTACAACAACTGCTACAAGTAATGTAGGGTTGAATATTATTGATATTGTAGAGAAAATTAATAATGCAAACATTATCGGAGTAAGTGCAACAAATGCCAGCAACAAACTAAGACTTACAAGTACAAATAGTACAATGGTAATTGGTGCAGGTACAGCAAACACAACTGTGGGTATAACTGCACAAACGCTGAGTGCAACGCAAAGTGCAACTAGTGCAGTATTTGAGGCAATAGTAGATTCAAATGGCAATCCAGTGTTTACAAAAGACACAAATGATCCAAATATTTTTGCGATATGGGTTGCAGATGACAGTGAATTTGGCAGTTATAACTTAGGATATCAAGTTTATCAAACAATGGACTTTGGTATATACACATTTGATATTTGTGCAGGTCCAGACGCTGGAGATGATGCAGAGATAAAAGTTAATAGACAAACAGGTGATGTGCAAGCACATAACTTGAGTGTTGGAGATTATATTTTAATAAGAGGAAGTAACAGCGTTCCTAATATTGACGGAATACACAAAGTAACCAAAGTATCAAATCAAACTAACAAGTTTTACATTGATGAATTTATTGAACAGAACGGCAGTACTGGTAACATTTATCCTTTAAGAAAAATGCGTTTCCCAACTTATGCCGCACTAGAAGCTGATAGACAAATTAAAATAAATGATGTTTACAAATACAATTTTGCAGGAGTTAGGCAAGCATTATCAGCAAATCCAATTTATGCTTATGTAGATGATGATGGAACCGGACAAAGTGCAGTATACAGTTGGACTGGTACTTGGAGTGATACCAATGGTCACATTGGTTCTTGGAAGCAAGTGAGAACAGGTATTGCACAAGCGAGAAATGATCTAATAGAAAATATTAAATTATATGATGCAGAGAAACAAAGCACTATCACAACATTAGAAGTTTTCGATCCAGCTAAAGGAATTATATTTGGTTTTGTTGACAAAGAGATTGACTATAAAATTACAAACGATATTGCAAACTATAATTTTAATAACATAGATGGTAGTATTACAAATGACGAGCAGTGGGGAAGAGAATACTTGGGTGCAAGATGGTGGAATACCAGCACCGCAGTGTATTTAGACTACGAGCAAAGTACAGTAGATTATCAACAAAATAACTGGGGAAAACTGTTTGATGGATCAAGTATAGACATTTACGAATGGACAGCAAGTCCTGTACCTCCAGAACAGTGGAGCGAGTTAGTAACACAAAAAGCGATAGTTGATAATAAAGAAGCTAGCGGTGAAGCATATAGTGTTACAATAAACGGACAAACCGTATACAACTGGACTGAAGAAAATTATTACAACGAAGCAAGTAAACAAACTGAAACTGTTTACTATTTCTGGATTAAAAACAAAACTAACAGTATTAGAAATAGCAATTACAATGTTTTCCAACTAGCACAAATAATGCTTAATCCAAATGCATTTGACCTAAGTTGGTCGGCACAAGCAGGCGATGATACTTTATTATTGGCAAACATTAGAAATTTCGTTAACAAAGATACAGTAGCACAACTTAATCAGAAAAATGTTGACCTTGCATTACCAATGCAAGACTGGGTAATGCTTGCTGAAAAAGATCCTAACATAACTATACCCGAATATTTGCATGTAAAGATTAGAGATAGTTTAGCTGGATTTAATAGATTTAGTGTCGATAAACCTTATACAACTTGGAACAATACAACAGTTTATGCTGATGATCAAGTAGTAAAAGAAGGCACAGACTTTTACATAAGTCTACAAGCAAACAACCAAGGCAATCAACCTAGTTTAGACACAGATATGAGTCACTGGAGTAGAGTATATGATTATAACTTTATAGAAGATACACAAGCTGATGACATCAGTGTTTGGAGAGGTCAACCAGTACCTGATCTTAAACTGCACAAATACAACAGATATGGATTTCAAACTCGTCCAAGACAAAGTTTGTTCAGAGATGTAAAAGAGGCTAGACAAAACTTTGTACATAGTGTAAACTCATTATTGAGTACTGTAAATGTTATTGACGAGATTAATAATTGGGAAAATGCATTTACCGACGCATTTACAGAAGGAGTAGTAACCTATAAAATTAAAGATTATACTAACTTAGTAGACTGGCACTTGGTCGAAACAGATACAGACGGAAACGAAACATTTAGATTTAATCCAAACACAGTAGCTGATATTGTGTACAATACTAGAACAGACTATGTCAATGCTGGAGATCCAGTTGATGGTAGTTATATTTTAGTTAAAAGTACAAGCCCAGGAGCAGACATAGACAGAAGTGAAATGTATTATTATATCAATGGTGAAGACAAACTTGTGTTTAAAGAAAAAGCAACTGTACAACTAAGTGAAGAGATATGGAATCAGTCAAAGTTTGGCAACGGATTTGATGCTATTGGATTAGATGTAACACCATTTGATGCATGTAGCGACAACGTTATAAGCAGACTAATGGATCTACTTAGAAGTGAAATCTTTATTGGAACACATCATGTTAAGTATAATCAGATGTGGTTTAAGTTATTATTTACAGCAATATTACAAAATACAGCAGACGATTTTGCTTTCAAAACTACATTTGCACATTTAGGAATTAAGAGACCATTGCTAATAAACAAAGACAAGTATCAATCATACGATATAAATGTTGTAGAAGAATATGTAAACAGTATCAAACCTTTCCACACTAAATTATTAAGCAGTATGGAAAGCAATACACATGGCGAATCTACAAATATTGAAATAGAAGATATTGAACGAAACAGTGTTATTACACTCAACTATGAAGATCACAGTATTAGAAGTTGGGAAGGTGACACTATACTACTTGGCGGTGACTTTACCAGCACACCGACCGGTGATATTGATCAATCAGAATTTACAACTGCAAATGCAAGTTTCTCAGATGATTACAACGGTAATGTATTCCAACAAGCTGTATTAGAAGGCTTTGGCGAAGAACTAGTAGCTACAGATTTCACAGAGAATATCAACATACTAGTACAAACAAATGCTAGTGGTAGTACAGTGACATCTGATAGTAGAGCGTTTAGAATGGCTTACTATATGCCAACAAACATACAAGAAAGTAATGCTATTGTAGATGCACAAAAAACAACAACTACTGCTGATATTAATACAACCGATACAACAATACCAGTGACAGATGCAACTGTACTAGATGATCCAAATATTACCTTAGGTGCAAATCCCGGAGTAGTATATATTGGAAATGAAAGAATCGAATACAATGCAGTAGACGGAAATAACTTGTTATTCTGTACAAGAGGCACATTAGGCACAAGTGCAGTAGAACACACTAGCGGTGCAAGTGTTATCAACAGTGGACAAACAACAAAAATTCCAACAGTAGATAAGTTCTCACATTATGGTGATGGACTACGCCTAGCATATAATGATAGTGGCATAAGCCTATCAGCAACAGGAACTACGCCAGAACATGCTTTCATTAGAAATGTAGGCAAAGGAACGATATAAATACATTATAATGGAAAGAACAATGAGTCTAGATAATTTAAATGATACATCACTAATAGGAATCGAGGGACATATTAAAATATGGGATCCCAAATCTGGCGAAGTATTAGTACGCAGAAGAAATGCAATTAATTATGAAAATATGAGTATTGCTATTGCTAGTTTGCTTGCAAACGAAGCGGGTAACTCCGGAACACATCACATCGCTACAATGCGATTTGGCAATGGCGGTACAACCATTGACGGATTAGGAACAGTAACATATAAAGCAACCAATACTAATACCGCTAGCGGTGTTTTATACAATCAAACATTTAGTCAAGCAGTTGACGAATCTGTAAGCGGAAGTGCTACAAATGGCACAGAGATCGCTCACACAGCGCCTAACACTTTCAGTGATGTAGTTACAACATGCACATTAGATTATGGTAGCGTAACTGGACAAGATTCAACAGATACAGCTACAAGTATGAACGGTGATTACGTTTTTGACGAACTTGGAATTTACAGTGGTAACAACGATTTGTTAACTCATGTAGTATTTCATCCTGTACAAAAAAGTGCAAATAGAAAGATACAGGTAATTTATACATTAAGAATTAGATCAAGTTTTGCAGACTTGTAAGGAATAAGATATGCCATATACAATAGATTATAGTCAAAGTAGTAAAACAGCAATAGTTGTAAACGACGGAACAATTGATACCAGTACTAGTATTGGATTGATTGGTAAAAACTACACACGCTTTGGAGAAACATTAAACGAAAATATGTTGCACCTATTAGAACATTTTGCCAATGGAACTGCTCCAAGCAATCCAACTGAAGGTCAACTTTGGTACGATACAGCTAATAGTCAAATGAAAGTTTACGACAATGGTGTTTGGAGTGTATTGTTAAGTGGCGCAGGTACAACAAAAATTGAATTCCGCAACAGAAAAGACACTGGCGGAAATTTCCATAAAACAATAGAAATGATTGTTGATAGCAATATTGTAACAATCACATGCGATGATACAACAGCTTGGACACCTCATATAGATGAAAAACTAGAAGATGGTACTACTGCACTCAGTACACAGTTTCCCACTATTCAATCCGGTGTAACAATGAACAATACAACACATTATAAATTTAGAGGTATTGCTACAAGTGCAGAATATGCTGACCTTGCAGAGCGTTATGAAGCAGATGCAGAATATGAGGCTGGAACAATAGTAAAAATTGGCGGCACAAAAGAAATTACACAAACAACAGAAGCAAGCGATATCAAAGTTTTTGGAATTATTAGTACAGCACCAGGCTTTGAAATGAATGCTTCCGCAGGTACAGACGCTACACATCCATTTGTAGCACTATCAGGTAGAGTTCCATGTAAAATTATTGGAAAAATTGGTAAAGGCGATAGAGTAGTATCTAGTGGCACAGACGGAGTTGGAATGGTTGCACCAGACGACTACAGTTGGAAAGAAGTAGTAGGTAGATCCTTAGAAGAAAAAGCTACCGAAGAAGTAGGTACAATAGAAGTAGTAGTAGGATCGAAGTAAGATGGTTGGTGCTGTTGGTGATTTAGTAACAAACGAAGAATACAATCTTGTAGCCGTTGATGTAAACAAAGTTTTTGGCGACAAGTATCCGACTGCGGCTGTTACTGATGCTAATAGAATAGCAACACATAAATTTGGCTGGGGTGCAGTTAATATAGCTGATGCACTAGTTGACGGTACTCTTATTACAGCAGAAAGACTACAAGAACTAGTATCTAGAACAAATATTAGTATTAATCACACAGATCTGACAGACAACGTTTTAGTTTTTGCAATACCAGCTAATAGAACTACTATTTCTGCAGGTACAGCTATTAGAGCTGAAGATTTAAACTTAGTTAGAACAAAGTTTAACACTGTTATACTAAACAACAAACATTTAACAATAGATGCGACCAATGCAAGTGCTTTTAACGCCACTTCTACAGGATATGAAAGAACAACAACTTGGAATAATCAGCTGAATGGTGAACATAAATTTGAATGGGCTGATTATAACTCAGCTAGGTATTTTTTCAATGGCGGTGGGCAATTACGAGTAGCACTAAACATGACAAGCGGTTCGACTGCTGGTTACTACAACTGGAGTGATGTCATTAACGAAATGGGTGTACTAAACTTTAATTGGGACACTATGACGCAAAGTGCCGCAACAACAAGTGGAACTAGTGAAGGCAAAGGCTTTTATGATCTCACTGCAAATTACGGTGATGGATCAGACACAAACACTAACGAAGGACTATTGTTTACATCTAGTGGCGTTACACTAGGTAGAAAAGTTGGTACATATGGATATGGATCTTATGGATATGGCTACGGATATATTACTGGACCTGGAAACTATCCTGGTTGGGCAGATCCTGCAATTATCGGCGGATCATACAGTAGCACAATATATGTTAGTGCATACAGTGCTTATAGCACCTATCAACAGTTAAAATTTAAAATATACGGAAAGTATATTAATAACGGAGCTGGTGTTCAATTTAAAATGGTACTAGATGACACTACACACAACAACTTTGTTGACGGTACAATAACACCTACTGTAAGTTATTTGATGCCTGATACACTTACCATTGGCACAACTAGTTTTGATGTAACACCTGCTCCGACATTTGCTATTGTAAATGATTTCACAAGTATAGATGATTACTAAAAAACTGTTGACAAAACTCACATAAATAAGTTATAGTAGTATATAACTAAAGGAGAAACTCAGTATGGACGAGAGACTCGAAAAAGCGTTAGAGTTTGCAAATTATCGAATTACATTAGGTAATCAAAAACGCACTCTAAAACAACGAACTCAAGTTTTGCAAACCGTGCATTATGCAAAGGGCGTATTTTTCGCTGATGCAGTTACCATTAGCTTCGTAAAGACTTTACTTGATATGGACAGGAAAGAAGCTATTCTAATAGACACCAAAGAGAATCCAATATTAATAGATAATCTTAGTGAATTTTTAGAAACAATGGTAAGTGCGTATACCGAGGCAAGTAATGCCTACAAAGTACAAGCAGAAAAAATTAAGAAAGCTCGAAATATTAAAAGTTTAATGGATTGGTAGTGAATGTCAGAAAAACAAGGAAATGGCATTTGTTTATTTTGCTATAACAATGAAGAACTAGATTATGCTAAGTTTGCTATACTAGCATCGCATTATGCAAAAAAGCAACTAAACATGCCTGTTACACTTATTACTGACGAAGGCACAATGGAATGGATGAATCAAAGCCATGATAAAGGTTTAGTCAATGATTCATTTGATAACGTTGTTATCGACGGTAGTGTAACAGAAAAGAGAACTAATATAAGAAGGCACATGGATAGTCCGTGGAGTGAATTTAATGCACCTTTTTGGAATAGTAACAAACACACAGTTTTCAATCATACGCCTTACGAGCGTACACTGTTACTAGACACTGACTATTTGTTAATGAACGACTTTTACAATTATATTTTTGAAACTGATTTACCTATTGCAATGCATAGATACGCACAGTATGTGGGTGGAGAAATGCCTTACACAAACGAAATTACTTTGAATGAAGCAGGAATACATCATTGGTGGAGTACAATAGTTTATTTTGATCAAAGTGAAGAAAGCAAGTTATTTTTTGATATATGGGCTCATGTAAAAGAGAATTGGGAATATTATAGCCTGCTTTACCAATTTCCTAAAATGTTATTTAGAACAGACTTTTGTGTTAGCATTGCAACACACCTAATGAATGGTATGAACAATGATGACTTTATACATGATTTTATGGGACAGCCGTTGCTAAACATGGATCAAAAAGATGATATTGCACAAGTAAATGGATTGAATGATGTTGTGTTTTTAAAACACAATAGAGCAGAGCAATGGAAAAATATATTGTGTAGACATACAGATCAAAACTTACATATTATGAACAAACGTGCATTAGATAGGCACTATCAAACTTTGTTAAATTTAGCGAAAGAAGAAACCAGTGTCTGAAGAAATTGAAATTGAAAACAATGATGCACCTAATAGAGGTTTTGTAACCTTAGGTATTAATACAGGCGAAGACAATATTCGATATTGTTATGCACTTGCATGTAGTATAAAAGTATGCGACCCAGATGCAAGTATTACACTGATTGTAGATAAAGGTCAATTAGGTAATGTTCAAAGTTTTTATGAACATGCTTTTGACTATATGATAGAATTACCATACGGAAACAGTGCTCACAAAGACGGATTTCATGGCATGAACTTATGGCAAGTTTATCACGCAACTCCTTACGAAGAAACAATATATGTTGATTATGATACACTATTTGTAAATGTTGATATAAATGATCTTTGGGCGGTAATGTCATCTAAGAACGGCATTAGTGTTCCGAATGACGCACTTGCTTATAGAAACTTTCCTATTCCAAGAGTTAATCGATTCGAATACGAAATACAATACAAGTTACCTAAATATTTTTATAACTTGATGTATTTTGATAAAAAAGATGAAACAGTTGCAGAATGGTTTAAAATGGCTGACCCTGTATTGCAAAACTGGAGAGACGTATACAATCATGTGTTTCCAAATAAGAAACCAGAGTATTTTCAAAAAAATGTTTTAGGTAATGTAATTACACACTTTGTTGATCACACAGACGACATTGGTGTAAAACTTAGTAATCATTATGACTTACATACATTATCACATGGTGTGTTTAACAATCCAGAAGAAGCTCCGGGTAACTGGACTGATATGTTAAACTATTGGGTAACTAATAATAAGAAAATACAAATAGAAAATAGCGTTATCAGCAGTGGAATTATTCATTATAGTGATGAAACGTTTTTAACAGATGAAATAGTAGATGTCTTCAGAACCAACCTTACTCAGAGATTACAAGAGCGATAAACCTGCACCTAAATGGTGTGTTTATTATGACGACGAAAATGGTGATGTAGTCACGGTTACAAATAGAGAAAAGGATCAAATAAAAAATCCTTTTATTGTAACAGATAGTGATGACGCTAGACAAATACTAATGGGTCATGTTGACCCTAAAAAATTTGCAGTAGTCGATGTTAATCATGAACTAAAACTAGTTGAGAAGTCAGCAGTTTTGAGAATCAAAGAAGCTGAGAGACGATTAAGTGTAGTTCCACTTAATCAAAAAACTAAAGCTGATATCAATATTATACTGTACATCAACAGTTGGAAAATGGAAGTAAACTTTAATCAAGACACACTGTATAGAATGACAGGTAAACGTTTTTTTAGAAATATAAGTTTGAATCCTGAACAAGACGGAGTATACGATCCGATTACACTTTTTTTAATTAAAGACAATGATCCAAACTTTCTAGTAAAAACTATTGAGATTGATCCTGGAGAACTGATCGAAGAAGGTTATATGATTTTCGATATGGCGCCATTGCGAAGAATATGTGGGCTAGGAGAAATGAGTGTTATGACTAAGAAAATATTTCAAAGTTATAGACTACAGAGAAAAGCAAACTTCACAGGAATAGATTATAGAACAAGATACAGTAGGAGAAGATCATTTGCTAAACCTACTCAACCAACTCAAGACGTTGCAACAGACTTTACAATAATTAAGAAAGGCGATGTCACACAAATTAAAAGTAATTTCCAAAATCCACAGGACAGTAAAATATATACTGATATAGGACTGTATATAACAGATCCACGTAATCCAAGTCAGTTACTAGATCATATTGTTCTTCCATTAAATAGCATAGGATGGGATAGAACTTTAGAAATACCAACCCCAGGTTTAGACTTAACTAAATGTGGAATTTTATGCAGAGAAAGTAATGTTGACTTAACATTCGACTACATTAACCAACCGGAGTAAACTATGACACTAACGCCAGTTACAGAGTTCGATATAATATATATCAGCTATGACGAGCCTAACGCAGAACAAAATTGGGCAGACTTACAAGATAAATGTCCGTGGGCAAAACGCAGTCACGGAGTATGGGGTAGTGATGCCGCACACAAAGCCGCCGCGGCAATAGCTGAAACGGATAGATTTATTACAATTGATGCAGATAATATTGTAAGAGAAGAATTTTTTAATGCTGAACTAAACATGGATAGAGTTACTCCGACTGATGTAATTAGCTGGGCAGGAAAAAATGCAGTAAACGGATTGGTATATGGAAATGGCGGTATTAAGTGCTGGCCCGTAGACGTTGTTAATAAAATGCGTACACATGAAGCGGCTCCTGAAAGTGACAAAGCGGCACAAGTTGACTTTTGTTGGAATATACGTTATATACAGATGAACAATGTTTATTGTGATGTAGCTAATAATGGTAGCCCACTACAGGCATGGAGAGCAGGTTTCCGTGAAGGTGTAAAAATGGGATTAGAAGGCGGTGATGTAGTTGATCCTGCTGATATCAAAAGAATACATTACGAGAACTATAAAAGACTGTTGGTGTGGATGACAGTAGGTGAAGATGCTACAAATGGTTTATGGGCAATATATGGTGCTAGATTAGGTTGTCACATGACTAACATAGAAAGACGCAAATGGGATTGGCGTAATGTGAGAGACTTTGATTGGTTAAGCAAAATGTTTAATGAAGAACTGTTCCCTCAATTTGAAGGCGGCAAAGAAATGTGCGTGAATACTGGTGTAAGTTGGGATTGGAATAAACTCAAAGCTAAAACTATAGAACTAGGTGACGAACTTAGGAGTGTGTTAGATTTTGAAATTACAGATATGGATCATATCGGAAGTAGATTCTTTAAAACTGTTTATAAAAATCCACACAGACTAGGTGCTATGGTAAGAGAAGATCAAGTCGATGATAGTATTGAGTAAGCATGGCAGACTGGGATGAATTGTACGGGGAAACATTTTGTGTTTACCCTTGGTTAAGCATGATGGTGAATACCAGTGGAAGTATTGACTTTTGCTGTATTGCCAAACCCAGTGTACTACGTGGCGATGATGGCAAAATTTTAGATATCAATAGTACAACACTAAAGCAAGCATGGAATGATAAAGACATGCGTGATATACGCATGACTATGATTCAAGGAGAACAAGTTAGTAGTTGTAAACACTGTTACCTGCAAGAAGAAGTAGGTAAAAAAAGTTTCAGACAAATGCACAATGAGGAATGGGAACGCCGTATAGGCGAAGAAGCTATTCATGAACGCATTGAAGCAAGCTATAATAATGACTTTGCATTACCAGAACACGATCCTCTTTACTTGGACCTGCGTTTGGGTAACTTGTGTAATCTTAGTTGTAGAATGTGCAACAGTTTTAACAGTAGTACTATTGCTAAAGAAGATGCCAAGCTCACAGATGTTGAAGAGGACTATACCAGAATACAAGAGAAAACATACGGCAAACGTCCAGACTGGATCAACAGCAAAGAATACAGAGAAAAGTTTGATGCTGATGATTTTTGGAAAGACATATACGAATGGATGCCTAAACTAAGAAAAGTTTACATGACAGGTGGTGAGCCAACTATGATTCAAAACAACATGCAGTTTTTAAACTATGCCGCTGAACAAGGTCATAGTAAACATATTAATGTGTTTATGAATACCAACTGTACAAATGCTAATCAAAAGTTTTTGGATAGTATTGGTAAATTTGAAAGTGTAGACATCAATGCTAGTTTAGATGGTGTAGGCGTTGTAAATGAATTTATACGAGGCACTAAGAGTTGGGACATTATACTTAGAAACTATAGAAGCATATTAAGTTTACCAAACGTTTCTAGCAATATAAGTCCTGTACTACAAATCTACAACATAAATCGAATACACGAAATACTATGGCTTGCACACGAGTTAGGCGAAGAATTTTATGCAGGAAAGCCAGAAATAGAATGGAAAAGTATTGGTGTTGACATATTAATTAATACACATCCTCCGTATTTAGATGTGAGAAATCTTCCTGTTGAAATGAGACAGAATGCAAAAAATAGATTGCTTGAATTTAAAGAACAGTGTAATATATTATATGAGAAGAACTGGTTAATTAAGAATAGTGTAGATGGTATCGTAGGATATTTGGAACAACCACAGTTAGATAATTGGAAAGAACAATTACAAGACTTTGTGAAGATGACAGAAGTATGGGACAGACAGCGTAATACCAACTTTAGTATTGTTGATGATGACTTGTATCAAAATGTTAGAAAGTTGGTAGAATAATGGCACAAGATTTTTTGGAAGACTATGGAAAGAAATTTTGTATTCTTCCATGGATGCACATGGCAACTTATACAGACGGCACAGCTTTGCTTTGCTGTCTAGCTCAGCCTACACAAGACCAACGTATTAACTTAAACAATGCTGATATAAATGCAGTATGGAACAGTTACTATTGGAAAAATGCTAGAAAAGATATGCTCAGCGGCAAAGCACTAAAAGCATGTATGCATTGCTGGAAAGAAGAAGCGGCAGGTATTCGTAGTCATAGAATGAATGAAAACAATCTATGGGTAAAGAAATTAACAAGAGAATATGTTGACGAACTAATAGCCAGCACTAACGAAGATGGCAGTTTGGATCAAGATGTTATTACATTAGATTTACGGTTAGGTAATACTTGTAATGTACAATGTGTTATGTGTAGACCAACTGACTCTAGTAAATGGGTCAAAGATGCAGAAAAGATTAGAGATCTAAGTCACGACAATCCTGAAGTAAAAGGTGACTGGGATTGGAAAATACAAGACCATTGCAACAACAAATATGACTGGGCCGCTGATGATGAGTTTTGGGAACAAGAGATAGATCCATTGTTAGCCGGAATGCGTCACTTTATATTTGCAGGCGGCGAGCCTTTATATTTAAAGAACCACAGACGTTTCTTAAAGAAATGTGTCGAAAGTGGACATGCTGAACATATAGAACTACGCTATCATACCAATGGTACTATTATGCCAGATGATATATTAGAACTTTGGGGTCACTTTAAGTTTGTAGAACTTATGCTTAGTATAGATGGCATAGGCGAAATGAACAAATGGTTACGCTATCCAACTAATTGGAAAACTGTACACGAAACACTGGACAAAGTAGAAAACGCGGCTGACCATATTGTTGGTAAAGTATTGTGTACTGTAAGTGCATTAAACATTTGGTATTTGCCAGACTTTGCACAGTTTTTGTTTGATCAAAACTATAAAAAAATTGGAATACATGATCACCAAGGAATGTTTCATCCTGGCGTGTTACACTATCCACAGTACATGTGTGCTAAAGTATTACCTAAGGAAATGAAACAAATTATAACAGAAAAAATTGATAACTTCATGCTGAAATACCCAGAAAAGAATAAAGTGCAAGAATTAAAGAATATGACAAACTTTATGAATAGCGAGGATTGGAGCGACAAGTGGCCCGCCCTCAACAAATATATTCGCAGTATAGATACAATGCGTAAAACAGACTTCAATTCTGACTTTGCAGAGCTTTATAAACTATGGAGCAAGTATGAAGTTTGAGCTTGAATTACAAAACGATAAAAAAGAAAAACAACTAATCAAATGCGATATCTTTGCAGACTGGTTTGAGTTGGAGTTAGATATTATCGGTAAACCATATATAACACATTGGAATGTGTATCTGGTTCATCAAGCATTAGAAAGATTATACGAAATCATTCCTGCTCTCAATGATAAAATAGAAGAATGGAATGAAATTGCAGATGCATACAAAACTGACAACATACCGTTGAGTGACATACTAGGACACACCGTAATGAGTAGTGGACAAGCATTTACTAAGATTGATAATACTTTGCAAAAGTTTATTCCATTACAAGAATGGTATAAAATGGATGCTGGAAAAATAGATCACCAATGGGGGCTAATAGTACACCAGGATATACTTAATCCTATGCAAACACAATGTATACTAATCTATCGTGTTCTAAATGACCAAGGACTTACGAGACATATTGAAAAGTTGGTTGATATTTTCCATTCACTCAAAGTATTAAGAGACGTAACAACAACTGTTACACAAGAAACAAATCTACAAAATTTTGGATTGAAGTTTGGTGAACAGTTTCATTATTTAGAAGATGAATGGGTTGATCGTTTTAGTATGGAACGAAATCCAGGCGAGATATTTTTATATCCTACACAAATAGGGTACGATTATGATAACGTGATGATCGAAATGTATGATGATGACAAATACAATGCTATCAAAATGACCAGTAGTAGTTTTGATTTACTAGAACAATGTTGCTGTTACACCAGTCAACTAATGTTTTGGTGTGGCGATCCAAGAACACATGAAGAAGCAGTAGATCATTTAAATTATAGTTTAGACAACTACTGGGGTGGTTATAAAATTAAAAAGACTGATACTCGTAACAAATTTGATATGCTAACCTGGGGAATGTTAAAAGTTGGAAGTTTTGATATAGTTCCAGATCCAGACTTTAATCAAGTTAGCGGCTATAAACTTACCGAGGGAAAAGTAGATGCTGTCGGATAGTGCAGAACTTATTGAGATCAAACAAAAGTATAACAAATACTTTCATGTAAACTGGAACTTGACCAACAAGTGTAATTTCAGTTGTGCATACTGCCACCCTTACAATTACGAAGGTAGTAGTCCTGCTTTTGACTTAGAAGTATACAAAGCATTTGTAACTAAAATTAAAAGTTATCTCAATGAAGATGAAGAACTTGTTATAAGTTTTACTGGCGGTGAACCTACAGCATTGCCTGTATTCGATGATTTCCTAACCTGGTTAGTAGAAGAAAAGGTACAAATTGGATTGACAACAAACGGAAGCAAAAGTCTTAAATTTTGGGAAAAGCACAAAGAAAGTTTTCGTTGGGTAAGTTTTAGTTTTCACAGTGAGAAAACAAGTTTAAAACATTGTGTTAAAGTTATTGATACACTTTGGCCTTATACACTATTAGGAGTGCGTATTATGATGCACCCACAACAAGTATACTTTGATAAGTGTATTGAGTTTTTTGAAATACTAAAAACACAACCATATATGGGACAGTTTTTTGTAGAGAAAGTTCCTATTGTTGCTGATTGGTTAACAGAGAAAGAAAGACCACATGTATACACAAAAGAACAGCAAGCAAAGATTGATGAGAAACTAGCATTCAAAAGAAAAACTGGTAACCCAGATGTTAGTTTTGAACAGTACAGTATGCCAATTGATGCTACAGCAGTTTATAAAATGGCTGATGGCAGATACAAAGAAGAAACTATATTAGATACAAACGGACTATATGCTTCAAAGAAAAATCAATTCAAAGGATGGAAGTGTAATGCTGGTATAGATGGTTTATTTGTCAATGAACTTGGATATATTAGTGGAGCCGCATGTTTACCTGAAGGTAAAGATGAAAATGGTACTATAAGGTGGCTTGGACATATAGAGAATCTTAGGACTTTTAGAATGCCTGCTTATGCATACACATGTGAAAAGACAAGTTGTTTTTGCAATACTGATTTGATACTAAGCAAGTTTAAAGAAGCGGTAGCTGTATGAATAAATTACATTATATTCCAAACTGCTGGCATGAACAGATTGCAAACATATACAACTTAGAGCTAGTAACAGAAAATGCTGACATTTTAATATTCAGAGATCCGTTTGATAGAGCTATAGAACAAACAATGGATTTTTTAGACAGTGGAGGAGATTCTAAGGGTAAAACTTTTGAAGAGTTAGTGTTTCAAGAAAGAAATGTAATTACTACAAGTTTAGATATACACACTAGTGAAACTAAAGAAATTGAAGAAAAAAATTACAAATTTATAGGGTTTATTAATTATATCACATGGAACCCTACTAAAGGATCTCTTTATCCAAAAGAACAAGTTATGAATCATGATGATTTTACTTTGGAAATTCTTTCACAAAGACTCAGCAAGTATTTAAAAACAGATTATCCACTTTTGAACTTTAACACTAGATTTGAAAGTAATGAGCTCGACACTGCACTACGAGGAGACTATCAAGTAGCTAACAGTATAGATTATAATTTTTTAAGAAAGTGTAAAAGAAAAATACAAACCGGAGTGTACAATGAATCAAAGTAATATTATCATCTTTCCTCATTGTCCTAAAACAGGCGGAACAACACTCAAAGAAAGATACAGAAATACCAACAGTAGTTTTAGAATTACTGACCTTGGTGATAAAGTTACAGAACAAGCAAGTGTAGTTTTTGGACACAGTGTACAAATAGGATACTACGAAGAAAAACTTTCTAACAACTTAGTTTATATAACTTGTGTGAGAGATCCTATCAGTAGAATAATGAGCATGTACAATTTTTATCGTACACAAATGCTGTATATGAACCCAGACAGTCCTGACATTGATTTTTATATGTGGTTTATAAACAAAGATGTGCTACGTCCAATGCCAGTTACAAAACAGTACGAATACTATTTGTATCAACATGTAGAACACACTGATTGGTTCGACGCCGGAACGTTAAAAAATACGTTTACAATGAACGACATGTATCTAAACACAGTGCTTACATGGGACGTTGAAAAAGACACAAGCTATGTTGACAACGCAAAAATACAGCAGAAGATAAAAGAAAAAAATCAAATTGAAACACACAATATGAATATCACTTGGGAAAGAGTAATGAGTAAAATGGATCATGTGTTTTTCCAAGAAGACGACATAGTTGAAAGGTTTGACGATTTACTAGCACACTATAAATTAGATTTAGATGCATGGGAAGAAATGATTTATACAAATGAAACAAGCCATGATTTAAGCAAACACAATTTAGAATATGTTAAGTATCATCAACTAGACGAAGACTTAAAATATCTTGTTGAATTAGATTTACAAGCAGACATAGAATTTTTCAAAAGGTGTGAAGACAAATGGAAACACTAGCAGTATTTCATATACTTAAAAATGGAGGAACCACTCTAGTAAACAGATATAGAACAAATAGTACATTTGCTTATCAACGTGTTGCTCAAGAACTAGTGTTTAATTTTAGACAACCCAATCAGTATAAAGTTCTAATAGAAGATTGCAAAGATCAAAAGGTTAGTTTGATAATTGGACATGGCGTTAGCTTTGATTTAGATAAACACTTGCAAAATCCTGTAAAGTATGCTACTATACTAAGAGATCCTGTCAGACGGATCATGAGTGCATACAATTATTTCAAGTTAGAAATAATTAACGTGCATAGTTGTATTACTGATATTGACTTTACAACTTGGATTATTAATTGTAGTAGATTACATCCAACTCCTGTATATGCACAATATCAGAAGTTCAGTAATGAACAATGTTTGCGTATTGATTACGGAAGGAAAATTGATACCGTTTATGAACAAGAACTATATGATCAAGCTATTGAGAATATACAAAAACTAGATCATATGTTCTTTATGGAGGATAATTACTTAAAACAGTTTGATAAAGTAGCCAAGCAGTATGATCTGAAACCCAATCTAAGTATTAGCTATGAGCATAATACAAAGTTTAATTTAAGTCAACATGGTATTGACTATGTAAATTATGAGGAACTAACAGACGTTGAGAAACAACTAGTGAAAGAAACAACAACAAAGGACATAGAGTTCTACAATTATTGCAAGGAACATTTTGCATGAGGGACTACTATAAGCCATCTAGAACATACATAGGACAAGTCGTGCAAGACCGACATGGAACACAGTTTGAACATGGCTTAGGATTTTATAATCTGCCATTGACAGGCAAGTGTGCGGCTGATTTTGATCACAGTAAAGTTACTGGCATGGCCTCTAAAGAATGGGATCATGGTGAAACTTATGTAGGACAATACTTGTTGGATAAAAAACAAGGATATGGTGTGCATGTATGGCCCACTGGTGCAAGATATTATGGACAGTTTAGTAATAACAAACCTTGCGGCTACGGTGTACTTGAAACAGTACACGAAGGTGTAAAGTTTATAGGTCGTGTAGATGGAATGATTGCTGAACCAAGAGAAGGACAGTGGTATCTAAATGATGTACCATGTGGATTAGAAGAATGCAACATAGATGGTTTAGGTTGTAGAACACTCGATGATGGCACAATAGTAAATGCAGTAGGTGGTAGAACTACAACTTATAAAGATGAACAAGAGTTTGATGTAACTAGGCATGAAGAGAAAAACTTTGTTACTGAAACTAAACATGTACCTCCATATAACTTTATACAAGGAAAAAGAGATACAACACACTACGGAGATTGGATTAGAACTGCAAAAGGACATTTCTTAAGTGGGAGACACCATGGAAGAATACAAGTTCAACAGTTAGGGCAAGGAGATTATGAGAGCAACTTTTTACTAGGCACTCCGGTAGACTTTGAAACATATAGTAGCATTGCATTTGATATGGTAGACAATACTACTAGAAGTGTTGAACGCAGAATGCAAAGAAGATACTGTGCAGTATATGATTTGATAGTTAAACATCTTAAAAGAACAAATAAAATATTTGGATTAAATGAAAATTATACTATTGTTGAACTTGGAATTGGTAGAGGCGAACATTTACAGTTTTTACAAAAATTATTTCCACAAGCAACTATAATCGGAGTTGATAAACTAACACCAACTAGTATACCTGAAAATGCACTAGAGAGACAGCAAGTAGAAGATTTAAAAATTGCTAGTAAAATTGAAGGAGTAAAACTAGAGCTTGGTGTAAATTGCTATTCACCTAATACTTGTAAACAGTTAATGAACAAGTATGGTCCGGTAGATTTTGCAATACATGATGCAACACACGGAGTCACAGCATGGAAGAAATTACATGCTGTAAAGAACCTAATGAATCCACAAAGAGGAATTTTAGTTAGTGAAGAAATGTGTTGCACTCCTGACATATACTCGCATGAAACATTAGATCAACCACAACTGGATCTTGCAAGAAAGGGTAAATGGAGAATATGGGACATGCGTCCTCAGAGCTATTGGCAATATAAAAATGCACTAATAGGAATATGGTCTCCCAAGCCGGAAAACTTTGAAGCTGACGAACTAGGATTATATGAGGTCGGAAATGATTAGACATCGTATTCCTAGAATAAAAGATAGCTTGCAATTTTTAAAAGAGTCGGGTTGTCACGTTGAATATTGTTTGGATATTGGAGTACATTCGGGAACTCCGTGGTTACAGTATAGTTTTCCTAAAGCACATTATGTTTTAGTTGAACCAGATACAAATCATAATAATGTAATATACGAAAACTATAAAAACTACAGTTATGAACTTATAAATGTAGCAGTTGGTAACACTAATCAAACACAAGCAAGTTTAAGGTGCGTACACGAAGGCGAAACTTTTGATATAAAGTCTAACATAAAAACTTTGGATAGTTTAGGTATTGACCCACCTTTGCATAGTTTGTGTAAAATTGACGTCGATGGTTATGAATTAGATGTAATAGTTGGCGGATTAGAGACACTGGCTAAATTTAATCTGATAGTAGTAGAAAGTCAATTAGACACTATTGGTTTTATAAAAATAGAACTAGAAGATATAGGTTTTCACTTGTGGGATATTGTAAACATGGATTATGAACGTGGAAACCTGCACCAGGTTGATCTGGTTTTTAAAAAGGATAACTTTATACTAAAAGAAGTTACTGGATACCCAGAATATGATTTCTTCAGACAAGGAAGCGAGTACCATGAAAGTAACTAAAAAAATGCTTAGAAATGGTTACTCGGGTCCGGGCGAGATGGAAGATTCGGTTGCTGAATATACTGACGGTAAACGCAACGGATTGGGTGTTGACAAAACATATGCAGGACAGTATAAAGACGACAAGTTACATGGTTATGCTGTAAGCAAAGTTACTCGTAATATTAACCGTTACGAAGATGGACAAATTGTTGAACAACTTGTAACAAGAAATATGAATGGTAACGTATGGATTGGTACAGGTAATACCGGCATACTAATACGAGATGATGGCACTATTGGTTATAAAAAGCCTGTGTATGTAGAGAATCCAGTTTATGTATTAACAGACAAAATGGAATACAAACGCATAAGCATGGTAGACTTAAAAATGCGTCAAATGGACATGCGAGGCTGGCATTGTCCTATATATAAAACTAACTTTAGTATTAATCCAGTTGGTGAAATTTGTAGTGGTGTTTGTGCAAATGTGAGACATATTGCAAGTCACGAAGGACATTGGAAAGATTATAACAAGTTAGATCTTAATACAGAAACTTTGTGTAAAACCAAAGCATGTTTTTGTGATGCTGACTTACTACAACCAAAAGCAAAAACAGAAGAATTGTTAGAATATTTTACTACAAATAAACAGTTTAATCATTGGCAGTTAGAAGAATTACCAGTTGCAAAAACAGATGATAACATTGTAGCAATGGGTAGAGGTATGGCAATGCCAATGGCTGAAGTACATTTTCATATTGGATTACGTTGCAATTATGATTGTGCATATTGTCCTGGACCAACTTTTGATGATACAGGCAAGTTAATAAATGGTGTACATGATAACGCAAGCCCACATATGACTGTAGATGAGTTTACACATGGATTAAATTTAGTTGATCCTTATGTTCCTAAAAAACCCAGTCGACGACTTTATATTACCGGAGGAGAACCAACACTCAATCCACAGATAGCAGACCTAGTAGACATAGCGTTTAAAAAAGGATATGAAACTAGAATAAGCACAAACGGAACAGGCAGTGAGAAAAAATATAGAGATCTATTAGACAAAGGTGTGTTCTTAGAATTTAGTTTTCATGTAGAGTTTACAATAGATAAAGTGTTACAAAAAGTTAGCAATTTAGTTGCAGACTATCCACAAGATCAAATTAATGTTAAGTGTATGAGTTTTGAAGATACACCTTTTGCTGAAAAAGTGCAAAAAATAATACCCAAAGATAAAGATATTTTTTACTATCCTATCTATGGTAGAGACATTGAACACAAATATTATTTTGAAAGAACTGAAGAGCAAAAAGCTGAGGCTGAGGTTGTGTTCAGTGATTAGAGATAGTATAAAACAACTACAAAGACCACATTGGAGTGGCTTACTTAATAGAGTAGAAAAGATCGAAGCTGGCTACATAAACTTAGATAGAAATGAAAACCAAGACGAAGTACTGTGTGGTCATATACAAAAAGCTATAAAACACTTTTTGGATTTGTCAAGTTCAATGAAGTATGAAGATTACTATAGGTACTATGAAATATTTGCCGACTACTACAACACAACAATGGACAATATATTAATTACTGGAGGTTGTGACGAAGCAATACGTTTAACATTTGAAGCAACACTTGATAATAGTAAAACGTTCTTAACAATAGCACCAACATACAGAGGCAGTGTTACAAATGCAATAGACCTTACTACAAATATAATTGAATGCAACGAAGATGAAGATAGTATCACAGCTAGTATAGAACAGCATCGACCAGATGTATTTTACATTTGTAGTCCAAATAATCCAAGTGGTCGAGTTTACAGTGCAAAGTTTATAGATTATATCTGTGGAGCATATCCAAAAATGACTGTGCTAATAGATAATACATACAGACATTTTTGTACAGAAGATTATTTTGACTTATGCAATTATGAAAATTGTTTATTAGCATTTAGTTATAGCAAAAGTTGGGGACTTGCAGGTGCTAGACTTGGCATACTACAAGGACATGCAAATACAATTAGTCAAATTACAAAGATAAGACCAATTATGAGTGTAAGCAGTATTACACTTAGACTTGCAGAATACCTGCACAAACATCATTATATAGTAGAAAAGAGCTTGGAACGCAATAGAGAAGGTATTGAGTTTGCACATAAATATTTTAGTAATTGTAAAATATATAGCGAGCCAACGATCAATCATGTTGTGTTTGAGCCAACTGACGAAATAATCAGTAGATTAGATTCTCAAAAGATACTGTATGGCAAAGCACCAGAATTTAGTAGCACAGCTATCAGATTAACTACATTGCCCAAGGATCAATTTGAGAAACTAATATGTTTAAATACCTCCAAATAGAAACAACTACATTTTGTAATGCAACTTGTTGGTTTTGTCCAAATCATTTGGTTCCTAAAGAACACATGGAACCTGAATTGATCTATAAAATTATAGATGATACAAGAGACCTAGGCATAACGTATAGACCTTTTGGACTAGGCGAGCCGCTAGTTGATACAAGACTTCCGGACATAGCAAGATATATCAAAGAAGATCCTACAGCCAAAGTAGAACTCAACAGCAATGGTGAACCCATGACGCTGAAAACAGAACGAAAGATTGCACCGTTTGTTGACATAATGCGTTTTAGTGTTGATGGATTTACTAAAAAAACTTTTGATGAAACAAGAGGTATTAGCTTTGATAGAGTATATGAAAACGTAACTAGATTTGTAGACAATCATCCTGAAATAGATTGTGAGGTGAGAATGATTAACTTGCCAGATACCGAAGCTGAACAGGAAATGTTTTTAGATTATTGGAATAATGTAAGACCAGGATGTGCTAAAATTACTGAACTGTATTCTCATCCTTGGGAAGATCAGACCGAAAGTTTAAACTTGCCTTGTAAAAAAGTTGAAAATGAAGCATTTATATATATCGACGGTACAATGTATTTGTGTCCATGGGACTTTGGTAAACGCAATCCTGTGGGCAAAGTTGACATGAATACAAGTCCTGTAGACGTTTGGAATAGCAAAAAGTACAATGACTATAAATCATTATTAGCAAAAGGAAAACGCTGTGACATTGACCTCTGTAGTAGATGCAGTGCAGTCTTCAACGCCTGACATTGTAATAAAAGGTAAACCTAAGGGATGGAAGCCCAAAGGTTTCCACCAAGACGATAGTCTTATTGCGGGTACCAAAAAAGATCTTAACGGAAGATATTGCAGTTATTTTTTTAATAGAGCAGAAATCAATAACATGGGTTTGGTTTTCATGTGTTGTCCTTTTTGGCTACCAGTAGTCATAGGTGATCTAAATGTAAACACAATGGAAGAGATATGGAATGGATCTAAGGCGCAGGAAATTCGTAACCAGTTGTATGACGGAGCGAACTGGCCCCATTGCAAACACAACACTTGTCCTAAAATTCAGTATGCAGAAACAGCATTGCCACTAATAACTAATGTAATAGATAATCCTAAAAAATATAATGTAGATCCAATTATTATTGAGTCATTAAAAAACCGTAGTACGCAAGCCAGTTACTTGCCACACGATATACAAGTTGGTACAGATGAAAGTTGTAACTTATATTGTCCTAGCTGTAGAAATAGTAAAATTATTCATTCTAAAGGTGAAAAATATGATCAAAGAAAATCACTTACAGATAAGTTATTTGATGAAATAATGAAGGCACCTAAAGATTATCAATTTGATATATGGATAACAGGTGGTGGTGATCCTTTTGGTAGTAAAATATTTAGAGAACGTTTACAAGAAATGGATCTTACTGACAGACCAAACACATGGCTTAACTTTCAAACAAACGGTGTAATGCTTACTCCTAAGGTTTGGGATAGTATAAGCAAAGTTCATAAACAAATTAAACAAATTGTTTTTAGTTTTGATGCTGGTAAAAAAGAAACATATGAAAAAGAAACAAGACTAGGAGGTCACTGGGATCAACTAGTCAGTAATGTAGATTATGTTTACAGTCAAATACCTAGTTTTACAAAAACTAAAAATAGTTACAATACAGGTAATCTACTCAGCGGAGCAATGAGTCATAACTTTGTTGTACAAACATGTAACTATAAAGAGATACCAGACTTTATACAAATGGTAACAGATCGTTGGTCAGGACCTGGAAAGTATAGTAGAGCAACATTTACACTTATTGTTGATTGGGGACACATGATTGACTTTAATATTAGAGCTATTTGGAAACCCGATCATCCTGAATACGAAAACTTTTTACAAGTGCTACGTGATCCTAGAGTAGCAAATGCAAATCATAAAAGTGTAAACTTTGGAAATATGAAAACACTGGTTGAACAGGCTAACGCATGATATTAATATTAGGTTGTAGTTTTAGTATGGGCTGGTACAGCTACGACAATACAACAGAAACACTACACACAGACTATTGCTGGTATGATGAACTTGATCGGCCATATCAAGTTTATGCACATCCAGGAGGTGGCATTATGAGCTACTGTGCATGTTTAGAATCAATTGACATAAAAAAATATAGTGCTATAATTATACAAGAGACATGGGAACCTAGAATTGTAATACAAAAACAACTTGAGTATTATACATCTAGACTCAATGTTTTTGCATGGACAATAGATAATGCATTTCATAATAGACTAGGAGGATTACCTAAAGTGCAAAACAAAATTGCTAACCAATATAATTTCAAATGGCAACAAGGAATGAGTGATTGGTTTTGGCAAATGGAAAACAGTTGGAATATACTAACTAAAGCATGTGCAAGTCACTTGGATCGTCTAGCCCAACAAACAGGATTGCCCACATACAGCTACAGTTTTACTGGAGTTAAGTACCCATATAAATATATTAAATACTTAGATGTAAAGCCTGCAACTGAACAACTGTTTTACAAAAAAGATTTACACAATCCGGATTTACACTTTACACAAAAAGGAAACACTGTTTTAGGACAGATGATTAAAAAAGGTTTAGGCGATGGACTACAATGAAAATGTATTGGTGTTTGGCTGTAGTTTTAGTGCAGGAAGCTATACATATGATCCAAACTATATTATGTATAGTGATGTGCTACAACCTGACGGCACTACAAAGAAAGTAGACAACGGACTAGGCAGAGAAACACTTGATGTAAATGGCGGTTGGGTTGAGAGTTTAGATCCAAAAAACTATCACACACTTTATGCAGTTAGTGGTGGAGGCATAGTACAACATGCTACAGTACTCGAACACTATTACAATAAAAATCGTCTCAAAGATTTCGATTATGTATTAGTACAATTAACATATGAACCTAGACTCACATGGAATGAACCAGGACATATAGGTGATAGATTTTGGCATGAGTATGAAGTGCAAGCAGAAAACGTTGATTTATATCAAGGTAAAGGCACTGCTAGATACTTTAATTTTATTAGTGCTAACGGCAAAGGTGACTTTGGAGGAAACATAAACGAAGCTATTGAATGGCGAAAAATGATGTTTCATGGCATGACCAATAAACATGTGATACAAAGTTGTGCTACACTAATAGATGAAAGATGCAGAGAAACTGAAACACCACTGTATTATTTTAAATGGGTAGAAGAAGCTGAAGAAGTCACACCTCAATTTGAACACGGTATATGTTTAGATATTCCGTATCCTTGGGGAGTAGGTAAAGGTAGTATGAACATGTTCCTCAATAAAAAGTATCATATATTTGCTCCTATAGATCCTAAAATAAGCAGAGATGGTAAAGATACTTTTATTGGACATTTTAATAAAGCAGGTAATAAAAAAGTTGGAAAGGCTGTACGCAAAGCATTGGAAAAACTGAGATGAAAGATGTACTGATAATTGGTGACGGTGCAAGCAAACCAGGATCAACTTGGTTAGAAAAGTTGTCTGATGAACATCTATATACTGTGTATACTTTGGATTACGGAAACTACATCAACTATTATGATATCTTGACACATTTACATAAAGATGATATAATAAAGAAGTATGAACATATTGTTATACAAGGTGCAAATGTCCAAGATCTTTGTTTTTACAAGTTTGACTGGAAAGAACATTTGTGGCGACTTGAGCAAGAGAATTTTGAATTCTACTACTGCAATCATGCAGTAGAGGATGATTTGTTATGGGCCAATGGCATATTTGAAACTGAGCTAGGTGATAACATACAAAAAAGATGGGATATGAATTTAACCGATGGACAAATAAAATACTTAGAAAGATTTATAGATAATAACTCTATAGATACAATAATGAAAGGCAGTGAGATAAGACTCATACGATTATTAGAAAGTATTGGAATACCATACAAACTAATAAAGGATGTACAAGATGAAAATATTGATATTTGGACTACCAGGTAGTGGTAAAAGCACACTAGCAGAACCCTTTGCTGAGTTAATTGGCGCAGTATGGATCAATGCTGATCGAGTAAGAGAACAAGCTAACGATTGGGACTTTACACCCGAAGGTAGAATGCGTCAAGCAAAACGTATGCGAGACTTAGCAGATGGTGTTGTTGCTAAAGGTGGAATAGCTGTGGCAGACTTTGTTTGTCCAACAGAACGTGCAAGACAAGAATTTGCACCTGACTACACAGTGTGGATGGATACTATTGAACAAGGACGCTATGCGGATACAAATGCTATGTTTGAAAAACCGCCTGCATGTGACTACCATGTAGCACAATGGTTTACAGACACAGCTGAGCAACTTAAACCTGTAGTCGAAAGATGGAGAAAACGTAATGGTATTTGATTATAAAAAACCAACAGTACAACTACTAGGAAGATGGCAACCTTGGCATGAAGGGCATACAATACTTTTTGAAAAGGCACTAGGGATTACAGGACAAGTATTAATTATGGTTCGTGATGTACAAGGTGCTGATGCCGGAATGGGAAACGTAGATAATCCGTTTGATTTTAAACAAGTAGAAAATGATATTGCTGGTAGTCTATATACAAAAGGTTATATTATTGGCGAAGACTTTGAAGTAATGCTAGTTCCTAATATTGTGGATATCAGTTATGGCAGAGGAGTAGGTTATACTTTTACTGAGCATGACTTGGGCGAACGTGTACACAACATAAGTGCTACAAAAATTCGTGCTGAAATGAGAGAGCGAGGCGACCTTTAATGTGGGTATTGGTATTTGTATATTTTTATGATGCAACTCCTTATGTAGAAAAAGTAAGTCAACATAGAGATATGAACGAATGTTTTTATGCAAGAGAAGCTCTCAGTGAAGAAGTAGGCAGAGGTGCAGGATACTTCAAAGCAGGACAACAGGCTATATGTATTAATATGAATGAGACCGAATTATGATCACATGGGGCTGGACAGGCATGGCACATGATGCCAGCCTAGCAGTATTTGGAGATAAAAAACTAGTGTTTGCGGCACATGCAGAACGCTACAGTAGAGTTAAGAATGATAAAAACTTAAATCAAGACTTAATCGATGAAGCTCTTGATTATGGCGAGCCATACAAAATATATTTTTATGAGAAACCATTACTTAAAAAGACACGCCAACTGTATTCAAAGCAATACGCACTACTAGGCAAAGAATCACCTACTACATATGTACGCAAGTTCCTAAAAGATGCGCCTAAATGCACTACAACTAGTCATCATCATGCCCATGCTGGCGCAGGATATTATACATCACCTTATACTGATGCGGCTATATTGAATATAGATAGTATAGGTGAATGGGATACTGTTAGTATATGGACAGGCGAAGGTGATAGTCTTAAAAAAACTTGGAGTCAACGTTATCCACACAGTATAGGTATATGGTACAGTGCTATGACACAGCGTATAGGACTAAAGCCACAAGAACATGAATACATACTCATGGGTATGGCGGCTGTGGGCGATCCAGATAGGTTGTACCAGGACATAAAGAATGATTTTATTGAATTTTCACCTACACGTTGGAGCCCTTATACACTATTCAAACGCAACTGTCATAGAGGTTGTTTAGATTGGAGACCTGATCTAAACACACCACAAGACTATGCTGACATTGCCGCCGCAGTACAGCGTATATACGAAGAAATTTTTGATGGTTTAGTTATGTATACAAAATATGCAACTCAAAAAGAAAACCTAGTACTGATGGGAGGCTGTGCATTAAATTGTAGTGCCAACAGTATTGCATATAAGTACTTTAAAGATGTTTGGATTATGCCAAACCCAGGTGATAGTGGCAGTGCAGTAGGTTGTGTACTAGCACATTGGGGACATCATATTGAATGGCCCGGTCCTTATTTGGGACATAATATTAAAGGAGAGTATCCAGTTGAAAACATACTCAAAAATTTACAGTCAAAGAAAATTACAGCAGTTGCCAGTGGTCGTGCTGAGTTTGGTCCTAGGGCTCTTGGCAACCGTAGTATTCTTGCTGATCCCCGCGGAGATGATGTCAAAGACCTTGTTAACACTATCAAACACAGAGAAAGTTTCAGACCCTTTGCCCCAGCCATACTCGCTGAACATGCCGGAGATTATTTCACAGGTTACACAGGCCCATACATGCAATATACTTCAACGTGTAAAAGACCTGACAAATTTCCAGCAATCGTCCACTACGATGACACCAGCAGAGTTCAAACAGTATCTACTACTGATAATAGCGGATTCAGAAAACTGCTAGAACGTTGGTATGCAGACACAGGCTGTCCTATGTTATTGAATACAAGTTTAAACATAAAGGGAGAACCTTTAGTTAACACAAGAGAAGATGCTGATCGTTGGACCAAGCAGTACGGAGTAGAAGTGTGCGTACCCTCGGAATAGTAGGCGGTGGACGTTGGGCTCAAATAATAGATCGTGTTGCAACAAACAATCAATATCAAACCGAGTATTATACTCATAACACAAAACTAGCGAGTGTGGATAACTTGCTCAATCTCACAGGCAAACATGTGTGGATTGCCAACTTACCAGATGATCACTATGCTAGTGCAGTAGAATTACTTGCAGATGGTAGACACTTGCTGGTTGAAAAACCGTTTGTTCGCTCCGTGGAGCAACATGATCAATTGGTTGACCTAGCACACAAAAACAAATGTAAACTGGTAGTTGGGTTAGAATTAGAATACAGCAATCGCATACAAGAGATAGCTGACGCTACAGTTGAACAACCCAAAACAATAGATATAACATGGAACAGTGCAAACAATGTTCAAAGACACGGAAGCACATATGTAAGTGATCCTACTATCAGTGTATTAGAAGATATAGGTCCGCATGTATTGACCATATTAAGAAAAATAATCAGCAAACAAACCTGCACAGTTTTACAAACACAACAAACCAG
>Ga0181379_1000017_pt1 | contig 78495 bp, 73 predicted proteins | sample 2SPOviralmetaG_FD_130115 | JGI IMG/M metagenome (GOLD analysis project Ga0181379, IMG submission 130115) | Marine viral communities from the oligotrophic San Pedro Time Series (SPOT) site, San Pedro Channel, CA, USA - 2 SPOT_SRF_2009-07-10 | ecosystem: Environmental > Aquatic > Marine > Strait... | reverse complement strand
CCGTATGCTCCTGTTTTGGACCTACTAAGGAGAAAAATATGAAATATGTACTATCTTTTATCAGTCTCATGGTATTTTCCAGCGCTGCAATGGCTGGTCCCTACGTGGAATACAAAAATGATCTGAGATTTTTAGATGACGAGTTTTTGAGTGATGACACTGTGCACCACCTGCGTTTCGGCACTCTGTTGGGTGACAGCGACAAGAACTTATACTTCGAAGTAGGCCCCCGCACTGATGGCTACTCAGGAGAAGTTGGATATAAGATCAAGAATGGCCCTCTTACGCTCAAAGGTAAGTGGGAAGGTTCGAAAATTGACGAAGTTGATCCAATCGGCTCCAAGCTGGAAACTGAGATTCGTTTCTCCTTCTAGCATTCAGCAAAAAGGGCTCTTCGGGGCCCTTTTTATTGCACCACCTCAAAAAAACTTCTTGACATTTTATGCGACTTCCACTATAATTGTAACTTAATGAATCAGGAGAGCTTAAAGTGTATACCGAACAAGAGACAACTCAGATTATAACTCCAAGTATAGGGCCGTGGACAAGCCGACTGGCGGAGAGAGAAGATCTGCCTTGGATAACTGAAACTTTTGAAGGATCTTTTTACTCATCAGCTGAAGCTTTTATAGTAGAACCTGTTACAGAAATCTCTTTAGTAATGACTTTTTCTAGAATTTGGTCATACAACAACCAAGAAGTTTTATTTCACTGTGCTACCGAGGATCGAATTGCAGAAAAGAGCATAGGCCACGTAGTAGCCGTTCATCCCGATTTCAGAGGGCAAAATCTTAGAAATCAGTTAGGTCATGACTTATTGCAGTATGCTATAGATCAAAGAGAACTAAATAGCTTTCACGGATACTTCAATCAACTTAATACATTCGAAGAGGGTAATTTTCCTAATCATATAAAATCTTTTAGTACTGCAATGTTACCTGAAGCAAACCCCGTTAGTGCAAATGCGGGAGCAGTATATTATAACGTAGATGCAGAAGACTTCAAGGACCATATTGGAAAAATACTAGATGGCGACTTATAATACAGGAATTATAACTTTAGGAACTGATTACAGTATTACAAGTAATATTGGAAATCTTAACTGGAATAATAATGATAAAGTTAATATAACCATAAGAGCTCCAAAACCTTTAGTATACCCTGACTTCTGGCCTGGCACTGTAGAAATTGAAAGAGTACCTAATAGTCTAGCGAGTCTTAGTGGAGCCACAGCAGGCAACGGCAGCTCAAATCATGGGGGTGATGTAGGCAAACATTACATTAGTGTTAATATGACAGAGGCTCTTAGCACTATTTTGGGTCCTATTGGTACTACTGCTTACTATGACAAGACTTTCACTCTCCAAAGAGGAACCGGAATAGGAGCCGGAAAATTAGTTCTACAAGGAGCAGCTCCGGGCACAAAAAGTTTTATTTCAGGGCAGACATATACTACGGAAATTGCTTTCACATGGGCAGATGGAGTACCTAATAATTTTAGTTTTAGCCCTAAAGTAAATGCCAGTCCGGGCACAACATATTATGCTTTTACTAATCTTTATGGATTCAGTACAACAGAAAGTGTAGTTGTTACATCCGGAAGTATTACTACAGCAGTAACGTCAACTAATGGTTCGTTGCCTTCTTCGAGTTCGTTTACTTCTTCTGCTAAGAATATTTCAAGTGGCCAACGTCTTTGGGTGAAGATGACAGCTTCGACCTCTTTTAATACTTCTGTTTTCGGAACTGTAAGTGTTAATGGAGTTTCTGCTACGTGGACCGTAACAACTGGTTTGCAGGATGTGCTGCCAAATGTTTATACTTTTGGGACTAATATAACAGGAGCAGCCATAGGAAGCTACCATTATAGATCTGCTAGAATATTAGGGTTTACAGGTACTTTGCAGGCTGCGTCGGATTCTAGTAGTTTTAGAGGAACTGTTCCAGACTTACAGTGGGACGTGTCAAACTCTTCTAGTCTTTCCGGAGTACAATTTCAGTCGCAGCCTCATAATATTACTTCAGGGCAATATCTTCATGTTAGAGTGCGGGCAGGAAATGCAGGTACTACTACGGGCGGAACTATGAAGGTAGGAAACCGTGCAGCTTCTTTGTTTGTTACAACTGTTGCTGTAGATTCGATTCCTGATAGCTTTAGTTTTACAAACATTACTGGAGCTGCATTAAACTATACGTTCTACCGAAGCGCTCAAATAACTGGAATTAACTCCGCGGCACTAGTCTCTGTTTTTGGAGGCAGCACTATTCAATATGCGACATCACCAACAAATAGTCAGCCCTCTTCAAGCTCGTTTGGCAATGGGCCCGGTAGTATAGAACCAAATCATTATTTGTGGGTAAGGTTGACCTCCTCTAATGCTTATAATTCAACAATAAGTGGGCTACTATCAGTGGGGGGCATTGGTACGCTTTGGAATATTACAACACGAAGCCCTGATATTACTCCAACTAACTTTTCTTTCCCTAGCGTTACGAATGCAGTGACCTCCTCCTTCGTTTTCACTAAAGTTCAAGTTACTGGAGTAGAGAATAACTATCCTGTTCCTGTAAGTATAACCGGGGGAGTTTCAGGTTTTGCAGTAAGTAGTAGCACTTCTCTACCTGCAAATAGCTCTTTTACTAGCAACCCTAAAACAGTACAAAACAATCAATACGTTTGGGTTAGATTACAAGCAAGCGATTTTGTCCTAGATACTACTTCTACAAGCGTTACCATAGGCTCCTTGACTAGAACCTTTACTGTAACTACAGCAGCTACTACTTCTCCCGGGGATACAACAGTAGTGGGCTCAGGGGGCACCGCTACTCCAGGTTCCGGGGCAGCACAGGAAGGCTTCGGTCTTATAGTATATGGAATAGATGGAACTACTCCTGTTTTTGGTCTTGACCGGACCGCTTCTTTGCAGGTAGATGAAACTTTTTCTCTTGCAGGAGGTCAGAGCCACACGTTTGCCTGCGCCAACGCAAATGATTCTAGCAAAGTTTTAATAGAGATGAAAGTTAATGGTGCTGGAATTAACATAGGCAGGCAAAATGATGTAACAATAAGTAAAAATGCAAACAATTTTAGTATAACAAACACCTCTTCACAAACGCGATCCGGACGGGTCATTGCAAATAGGATAAGCTAATGTCTTTTGGAGTAGAAGTAACCGGGGTGGATGCCTCGGGTCAGTTCACAATAGCTAATACTGACCTAAACTTAAGCCACTACGTAGTAACAGCTATAGGCTACGGCACCAGTGCTCCTAAAATTGGTTCGAACTCTAAAATTTTTATTAATAGTAAAAATTTGCCGGGCAGAACCATTATAGTCAATGAAGGGAATAATAGTTATGGGTTTCAGCAAGTAACAGTAACTCATAATCCAAACTTTGTAACTTTTACGGCTGTAGATATAACAACTGCTCCTATCTCCTTATACTATTTTGTAGTAGCAGAAGCAAAGACTATACCTGTACCCACAGGAAGTGCTGGGGATTACGGTCTTCAAATTTTCAAATCAGACGGCTCCATAGCTTTTGACTCCAGACGATTGCAAACAAATGTCAGTTTTTATATAAAAGAGTTTTATACTTTGAATGGTTCTAGTGGCAGTATAGTTACAACAGATATTAATGCGTATGTGGAACCTGTTGGCACAGGAGCGGGAGGAGAAAGTAGATCAGGGCTCATATGGAACTCTTGGGGAGTTACCTATGTTTCGAACTTCTGGTCTCTTAACATATCAGAAAATGCCGGCTCAGGCGCAGTTGATACCTCCACAGGAGGAGGAAGCGGTAGTATTCCTCCAACACTAATAGCACAGACAAGGTAGTAATTATGAATAATATAAGATATATAGTAACAATTGAACATTCGACAGGAAAAATACTTGGAGCAGTATTTCCAAATATAAGTCCAGAGCCCGAAGGTGTGGATGAGGCTCAGAATCGTAGAATTTTGTATGTAACAGACAGTAACCTTCCTTTAGATTGCGAAGATATGGGGTATTTTGTAGAGGAACACTATTTTAATCCAACAACGCTACAGTTTGTACACATAGGAAAGCCTGTTAATGACTATGCTACTTGGAATTTTTCCACTTCTTCTTGGGACTGGGATGCTTCTAGCGTACTAGAGGATATACGAAAAGTTAGGCAAAATATGTTATTTAGATCCGACTGGACTCAACTTACTGATAATTCTTTAACTACAGAACAGAGAGCAGAAGCTGCAACATACAGAACGGCTTTACGGAATATAACAAACAATCTTGGTAATCCTGCAACTATTGAGGATGTAGCGTGGCCTACTCCCCCCAGTTTTTTACGATAGGACTTTAAAAATAGTTCTTGACATTCTACCCCTTAGCAACTATAATTTGAAACATGGCTAAAGAATTAACTACAATTTCCCCAGAAGGACTCGAAGTAGCCAATAGTTACCTTCAGTTCGGCAATATCAACGGGGTAGTGCAATCTCTCGGGGTTTCTGAAAACCAAGTCGTAGAGTTGCTCAATAAACGTGAAGTAAAAAAGTATATTGATACTGTTTACTTAGATATGGGGTATCGCAACAAAAATAATATTGCAAGTTTACTAGACGAGATGATTGAAAGTAAGCTTGACGAAGCAAAAGAAACTGGAGTTTACTCTAGTAAAGATTTGGCAGACTTGTTACAAATGGCACATAAGATGAGAATGGACGAGATTAAAGCTCAAGCTGATCTTGAAAAAGCTCAAGCTACAAACGTAAAGAGTCAAACAAATGTTCAAATAAATGAAGGTGTACCTTTCGGCCAGGGCAACTATGGTAAGCTCATGGAGAAGTTGTTAAAAGATGTCTAATGATACAAAGCTCGAAGGAGTTGTAGAGCAGTTTTTACGTCATGAAGTACAGTGTGAAGAGAGGTGGAAAACTACATTTAATCGACTGGACGATATTGACGAAAAGCTAGATAGAATGGAACAGCGCCAAGTACAAGTTGGCGGAGCACTAATACTATTCCTGGCAGGACTAGTAGTAACACTTGCATTCCAAGTGTAGGAGATAAAAAATGCAAATTCAACAGAAAGCAGACTATTGGCTAGTTCATGATGATTTTGGTATGCATCGTTTTGATACAGAAGATGAGGCGTTAGAATATACGGGGCAAAAGCCGGAGAAAAAAGACACTGTATCCATCGATGATAAGGATCTTTTTTCTGCGGACGCTTAAATGGCTGTTCGTAAGCGACGAAGAAAGGTCGCAAAGAAAAAGCCTGTTCCTACAAATAAAAAGCTTTATGCACGGGTTAAGGCTCAGGCTAAACGAAAGTTTGCAGTTTATCCCTCAGCATATGCAAATGGTTGGCTTGTAAAAACTTATAAAGCCAAGGGCGGAAAATACCGCATGGGAGTAAAGTAATGCCAGCAGGTAAAGGAACTTATGGAAAGAAAAGAGGTCGTCCAGCTAAAAAAGGCAAGGGCAAAAAGAAGAAGTCTATGGGAGGCTTGACAGCCGCTCAAAAGAAACTGCCCCCAGCACTTCAAAAAGCTATTTTAAAAAAGAAGCGCGGAAAAAAGTGAACTTCTAAGCGATAGACAGTTGTCTATAAGCGAGGTATTATGCCCACAAAGATAAATGAAGCAACAGAGCTAGCTATACCCCTAAAGAATTTAATAGGGTTAGTAACGTTTACTGCAGTATCAGTGTGGGCTTATACTGGTATTACCGAGAGAATAGCATTTTTAGAACACAACTTACAGGCGGTATCCGTAGAGGTTAAAGAAAATGACGAGTGGATTGATAATTTCTCTCCTCCCCCAGAAGTAAGTGATACTGTGAAGAGAGTTAGAGAGTTAGAGTTAAAGCTAAAAGAGCTGGAGGTTTTACTTCATAGCGGAGAGAATAATGGCTAAACCAAAAGGCGGTCTTACCAAATGGTTTAAAGAAGATTGGGTAGATATATCCAGACCTAAAAAGAGCGGCGGCTTTGAAAAATGCGGAAGAACCAAATCAGGAAAAAAACGTTACCCAAAATGTCTTCCTGCTGCCAAAGCCGCTGGTCTTACTGAAAAGCAACGAAAGTCAGCTGTCCGTAGAAAAAGAGCGGCCGGCAATCCAGGGGGCAAACCCACCATGGTTCGTACCTTTGTAAAGAGAAAAAAACGTGGCGGTAAAAAGAAAAGGTAAGAAAAAAGATTCAAGATTAAAGAAAGCTGGAGTGTCTGGGTACAATAAACCAAAAAGAACTCCGGGACATGCAAAAAAATCTCATATTGTTGTAGCAAAAGTAGGTACTAAAGTTAAAACTATTCGTTTTGGACAACAAGGAGCAAAGACAGCCGGTAAACCTAAGAAAGGAGAAAGCGAAGCAATGAAGCGTAAACGTGCTTCATTCAAAGCCCGACACGCAAAAAATATTGCAAAGGGCAAGATGTCTGCAGCATACTGGGCGGACAGAGTAAAGTGGTAGCCCATGATTATAGAATCAGTAGTGATGGCCAGTACTATTTTGTCCCAGATAAATGGTCTTATACAAAAAGCCAATGAAACTGGTCAAGGCATGCAGCAACTTATGGGTACCATCAGTGACTTTGGGGAAGCAGTCACCGAATTTGAGATAAAAAGGAAATCCAGCACTTTCAGCCCTCTTAGTCAAAGTGAGCTACTTAAGCTTACAATGATTAAAAAAAGCTATGAGAGACACTGGAAAGAAGTTCATGATTTGTTAGCTATGGTAGATCCTGAGATGCTTACAAGCTTTCAACAGGCTAAAGCAGAGCAAGAACACGCAAGAAAGCAGCAAATGGCTATGGTAGCCAGAAAACGACGAGAAAGAGAGCAGTTACTTCAACAAATTTTAGTTGGATTTACTACTTTAATAATTGGCGGTGCAGCAATGGCAGGCATTCTATATATTCTACTACCATGAAAAAATTACAAAAAGATTCACACTACGCACAATTTGACTTAGATGGAGACGGCGTAGTATCAGATGAAGAGATCAAACGATCACAGGATATGTTAGAGCTAGAACTTCGAGAAGAGAAGTCAGAGGCTCAAAAAAGAATGGCATGGGTTGCAATGGGCTCTATGATAGTTTTTAGTGCCATATTGTTTAGCCCTGCTGTAAGCGAGAGTCGAGTAGCTGCTCTGGCAGATTTACTCGGTTTATTTTACATTGCTCAGGCCGGCGTCGTAGGCGCATACATGGGCGTATCTGCATGGATGTCTAAGAGGTAATTATGCAATCTCAACCAAAAACTAGTAAGTGGAAGGGCTCTGACGTGGAAGAATATAAAAGAAATATTCGACCTGTCAGAAAAGATGCTGAGGATGATAAATTGACGGAGCTTGAATATTGCAGGAAGTATAGCAAGACAAGGTCCATGGGACAAGACTAGATGATTGAAATTAGCCGCAAAGATATAATCTCTGATTATATTTGTGATTACACACAGGAAGATAAGTTTTTGAAGTTGCCTATCGATCCTTATTTGGATTTGCTAGGTATTACACCACTACCTTCCCAGACAGCGATTATTAATGCTATTAATAGCCCTAAGTATCGATTTGTCTGTGCGGCTGTTTCTCGTAGACAGGGGAAGACTTACATTGCCAATATTATTGGACAACTTGTATCTCTTATTCCTAGTTCTAATATTTTAATCATGTCACCCAACTATGCTTTATCGCAAATATCTTTCGATTTACAGAGAACACTTATCAAGCATTTTGATCTCGAAGTAGTCAAAGATAACGCAAAAGACAAAGTTATAGAACTATCGAATGGATCTACTGTACGTATGGGATCGGTCAATCAAGTTGACTCCTGTGTAGGTAGATCCTACGATTTGATTATTTTTGATGAAGCAGCTCTTGCTGATGGCAGGGATGCTTTTAATGTTGCTCTTAGACCTACCCTTGACAAAGATAATTCAAAAGCAATTTTTATTTCTACTCCTCGCGGCAAAAATAACTGGTTCTCAGAGTTTTTTCACAGAGGCTTTGACCCTGAGTTTCCTGAGTGGGCATCTATTCGTGCCACTTACAAATCAAACCCCCGAATGTCAGACCTAGATATAGCAGAGGCTCGTAAGAGTATGTCTGAGGCGGAGTTTCGTCAAGAATATGAAGCCGATTTTAACACCTATGAGGGGCAAGTTTGGAGTTTTAATTACGAAGAATGCACGGGGTCTTTTCAAGATATGGACATCAGTAAGATGGACGTTTTTGCAGGGCTCGACGTAGGGTATAGAGATCCTACTGCTTTGTGTGTAATTGCGTATGACTGGGATGAAGAAAAATATTATTTAGTAGACGAGTACCTAGATGCAGAGCGTACCACCGAACAACACGCTGGTGAAATACAAAAACTCATAGATAGGTGGGATATTGATTACATATTCATCGATTCTGCCGCACAACAAACTCGTTTTGATTTTGCACAGAACTATGATATTAGTACTAATAATGCTAAGAAGTCAGTGTTGGATGGAATTGCTTATGTAGAAGGAATCGTAGATAATGATAAGCTCTACGTGGATCAAGAATGCAAGGAAACTCTATCCGCTCTTGACCAGTACCAATGGGATCCTAATCCTAACCTACTTAAAGAAAAACCAAAACACAATAAAGCCTCGCACATGGCAGATGCTATTAGATATGCATTATATTCATTTGAAACATCAAACAGTGGCTTTTAACGATACCATCTTAAAAATAATATTTGACATGGTACCCCAAACTCGATATAATTCTGGTATTAGAAAATGGATTTAAAAAGAGACGTCGTAAAATACATAAGAGATAAAGCAAAGAATGCTTATGAAAAAGGTACTGAATGCGAGATCTGTGAATCGAAAGTAAAACTTGATTTTCACCATTACTATACTTTGAGCCCTTTAGTCCATACTTATATAGCAAAAAACAGACTAGATCCTCAAAATATACTTTCTTTTAGGGATGAGTTTATACAAAAGCATAGAGCAGAACTTTACGAACATACGGTTACTCTCTGCCATGAACATCACTTACAGTTGCACTCCATTTACGGAAGAAATCCAGGACTAGGCACTGCTACTAAGCAAAAGAACTGGGTAAGGATACAAAGAGAAAAACATGGCATGGTATGACAGATTTATAGGTAGATCATCTGAGGTGGAGGAAAAACTAAATCCTGCTCAACCATACTATAACCATAAAACTAATCCTTCTAGAGAGCATACAATAAGTTATGAGAAGGCTTATGAGGATTTAGAAATAGTAAATAGAGGAGTAAATCTTATTGTAGATGATGCCTCTGAAGTACCAGTTGCAGTAGGCCCTCAAGTAGTAGGACTGCAGAGTGTTACAAAAGGTATAAAAAGGTCAAGAGTCTCTCTTTTATTAAACAAAGAGCCAAACCCATTCCAAGATATTAGCACTTTTCGACGAAATCTTATAACAGATTTTATAATTGATGGGAATATTTTTATTTATTTTGACGGGGTCCATCTTTATCACTTACCCGCAAATAAAGTCACAATTCATGCTAGCGATAGTACCTACATCGAAAAATTTACTTTTAATGAGACTGTAACCTATAGCCCTAGCGAAATAATTCATGTAAAAGACAACTCTTTTTATTCTATATATCGAGGAGTTTCTAGACTTAAACCTGCACTACGTACTATGGTACTAATGAGCAGAATGCGAGGTTTTCAAGATAACTTTTTTAAGAACGGAGCAGTTCCGGGGCTTGTACTAAAATCTCCTAATACCTTATCCGAGAAAATAAAAGAAAGAATGATACAATCTTGGACGGCAAGATACAGCCCAGACTCCGGAGGTAAAAGACCCCTTATACTAGATGGGGGCATAGAGCTAGACAAAGTCTCTAATGTAAACTTTAAAGAGTTAGACTTTCAATCTGCCATCGCTGAAAATGAAAAAATTATTTTAAAAGCATTAGGAGTTCCCCCAATTATGTTGGACTCTGGTAATAATGCAAATATTCGTCCAAACATGAGAATGTATTATCTAGAAACTATTTTACCTATAGTTAGAAAGATAAACTTTGCGACAGAAAGATATTTTGGATATCAAATGTCAGAAGACATTACGAATATCCCAGCGCTGCAGCCTGAACTTCGTGACGCAGCTGCATACTACACTTCTTTAGTAAATGGCGGAATCATTGCCCCTAATGAAGCGCGGGTACGTCTGGGAATGGAGCCTTTAGAGGGGCATGATCAAATAAGAGTACCTGCTAATATAGCAGGAAGTGCTACAAATCCTGAAGAGGGTGGTAGACCTATAGAAGAAGGAGAAGGCTAGGTGGCAGTTCGTCAAAAACAAAAAATACTGGATACAGCTTATAGGCATTTTAAGGAGTTCCAGCTTCCTTTGGACATAGACTATAAAAGTTATGTGGGTATCTTAGGGCCAAAAGAAGCAATTCATGCTATTTCTATAAAGAGAAGCTTTAAAGCATGGAAATATTTGCTGCATGCTTTACGTATTAAGCACTCAGACCTTATTGAGCAACCCGTACCAAAATCCGCTCCGGAGCCTGTTGTTGAAGATGCTCCGAAGCCAAAAAGCGCTCCAAAAGTAACGAGCAAAGACGAGAAATAATATGGAAAAAATATTTAATTTAACGTCTACGTTTAAATCATTGCCTTCCGAAGATGGAAGCGTGATGATCCGTGGGATGGCAAGTACTTGCGATTTTGACCGTGCAGGAGATACTATCTCTGCAGAAGCATGGGCAAAAGGTGGGTTAAAAAACTTTGAAAAGAATCCTATTATTCTTTTCAATCATGATTATGATAGACCTATTGGTCGAGCTACAGGCCTAAAAGTAACAGAAGCAGGTCTAGAGTTAGAAGCAAAAATTAGCAAATCTGCACCTGCTAATGTTTGCGAATTAGTTAAAGAAGGTATCCTTGGAGCATTTTCTGTTGGTTTCCGAGTCAAGGATGCTGATTATCTATCGGAAACTGACGGACTAAAGATAAAGGACGCTGAGTTGTTTGAAGTATCGGTTGTATCCGTTCCTTGCAATCAAGAGGCTACTTTCTCACTAGCGAAATCTTTTGACTCTATGGATGAGTATGAAGAATTCAAGAAAACTTTCACAAATCGTGTAGATCTAGCCGGTCAGACTCTGGCTAAAGACGAAGTTAATACTTCTAGCGTAGCTAGTGATACACCGGACGGAACCGAAGAGGTTCAAAAGGAGATCCAAATGTCTGAAGTTAATACTCCAGAAATCGACTTGGAAGCATTTGCTAAGAAAGTAGCAGAAGAAACTGCTGCAAAGATTGCAATGAAGCAAGCCGAACAAAAAGCTGCGGATGAAGCCGTAGCACAAGAACTTGCTGAAAAAGCTCAAGCTGAAGCTGAAGCAAAAGCTCAACAAGAAGAGCAAGTTAAAAGCGCAGTAGTAACTGCGGTTGAGACGGGCGCAGAAAAGTTGTTGGCTGATGTTGAAGCCAAAATTTCTCAAAAAGACGCTGATATTGGTGAGATCGTAGCCAAGCATCAGAAAGAGCTTGAAGAGAAGAACGAAGAAATCACAAAAATGCGTGAATCTAAGCGCGTTTTCTCAGATCGTTCTGAAGGCGTAGATACTATCTCTAAGTGGGGCCAGCAGTTTATGCATGCACACCTTCTGGGTGTAATGACCGGCAAGGGTCTAGAGAACACTGCTTATGGTCGTGATGTAATTGAGAAAGCTGGCGTAACGTATGCCTCTGCTCAACCTAACATCGCTACGGAAGTATCGGGTCAGATTGAGAAGGAAATTATGCGAGAGCTTCGCCTTGCACGCGCCTTCCGTGAAATTCAAATCAATTCACAAGCACAAGTACTGCCAATTCAGCAAGATACTGGTTTAGCTGCCTTCCAAACGGGTGCTGCTACTACTGGTAACTTGACGACTCGTGGTGGTGCAACTCCTCAGCCTGCGCAGGTAGTGCTTAAAGCTTACCGTTTGATCTCAACCACGTTGATGGATAACCATGTTGATGAGGAAATTCTTATTAACTTGATGCCTATGCTTGTTGAGTCTGTTGCTCGCTCTCACGCTCGTGCAGTAGACGAAGCTCTTCTTAATCATGTTGCCACCGGCGGCTCCGATGATTTTGATGGCTTGATCAAGATTGCTGGAACCAACACCTTCGATACTTCTGTATCCGCGGCTAACCTGGGTGGAACCGCAGTAGACGCAGCAGACTTCCTATCCGCTCGTAAGCAGATGGGCAAGTATGGCATGATGCCCGATGAGTTGGTATATGTAGTTTCTCAGAATCGTTACTATGACCTGATTGCTGATGCTGGTTTTGCCGACATCACAGATGTAGGTTCAGACGTTGCTACCAAGCTTACTGGTCAAGTAGGTGCGATCTTCGGTACTCCTGTGATCGTGTCTGATAACTTCCCAGCAGAAGCTGATGATGCTGCTGTAGGCCTTGCAGTCAACGTTCGTAACTTTGCTATTCCACGTCTTCGCGGCGTGAATGTAGAGCAAGACTACGAAGTAATGAATCAGCGTAACGTTATTGTTGCTACTCAGTCTCTTGGCTTTAACCAGCTAGTAGGCGACACTGCAACTGATAAGTCAGTTATCGCTCTTCTTGCAGTAGCTTAAGCTTACTTAAGCTCTATAACCTGGGGCGGTTCGCCGCCCCAAGTTTTTACTAATATACTTATGGCAAATTTAATCACATTAGCGCAGTATAAAGAGGCGGAGGGCATGTCTAATCCTAAGGATGATTTGCGTATTCAAACTCTTATTCCTTCTATAAGTGAATTAGTAAAAACTTATTGTGGTAACTCTTTTATTGACTTCTTTTCTACCAATAAGGTAGAAGAATTTTCTATTAACTGGGGTACTCATGTTGTTCAGCTTACAGAGAGTCCTGTAAATTCAATTGTATCCGTAGAGACAAGAGATTCTGTGACAGAAAGTTACACTACTCTTGCAAGTACAGATTATTATTTAGACTCAGATACAGATAGTGTTTTCTATGTTTTAGGCAGTGGTTATAGAAATTGGCCTAAAGGGGCTGGTTCTGTAAAAGTAACTTATACTGCAGGCTATGCTACTTTGCCTACAGATCTTAAACTTGCAGTAATTGATTTAATTACATATTATTTCAAGAGAGAGCACAGAGAAAGAAAAACTCTAGGCGGAGCCTCGATACAAAATTCTCCGACTACTAGCGTGGCAGGCAATATAGGATTTCCAGACCATATAAAAAGAGTTTTGGACTTATACAAGAATTTCTAATGGCAAAAAGAGATCTATATAACTTACTTGTATCTTTAGAAAAAGATTTAAAAAAAGATTCAGCTGAGTATAGAAGGTTAGTATCTGATACAAAAGTACATGCTCTAACTGTAGAAAAGAATGACTTAAAAAAACAAATTAAAACACAAATGCTACGCAGAGGAGGGTTTAAAAGCCTCCCAGATAGTATAGAAAAAATTATTGATACTGAAGTCGACGTTATGTTTGACTACTTTAAAAAGGCTCTTCACCCCTCAAACTTTGAGGGTAATAGAAAAACCTACTATACCTCCGACTTTAAGGCTACAAATAGTAAACTCACTGTTATGATAGGTGTAAAAGAGGGGAAGGGTACTAGAAATGTATTTGCATATTTTAGGAGAATTAAACAAAGAGCTCAGAAGTCTCTTGTAAAAAACTTAAACCAGCAAATAAGAAGATTGAATAACAGTAGAACAAATAAGCTAGAAGAAGTAGATCCTAGAGACTTTATAGATATTGGGCACTCAGAAGGCTCAGCTGTTTCTAATCAAAGAAAAGCTGCGGTTAAAGATGCTCTGTTTACTTTTTCTTCTAAGAATGACCCGACAGTTAAAAAATATATAAAAGAACTCTCTACTGATATAGAGTTGTCTGCTACTAAAAGATTTGGTAAGGGAAAAGATTATATTGAGATCTCTCTAGAAAGCACTTTTGAGAATAAAAAACATGGTGCTTCTATCTCTAAAGAGGCAGGCGCTATAAATAAAAAACTTCTAGCCCTTACCAATAAGTTAGAATTGACAGAGCTAAAAGGTTCTATGAGTAGTAGAGAGATAAGAGAAGCGGAAATTTTAAACGGTTTTGCTGAAGTATCTAAGTCAAAAAATGGCAAAGTCAAATCAAATATTAAAAAGAAAAAAGTAGTAAAAAAGAGCTCTAAAGCGAGTAAGACTTCCAAAACAAAAGCAGTTAAAGGCGCGGCGTTTAAGGATAATGTAAAAGCAGGAGCTATAAAGTTTGGAGGGGATGAAAGTAGAAAGCAATCTAATATAACCTTGTTTGCTTTGCTAAACTCTAAACTACCAGAAACAGTAGTAAGAAATATGAAGCCCCCGAGACTAGAAAATAGAACGGGGAGATTTGCAAGTAGCGTAAAAGTTACTGATATCTCTAAAACCCGACAAGGCTATATGAGCGTGGGGTACACCTACGAGAAGAGCCCTTATCAAGTTTATGAGAGTACCAGTGGCTCTAGATTTAGTGATGTCGAAAGAGATCCTAGAACTTTAATAGATGCGTCTATACGACAGATAGCAGCACAGTTAGTAACTACACGATTGTATACTAGGAGAAATTAATGGCTACGGAACGCGTATACACTTCTAGGCGATCTAATATTGTAGAAGCTTTGACGGCAAAACTAAAAGACATCAATGGCGCGGGTCAATACTTGGTTGATTTAAATAATCAAGTTTTTCCTTTTTTAAAGTTTTGGGACGAGGTAGACGAGTTTCCTGCAGTACATTTAAATGCAGGAAGTGAGACAAGAACTTATCAAGGCGGCGGCTTCAAGGACAGATTTTTAGTAATAACTATTCGTTGTTATGTTAATGAAGAAGGCGCTCAAGAAGCCTTAAATAAATTAATGGAAGATATTGAAACTGTAGTAGAAGAAAACTCTAGGTTAGAGTACTTTGACTCTTTAAATAACATCTTTCAAACTCAACAAATCACAGTAGTTAGTATAGATACTGACGAAGGTGTTTTGGAACCTTTAGGAGTAGGAGAAATACTCATTGAGGTTCAATATTAGAAAATACTGGCACGAACAAATGTTCACGTCCAAGTCTTTTCAAGATGCATAGGAGATTACTATGGCTGACGTATTGTATTTTAGTAGAGATACTAAACTTTATGTTGAAATTGGATCCGACGTATGGGAACTTCCTGTACTTGATGGATTTAGCTTTTCTCAAGATTCTAACTCAACTGAAGTTACTTTGGCTGAAATGGAAAGTAGTGCGGGAGTATCCCGTCGTGGTCGAGCATTCTTTAATGACTCATTAGCCCCAGCTGAATGGTCGTTTTCTACATATGTTCGTCCTTTTAAATCTGCAGGCACTGGTCCAGGAGCGGTAAATACTGTTGCTAATAGTCACCATGCTGTAGAGGAAGTTTTGTGGGCATTGATGGCGGGAGATGCGGCGTATAGCAGCAGTAGTTTTACCGGCTTTACAAGAGATACAACCGATCTTGATATTAGTTTTTCAGATTCAAACAAATCTACATTAGGAACTGCTAACTTATATTTTAAGATGGGCGGAACAACGAATCCTGTGGTATATAAGTTATCTGGCGCAGTTGTAAACGAAGCTACGATTGATTTTGATATCGATGGTTTGGCTACTATTAACTGGTCTGGCTTTGCTAACACAGTTACTCAGGACAGTGCTCCTACTCCGACTTTGACAGAAGATATTACGGCAACAGATAACTTTATTCGTAACCGACTAACTCAGTTAAGTATTACGGCGACAGATACTACTACATTCCCTGGAGCAAATAGTAACGGTGTATATAACCTTACTTTGACAGGAGGCAGTATTACTATTTCAAATAATATTACCTTTATTACTCCGGAAGAACTTGGTATTGTAAACACTCCAGTAGGTCACGTAACAGGTGCTCGTACTGTGTCTGGTAACTTTACATGTTATCTAAACTTGGACACTGTTGCTAATAATGGTACGTCTACTGACTTCTTTAATGACCTAACCTCTTCTGGAGCTTTGGGTAAGATTACAAACGAGTTTGCAACAACGTTTAAGGTGGGTGGAGCCTCCGGTACTCCTCGCCTAGAGTTGGCTATGGATCATTCTCACTTTGAGATTCCTGCGCACAGCATTGATGATGTTATCTCCCTTGAAACTAATTTTCAGGCTCTGCCAGATACAATTAGTAGTACAGACGAAGTAGCATTGAAGTATGTAGGTGCATAGTTAAAACCTACCTTACAAAAAGGGGCTTCGGCCCCTTTTTTATTACACCAAGCAAAAATAATTCTTGACATTTCTCCTACCATAGAATATACTATGATCTAAAGTTTGATAATAAAAAGGATTCCCAAATGACCGATTCGCCTATTTCACTAGCCAGTCTTATGACTCCTAGTAAAACAGTTACTATTGATTTTCCAGGATACTCTGGAATGTCTATTGATGTATGCTACCTTGCAAGAGAAGAGCTCATTAAGCTACGTAAAAAGTGTATTTCTACAAAGTTTAATAAGAAGACTCATCAACCTGAGGAAGATTTAGACGAAGATAAGTTCTTAGTAGAATACTGCAAAGCAGTGATTAAAGGATGGAAAGGCTTAAAATATCGTTACCTAGAAGAGCTTCTTTTGGTGGATATATCAGCTCTTGATCCTGATGACTGCCTCCCGTACACATCTGATAATGCAGAGTTGTTGATGAAGAATGCAAACTCTTTTGATACTTGGATTACAGAGACTGTAGGTGACTTGGAAAATTTTACGAGCAACAAGTAGCTGAGATAATAACGCTACTTGAGCGCGCTATAAAGGAGTCAGATTCCTCCTTTGATATTTCTAAGTATCTAACTATATGTGAGCAGTTGGGAGAGGAACCAGACCCTGATAAAATGCCGCTGAGCACTTCTGTATTTCCGGAAGAGGTTCAAGCGGCATTTTTTGTGTTCGATTTAATGCCAGATAGATGGGATGGGATGTCAGGAGTATATTTAGGAAAAGAATGGTCCTCCTTCGAGTACATTGTTAGAGTATACGATATGGATAACAGCAAAGATATTTTTTTCTTTGCAAAAATTTATGAAAGCCTTTTAGTGTCCTACCGATCTAAGAAGTCAGAAGAGCAGCGAAAAGCGGAAGAGCGAAAGCAAAAATCCTCCAGCGGTGGACAAAGTTTCACCCATAATGTTAAAGGGTAATGGCCAAGAATAAAATATATATAGATGTAGTAGTTGATGACAAAGGTACTACAGAAAGAGTAGCTGTAAGCGCAAAAAAACTTGGAATAGCCTTAAATGAAGCAGGTAAAGGGGGTCTTACTGCGGACAGGCGTCTTAAGGGAGCTGCTCAGGCATCTGCAAATGGTACCAAAAACTTTTCCAAAATGGCTCAAGGAATATCCGGAGGATTAGTTCCTGCCTACGCTACTTTGGCTGCCCAGGTATTCGCTGTTAGTGCAGCTTTCCAATTCCTGTCCAGTGCTTCCAACTACAAAAATCTTATAGAATCTCAAGAAATTTATGGAGCTGTTACTGGCACAAACTTTGCTGGTATTACTAAATCGTTACAAGCTGCAACCAGCGGACAGTTAAAGTATCAAGAAGCTGCATCAGCAACAGCCATAGGTAGTGCTGCAGGCTTAACAGCGGGTCAACTCGAGGGTCTTGCAAAAGCTGCCCAGAACTCTTCCGTTGCCCTAGGTAGAGATTTAACTGATTCTTTTAATCGTTTAATCCGTGGTACAACAAAAGCAGAACCAGAACTTTTAGACGAACTAGGTATTATTCTTAGACTAAAGCCTGCTACAGAAGAGTATGCCGCTAGTATAGGGCTTGCTGCTAACGATTTGAATGCCTTTCAAAGAACTCAGGCAGTAACTAATTTTGTGCTTGAAGAAGCCGATAAAAAGTTTGGGCGCCTTGGAGAAATTATGGGGGATGACGCTTTTGTTGTTTCTCAGTTTACAAAATCTTTTGATGACTTGGTGAATGTATTAAAGGTAGGGGTAATCAATACTCTAACTCCTGCTTTAAAATTTTTAACAGAAAATACAAATGCTCTAGTAGCATCTTTGGCTCTTTTTGCAATTCCTATAACAAAAAGCATTCTGCCCTCACTGGATGACTGGGCCGATAGCAGTAAAAAAGCAGCAAGGTCAGCAAACATAGCTTTTATTAGATCTAAAAAAGTTCTGCAGGAACAGAGAGAAGAAGTAGAAAAGCTAAGTGATACTCAAGAAAAAGCGCTGAAAAGAGCCAATAAACTTAGTAAGAAAGCACTAAGTCCTGATACTGCAGGCGCAAAAAGTGGTAAGGGTGGGATTGATTTCTTGTCCGGTAATACTGATGATAAAAGAGCCGGAGCCTCCGCAAAAAGAATTTTAGATTCTGCAGAAAAAAATATAGATGATACTGGCAAGGTAATAACGGGAAAGCTAAAAGGGTATAATGCAGCACAGGTTGCAGATTTACGAAAGTCTTATACAATTAGAACCCAAATAGTTGACGAGCAGATGAAAAAGCAGGTGACTTTGAAAACAAGAGCTTTTGCACGACTAAAAGTAGGTTATAGAGCGGTTGGAGTTGTTGGAGTTGGTGCTTTTGGGATGATTCAACGCGCGGGCGTACTTGCAGTAAAGGGGATTGATAAAGCATTTAAGCTTGCCTCTTTTGTAGGAATGGCATTTTTACTTTTTGATTTAGGCAAAGAAGCGTATAACTTTTTATTTGGAACAGAGGACGCTGCAAGTAAGCTAAATGAAGAATTAGAAAGAACAAATGATAGATTAAGTGAGACAGCTGAATTTTTGTCAAAAATTAATCAAACTAGAGCGGAAGGTTTGGTTGATTTAACTCAACAAGCAACTCAAACAGGAAGAGCTCTTGCTACAGTTAATATTCCTTTATTTATTGCTGAAGTAAATAAACTACAAAAGCTAGAGGCGGGTAGTGATGAATTTAATAAATTAAAAGAAAGTATCGAAAAAACCACTTCCGAATTAGAAAAAGTTAATCCTGCTTTTAAAGCCCTTTCAATAGAGCTAGAGCAGACAGGGTCAATTAGTGAAAAAAGTGCTCAACAATATAGAAAACTAGATGTAGAGCTTCGAGGGTATGGGCAAGCTTTAGAGGCACTTAGCCAAGTACAGAAAGACTTTAAAGCGCAGCTATCTTCTATAACTGGAGCAGTTGCAGTATCCCCTTATGATAAGTTATCGCAGAGCGTATCTAGGTTGGTCGACACCTCCAAAGACGCACTGAAAGGCCTAGAAGCTGAAAGTGCCGTTAGAAAAACTACAAATGCTAACACTCTAGCTTCTCTTAGAGAGCAGAAAAAAGCAGCAGACGCAGAGCTTATTGCGGCCGGCAGACGCAATAATTCAAGAAAAAGATCAGCCCAGAGTGCAGTCAAAGTCTTAGAAAAAGATATAGCTCTAGCAGAGCAAAGAGGGCAGACTGAAGCGGCACAAGATAAAGATACTATTGCCAGGCTTAAGGCTCAAAGTACAGAGGCAGCAAACTTTCAAAAAGCTCTGGAAAAAAGAATAGGTACTATAAGACAGAATGAAACGGAAATCTTAAATAATAATAGGGCACTAGCTACCGTAAATAAAACTGATAGATCTTTTGCTAATCAAAGAGTGATGGCACAGCAAACTACTATCTCGCTTTCTAATAAAGTTTTAGAATTAAAAAATAAAGAGTTGATAGCCGAAGCGGCATTAGAGACCGCAATTAAAAGCAGCGGCAAAGAGGGATCACTGGCAGTAACTGAAGCAGCCATAGGTTTAGCAAGAGCAAGGGACAGCCTTCACATTGGAGAACAGCAATTAAATCAACGACAGTTAATAGTTGACGAGCAAATAACAGGAATAGATTTAGCCGAAAAACTAAATAATATAGAGCGTCAGCGATTAAATGTTCTAAATGAGATTACTACCACTGAGCAAAAAATTCAGCTTATTAAAGCAGGGCTCGGCCAGAGCGCAGGCAAGGGCTCTATTGCGAATGCTAGAGAGGCAAGGGCCGCGCAAGAACTTTTATTGCAGCAAAACATTAATAATTTAAAGCTAAAAGAAAAAGCGATTAGTGGAGAGATCCAAAAAGAAAGTAATAAAAAGGAAGAAGCGGATCAAGTAAAATTAACCAATCTACTAGCTCAGGAAGCTTCAATTCAAAAGACTTTACTTAATACTCGCCAGCAGTTAGATATATCACAGCGTCTAGAAGAAGTAGAACGTAATAAACTGCTGGGAACAACAGAAAATTTGAGGGTACAGTCTCAAATGTTTTCTATGAGCGGAATTCAACAAAAAATAAATGATGAAATACTGAGACAAAAGAATGCTGGAGTAGTTATGGATTCTACTCAAATAGCTCTTATTGAGGAGCAGATTAAACAGCAAGAATCTTTGAATGTTTTAATAAACATGCAAGAAAGATTAAGAGACGGCTTAACCCAAGGACTTACTAACGGCTTAGATGGATTGGTTCAAGGAACTATGACTGTTAAGCAAGCATTTGCAAATATGGGACTTAGCGTATTAAGAATTATCTCAAGAATTGTGTCTGAAATGCTTGTTGCAAGATTACTACTTGCTGCTTTTGGAGGAGTGGGTACTACAGTAGCCCCCACTCAAAATTTAGCTAATCAGGCAAGTGCTGGTGCAAGCGCACAAGTTGCTAACGCTACCAAGAGCATAGGATTCGCAAGTCGTCGATATGGTGGTATTGCAAAAGGCTACTCAGAGGGCGGCATAGCAAGAGGAAGAAACGCAGGGTACCCAGCAATTTTACATGGAACTGAAGCAGTTGTTCCTTTGCCTAATGGTAATGCCATTCCCGTAGAAATGACAGGAGGGGGTACCTCTAATAATACTATTGGAATTAATATTAATATTGATAATCAGGGGAATGCAAGTAGCACGCAAAATGAAGCATCCCAACAGAATCAAGCAGCCGCTTTAGGAAAAGTTGTTGCTAGTGTGGTTCAAGAAGAGCTGCATAAGCAAAAACGTCCGGGCGGTATACTTAGTAGATATGGAGCAGCGTAATGGCACTAGGATTTTTAGATTTAGGTAATGCACGAAGAATTCCTGATAGAACAATGGCTAGGACTGTTACTCCTCATGTGAATAGAATTTCTTTTGGAGACGGATATGAGCAGAGGGCGGTTGCTGGTATAAATAATTTAAGAGAGGAATACTCTGTTTCCTTCAATAATAGACCAAAAGCAGAGATAGACGATATAGCATCCTTTTTTAGTGCAAAAGAGGGAGTCACCGCTTTTAGCTTTACAGTTCCTGACACTAATTCATCAGGATCAGAGACTACGATTAAGGCTGTAGTTGATACATTTAGTGTCTCTTACAATAATAATGATTTTTATTCCTGCACAGCTACGATTAGAAGGGTTTACGAAGCATGAGTGACCTAATTAAAGATGTTCAGAAACAAGAGATAAACTCCGGATATATACATTTATATGACCTAGAGTATGCTCCGGGGTCTTTTGCACACTTCCATGCGGGAGTGGATGAAAATAGTGATGATATAGAGTTTAGAAATTCGGAAGGAAATATACTCACATACGTAGCCATTCCTATAGAGATGGAGGGTATTGAGGTGTCTTCAGACGGGTCATATGCTAGACCTGAGATATCTGTAGCAAATTTAGGCTCGATATTCTCTAACGAGATAGGGGGATTGGGTTTTGAAGAGTTAATAGGAAAGAGACTTACTAGAAGAACAACTTTAGAGAAATATTTAGTTGGAGGTACTGGGGACTCTGGGTCAGGGAACGCCCCAGTAGAATTTCCGAAAGCGACTTATGTAATAGATAGGATAAAGTCGAAAACGGCTATTGTTGTCACTTTTGAACTAGCAGCCCCCTTTGATCTAGCCGGCATTACGCTTCCTAGAAGGGTAATTATTGGAGGCGCCTGCCCCTTTAAATATAGAGGTGCTTCTTCCAATGTTCAAAGGCAAGACAAGATAGGAGGCTGTACTTGGGATCAAAAATTAATTGCTACAGATGTAGACAAAATTTTTATGAATAAATTTGATGAGTATATTGTGCCTGCCTCTATATTTAGCGGTATGTCTGTATTCTCTGGTACCTCGACTGAGGGAGCTTACTACATTACTAATGAAACTCAAGTACAAGTAACAAAAACATCTTCTAGTAATCAAACTGTTACAGCTTATTGGCAAGCACTTTCAGCCACTTCTACTTCTCCTAATGATGCAAGTGCTAGTTGGAGACGAGTACGAGTATACTCTAACTATTCATCCTCAACTACTTATTATTCGTATAGGGACAGTAGATATAGTAACTATATTTTATCCTCAGGAAAACTTTGGCAAGTCAATAAATTCACCCAAACTGGGGGCAGCCATGATACTATTAAAGAAGGTATATATTGGACGGAAGGTGATATCTGTGGAAAGAAAATAAAGTCCTGCTCTCTTAGATTCAACGCACGAGAGCATAGTAGTGTAACTGGGGGAATAGCGATTACTGAAGCAAACATAGCATTACCTTTTGGAGGATTTCCAGGTGCTAGACAGCGTAGATAAAGAAATAGTACAAGATTTATTTAATGACTACCCAAATGAGGGCTGTGGATTATTACTGAATAAAAGAGGTAAGCTAGTCTGGAGGCATTGTGAGAATGTTGCGGAAAACCCTAAAGAAGATTTTGTAATTTCTCCAAAGGATTATGCAAAAGCAGCTCTACTAGGGGATGTCCAAGCTATAGTACATAGTCATCCTGATGCTTCTTGTGAGCCTAGCGAATCTGATATAAAAGCCAGTGACTTCTTGGAAATACCCTATATTATATATTCTTTACCTGATGTAGATAAATTTGTATACACACCACCCAAGATAAGACAGCCCTTATTAGGAAGAGACTATTTATTTGGAAAGTATGACTGCTACTCTCTACTTAGGGACTATTATAGCGAAACGTATAATATTGAGTTGCCAAAAACTGTATTTGAAGACGACTGGTGGGAAAAAGGGTTTAATTATTTTGATGACTTATTTGAGTCATACGGATTTACAGAAGTGGATTCTCCTAAGATAGGAGACGCGCTAATTTTTAAAGTATTTTCAAATGTACCCAACCATTGTGGAGTATATATAGGAGAAGATATGTTTTTACACCATGCTGTTAATAGGCTTTCTTGCAGAGAGTCTTTACACTCAGGATGGGGTATACATTTACATAGGATAGTAAGATGCAATCAGTTTATTTAGTTGGAGGAATAGAAAAATTTGGTCCACATTGGGAGGCCGAGTGCTCTAATATTAGAGATATTTTTAGACTAATAGATTGTCAGACTCCTGGGTTTAGAAAATACCTAGTAGATGCCGCGGAAGCCGGGGTAGGATTTGAGATACAAAGAGGTGAGGAGTTTTTAGAAGAGCCTGAAGAGATGCTTTTATCCTTAAATAATGAAGATATAATTATTACTGAAGTTCCTGCAGGTTCAAAGAGTGCCGGATCTAAGATTTTAGCAGCAATTGCAATTATAACTGTTGCTATTCTGCTACCAGGCTCGTTTACTGCTGCATTAACTGGCACAAGTACACAAGGTGCTCTCGTTGCGTCAGCGACTGTAGGGCTGACCATGGTCGCTGTCAATCTAGCAATTGCTGGAATAACACAACTATTAGCACCTGGTCCTCAGACAGACGAAGGCACAGATCCTTCTTATTTATTTAATGGTCCACAAAATACGATATCGCAAGGGCTCCCTGTTCCGGTAGCGTATGGAGAACTTATAGTAGGAGGCATGCCTATAAGTGTATCCTACACAGGGGGTGCAGAGTATGCGAAAAATATTGACACAGGGTCTCGATGGACCTTTATAGAGGGGGGTCTTTAATTATGCCAGCAATATATGAAAATCAACACGCTAGTATTGTAGATTTAATTGCGTGTGGTGAAATAGGGGGCCTAGTTAATGGGCAAGCTAGTGTGTATCTAAATGGCACTGCTCTTCTTGATGATGCAAACGGCAATATTACAGGTAGGTCTTCTACTGCAAATATTTCTGGTACTTCCGTTACGGGTGCGGGAAGCTTATTTGCAGACATAGATTTAAATGACGGAGATAGGTATTTAGAAATAAAAGGGGGTGGCGGAAGTTCCACCCTTGCAGGAGCGCTCCCTAGAGGTCTTGCAAGAGTTAATGTAAACTCCGCATTATTTCAATCAAAACACACTTCGGATCCTAGAGGGGGAAGTGCTAGTGTTTTATCGTCCGCAGGATACTTTGTTCGTATTCCTGGAGCAGGCCCTGATGGAACTGAATATCGAGGTATTGTAAGAACTATAAACTCATCTACTAATGCTCTAATATGGCCCCTTCCTCAGACTAGTGTTGCAAACGGTACTGTCATAACTGTTGATGAAGTTATAAAAATATCCTCTATTACTAACAATGGAGCCGCAACCCTTGTATCTAGTGTTCCCACGAGCATTAGTGGCGGAATAGTACGAGTATCTTCTGCTTCTGTCGACAATATATACAATATACAAAACTCCGGCAAAAATTTAGCTTATGATAATGTTAAAACTTCGTTTTTTCGAGGTACTCGATTTGGTGAGGAGTATGAGAGTTCAGTAGGCAGTTCTCAAAGTGCGGGTTTTGTATATCAAGTTAACCAGCCCCTAAAACTTGTTAATGCAGTAAATGCTCCATCTGGACAGGGTACGCAAAGCCCCTCTGCGGGAGCATTAGTATCCTCAAATGTCTCCTTAGGGCAATACACTGCAAGCGAAATAGATAGACTAAAAGTAAATATTAAATTTCCTGGCGGACTACGACATATAGATTCAAAGGGAAAAGATGTAACTGCCTATGCAGAGTTCCAAGTAGTATTTAAGTATACCACAGAAGGCGCTTCTTCAGCCACCTCTGTATTAGTTCACGGGAGAGACTATGGGGGAAGTGATTTTTTGCAAAGTGTGCCTAATTGGTCTTCTACTGTAGCTAACAGCAGTACTAGAGGTGTAGGCCTATCTCTATATAAGTATCCGGGAGGAGGGCGTGTAGCAAATGGCGGAAATACTGGATTAATTCAGAAAAAAGGAAATAACCCTGCGTTTATAGCAACATATGATGTCGACGTTAAGAAATACCAACCTTTTAGTTCGTGGAGCCTAGAAGTTAGGCGCCTGAGCCCTGAAGGCGTTAAAGACTACTGTGATGATAATGATGCTGTACTAAATGCAACTATAGACTCCTACGAAGCAATTATAGAAAATAAATTTAATTATGCAACTTCAGCTTATGCAGTTGTAGGCTACTCCGCAGAAGATTTTACAACCCCTCCCAGCAGATCTTACCATATTTATGGCAAAAAAATTAAAGTCCCTAGTAACTATATAACTCGCGAAGAGACAGGCACAGCTTCGGCAAAATATACTAGAACCAGCGCGGGAGCAGATTCTAATAGCTATGTTCCATGGACAGGATCTTTTAGGGGGGATGAAAGCCTTTCTCCTACACATGTTAATTTTCGCAAAGTATATTGCAATAATCCTGCATGGGTTTTTTATGATATACTTACTGACAAGGATTATGGGTTAGGACAGTTTATCAGTGAAGATGACATAGATAAGTTTTCTCTTTATCAAATTGCAAGATATTGTGATGAACTAGTTTCTGACGGTAAGGGAGGTCAAGAACCAAGATTCTCCTGCAATGTGTACTTATCTACTATCGAAGAGAGTTACAAAGTACTGAAAGATCTCGCCAGCTCTTTTCGAGGCATGTTAGCTTGGATTGATGGTAAGATTGTAGGAGTACAGGATTCTCCAAAAGAGGCAGTTTATACCTTTACTAAGGCTAATGTAGAGCAGGGTGTTTTTGAGTATACTTATACGGGGCAGCGAGCGAGAGTTAACCAAATTAATGTTACATGGAATAATCCTGATGAGTTTTACAAGAAAACAATTCTTACTGTAGAAGACACGGCAAACATAGTGTTGCAAGGTAAAGTAGTTTCCCAGGATATTGTAGCCTTTGGCTGCACGTCCGAGTCCCAAGCCTCTAGACTAGCTGAGTGGCACCTTTACACCGACACTAAAGAAACCGAAATTGTTTCATTTACTACAGGTATAAATGCTTCTTTCTTAAGACCCGGTGATATAATCAATATTCAGGATAAAGACGATCAAAATATTGAAGCATCTGGAAGAGTGTCCTCCGGCAGTACGACCTCCACTATAGCTTTGGATAGAGAAGTAGACTTTGGTCCAGGAAATACAGCAGGAACTGACTGTAAGCTGCATATTATTTTTCCAGGTGCCTCAGTATACTTAGCGCAAGATTCCGCCACTATAGGAACGGGAGGCACGCCTCCCACTTACACTAGAGGAGCTTTTCTTCCCGAGGTCAGGGATGAGGACGACAATCTCATAGATTTAGTAAATAACCCCCCTACTGCAGAAAGTGCAGTAAACTACTTTGATAATGCTGGTAATCATATAGATGTGCAGTTTAGTAAGAATAGTCGTGTAGAGGTTAAAGATATTACTAATACAGGCACAACAGCTAGTAGTATTACTGTAAGTGGTGCTTTTTCGCAAGCCCCACTGCAAGACTATATATGGGCTATAACTAGAGACACCTCTGATAGCAGCAACTTGAAAACTTTCAGGGTAGCCGGATTAGCAGAGGATGGAGCAGGTAAATACTCTATATCTGCTACTCAATATGATGAGCTAAAGTTTGATGAAATAGATGTATCTATTCCAACATACACTACTGATTACATACCTGCTACAGAGGCGAGCGGGCCTGTTCCTCCTCCAAGTGGAGTTTCCTTAGAAATGTCGCCTATAGGTGATCCCTCTGCCTCGGGTCAAACCTCGGCTTATCAAGGTATTATAGGGTGGACTCCTCCTACAGAAACATATACTGATTCTTCAGGATCTCTTCGCACAAGAAATTATAGATTTATAGAGCGTTTTGAAATTTCGCATGACCTTTTGCCGAACGGCTCAGGCCCTGCAAATATGACAACAGTAGAGGCTCCTAAAGGCTCGACCTCTTTTGCTATATCTAATGTAGCGGCTGGCTCTTACACTGTAAAAGTTAGAACCGTAAATACTTTAGGAGCAAAATCTGCCTGGGAAATAGCTAATGTTGCAATTAGCAGTCCTCTTATTTCTACCGGAAATATACAATCTGTGGCTCAGGGCGGAGATCTTAGTGCTCCTTTTAATTTTAATTCTACAACGGGAGTATTTACTATAAACTCTCGTAATTTTAGATTTACTCCCCCTGCTGCCGCGCCTATAGTTTTCAGCAATGCTACTTCTGCGCAGAGAACAGAAAGTTTTTCTGGCATGTCATCTTCTGATACTATGTATCTTTATTTTGATTCTAGCAGCTCTACTAATCCTCTGCGTAGTTTTGTTGTACATACTGATGAAACTGTAGAAGATATAGACGGAAATGAGACGGAGGCATCTTACTTTAAAGAAAGAGCTGCTTCTAATAATGGTTTATTAAATGTATCGGGCACTGTTAGTACGGTCTCAGGTTCGGATAGATTGATAGGCTCTTCTACTACTTTTACTGATATTAGTGAAGGTCAGTTAATAAAAGTTACTTCTGCGGGAGCTCCCGGCACTGAAACTGCTGCTGCAGAATATAAGCTTGTGCGACGAGTTATAAGCGATACTGAACTTCAAGCTGGGTCTCCTTTTACTCGTACTGTGTCTGGCGTAAATATTTACACTCCTGCATTTAATCCTGACAAAGGAGCAGATGCTATATTAGGGGAAGTTACTTTTTCATCGGGAGAATATTCTTTTGATCCGTATCTTTCCAGTGCTCAGCCTAAGGGCGGTTATTCGGCATTATTAGGTCACGAGTCTCATGTATTTCAAGCAGATCCTGCAGGTAATGTCTCTTCCGTAGCAGGAGCTGACTTTACGGTAAACGTATTTAATGGGGATATCAGATACTATTATGATAATTCTTCAGATCCAGCAGACAATACCTATACCGTAGGAACTGTCACTCAGAGCCCTTCCAATGGTTTAACACTTTCTACAGGAACTGTAGGCTCGAGTCCTGCATTAGATTTTGAAGTTGATATTACAGCAGTTTTATCGAGTAATGACTCAGGTACTTTAAGTATACCTATAACTATTAATCATGGAGGCCCTGTTTTTAATAAGACTTTTTCTTATTCTAAGGCTAGAGCAGGTATTATTGGTAGTAATGGTACAAAAACCGCATTAGTATATGCATATCAAAGGTCTTCAAGTGCAATAACTTCTAATCCGGGCGCAGTAACGGTTAGTTTAGAGACTGGACAAATTACAACAGGTACTTTGGCTAATAGTTGGTCTAAAACTATACCTAGCGGCACTGCCCCTCTATATGTTGTAGCTGCTTCTGCTGCAGGAACAGGTACTTCCGATACTATAGGAGCTACGGAATGGTCTTCCCCAGTAATTCTTGTCCAAAATGGGCAGGCAGGGGATCCAGGGCTTAATAGCGCCACAGTTCGAATCTATAAAAGAAATAATAGTAGCACTAGCTCCGGCAGCCTGCCTTCTGGTAACACTACTTATACATTTTCTAGTGGAAATATTTCTTTTACAACTTCCAATGGTTGGACCTCTACAGTTCCTTCCACCGGAGGCGGATACTTATGGACTTCACAGGCTACAGCCGCCAGTACTACTTCATCAGATACTATAGCAAGTAGTGAATGGGCTGCGAGCTCTTTAATCGCGCAAGACGGAAGTGATGGACCTGCAGGAACAAAAACCGCATTAGTATATGCATATCAAAGGTCTTCAAGCGCGATAACTTCTAATCCCGGATCCGTAGAAGTTAGTCTTCAAACAGGTAAAATTACAACAACCAGCTTGTCTAATGGCTGGCAAAAAGATATCCCTAGCGGTAATTCCGCTTTATATATAGTGGCTGCTGTCGCTTCTGGCACCGGAACATCAGATACCGTAGGATCTGGGGAGTGGTCTTCCCCCGTAATTCTTTCTCAAAATGGAGAAGACGGTATAGATGGTTTTAATAGTGCCACAGTGCGAATTTATAAGAAAAACAATAGTAGCAGTAGTTCTGGCAGTTTACCCTCAGGTAATACCACTTATACCTTTTCTAGTGGAAATATTTCTTTTACAACTGCAAATGGATGGAGCTCGAATATTCCTTCCACTGGTGGGGCTTATCTGTGGACCTCTCAGGCAGCAGCAATTAGCAGACTATCATCAGATACTATAGCAAGCAGTGAATGGGCTCCTTCTTCTTTGCTTGCACAGGACGGGACTGATGGCGCTGCGGGACTACGTACCGTACAAGGCTATTTATACTATGAAAAATCGAGTGGTTCAGTTCCTACTCCTACCGGCAATTTGTATACTTTTTCAACGGGTGTAGTTTCAGGGGGTAATATAAATGACAATGGAACTACGAATTGCTGGAGGAACTCGCCCAGGCCTCAAGTTCCTACTAGCTCCAATACGCATCATACAATTAGGTATTTTGGCACAGAAACTACCGCAGGAAGTTCTAGTTTTAATGTTACTTATTCTTCTATTGTTGCGTATACTAACTTTACAGGGGTAGTAACATTTAGTAATGGTACATTCTCTAGCGGGCCCACTGCTATTAATGGAGCTACTGCCGCTACTTCTATTGATGGAGCAAATATAAAAACAGGAAGTATTGATGCAGAGCAGCTAACTATTTCATCCACAGCATCGAGTGCCTCTACTATGTTTTTTGACGGTAGCAATACCAGAATAGACATTAAAGACTCGAATAATGTGTTAAGAGTGCGTCTCGGAAAATTAACTTAACCACTTAAAAAATAATTCTTGACTACGCATGTCCCCTTTGTTATAATTTAATCATGGAGAATTTCAATGAGCGCAGCTAACTATGACCTAGTGATTGACCAGGGATCGACTTTTGCGATCGACTTGATTATTAAGGAAGCCGGGGTAGTTAAAAACCTTGACGGCTACGCGGCTCGTGCAAAGATGAAAACTAGCAAGAGTGCTACTGATGTAGCCGCTACATTTACTTGCACTATTCCTGACCCAGTAACGGATGGTAAGATAAAAATGCAACTACTTCCAAATATTACTGCGGCGCTATCGCCGGGTCTGTATGTTTACGATTTAGAAATACATACTGCGGATAATGTCACAGTTAAGAGACTTATCGAAGGCACAGTAAATCTTACTGCTGGAATTACGGTGGGAGCAAGTGGCTGATCAAGACATTACTCAGGTTAGTATCACTGAAGAAGTAAAAGAGATAACAGTAAGTGAAGAAGGTGCGATCTCTGTAAATGTTGTGGGAGATCAGACCGATTTAGTAGTCAATAACTTTGCTCTTCCTATTTCTGCATCTGCGTCTAACGTATACTTCACTCCTTATGGCCAAATTACGGCCACAACTATAGATGGCGCTGTAAAGCAGCTAGCCGATCTGGCTTCTTATTCACAGGATAATACACCGGCCCCAACAGGGGGCTCTTCTGTAAGTGAGGGAAATATTTGGTATGATACGGACGATGACCAAGTAAAAATATATCGCGAAACTAGTACTGGCACTTTTGAGTGGGTACCTATAATTGTAGGTGCAGCTGAAGGAGATTCAGACACACTAGATGCAGGAGCCTTTTAGGCTACCCCGGAGTTCATAAATGGCTCAGACAATTCAAATTAAAAGACGTCACGCAAGTGCAGGAACTCCTAGCACTATGGCGGTAGGTGAGTTAGCCTATAATGCTCACTCAACCGAAAACAAACTTTATATTGGACGACCTGGTGCTGGAAGCAACGCGGCTAGCATTGATGTAATTGGGGGCAAATATTTTACAGACTTAATGGCCCACACTGCAGGCACTCTAAACGAAAGTGCAGAAAGTGCAATTCTTGTAGACTCTTCCGGAAAAGTAAATAAGCTTAAAACTGCCAATCTTGTTATTGATGCAAATGCGATTACTGCAGTATCCGGCAATGTAAAAATTGACACAGGAACAGGAAATCTTGATATTGATGCAGGAACTGTAGATGTATCTAGCCAAGCTACAGAGCTTAAAATTGTAGATAATTCTGCAACAGGGCTAACAATTAGTGAAGGCACTAATAATTATATTACACTTATTACTACTAATTCTGCCGAAGAGATTAAATTAAATAAACAGCTACACCTTGGAGCCGATGGAGCCGCTGGGTATACTTTCCCTACTGCTGATGCTAGCACTAGCGGACATGCTCTGGTTTCTGATGCAGCTGGAGAGCTTACTTTTCAAGCAGTATCTACTGTTTTAAAGGTTTCTGATGATGTAGGGGGAGAGCAAGATTTAGCGCAGCTTAATGGTGAGCTGAAAATTTTGGGTACAAACCCAATCAATACAGCAGTTACTACAAGTGGTAATGACGTAGTTCTTACTGTTAGCGCTACTGCAGCTACCGATGGAGCAAATGCTGGAGCAGCTTCTTTAGGTACTGCGTCTTTTAATAGCAGTGATTTTAATGTTTCAGGAGGCTTTGTAAGCTTAGCAACCTCTATTACAGATCTTACTGCAGGAAATATTAATGTAACAGCAAATGAAATATCCTCTACTGATACTAATGGTGATATTTCCTTAAATCCCAACGGTACCGGTGTTGTAGATGTAAACTCTAGCCGAATTACTAATGTTGTGGATCCTACTCAGGCACAAGATGCCGCCACTAAAGCATATGTAGATGCTGTAAAGCAAGCATTAGATATAAAAGACTCCGTTCGCGTTGCGACTCAAGCTAACTTTACCGCTTCCTATGATAATTCTGCAGGAACTCTTACTGCAACAGCCACGGGCGCACTTACTATTGATAGCGTTGCTTTATCACAGGGTGATAGAGTACTTGTGCAGAATCAAACAAGTCAAGTTGAAAACGGCATATATGAAGTTACAACTGTTGGTGCGGCGGATCCCGCTGCAAGCGCAGTACTCACCAGATCTTCGGATGCCAATGTTAATGCTGAAGTAACCGGTGGATTATTTGTATTTGTTGAGGAAGGTTCCGATGGGGACAATGGTTTCGTTCTTACTAATGTAACAGGAGAAGCTACTCTTGGCACAAGTAATTTAGTATTTACTCAGTTCTCAGGTGCCGGTCAAATTGTTGCTGGTGACGCGCTTTCAAAAAGCGGTAACACGTTAAATGTAAACGACGATGATATTACATTAGAGGTATCGGCAGATGCTTTACGAATTAAGGGAATTTCAACAACAGCAGTTGGTGATTTACTTATTGGAGCAGCCTCTGACGGAGGGTATACCCGACTCGTAAAACCTTCAGGAAATGCAAGCACAACAAATCACGATTATATTTTAGCTATGAACGGAAGTGGAGCTGCTCAATGGTCTAATACTCTAGACGGCGGCACCTACTAATATCTTTTCTCCCGCGTATATACGCAGCATTTAGGAGAGCCAAATGGCACAAACTATCAAATTAAAGCGGTCTGGCTCTGCCAATACCGCTCCTACCACTTCGCAACTTGAACTTGGAGAAGTTGCAATTAATACCTATGATGGAGATATGTACATTAAGAAGAGTGTTGGCGGCACTGAAAGTATTGTACATATTAATCGTGGCTCAGTATTTTTAGTTCAATCTGCTACTGCACCCAGTCCCGCCCAAGAAGGAGATATGTGGAGAGATACTGCTGATTTAAAAACATACATCTATTATTATGATGGCAGCTCTTTCCAATGGGTAGAAATCTAGGAGATTACTATGGCTTTAACTTTTCCTTCAAGCCCTAGTAACGGCGATACTATCACGTCGGGGGACATAACCTGGACTTACAATGCAAGCAAAGGTGTATGGCAGAATAACGTAATAGGACTGTCCGGAGCTTCCTTTGCTATTACAGCAGATGTTGGTAGCACAAATACAGTAGAAATAGGTGCAGATACCCTAAGTATATCAGGTGGTGTAGGTATAACTACAACTGTAACTCCTGATGAAGTTACTATAGACTTAGATAATACTTCTGTATCTACGGGCACATATGGTACGTCTAGTACTATACCTAGAATAACTGTAGACCAACAGGGTCGAATAACTTCTATTACTACTGTTGAAAATACTCCTGTTGCTGAAATCGGCGTACAGGACGCAACTATTCCTGCGGCGGATATTGTAAATGCAACGGCTTATGTTATTAAAAGCGCAGGAAATACGAATTGGACTAGTATCGGCGCCTCTCAGTTTGGCATAGATGATGGTTTGGTTTCCTTCGATGAGTATCTAATTACTAACTTGGGTACCGCTCAGGACGTTGATACTGCTGAAAATAGTTTTGTATACCAGATAGTATCGCAGGGGACTACTGACTTTACTCAAATAGGTGCCGCAGATAATAATGTAGGAACAGTTTTCACAAAATCTGGTTCTACAGGCGAAGGCACTGGTACTGTGTTACTTTTGTCTAATTGGATTGCTTATGGAAGCTCCCCTACCCCTTCCGTAGGGGAGATATTTAAAGCAAGAAGTGCAGGCACTGCAATTTCGGCTGATGCAATATCTGCCGGAGAAGAATATAGAATTGTATCTCCCGGCACCTCTAACTTTCTAGCAATAGGGGCAACCTCTAACGATATTGGAGCAGTTTTTACAGCAACGGGAGCGGGTACTGGAACCGGAACCGTAGTAGAAACTCCTGCGGCTAGTCAGGGCACAGGGACAGTTATACAAACAGACTTTGTTGCATCAGCTAATGGGTCGGGAACAGGCACCGTAATGCTGGATGCTGCCCATTTCATGGCTTTTGTAGATTCAAGAACTGGAACGTCTGATATTTTTGCAAGTTCAGCATTTACTTATAATCCAGGAAAGGACACTATTACCGCAGGTAACTTAAATGGTAATTTTGCAGGTAACTTTGAGGGAGCTTTTGCAGGAACTTTTGCAGGAACTTTTGATAGTAACGCAGTTGCTCCGACTGCTAGTGTAGCTACAACTGTTGTAGTTCAGAAAAATACTGACGATACTACGAACCCAACAGTTCCGGCCAGCCATAGAAATATTGTCCTAACAGACGGTCGCTCAGGTATTAGAACTCTACAGGGTGACTCTCGTATTTACTTTGATAACTCAACAGATTCTTTAGTTGCTCCTGCTCTTAGCGACGGTACTTTAAGTATATCTTCTGGATCTATTTCCTCCGCTGTAAATATTGCCGCATCAGGAAATATTACCGTGGGTGGAACTGTTGATGGGCGTGATGTTGCTACAGACGGCTCTAAGCTTGACGGTATTGAAGCCAACGCAACCGCCGACCAAACTGACTCTGAAATTAAAACAGCGTATGAGAACAACTCAGATACTAATGCGTTTACTGACTCTGAAAAAACTAAACTATCAGGAATTGAGGCCAATGCAACCGCTGATCAAACTGACTCTGAAATTAAAACAGCGTATGAGAACAACTCAAATACTAATGCGTTCACTGACTCCGAGAAAACTAAGCTAGCAGGAGTTGAGGCTAGTGCAACCGCTGACCAAACTGACTCTGAAATTAAAACAGCGTATGAGAACAACTCAAATACTAATGCGTTTACTGACTCGGAAAAAACTAAGCTGGATGGCATTGAAGCCAGCGCAACCGCTGATCAAACTGACGCTGAAATTAAAACAGCTTATGAAAACAACTCAGATACTAATGCGTTTACTGACGCTGAAAAAACTAAGCTATCAGGAGTTGAGGCTAGTGCAGATGTTACGGATACTACGAATGTAACAGCCGCTGGCGCTTTGATGGATTCTGAAGTAACTAATCTTGCTCAAGTAAAAGCATTTGATTCTTCAGATTATGCTACGGATGCTCAGGGTACTAAAGCAGATAATGCTCTTCCTATAAGTGGTGGCACTCTAACGGGCAACTTAGGTTTCAATAGCGGCGTAACTATAGACTTTGATAATGCGACTGTAGATTTTGACGGTGCAACTGTAAATGGCTTGGACGGAGCTAGCGTTACCTCTATAACTGCTGGGAACGGTATATTAGAAGCTAATAGCAACACGCAAGGAGCTCTAACTCTTTCTGTACAGCCTAAAACTAATGGCGGATTAGAAGTAGATAGTAATGGAGTTTCTATAGCTGCCACTATTTCAGGCAATAAGACTTTTAGCAATGATATTGTAGTAGACGGAACACTTACAGTAAACGGTACAACAACCACGGTAAACAGTACAACAGTTCAAGTTGATGATCCTATTTTTGAAGTAGGTGATCCAGCAATTTCATCTGATGACAACTTGGACAGAGGCATAAAGTTTAATTGGCACGATGGTTCGTCCGCAAAGAAAGGTTTCTTTGGTTATGATGATTCAGCAAGTGAATTTGTATTCATTGCAGATGCCACAGAAAGTTCAAATACCTTTACAGGCACAGCAAGTGCATTAAAAGCAGGTGCTATTACGGCCGCTTCCTTCAAAGGTACTAATAATATTGCAGTTTCAGGGTTCTTAGACGATGATTCAATGTCTGATGACTCAGATCAATTTGGTGTTACTCAACAATCTATTAAAGCATACGTTGATACTGAGATTTCAAACGTCAACTCTTCATTTACGTTAAGTGCTGATTCTGGTTCTAATGATACTTTTACAACAGGGCAAACATTAGCTTTCTCAGGAACAACAAACCAAGTAACAACAACGGTAAGTGACAATACAATTACATTTGGTTTAGTAAATGCTCCTATAGTATCAGGTACTATGACAGCAGGCGCATTTACAACTACTGGTGCAATTACTGGCAATCTAACCGGAGATGTATATGCTAGTAACGGTACTAATAAAATACTTGAGTCCGGTACAGATGGTACTGATGCTACATTTACCGGTATATCAACAAAGTCTACAAAAGTTGCTGTAACTGAAACGGATACAACTAACTCCGATTTTCCGATTATATTTGGAGATGCTACGGCGGAGACAATTAGCTCTGTAGATTACCATGGTTTAAGAAAAGATTTAAGTGTATCCGGAGATATCAATCCACTTACATACAATCCGAGCACCGGAGTTCTCCGAGCCACTTCATTTGTAGGAAATGTTAGCGGGTCTTCTTCTGTAGCCTCTCAAGTGGCTATTACTACTCAAGAGTCTAGTGCAGATACTCACTATCTTGCTTTTGTTGATGGGACAGCTTCTCCTCAATCTATAGAGATAAGCTCTTTACTAAACTATATTCCTTCTACTAATACTTTAAAAAGTGCGACAGGGGTACTCAATATATCGGGTACTCTTTCAGGTACAGCTACTCGTGCAAGAAACGCCAGTATTTTTCCTTCGGAGGGTGTAAGTGCTGCTCATGAAATACCGTTTTTAAAGCCAAATGCAGATAGTGTAACAACAGGTGCGACAATTGTATCTAATTCATCCGATAATATACATACTCACGCTCCGTCTTTATACTATTCTAAGCTTTACAATAAGTATCTTGCATTCTGGGCCCAGACAAGTTCAGGTGTATTAAAATACAGCATTGGTACATATTCTTCGGGAAGTATTACATGGGGAAATGTTACTACAGCAGCCGATAGTAATGGAAATATTGTCTGTGCGCAAAGAGCAAACAGCAATACTCAACCTTCATACGGACAAATAACTTTAGCGGATCTTAATCCTTCTTCAAACATTCTAATAAGTTTGACAGAAGCTAGTGGCTCAAATAAGGTAAATACACTACGAGTGCTTACCTTTAATGGTTCTACAGTAACATTCGGTGCTTCCACTAATGTTGAAAGTACGAGTTCTGATACTTTACTAGGTGCTATTAGTATTACAAGAGATCCTACCGATACTTCTACAAATAGAACTCTTGTTACTCATATTGATACAAACGGAAACCCGATAGCATTAATTGCAAATATTTCGAGCGAAGGTTCAATTACTTTAGGCTCTGAGCTTGCAATGGTTAATAGGCGAGTAAGTACTACGGATCAAATGACGAATTACTTTTCTGCCCCTGATGCAACTTACTCAGGTAATAGAACTCCGCGTCTTGCTCAGAGCGATTCCAGCCTTAGAACACAAATTACTCCTACTTTTAGTGCTCCAGATTTACCCGGGGGTGAGCAAGCAGCAGGTACTTTTGACTGGACATTCGAATCCGGAGATAGTAAGTATTATCTAACCGGTATAACTATGACAAATACTGGTAGGGGTTATACTACAGGGCCAACCTACACAGGAGCAAATTTTGCAGGTGGCTCAAGCATTTCTGACTTAGCAGGAGCTCCTGGGTCAGGAGGAAGTTTTCCTATAACAAACACTGGTTTTGCTACTACTGACGTCTCTGAGAATGATGCAATGAATATTGATGCATCTTGGTCAGGTATTGCAAATAAATTTATTGTAGCTATTGGCGAAAGACTGGCAAGCGTTAGTAACCCTTCACAAAGTAATGGATACAATAATACAAGAATTTTAACAAGTAGTGGAACAACTCTATCTAGTTCAGGCATAGAGGGTCTGCCCTTTGCTACTCTTCAAGACTCAGGGGTAATCCGTACTTTAGGAGATATAGAGTATACAGAAAGTAATGACGATAAGCTTGGTATAATAGTCCATGGCAATAAGTATAGAAAAGTTATTGTATCTAGCTCTAGTAGTACTCATACTTATGGATCAGATGTAACTCTTAATTCCTCGTTTTATAAGGATATGGTTTTAGCAAATGATCCTACAACAAAAGAAGTAATACTTTTAGCAGATAAGTCCAGTGGAGGGTACGTATTTAAGAGAGCTGTTGCTACAGGTTCGGATATATCATTTACCTCTGAGACTCAAATAAGCTCTACTAATGTAAGGTCAGGATCTAGAAATGCTTTAGTCTTTGACGCTTCACAAAGTATATTTATTGTTTCAAAAGTACTTAGTACAACCACCCAACCTCTGTACCATCAACTAAACATTACAGACTCTAAACTTGAGTCAAAAAACACTTTTTCTTTTAATCCATCTACATCTGTACTTTCCTCAACTAGTTTTGCAGGTGATTTAACAGGTGATTTAACGGGGGATGTGTATGCCAGTAACGGTACTAGTAAAATACTTGAGGCAGGTACAGACGGTACTGATGCTACATTTACAGGTGCTGTAACTGGTACCGTAACTAGTATTGCTAACCATGACACAGGTGATTTAAGTGAAGGTTCAAACTTATACTTTACAAATGCAAGAGCCAGAGGGGCTATCAGCGAAGGCTCGACACAACTAAGCTATAATAGTGGCACTGGTGTATTAACATTTACACAGGGCAATACTGATACAGTAGCGGAAGGTTCAAGTAATTTATACTATACATCTAGTAGAGCGAACTCCGACTTTGACACTAGGATTGGCACTAAAGACACAGGTGATTTAAGTGAAGGTTCAAACTTATACTTTACAAACGCAAGAGCAGATGCCAGAATTGCGCTACAAACTGGCGCAAACTTGGTATTATCAAGCAAGGATACAGACGATTTAAGTGAAGGCTCTAGTAATTTATATTACACTGATGCAAGGGTTACTACTCAGGCTCGAAGCTTACTAGAGCACTCTAATCATGTAGGGGCTAGCGTAGAGTTTAACACAACGTCTAATGAGCTTGAAATTACTAATCTTTCATCCACTAATTTGAGCTTGACAGGCTCTGAGGATACTGATGCTAGTTGGTATATTACCATGTCCTCTGGGGCAACTGGGTCTCAATCTATACATACAGATACCGGCTTAAGGTTTAACCCGAGTACAAATGAAGTAACAGCTACAACTTTTGCAGGTAACGTAGCTGGAGACTTAACTGGGGATGTTAAAGCAAGTGACAATTCTGTTATGGTTGATTCAAGTGCTAAAACTTTTACAGGCGATTTTAGCGGTGATGGTTCATCTTTAACTAACTTAAATGCAACAAATATTTCAACCGGTACCATTAATGCAGCTAGAGTCCCGACGCTAAATCAGGATACTTCAGGCACTGCAGCCACCGCGACAGTTCTTGAGACTGCAAGAACTATTGGTGGTGTATCCTTTGACGGATCTGCAAATATAGACTTGCCTGGCGTTAATACAACAGGAAACCAAAACACTTCTGGTAATGCGGGTACGGCAACCGCTTTAGCAACAGGCAGAACTATTGCAATCACTGGTGATGCAACTTATACCTCAGGTAGTTTTGACGGTACAGGCAATGTAACTGGTGCTTTAACACTAGCAAACAGCGGTGCAACAGCAGGAAGTTATGGGGGCGCAACAGCAGTACCAGTACTTACAGTTGATGCTAAAGGTAGAATTACATCAGTAAGTACTACGCCACCGACCGCGACAGCATTAGCAGCAGGTAGGACTATTTCAATCACTGGCGATGCAACCTATACATCAGGTGCTTTTGACGGTACAGAGGATGTAACTGGTACTTTAACACTAGCAAACAGTGGTGCAACGGCAGGTACAGTAGGCAGTGCTACTGCAATTCCTATTATAACAGTAGATGCTAAAGGTAGAATTACTGCTACAAGTACTGCAACACCAGCGGGCGGTTCCCCAACTTCGATTGCAGGTAATACTACTACGAGCAGTCCTAGTGTAATTCCTGGAACAGAAACTCTTACTATCAAGGGTGATGGCACGATATTAACTTCTGTTGCTGCTGATGTCGGCGGAGTCCCTACAATTGCTTTTTCTATCGAAGATAGTAGTATTCCAAACGGTAAGTTACAAAACCCCTCTATCACTGTTACGGACGGCAGCAACTCAACATCAACCGCGTTGGGAGGCACTATTACGTTCTCAGCAGGAGAAGGTATAGACGTCACAGAAGCATCTGGCACAATCACTATTGCTGCAGAAGAAGCGACATCAAGTAACAAAGGTGTTGCTAGATTTGATGCCTCGGACTTTACTGTTAGTAGTGGGGTTGTTACTTTAAAAGCTTCGTCTGTTGCTGACGGCGATTTGGTAGAAGATTATATCAAAGCTTCTGAAGTTGATGATAGCTCTATAGAATTTACGAGTAACTCGCTTAATATTAAAGCTACTGGGGTTACTAATGCTATGCTTGCAGGTAGTATTGCTAATGATAAGCTAGCAAACTCTTCTATTACAATTAACGGATCCGCAATAGAACTTGGGGGCACGGTATCAACCTCTGATACCATGGGAGCAGGATTTGTAGTAGAGGACGGTGATGGAACCGAAGTTACAATTACTGAAAACAAACAACTAAAGTTTGTAGATAATAATGAAATTAATATTAACTTTAACGATACTGATAGCGGAGCAGATGGAGATGAATTTGATCTAGCATTTACTCTTGCTACCAATGGAGTTACCGGTACAAAAATATCCTCTTCTGCTACAACTGATTCTGCCAGAGCTATAGGCACGGACCACATAAAAACAGACGCCGTAACTGGGGATAAAATTGCTGATAATGCTGTAGCTTTAAGTACGCAAACAACAGGTAACTATGTTGCAACTATAGCGGGGACTGCTAACGAGGTAGAAGTAAGCGGGTCTGGTACAGAAGGAGCAGCACTTACTATAGGGCTACCCGATAATGTGACTGTTGCGGGTAATCTTACTATAACAGGTGATTTAGCTGTAAATGGCAACAACACTATAGTAGAAACAACAAATTTGTCTGTAGAGGATCCACTTATAGAGCTAGCAAGAGGAAATACTACTTCAGATAGTCTTGATATTGGATTTTATGGAATTTATGATACTTCTGGAAGTCAGGATCTATACGCCGGACTTTTTAGAGATGCTAATGACTCTGGTAAGTGGAAGTTATTTAAAGACTTACAGGCAGCACCCACTACGGTAGTTAATGCTAGCGGTACAGGCTATACCGTAGGTACTTTAGTTGCAAATGTTGAAGGCGACGTTACCGGTAATGTTACGGGTGATGTATATGCAAGCAACGGCACTAGCAAGATATTGGAAGCGGGCACCGATGGAACGGATGCAACTTTTACGGGTACTGCTTCTACAGCAACAGTAGCTACAACAGTAACTGTTGGTACCGAACAATCAGATAATGCTCTTTATTATATACCCTTTGTAGATTCTCAGTCCGGCAACTTAAGTTTAAAAACGGATAATACTTTCTATTACAATCCTTCCGCTAATAGAATTTTTGCAGGTAATGTTCAAGGTACTTTTATTGGTAATGTTACTGGTAATGTAACAGGCAATATTACGGGCAATATTACTGGAGGATTAACAGGCGATGTTTCTGGAAACGCAGGAACGGCCACCTCTTTGCAGATTTCTAGAAACTTTACTATAGGTGCAACCAATCACCCCTTTGATGGATCCGCAGATGTAGATTTAAGCGAGGCATTACAAGATGCTGTCGGAGCTATGTTTACTGGGAATACTGAGCTAGGAACCTCGGTTACATATGATGATGTTGATGGTACTTTAGATGTTACTACAAATGCTCTATATAATGGTACGACTAAACTTGCAGATACTACATCTACAGCTATAACTGTTTATGGTCATATTCTACCAGATGCGACTGAAACTTATGACTTAGGATCCCCTACCGCGCGATTCAGAAAAGGCTACTTTGATGCGGGAACAATTTTCTTGGGCACGCAGGAAATCACAGCATCGAGTGACACTATTTCTGTATCTGGTAACTTTACTGCTAGTAATATTACGGGCGATGTTACTGGTACGGTAACTGGCTCGGCCGATACTCTTACAACAGCACGAAATATAACTGTAAACAGTGTTAACCATCCCTTTGATGGATCAGCAAATGTAGACCTAACCGAAGCGATACAGGATACTGTCGGAGCTATGTTTACAAGTAATACTGAAACGGGTATTACTGTTACATATGATGATAGTGATGGCACCATTGATCTTATAGTAACTGGAGGCTCCGCCAGCGCGGGAGACCCTATTGTTACTATTAGTGAGAGTGCTCCCAGTAGCCCCTCTACAGGATCTTTATGGTTTGACCCCAGCAATCTAACTACCTATATATATTATAATGATGGTAACAGTGCTCAATGGGTTGAGCTTTCAACACCTACTTCAGGCGGCGGTGGGGTTGTTAAATTCGCAGAGCAAACTTCTTCTACAACATTAGTAGCTGGAACTAAGAAAATTGTAGATACCTCTTCGTCAGCTATTACATTGACTCTTCCGGGCACAGCGTCTATTGGAGATGAAGTGCATATAATTGACGGGACAGGGGATGCTTCTACTAACAATATAACTATAGCCAGAAATGGCCATAAGATCCAAGGCGCTGCAGAAGATTTAATAGTCTCCACTGATAGAGCAGCCTTTCAATTAGTATATTATAATGCTAATAACGGCTGGGTTCTCATAAATAGGTAATAAAATGGCAAATTATATAGACATTAAAACAATATCGGCAGGTGTAACTACTACAACTGTGGCTAATATGGCGGCTTTAACAGCTTTAACAGGAATGGCAGCAGGAGATCAAGCTTATGTCAGTGCTAATAATAAGTTGTTTTTGTACAATGGATCCGGTTGGTACTTAATTGCGACAGTACAAGATAATGCTCCAAGTAGTATAACAGGAGTTAATTCCAGCTATGATCTTTCAGGGGACGGCACAGCAACTACTATTACGGCTGTATCAACGGATCCCGAAGGATTTCCTCTTACATGGTCCTATGCTGTTACAACAGGGGCTTTGGGGTCTACGGCTACTGTATCACAAGCAGATAATGTGTTCACTATAACTCCTTCTACTTCGACTGGGGGAACCTTTACTCTTACTTTTAGTGCTACTGATGGTACTAACGGAGCAGTTAGTGCCGCAGCAGCATTTAGCTTATCTTTTGGTATAGACGTAACCTATCAAAGAGCTGTAACAGACCCCGATAATAACGCCTTCTTCTTCGACAGACAAGACTCAGAGATTAGCGTAGGGGGCAATCGTTTAGCCGTTCCTAGGCGTTCGACAACAGCAGCAGACCAAGAAATACATTTATATTCTATAGATGATGGAAGTTACGAGAGAAGTATATCCGCCGAGTCCGGTAGAGATGCAGTTGCTTGGCTGGGATATTCATTACAGCTGTCTCCCAATGGCACCAGATTAGCCGCTGGCTCCTATTACGAGCCAGCGACCGGTACATATACTAGAACAGGTGTGGTTGATATATACAATGCGGCAACGGGAAGTTTAATAAGAACACATAGTAACCCTATTACAAATGTCTCTAATGGCTACTTTGGTAATGGAGTTGCCTGCAATAATACATATGTTGCGATTGCATCGAATAACGCTACTTCCGCGTCTAGAAAAGGTATAATTTATATTTACAACTTATCAGATGGGTCTCTAGAGAGAACTATTGAAAATCCTACTACTGTTGTTTCGGGGTACGCCAATTACCACTTTGGGGCATGTATGGATATGAGCGGCGAGTATCTTATTGTAAGTCACCAAAAAGAAAGTGTTTCAAGTAATGACTATGTAGGAGCAGTTTATATTTACGATTTATCTGATGGTAGTTTACTAAGAAAAACTTCTTGGCCCTCTGACTTTACTTACTATTCAGATTCTCCTCCTAATTTTGGACATCTTGTTAAGTTTAATTCAGATGGCAGCAAGTATGCCGTAACTGCACTTAGGAATCTTCCTCGTGCTTCTTCGGATGCAACCACGCAGAAAGGCTTAGGACGTGTTTACGTATTTAATACATCTACTGGCAGTCTTGAGAATACTTTTACAAATCCAAATACTGGTGGGGAGGTATATAATAACGTTACCAACGAAACTATGTTTGGGTTTGATCTCGACTTTAATAATTCTCAAATATTTATAGGAGATCGTCGCTACGGAGATTCAAGTAATCGTTTTCTTGGGAGAGTGTATGAGTATGATCTATCTGATAGCTCTTTAACAGCCACTATCGATAAACCGACTTCATTGGACTCTGGCTCTGTAGACAGTTTTCAGGAACTAGGAAACGGCGTTAGAATATCAGCAAACAACGAATTAATTATTACATGTACTGGAGCAGGTACGAGACGTGTACTTATATACGGAGCCTCGTAGGAGAAATAAATGGCATTTACAGATTTTACAAACTCGCCTTCAAATGGAGATACCGTTACAGTTAATGGGGCAGTTTATACTTTTAATTCCACTAAATCTAGGTGGGATTTTACGCCCTCTTCTTCTACTTCTTCCGTAACATCTGAAGAAGTTCAAGATATTGTAGGAGCTCAATTTGCTACCAACGGTAGTCATTCCGGTATTTCTTTTTTGTACGATGATACCGGAGACGGTGCCATTGATTCTACAATTAATTCTGCACCCACCTTAACAACTGCAAGAACTATTGGTGGTGTATCCTTTGACGGGTCAGCAAATATAGACTTGCCCGGAGTTAATACAACAGGAAACCAAAACACTTCGGGTAATGCGAGTACCGCGACAGCTTTTGAGACTGCAAGAACTATTGGTGGTGTATCCTTTGACGGGTCAGCAAATATAGACTTGCCTGGAGTTAATACAGCAGGAAACCAAAACACTAGTGGATCTGCAGCTACTCTAACTACTGCAAGAACTATTGGTGGAGTTTCTTTTGACGGGTCTGCAAATATAGACTTGCCCGGAGTTAATACAACAGGAAACCAAAACACTTCGGGGCTCGCAGCTACTGCTACCGCGCTTGCGACAGCACGAACTATTGGGGGAGTTTCTTTTGATGGAACTAGTAGTATTAGTCTCCCAGGAGTTAATACAACAGGAAATCAAAATACTACTGGATCTGCAGCTACTCTAACTACTGCAAGAACTATTGGTGGTGTATCCTTTGACGGGTCTGCAAACATAAACCTGCCTGGGGTTAACACTGTGGGCACTCAAGACACTTCTGGTAATGCGGGTACCGCAACAGCTCTTGAGACTACAAGAACTATTGGTGGGGTTTCTTTTGACGGGTCTGCAAACATAAACCTACCGGGGGTTAATACAACAGGAAACCAAAATACTACTGGATCTGCAGCTACTCTAACTACTGCAAGAACTATTGGTGGTGTATCCTTTGACGGGTCTGCAAATATAGACGTACCTGGAGTTAATACAACAGGAAATCAAAATACTACTGGATCTGCAGCTACTCTAACTACTGCAAGAACTATTGGTGGTGTGTCCTTTGACGGGTCTGCAAATATAGACTTGCCTGGAGTTAATACAACAGGAAATCAAAATACTACTGGATCTGCAGCTACTCTAACTACTGCAAGAACTATTGGGGGAGTGTCTTTCAATGGATCAGCAGATATTGTTCCAAATATAGTTAGTGACACTACTCCTCAGCTGGGAGGAAATCTAGATGTTAATGGAAATACGCTCACTTCTGTTAGTAATGGAAACATAGAAGTTGACCCAAATGGTTCTGGTTTATTCAAGATAAAAGGAAACTCAACCGCAGGCTCTGGCTCTATAACTCTTAACTGTGAGAATAATTCTCATGGAGTCAAGCTACAGGGCCCTCCCCATAGCGCAGCTGCTTCTTATACTTTGACACTTCCTAATAATGATGGAAATGCAGAGCAAGTTATACAAAGCGATGGCAGCGGTAATTTATCCTTTGTAGATCAAATTAAAACAGTACAAGCAGAACTTACTATCTCTGACGCCGCATCCGCAGGAGATGTAATTGTATATGAAAGTGCAAATTCTCAGTATGCGACTGCGGGGGAAAGTACAATTAGCGCTTCTGTTACTCAAACATCAACGAGTATAGAGTATCTAGGTACTACTTCCTCTTCGGAGGGGGTGGGGCAAGCAGTTCTAGTTCCCGATTATTCTAATAAGATATTTCAATTGACTTACGAGTCCAGTACCTACTATTATAGGTGGGCTACTCTTGCAGCGGACGGCTCCGTAACTGTATCTTCCACTGGCTCTATGCCGAGTAATTCTAATCAAATTACTACTGGTCCCGCATTTCTGGTAGCAAGTAATAAAATAGCTTTAATTGGAAGTACTGGTTCAGCTACTTATTACAATATAGGTACAATTAATACGTCTACAGGAGCGATAACTTGGGGTACTAATGCTACTCTATACTCTGCAAGCACTTCGTGGGACTCTGCTGGTAGCATTACCTATGATGATAATGACGGAAAATGGATTTTAGTGGGTGGAGACAATATTAGAGCTCTAACCTATAATAGCTCGAATGATACCTTTACTGTAGGAACAGCTGTAACTGTTGGGGGCTCGCACACTTCTGTGGCTTACGATCCCGTAAGAAATGCCGGTGTAGTTGTTTATACGTCAGGAGGCTCAAATTATTGTAAAAAGTGGACTTGCTCCAGTGGATCTATTACACTGGGCTCTGCTGTTACAGTTACGAATACTACATTACAATCTTCTGATATAACAGGAAATGTATACACTCCTAGTGCAGCTGGCAATCCACATATTTTTTACATTCCGAATCGTCAAAAGTTTTTGATGATTTATCAAATAACTTATGAATATTTCGGCAATAAAACATGGCCAGTCGGGTATAATAGTGTAACAATAGAAGAAAACGGCACTCTTACAGTTGCGCATAAAGACACTGATCCAGGAGGAAGTGGATCATTTCTTAGTGCAAGCATAGTAGCAGGAGCGGTAGATACAGGTACAAATACTTTAGTTTATTTATCCAACGGTTCTTACAATTCTGCCCGTAGGCTGCTCCTAGGGCGTCTCACGATGAGCTCGAATGGTACTATAACTCACGCAAGCAACAGTACTGTGATGTCGCACAGTAATACAATTAATGCGGGTGCATTAATTTATAAGTCTGCAGGTCTGGTATACGGCTTTACTAGATATGGATCATCTGCGAGCATGATTAGTCAGCTTGATGGAGAATTTTACGGAATACAAAATACTGTTACGACAACTAATATTGAAAATACAGTAGTAGGAATTGCCGACGAGAACATTTCTGCGGGCGCTTCGGGCACTGTAAATTTAATGGGTGGAGTTGATAGAAATCAATCTAGCTTAACAACTGGCGCCACCTACTATCTTACTTCTAACGGAACTTTAAACTCAACTGCAGATAGCTATAATATTAAAATGGGTGTCGCTGTCTCAGCAACGGAGCTGTTATTAGAACATACTACCTCTGATGCTGATATAACTGCTGTAAGTGCAGGAAACGGGCTTACAGGAGGAGGAACCTCCGGAGCCGTTACTTTAAGCTTAGAAAACACTGGCGTTACTGCAGCAACTTATGGAAGTGCAACAACTATCCCCCAAATTGTTGTAGACGGCCAAGGAAGAGTTACCTCTGCTTCAAATGTTACAATTACTGCTGGTTCCAGTATAGATGTTTCTGATACTGCTCCTAGTAGCCCTTCTTCAGGAGATTTGTGGTTTAACTCTAGTAATCTGCGTCCATATATCTACTATGCAGATGGCGATAGCAACCAGTGGATTGAATTTGCAAACTCAAATGGAGGAGGAGCGGGAAGCGGTGCGCTTGCTCTTGGAGAGTTAACAAATGTAAGTAGTTCAAGTCCTAGTAGCGGTCAGGTTCTTAAATGGAGCGGAAGTGAGTGGGCTCCTGCTGCCGACTCAACCGGCACTGGTGGTATAGCTTCTGTATCTGCGGACACTTCACCTCAATTAGGTGGAGATTTAGACCTAAATGGGCAAGACATTGTAACAGCAAGCAACGGCGATATAGATTTAGATCCAAACGGATCCGGTGTTGTTGTATTTAAAGGCAACAGTACAAAAGGTTCTGGGCAGTTTAAACTAAATTGCGAAGTCAACTCACATGGAGTGACCATTAAAGGACCTCCTCACAGCGCGTCTGCTGATTATACTTTAACACTACCAAATGATGATGGTAGTGCGAATCAAGTTTTAAAAACAGATGGGTCTGGTGTATTAAGTTGGACTACGCCCGCTTCTGCAGGGGCTACATCTATTGATGACTTATCAGATGCTGTTTATAACTCTACTGCACTTAGTCTTTTTCTGGGTGCAAATGCTGGCGCAGCCGTTACAAACAGTGCCAGTGCAAACGTTGCGGTGGGTGTAAATGCTGGAGATAGTATTACCTCTGCTAATATGAACGTATTGTTAGGCTACAATGCCGGTAATGCAATAACTACAGGCTCTAAGAATATTGTAATTGGAGGTCAAGCATACAATGCTACCAGTTCAAACGGCAGCCATAACATACTTATAGGCTATAATGCTGAAGCAACTAGTACTTCAACAAATAATGAGATGACAATAGGAACTGCTTCTGGTGACGGACTTATTAACAATGTAAGAATACCGGGCGTAGACTTTACCATGAATACAACTGCTCTTCACTATGGGGCGGAAATTAGAGCAGATGGAGACGTAGTAGCTTATTATTCTTCTGACGAGAGACTTAAGGAAAATATTGAAATAATTCCAAATGCTCTCAGTAAAGTTCAGCAAATTCGTGGAGTAACGTTTGACTGGACAGACGAGTACTTAGAAAAGCAGGGAGGAGAAGATGGGTACTTTCATAGAAAGCATGATAGTGGTGTAATCGCACAGGATGTTGAGAAAGTACTGCCTGAGTTAGTCGCGGAGCGACCAGATGGCACAAAAGCAGTAAGATATGAAAAATTAGTTGCTGTATTGATAGAAGCCGTAAAAGAGCTAAAACAAGAAATAGAAGAACTAAAAGGAGAAAAATAATGGCTTTAGCATCTTCAGGTCAATTAAAATTTAGCGAACTACAGACGGAATTTGGCGGAGAAAATCCTATATCCTTTTCGGAATACTATGGAGGAGGTACTATTATTGGTCTGTCTGCAGGAAATAGTGGCAGAGTTATTACTAATGTTCCCTTAACGGGTAGGATAAAAATGTCTAACTTTCATGGAGCGGCAAAAGGAACTGCATCTTCTTCGTCTGCTGATGTAACTATTACTATATCTGGAGGCAATGGCTATCTTACTCATGGCTACGACTCAATTGCCTCAACAACTATTGGAAGCATTGCTAGTGGTAGTGCGACTACATATGATGGAGCAACTATAAAAGTATTGAGAGAACGCAGAACACAAGACCTAAAAACAAATGTTATATCAGGCAGAGGATTTGAAGTAGTGCTCTCAGGAACTAGAGCCCAAGGATTTTTTACTTCTATAGATGTAGGAAGTCAGAACCTTACTTCTTCTAGTGCCACTCACACCCAGAGCGACGGAAACACTAAATGGGTCTGGGCCAACAGTTCTGCCTATACTACAACTTTAGGAAACTGGGTAACCTCCACAAGCGATAAGGACGTGGATTTTAATGAGTAATTATACTATTGATATTATAGACAAAGTTCGTAACGATGATTTTAATATTGTATGGGAGGGCTGTAAAGAAGATGCTATGTCTGAAAGTGTTTTTTCTTGGAGCGAGTTCAATGCAACTACCGAGGAAGAAAAAAGAGAAACAGCACTAGCTCTTTATCGCTCCTTCGCTTCAGACTCTGAAAGAACCGTTGTTGCAGTAAGAGCCGGAGCCCGATGTTTAGCTTTGATTGCAGGCACTATTGAAGGAACAAATTTTGAATGGGGTATGTGGTTAGCAGGTCCGGATGCACAAAATAGCAAGGCCTGGATGTACACGGACGAGTTTCAGACAGTAAGAGCACAAATTAGAGAAACCATGGGAACAACTACAGCTTCTTTTAATATGGTAAAAGGAGATACTACAGCGTGGAGAAATGTTCAGAGTCTAATTAATGCAAACAAGTTTTCACTTGCAGAAGAAAATAGTAAATCTGATAACGTAGTTAGCAGAAAAGTGACATTTGGAGAATAGAAATGGCAGTTAATTTTACAAACAGTCCAAGTGACGGAGCTACTATTACAGCTGATGGACGTACATATACATTTAGTAATAGTACAGGTAAATGGGACGTTACTTCAAGCCCCGGCGATACTTTACTATCACTAACAGATGTCGGGTCTGATGGCACAAATGGTCAAGTATTAACTACAAACGGCAGTGGTTCTTTTACATTCACTACCGTAAGTTCTGGAGGCTTATCCTCCCTAGTTGAAGATACAACTCCGCAGCTGGGAGGTGATCTAGACGTTAATGGGCAAAGCCTAGTTTCAGTTAGCAATGGAAATATTTCTATAACTCCAAATGGCTCAGGAAAAATTATACTTGATGGGTTGAGCTGGCCTACTGCAGATGGCACTGCAAATTACGTTCTAAAAACAGACGGATCTGGAAATCTAAGTTGGACTGCGCAAAGCAGTGGAGGAGGAGGAGGTGCTTCAGTATCTACTTCTGATACTGCTCCCAGCAGTCCTTCCTCGGGAGATTTATGGTTTGATACAACTGAGCTGACCCCCTATATTTACTATGCTGACGGCAGCAGTAATCAATGGATTGAATTTGCTAATCCTGATGGTGGAGGAGGCGTTGCTGTTTTATCAGATTTAACAAATGTAAGCTCTACAAGTCCCAGTTCTGGTCAAGTATTAAAGTGGAGCGGGAGTGAATGGGCGCCCGCAGCAGATTCAACAGGATCAGGGGGTATTGCGTCAGTAGTAGCTGACACAACACCTCAGCTTGGGGGAAATCTAGATGTCAACGGACAAGATATTGTTTCTATTGGCAATGGTAATATAGATATAAAACCCGATGGGTCAGGAAACATTGTATTAGACAATCATACTTGGCCAAATGCTGACGGAAGTGCAAATCAAGTACTAACTACAAATGGCAGTGGAGTATTGAGTTGGGCAAGCCAATCAGCGGGAGGAGGCTTTGTAAAGGCATATAGGTATGATGATACTCTTGCTGTAAATACAGGATCAAAACGACTATATCTGCATGACTCTTTTACGCTTGATTTTATAGATGCTTTTGTAGATACTGCACCCGCTGGATCAGCGGCTACTATAGCCTTAATTAAAAATGGCGCAGGAAGCGCGTTTAAAACAATAACAATTGCTAACGGAGCTAGTTCTAGTGTTAATAATAGTGATACTACAACTTTTTCGGAAGGTGACTATATAACCGTAAATATAACACAGGTAGGTTCTAGCACAGCGGGTGCCAACCTATATTTAGTATTTAGTTTTTCATAACTAGCATATCAGGAGAAAATACAATGTATGCAAAATTAAAATTTCCCTCAAATACAACAAATGGAGAAGTAGTAAGGGATATAACTAGAATTATTCATGAGTCTAGTTCGGGTAGCGCGTCTTTAAGTAATCTAGAGTTTATTACGACAGCTGACTCTGAATTAACAGCGGGAGCAAACAGTGGTTGGGCCTTACATAGCTCTAACTCTTTGCAAAGTGGTAGTATAGCAGCGGCAGACGCACAGTATATTCTTCAAGGTACTTCTGCTACAAACAACATCCCAAAGTATTGTGCCTTATATACCTCTGGGGCCCACACTAGTACTTCATACTATAATAGTACTAGCTTTGGGTTTTGTTTGGGGGTTATTTTTGATCCAAATACGAGCACAGAAAACTTAAGCTGGGGGTACTCTGGTACGAACAGTACTTATGCTAGCTCTCATGCTATGTATACAAGTGGTCGTACTATACGAGTTTTTGCGGATCCAAAAAGAATTATAATATTGGGTTACATAGATAGCGGAGAGGGAGCTTTTATGATTTTAGAAGGCCCCCAAGGTCCTTTAGATCAAAAACAGTCTGTGTGTCCTAATGCTTTTGTTTTTGCATCCGACGCGAGTAAACACAACGCGGGTGAGGCTTCGCCAATGTATAGATCAAGTTCTAATTCAGGTTGGTTTGGAAACACTAGCCCAGGAGATTTTGCACAACTCTGTAACTTTGGTACACACCTTGCGGGAAATGAAGGAGGCACTATACGACTATGGACAGCTTCTACTAACGGCAATGCGTACGACCCCGAGGGATACTATTATAGTATAGCAAAACTAGAGAATAGCACAATTACTGGCTCTGACGTAGGTGAGATCAATACTGACATGCAATGGAATATGTCTTATGCTGCCTCCACCTCGTCCGGCACCGCTTCATTTAAAAATAGCAACCAATTATCCTATACCGCGAACGGCACAAAAGCACTAGTAGTTTTCCCCTTATATATAAAAGGTCCTGGCTTTTTTCCAGATGTAAAGGACTTTTCTACTTTAAATAATGTTTGGTTTGCCCCCTCTGGGATTGGAACTGCATTTGAGGAAGTTACAATCTCAGGAAATGATTATGTATATGCCCCTGTTGTAGATCTTCGGCCGGATCTAGGACATTATTTAATTAAAAAAACATAGGAGAAAAAACATGGCATTAACAATAGAAGGGGGCGTTACTACAGTAACAGAAATAGTTTTTGCAACGGTTCCTCCATCACCTTTACTTTTAGCGGGAAGCCTATTTCCCGCAGCAAGAGATCTTATCGTTGCAGATGTACCTCTTGGGAGTACTTTGCTTCCATTTCCTGCAAGAACAACAGATAGCAGCGGAGCTGCAGCAGCAGATCCGGAATCGTGGGAGTAAGTATGAATTTTATAGAACAATGGAACTCTGTTAAGGTATATCATGTAGACAATACTATTAAGTATATACAAGCGAATATAACCTTAGTAAGTGAAACGGATGAGAGTTTAACTAAAGATGTTTTTTGGATTTTTGAGCCTAAAAAAATGAAGTTTAATACTGAGCAAGAATTATTAGACACTTTTACAGTAGAATATGTAAGGAGTTTATCTAAACTTCCTGAAAATAAACAAGATATAAAGTCGCATTACAATATGTGGGCTAAACAGCTTGATATATTGTGGAATTCTGCTCTAAGCGTTAACATTATAGAGGTATAAAAATGGCAATTAACTTTACAGATAGTCCCAGTAATGGAGACACAATAACAGCGGATGGTAGGAATTACACTTATAATAGTTCTACCGAAAAATGGAAAATTACTTCTAGTTCAGCAGCGAATCCTACTCTCACAGCTACTGCGAGTGGGGCTCTTGCAAATGGAGATATGGTTATAGTAAACTCTGATGGTACTGTAAGTGCTGTGGCAGGCTCAGAGGTTAGTGCGATTGCTGCTGCTTTAGGTAGTGAGACTGTATTTAATGACAGCACAGCTAATACAGGACAGCAAGGCGCCAGTGCAACTTTTGACTCAAATTCAAACAAAGTAGTACTCGCTTATAGGGATGCAGGTAACAGTAACTACGGAACGGCAATCGTAGGTACAGTGTCCGGTAACAGTATTAGTTTTGGAAGTGAAGTGGTATTTAATACAAGAGAAACTAGCTGGCCTATGATCACTTTTGACTCAAATTCAAATAAAATTGTAATTGTATATCAGGATAAGCATGCCGAGACTATCAGTGGTACAACGTATTCGAGGGACCGAGCTACCGCAATTGTAGGTACAGTATCTGGAACAAGTATTAGTTTTGGCTCGCCAACCATTATGGAGCCTATTTCTGATATGACCAGTGACATAGGTTCGTCCTCCTTTGCCAATAGAGGGGGTATCACTTTTGACTCATATGCAAATAAAGTTGTAGTCTGTTATGTATATAAAGGAGCTGCTTACGTTAGCTCTACAAATACTGGGTTCCATGCAGCGGTAAGAGTAGGTACAGTATCTGGAACAAGTATTAGTTTTGGTAGTCGTGTACTTTATAACGGTACAACAGGAGCGAGCAAGGCGGGAGATGTTGTATTTGATTCAAACTCAAATAAATGCGTATTAGTCTACGTGGACGGAAACAACTCAGATAGTTCTCGTTCTACTAAAGCAATTGTAGGTACAGTATCTGGAACAAGTATTAGTTTTGGTACTGCCGTGAGTGTCAGTTCTAATGGAGCTAATGACATTGCTCTCGGTTTTGACTCAAACTCAAATAAAGTCGTAGCAATGTATTATGCTAATTCTGCTGCAGGAGCAATCAGGGTAGGTACAGTGAGCGGTAGCAGTATTAGTTTTGGAACAGAAGTTACTGGGATTACGACGGGAGGCATGTATGATAATAGTGTTGTTTTTGACTCAAATACTAATAAAATTGTAATTACCTACTTAGATGTAGCCAACTCTTGGTACGGTACTCTTCGTGAGTGTACTGTGAGCGGGACAAGTCTTACTCTGGGTTCAGCAGAGGTATACAACAGTGGTGAATCAGATAATAATTATGGTACAACTTTTGACTCAAATTCAAACAAAGTAGTACTCGCTTATAGGGACAGAGGAAACTCTAACCGTGGAACAGCTCGTGTAAAGCAAACAGCTAGGGCAGCCTCAACTTCAACAAATCTTACAGCAAGTAACTACATAGGAGTATCGGATGCGGCCTATGCTAATTCTGCTACTGCTACAGTTCAACTTATAGGTTCAGTAGATGATGCTCAGTCTGGGCTAACTGCCGGGCAGTCTTATTACATACAAAACGACGGTACACTGTCAACAACAGCGGGATCTCCTTCAGTATTAGCAGGAACCGCTGTTTCAGCGACTAAGTTAATTGTAAAAAGCGAAATTGCAGCAGCAGCGGCAGCCGGGCTGCTCCTCCCAGGAGGTGGTGTAACTACATATGCAAACATAGCAGCTCTACCTTCTTCTGGAAATACTGGTGGAGACCTAGCATTTGTAACGGATGTGAAAGCTTTTTATGGCTGGGACGGTACGGAGTGGGATAGAATTTTTAGCGGAGTAAACACACTGCCTGAATTCACTACTAGTCCCGCAGCTTCCTACGCACTAGAAGCGGACGGCACAGCAACTACTGTTACTGTAGCAGCTACAGATCCAGAAGGGTTCGATGTGACTTATAGTCATGATACCAGCCCTTCTAATCAAGCTCAAGCTACAATTACCCAAAGTGGGGGCACATTCACAGTAACTCCTAGTACTAATGAGTCTAATGGCGGAACATTTACTGCTAGATTTAAGGCTTTTGATGGTGTAAGAACTAACAGTGCTTCTTCAACGTTTACATTATCTTTTGGACCTACTAGTATATCAGGTTTAATAGGATTTTGGGACTTTGGAGACTCCAGTAGTTATGGGGGCTCAGGTACAACGTGGACTGATATTTCTTCTAATAGTAACAATATAACTTTTTCTGGTGGAACATACTCTTCTAGCACAACCGCTCATAGTGTAGCTGCAATGCAATTTGCGGCGGGCGGGGAGAGCGTAGGAAACTTTGAATTTCCTACTGCACTTTCGGGTACAGGGAGTGGAAAAGCTAAGACTGTTATTTTAATTTATCACACACCAACTACACTAGAAAATACTCTTTTGTGGAGCTATGGTAGTAATTCGAGTACTTACGCTTATGTACTCCAAGACGGGTCAACTACCGGTCAAACTTCAGCAATTAATACTCATAGTGGAGAAACTCGGGAACATAGAGTTAACGGTAATACCGTCCTGAATGATAGAAATACATCATTTGATGCTCATGAGCAATCTAAGTATAATACTGCTATAATATCAGGGGCTGTATTCCCTAGCGGGATAGACTTTAATGGGTATGTTTCTGCAACGTTTAGAAAACCTCACCATGTTAGAGCACTTATTGTGTATGATAATGTTTTATCTACAGCTAATATGCAGAAAATACATGACTATTATAGAGGAATTTTAGGCTCCGCAAATATGCCAGCCTGGTCATCATAAGGAAGTAAAATGGTAATAAAAAAGGGGCCTAAGCCCCTTTCTTTTTACTCCTCTCCAGGTGTTAATGAAACATCTAGATCTGTTACAAATCCATCTTTTGCTCTAGTGAGCTGATGGGTTTTTGCTCTTAGAGGAGATAACTGAGATTCAATATCTTGAATTTGATTTACAAGGTATTTTTGCTCGTCTGTAAGATCTGCAATAGGATACTCTGTCCCATTGAAGGTTAATACAGGATTTTCTTCAGTTTGATCAACTTCAGCCATAATAAGGTTCCTTATTTAAAAATATCTTGCCAATTACCTGTAGTACTAGCGCGCGAGTACTCAGTGGCACGGTTCTCGAAAAAATTAGCGTGTTCTACGCCATTCAACATATAATCTAGCCAAGGAAGAGGATTTTCTTCGCTTGAAAAGATCTTTTTCATTCCCAGTCCTAGGAGTCTTCGATCTGCAATATAACGAATGTATGCCTTTACTTCATCTGCTGTAAGCTCAGGTACATCAGCACCTTCAAAGCATAAATCAATAAATGCATCTTCTAGTTCTACTGTTCGCTCTGCGGCACAGTAAATCTCATATTTTAGATCGTCATTCCATAACTCAGGATTCTCTTGTATAAAAGTTCTAAACAATTGTGACATTCCTTCAACATGAAGGGTCTCGTCGCGAATTGACCATGTAACAATTTGTCCCATACCTTTCATCAAGTTATGGCGAGGAAAATTCAGTAGAATAGCAAAGCTACTAAATAACTGTACTCCCTCAGTAAATCCAGAATAGATAGCCATGGTTTTTGCAATATCCATAGGTGTATCCATTCCAAAGTTACTTAAATGCTCATGCTTATCAAGCATAGCTTTGTGCTCAAAGAATTTTTGATATTCATCATCTCCGAACCCAAGTGTTTCCAAAAGCAACGAATATGCTTCCTGGTGTACTGCCTCCATAGCAGCAAACGCAGATAGCATCATTCGCACCTCTGGCTGCTTAAACGTAGGTAGATAGTGCTTTGCATATCCACAACATACATCTACATCAGCTTGAGTAAAGAAACGAAAGATGCTCGAAAGCAGTCTTCGGTTTCCATCACTCATTTTCTCCCTATAGTCCTTTAGATCATCCGCTAGATTGACCTCATCAGGAAGCCAATGCATGTGCTGTTGAGTTTTATAGTGCTCAAAAGCCCACGGATAGTTAAAAGGTTTGTAGTATTCTCTTTCTGTCAATAAGTCCATTTTATCCCTCACACGCCAGACAACCATCGTCGTCAATACTTTCAAAGATTTGTCTTCGCAGAGCTTCGTCTGAAACGTTTTCCGCTCTCTTATACGCCTCGCTGCGTAGATAGTAAAGAGTTTTCACTCCTCTTTTCCAAGCCATCATATGAGTGGCGTGAAGTTCCTGTTTAGATACATTTGCAGGAAAGAATACATTTAGCGATTGACTCTGGCAAATATACTCTTGTCTGTCTGCTGCCATTTCGATTACCCATCGTTGGTCTAGCTCAACAGCCGTTTTAAATACATCTTTATTCCAATCATCTAAAAAGTCTAGATGTTGTACTGAACCACCATTGGTTACAATACTCTTCCATACTTCTTCCGTATCTTGGTCTAAGTCTTGTAAAACATTTTCAAGATACTCGTTTTTAAGTAGACTAGAGCCACTTTTAGTTTTCTGAGTAAAAGCGTTAGCCCTATAAGGCTCAATTGAAGGAGAAGTATTACCACAGATAATACTACTACTGGCATTAGGAGCGATAGCCAAAAGATGAGCGTTACGCACACCATAGCCTTCTCCGTCAGGGCACTCGCCTCGCTCTTCAGCAAGCTGTCTTGTTGCACGTACTGCCTCCGATTTAATATGCTGAAACATCTGTAAGTTTCTACCTTTTGCCATGGCACTCTCAAATGGAATACTATGACGTTGAAGGTGAGCATGAAACCCCATTGCACCTAATCCCAGGCTTCGCTCTCTCATCGCACTAAATTTAGCACGAGATAGCTGGTCTGGAGCATGGTGCACAAAGTATTCAATAACGTTGTCTAGCATACGAATTAGATCAGGAATAAAATTAGGCTCATTTTTCCACTCATCGTACTCTTCCAGATTTACACTAGACAGACAGCATACCGCTGTGCGGTCCTTATCTGTAGCAAGTGTAATCTCTGAACATAGATTTGAGTGATGAACACTTAGTCCTAAATTCTGTTGAAACTCTGGTAAACCCTCTTCTACAGTATCACTGAACATTATGTAAGGTTCTCCTGTTTCCACTCGATTTTGAATAAGTTTTACCCAAAGTGTCTTTGCAGATACAGTTTTCGTAACTTTACCAGAATGTGGGTCTACTAGATCCCAAGAATCATCAAAACCTTCATAGCGCGTAGCATTCTCAATCAATTCCATAAATTTGTCAGATATAAGGACGCCATGATGAAGATTAACAGACTTTCTGTTAATATCACCACCTGTAGGTTTACGAATATCCAGAAACTCTTCAATTTCTGGGTGAGAGATGTCAAGATATGCTGCATAGCTTCCTCTTCGTGTTACACCCTGTGAGAATGCTAGCATTTCAGCATCCACTACTTTTAGAAACGGAATTACTCCCGTGCTTTCGGAGCCGTTGCTCGTTTTCGAGCCTACACTCCGGACCCCGTTCCAACATCCGCCGACTCCGCCACCTACTGAAGATAGATATGCGTTCTCGGTATAATGATCGGTAATACCCTCTCTACTATCATCAACATAGTTCAGAAAGCAACTGATAGGCATACCTCTTTTTGTACCCCCATTCGATAGAATAGGCGTAGAAAACATAAACCACAGCTTACTAGCGTAGTCATATAATCTCTGCGCGTGTGCATCATTATCTGCGAATGCTTTGGCAGCGCGAGCAAATGCATCTTGAGGAGAAGACTCTCCATCTACTAAATATCTATCTTCCAAAGTTTTTATACTAAATTCAGAAAGATACTTATCTCTATTATAACTAAGCTGCATCGAGCAAACTCCTTATTTCTGATATATTATCAGCCCCAATTGCATCATCGCAATATGTAATTAAATCCATCAATTCGTAATTTTGGGCTATTTGCTCATAATTTTCATTCAATGACTCAATATATTTATACCTCCCTGGGATAGGGCAAGCATCATAAATATTTAAGGCATCTCCATACTCCTTAATTAACCCCAACGCTCTTTTTGGTCCAATACCTGGAATACCAGGAACATTATCCCCTTTATCTCCAGTAAGGCACTTCAGTGAAATATACTCTTCTGGGGTTACATCATAGTGTGTACTCCAGTTTTCTAACGTCACTTCTTTTCGAGTTACATAGGAAAATCTTCCTACATTCTCTTGTATTAGTAAATCCCAGTCTCGGTCACTGGAAATTAACCAAATATACTCCAAACCGTATCGCTCCCTTTCTTTAACCAGATGGGCCGCTATATCATCAGCCTCCACCCCCCTAAATCGTAGTAGGGGGTATTCTTCTTTTAATAAAGCTAAAGACTCTTCATATTCTTCAAAAAACTCTTCAAACGCTATCTTTTCCTCCTCGGATTGATCTGCGAACTTATCCTTTCTATTCTGTTTATAGTCAGGACTAATTTGTTTTCTGTAGCTAGAAGAGCCCCAGTCTGCCGTCATTATAATTTTTTCACAATCATAAGAGCGAGCTAAGGACTCTACAGTTCGCTGGTATTCATACCGGAAGTCTGTTCGACCTTGGTGCTTCCATCTAAAAGCTAAATTAAGTGCGTCTACTATTAATGCACAATTTGGATTTTTATTATTTACTTTCTCTGAAAAATTAAACGCCATATAAAAAATCCATTTCTTCTGTTTTTAGCCAGTCTTCGGCTAGTAGAACATAACAATCCAAAAACTTAATCTGCATGTATTGTAGGGTAGTCACTGGTTTTTCTTCGGTAACTACAAATACAGGGGATCTATTATACTTAAAAAATAGCAGGGGCTCTTGATTACCTCCCGTTGCTTGCTCTTTTAGTTTTTTCCACCACTTAATTAGGTTGTTAGTTTTAGGTGCTGTAAATATTCTATCTGTTAAGGGAGACTCTGCATAGTTTTTTACTTCTATGCAGAATCTGTTTTTCTCGTGGGGTACATAAAGATCACCTTTTAAGTACTCAAGAGCGCCTGAATTAGGCACTCTCTCGAACTGAAGATCAGTGTATTCTCTAAGCATATCTCTTACAATATACTCACCTCTAGCACCTTTTGCTCTTGAATCAACCATACTACTTGTCTAATGCACTTACGTTGCCTTGTTTTACTACTTCAATTTTTTCGAGCAAGGGATGAGTCCAGCCGTGAGAAACTACATAAGTATTCAGCTCTTCCGTGAGCAAAACCTCTACTAGCTTCTCCCGACCTGTGTCATCCAGTACATTAATAACTTCATCTAAAAATAGGATATTAATTCTAGATTTAGAGATGCTGCTCATCAGCTTTCTAATCGCTATGAGAGTGGCAGTATTTACTCTAGCTAGCTCACCTGAGGAAAGTGCTAGAATATCTACTACATTTTCATTATCGGTTATCTGTACATTTAGCTTATCGTTTGAAACAATAAATTGTAGTGTAAAACGCCCATCGGATAGCTCTGCAAGGTACGTGTTAGCTAGCTCTTCTAATTCCTTTACAAGATTTTCTATTTTATACGCTAGTAATCCATTCGTACTGAATGCTTTTTTAAGTACATCCAAATTAGAATCCAACTGCCGTTGTTCTTCTAGTATTTGCTGAGATTTTTTTAAGTTATCTAAAAAGCCATCTGTTTGGGCTTGAATTATTTCGATACGAGTATTAGATCTAGTTCTAGCTTCATTTTCTTTTGCAATCTTAGCTAGCTCTGCTTTTGCTGCTACTAGCTTAGTTTTAAGCTCTGCCAAGTTATCCGACAATTCTTTTTTGTCTAATATTTGATTTGGCAAAGAGTTGTCTATACCTCTATAAAGGTCTTCCCACTCCTTTTGTGCTTTAGATAAATTAAGCCTAGAATTATTGTTTCTTTTTATCTGCCGTATCATGTCTTCGTTAAAGTCTTTATCGCTATCTAATTTAGCTAGCTTAGTCTTTTCGGACTGCACTAACTCATTCTTAAACTCTGCATCAATATCCTGCTCACAGGTAGGACACTTATCCTCTAGCCTTAACAGCTTGTCTAACATGCTGTTAGCGGACTTTATTCCTGCATTTAGCTGCCCTAAGTCGCTCTGATACTTATCATATGACTCAGCAGGGGGCAACTGATGTAAAGCAGTCTGCACCTGGTTAATATCTATGCTGGACAGCATATTTTTATATTGATTGTTTTGTAAGATTTTTTTATTTTTTTCAGAGATATTTTCAAGTTCTACTGATAGAGAACGGAAAGTTTTCTCATCTTCTTCCGTATCAATTTCAAAATCTAACAAGGGCAGTACTATCGTACTATCTAATTTATTATTTTGTAACCATTTTTCAATTGTTGCAATTTCTGAGTTTACCTCGACAATCCTAGAGTTAGACTCCTTTGCTGCCTCTTTAAATACCTCAAATAAATTGACATAGTTATCAAGGTGTAGTAAATCAATTAAAAACTTTTTCCTGTTAGTATCAGTGGCTGTAAGAAACTGCAAGCTCGCATTTGTATTTTGGTACACAAGCTGCGAGAATGTTTTAAAGTCAATACCAATAACTTCTTGAATACTCTTATACGTATTTGTAGCTGTATGACTAGAAATATCTTCTCCGTCCTTTTCCAGCTTTACTTTGATATTGCTTTTTCTGTCTACGCCAATACGATACTCATTACCGTCTTTCTCAAAGCTAAGTTCTATACTATATCCGTTATTGATATAGCGATTTGGGATATCTGCTTTCTTGATTCCTTTAGAGTTCTTATTATACAAAACTTCCTCAATGATTAACGGTATGGAGGACTTCCCCATACCGTTTGTACCAATGATTTGCGTTACTGTATTATCTTCCAGATCTAGTTCATTATCTGGTCCATAGCTGAAGCAGTTACTCCATTTCAGTTTTTTGAGCGTAATCATTATAAGTTCCTACTATGTCAGCTACTTTGTTATCTGGTATTTCTAGAATATAAGTTAGATACTCTACTAGTTCTTCTTCTATGGTCATATCTTTATCAATAACCAAAGATGCCTCCGAGTTACGCTTTATTACCTTTTTATCCAGTAATTCTGAGTTTTCTACAGAGGCCAATTCTTGTATATCACCCTCTATTTCATAAATAGTATGATGATAGTCAGTAGGTATCATATCTTCTGGGTTTGTGACTGTTTTACGAATAAGCTGAGGAAGATCAAAAGGCTCCCATATCCAGCTCCAATCTTTTTCATTAATAAACAGACACCCCGTTGAGACCTCTTTTCTGTGAAAGGAAGTAGTCATCGGGCTTCCAGGGTACACTATGTTTCTTTGAGTATTGCTGTGAGCATGAAGATCACCTGCAAACACTACGGGAAATTCTGAAAACCTGTCTAAATCTACCTCTGGCTTTACATGCGGAGGAATCTCTCCTCTAACATGAGTGAACAAAGGCTGAGAAGTGTTGAAACGCTCAATACTCTCTTTTCTGTGCAAATCTGCATAAGGAAGTACACCAAAACCTACATCTTCATCAATGTAAGAAACATCAACTATATGAATCAGAGGGTTAATATCCCTGCTGACTTGCTTTAGCTGACTGAAGAATGTTTTATTCTTCTTTGTTGCTTCATGATTTCCGTCGTAGATTATGGTGGGAACTTTAACATTCCGAATAAACGAAAAGTAAAGTTCCAGCTCTTCCATACTAGGCAGACGATCAAACAAGTCTCCCCCAATAATATGGGAGTCACACTGTTTGCAATAGCTATGCACTTGATCAAAGAACATATTATAGCGATTTAATGCCCACTCTCGTGGCACATTCTTTTGCCCTAGCTTAATATGCCAGTCTGCCGTAAATAAAATCATCCGATTTTGAACTCTTCTTCAATGCTTTCATCAATCTCATTAGCTGCGCCAGCATTATCACGGACGCGATCCAGCAACTCTTTTTGAGCATCTGGAGTAGGACGAGGCATAACTTCATCCATAGACTTAAGTTCAGCAATTAAAGAAAGCTCATCATCTTCCAACGCACGGGGCTTGCACTTCAATGCTTGTAGCTGGTACTCTACATTGTAAGGCAGAGGTCCAGTCTTTACTCGCTTAAAGCAAACATCCCAGCCAGTATCAGGATCAGTAGGATCTCCTAAATCTTCTGCGGCAGTAATAATTTGCTCCCACAGTTTCTTCTTTAGATTTACAACTTTGACCTGACCGTTGTCGATGCACTGAGTAGCATAGCTCCAGCCACACTTGAGGTCAGGGTAATACTCCCGAACCCAATCTTTCTCCATGTTATTGAAGGTTTCTTTGTTTCGGTCGAAAGACAGACATTCGAGAGGAATATTCTTATCATTCTCACCTTTTACCCAGTACACATACCGTGCAAGGATATCCCCTACCAGGCGAAATTTATTATCTCCATCAGTATACTGAAAGCTACTGATAGAACTTTTTTGGGCAGAACCCTTCTGTTGGTTAAATGAAATAGCCATTTAATGTATCTCCATATTGTTGACTTCTTCGTAAAGAAAATGAACTTGGTCATCCTCTAAATAAAGTAGCCTATTATTTTCTATAATTGATAGTCCTTGATCCCCGGGCATAAACACGAGGTCAAGGGTTATTTTTTGGTTGCTAATATAATCAGCGTACGAACGCAAGGCAGCCAACGCAATGTATTGGGCTACTTCACGATACGTGTACTTATAAGAATGGTATAGAAGGACGTCAGGATGCAGCAGGAAGCTGCGCCCAGAAAAGTTTTTCTGCGAATATCCATAGATAGGGTCTTTGCGATTTCTAGGTATTTGTCTTTCGACAAGCATACGCAAAATGCGCACAGTTTCCACGACGTTGCCATCGCTCTCTATGTAGATTTTCGTCCAGTCAAATAAGAACATATATTATACTAAAATGTGAGGTTGAAGTCAAGAACTATTTTTTTATAGTTGCTTTATTGAATAACCCTGTTTCATATAATGACCCATCCTATTAGAAGCCTGCTTTTTGGCAGTATTCCCCTTTAAATGTATGTCTATTACTACAGGATCTCTCTTGCCCTCTTCTTTTCTTATTACTCTGCCAATAAGCTGAGTAAGAAGAGGTTCATTGTTAATCGGAGTGCCTAGTATTAGACAACTCAGATTGTTTACTGAAATACCTTCCGAAAATATTGCTTGAGTACCAAAAAGAATATCTTTATTACCGCTTCTAATTTCAGACAAGTACGTTTCTCTGTCCTCATGCGAAACCTCACCCGTAACACAAATAGCGCGTTCACCTGCCAGTTCGGCGCATGCTTTTAAGAAGTGAACTCGATCGCTTACGACCAATACTTTGTGCCCTTTTGCGGCGTAGGCCGCAGCAGTCATGGCAATAGTATGTCGATATTCATCATTGTTTGCTAATTGTGTCACTCGGTTTGCCCAAGGAGTTCTATTACCATCCATGAATCTTACCTCGGATCTTAGAATGTGAATAGTGGGTGGCATAAAGTTTTCTTTGGGTGGCTTAAATAGCGTATTACCAAAGTAATCTCTAAAAACTACATGTTTACCATCTTTTCGCTCAATCGTACCCGACAAGCCTATCTTGTATCTAGCATAGTTAGTGTCTATTATCTTCGAAAACGTCGGAGACGAGACATGATGCATTTCGTCCAAGATAATTGTGCCAAATACTTTACGTATAGCGGGAAGATTACGGTAAAGAGTTTGAGTGTTCCCAATAACCACAGGACCAGAAAGATCAAAGCTACCGCTTCCGATAATACTGGGGGTGATTCCATATACTTTCTCTACTTCCTTTGCCCACTGATTTCTCAGAGGAACAGTGTGAGTCACAACTAGGGTTTTCTGTCCCAGCTTTCCAGCTATAGCTAGCCCTGTAAATGTTTTACCCCAGCTTACCCATGCGTTAATTATAGCGTTGTCTTCAATCTCATCAAATACTGCTTGTTGGCTCTCTCGTAAAGGAAACTTGAATTCTGGGAAGTCTTCGCGGACCTCTACTCGTTTATCAACAATTTCATAGTCCTCGGGTATTAAATCCGTACGACCCACAGGAATAGTAACTAAGTTAGTCTTTACACGAGCCATATTTTTAATTACTAAAGGAGGATCCTTCGGATTATAGCTAGGAATTGTATAAGTTAACTCTTTGTTTAAAAAATCTTTATACTCATTCGTAACTTCCAAGTAAATTCTATTGCTGATTACTGCTTTCATTCGCCTTCCATGATATTTACCATATGCTCAGCTATAGCTGCAAAATCCTCTGCAGTGCGGCCTCGAGTTGTTTCTGCCGCTGTACCTATACGAATACCGCTTGTCTCTACAAAGCTACGAGGATCATTAGGTACTCCATTTTTATTAACAGTAATACCATTCTCTTCAAGCATATCAGCAGCCCGTCTGCCGCTCAAAGACTTATTACTAAGGTCTAGCAGTAGTATGTGACTATCTGTGCCTCCGCTGATAATATTATAACCTTTTTCTGTAAAAACACTCGCCATAGATTTAGCATTATCTAATACATCTTGGATATAAACATCAAAACAAGGATCAAGAGCCTCGCTGTAACATTGTGCTTTTGCAGCTATAATATTCATTAGTGGGCCTCCTTGAGTACCAGGAAATATTGCACTATTAATTTTCTTTGTAAAATCAGAGTTATTCCACAAAATCATACCACCTCTTGGGCCTCTAAGGGTTTTATGTGTTGTACTTGTTACTACGTCAGCAAAAGGAAGAGGACTATCATATCCATTTCCAGCAACTAACCCACTGTAATGAGCCATATCACACATAAGAAAAGCGTCTACTGCATCTGCTATTTCCCTAAACTTTGCCCAATCTATCTGGCGGGAGTATGCACTAGCCCCTGCAATAATTAGTTTTGGCTTCACTACTTTTGCTTGCTCAAGAATAGCGTCATAGTCTAGCCAGCCCTCGTTGTTTACTCCATATGTGTGTGCTTCATACACTTTACCACTTAGAGTTGGAGGGGCGCCATGGCTAAGATGTCCGCCACTAGCCAAATCCATACCAAGAATTCTATCCCCTGGTTTCAGAAAAGCTTGGAATACCGCAGTATTTGCATTAACCCCGCTATGAGGCTGTACATTTGCATAGCTACAATCATATAACATACAAACAGAATCAATTGCTAATTGCTCTATTTCGTCCATATGCTCGCAGCCATTGTAGTAACGTTTGCCTGGGTAACCTTCCGCATATTTATTTGTAAAAACACTACCACAAAGGGCACGAACAGCTTCACTAGCAAAATTCTCGCTAGCAATTAATTCAAGAGCGTGCTCTTGTCTCTCTTTCTCTTTTTCAAGAATTGATAATATTGTTCTATCCATCTATAGTCCTAAATCTGTTTTTGCGGTTATATAACTCTTAACAAAGTCACTTCTTACAATATCTTTTATCTCGAAATCAATCAAGTCAAAAGATTCCATAGCTTTCAAAATTCTTACAAAATCTTTCAAACCATTCTTATTTAGATCAGACTGCCTAAAGTCACCACAAAAGATAACCCTACAGTTTTGTCCTACTCGAGTAATTATAGAGTCAAGCTCATGAAATGTCATGTTCTGACACTCATCTACGATGATTACTGCATCTCTAAGAGTAACTCCTCTAATAAAAGAAGTTGTCATAAAATGAACTATTCCTTTTGTCTTTAGGATTTCATAAGCGTCTCCTCTTTGAAATAGCTCTACAGCTATATCTTTATAGGGGGCTTCATAGATAGCGCTCTTTTCTTTTTCATTGCCGGGCAAAAAGCCAATATCTCTGGTAGGGACAGCACTTCTAATTAAGATTAATTTTTCATACTGACCTTTTACCATATCGTCAAAAGCTAGATAGCAGGAAATGAAAGTTTTTCCAGTTCCTGCGACCCCGTGGAGCAGCATATGCTTCTCACTGTCAAATGCTATTAACTGATTCTGAGTTAGTGGCTCAATTTCTTGTAATACAAGACTTGCACCAGCAAGAGTTCTGTTTCGTTTTGCCATAATTTATACTTTTCTTCGAGTGTCAGGTTTTTTAGTTTCCGAAAACTCATATATCATCCAAGGTGCATCATTTAAGTAGAGAACTGCTGCCCATACCATTTCGGGGGCTGGAGGCCTAGGAGCTCTCATGGGATGCCCTATCTCTTCTAGCCAAAGCACGGCAGCAGTATCTTTTCTTTCAATCTTTCTAATCTTTCTATAAATAAGTTTGCAGTTTCTAGTCTTTTCATAAAGAAAAGGGTTGCCTGCATTATCTATAAATGTATTATTAGATTGTTTCAGTATTCCCACTAAACTATCCAAAGATTTGTTCAGTCTATACAAATTATTGAAAGGGGTCTGTAGCCTTCTTAGACCCAGCGTATTTCCTTTCATATTCTTATCATCCAACAGTAGTCCATCTAGATAAAGCAACCCATCCTGAACATGCCAGTTAGAAGATCCCAGTCTAAAGACAGGAAAAGTCACTTTAGCCAAGCGACTGTACGTAATTACCATATTGTTTCTCGAACTTACCTAGAGAATAATCCTCATGTACATCGAAATCACAGCCAACGGGAGCGCCTGGAATAGAAACTCCACGATCTAGCTGAATGTAATGTCTTAATGCATCTGAGTACGCATCTACTTCGTCTTCTGGCACTTCTGCAAGGATTGAGTCATGCACAAGAGCAAAAATACGCGCTTCCATTTTGTTAGCTCGTATATGCTCATGCATATCTATCGCACCTAGTAGATTAATGTCCGAAGCAGTTGACTGTACCAAGAAATTAAGACCAGAACGAACACTATGGCTGCGAATACCCGCATCTTCAGATGCGACATTTGGTAGTCGTCGCTTTCGTCCAAAATACGAGTATACGAACCCATTTTGTTCAATAAACTTTTGATTATCTTCAATCCACTTTTTAAGTTTGTGGAATTCTTTGAAATAGTCGTCAATAACTTCTTTAGCTTCTGATACACTGAAATATGTTCCTGAGTCCTTAGTGACTTGTTCACTAATTTTCTTAGGGCCAGCACCATACATAATACCAAAAGTAACTGCTTTTGCCGCCTGTCTTTGAGTTGAATATAGTTCTGCCACTTGCTCTACTTCGCAAGGTAGTCTGAATACTTTATGAGCAATACTACTATGAAAGTTTCCGCCACTACGGAATACATCCATCAGTGCTTTATCATCTGCCAACTTAGCAGCAACATATACTTCTGCTGTAGTTAAGTCCATTGCAACAATTTTGTTGCCTGGTGCAGCTTTAATACATCCTTTGACAATAGGATTGTCACGAGGAAGCTGCTGCATATTTAGCTTACCTGATGAAGAAAGACGTCCAGAAGTAGTACCATGTAGATTAAAATTAGTACGAAGTCGAGAGTCCCTGTCGAGTTGTGGGATAATCTTGTCGAGGTATGTGTTTTTGATCTTAGATTTCTGGCGTATATTAAGAATGTGTTTAGGTACTTCATGGGTTTCACTTAACTCTTGTAGCACTTCTGCATCTGTACTGTGTGCTCCTGTGCCCGTCTTTTTGCCCGTGGGCTGTAGGCCTATATAATCGAACAACAAGGATCGCAGTTGTACTGTACTGTTTGGGTTAAAATCCTTACCCTGAGCTTTCTCAAACTCACGAATGGCATCCACCTTATAGAGTTCTTGTATAGCTTCATCAATATCATTCAACATTAGCTCTTGGGCTACCAAAAGACGCTCACGGTCAAACGGCACACCATTATCTTGTGTGCTGAGAAGGAAGCGCACTCCAGGTATCAAAATATTATCGTATACCCACTTGAGTTTTGGGTTTTGCTTAATCTTCACAAACTTTTCGTAAAGAAGGAAAGTACATACAGCATCCATAGCTGCATATGTTTTCATTACATCAAAGGGAATCATATCCCAAGAAAAACTTTCCTGATTATACCCATTCGCACGCTTGTATTGGTCAATCCAATCATACATTGGCTTTTCATAATCACCATAGGGGGTGAACTTAATAGATAGCTGCTTTAGCCCATGACCTCCGGGATTCTCGTCTATGAGGTAATGGAGCAACATTGTGTCTTCGAAGTCTGGAAACTCAAAGCCAAAGTGATATTGGAAGAAAGCTACGTCAAACTTAGCATTATGAAAGATTACTTTGCGAGTCTTGAAAAGCTCATGCAGCATTGCCTCTATCTCTTCATCAAAGCAGTCAGTATCAATATAGATACCGTCCTTGCCTGTGTAAGACATAGAAATACCAATCATGTGACCGTTTCTAGGGTATAAGCCATTTGTTTCTGAGTCAAGGGCAATATATTCTGGGTTTGCATCAAGGGCTGCTTGAATCCAAGCCTTTGCTACGGCAGTATCCTGGGTGCCCATAGCAATACTTTCATCAATAATTACATCTTCAATCTCGCCATTGATATGAGCTACAATACTTTCTTTGGAGGATTCCCACGTCTTACGAGCCTCTGGCTTAAAGGCAAGCATAGCAGGATTGATTACAGGCAAGAACTTACCCTCTACTTTCTTTCCAGAATATTCGGTAACTGAATTAATCTTAGTAAAGTACTTCAAAGCATCACTACCGACTAGAACAATCCACTCGTAGGCGTCTGTATTGATGTCGATATCACAATCTTTCTTCAATACTTTTTTAATACTCGCATCAGAGCATAGCTGATACTGGTCAAATTCAAATGCGCCATCAAACTCTCTTGCAAAATTTGTACGACTAGGTTTAGTTTCTACTAATGCAACTTTAGGCATATAATTTTCTCTCTAATTTATTTACTTGAGATTCAGTAAGTGCACCAGGATCAGTCTCTGCGAGATTGATGTTCCTAGTTACGAGACCAACTTTCTCGCACATTACTTTAACATTGTTTGCAGCTTTCTGTCCGGCTTCGTCACCATCAAAAAAGATTGCTAGTTTAGATACTCCTTGCATCTGCAACATAGCGAGCTTATCTTCATTGATATTGTTTGTACCGAAACAACATACTGCATTGGTCAATCCTTTATCATGCAAGTTAATTACATCGTATATACCTTCTACTAGAAGTACTTCTCCTAGCTTTGGTTCTATACTTGCAGGAAATAAAGGAAGTTTAGCACCTGGGGGACTGAACTTATACTTAGGAACTCCGCCCGAAGTATGTCTGCCCTGAAATGCTACAATCTTTCCAGATATATCTCGTATCGGAAAGTTAATTCTACTAATATAGTCTGAGCCACTGTGTTCAAATGCTTCAAACTTTCTGTAAGTCTTGGGAGAGATGCCTCTCCAGTTACCGACATAGGGCATATAGTCTTTTGGAAAAGCAAGGCCAACATTCTCAGCTCGCTTCTCCTGAATCTTTTTCTTAAGCAACTCTTTGCGTAACTGTAACCCCGTTGCGGCTTCTCCAAAGTAAGTAAAGATATTACCTTTGAACTCGCACGCAAAACAATTGAACCGACCATCTATCTGGTCGATTCTCATGCTTGGGTTGGAATCATCATGCTCAGGATTTAGACAACGCACTACATAATCCTTTCCTTTCGGAATAAAAGGAATCTGCTTCTGAGTTAATAATTCTTCTACATTCATCTGTAGTCTTTCTGCGCCATCTTAAGTGTTCGTTTAATTACTAGGTCTTCTATTTCTTTCTCATCTATAGCATATTCATAAGCTATGACTCGCAGCATTGTTTGTACATCAGCTAGTTCTTCTTTTAGATTCTTGATATACTTTTCATCTTTTAAGACTCCATGTCTTAATATCTTAGAACAAGCACGAGTAAGCTCGCCGCACTCTTCCATAGTGATTACGAGCATTTTTTCTTTGAAGTTCATACTACTTGCCAATTTGGTCTATAGAGTCCGAGGGTATAACCTGATAAGCACCTTTGTTATAAGCGGGTGCTACAGTATACTTATTGCTGATTTTTTTCTTTTCGGCTTCCCACTCGAGGTCGATACCCAGGCTGTTAATTTGCCCCGGTACATAAGGTCTTGCTTGATAGTCTTTTTGCCACTGTGCCTGTTTAAACTCAGGTAGCTGATGAGGTTTAGCACGGAGGGGAACAAACTCTGCTTTCTTTTTCTTGGTCACAATTCTTTTCTTACGACGGCCTGAAGGGGTATGGTTCATACTGCCTACAATAATCATAGCTTCTCCTATTTCAAGTGAACACATATTATACTAGATTCAGCTGAAAAAGTCAAGAACTATTTTATATAACGTCGTCTATCTCTTCGCCCGTCTTATGTGTAGACCCTTCCTTCTCTTGTGGCGTCATTGCACTTTCTGGGCCTATTTTCATAGTCTCCCAATTCATTTGAGATGTGAAGGAGCGCATAGCGGCGGATCGCATCTTTACACAATTAAAAGTCATACAAGCATCCTCTTGGTCATAAGTCTCAAGAGCATAAGCTGCGTCGGCAGCATCAAGTATACCTTTGGCAAAGCGTGCTTCGCCGCTCGCGTCCGTCTGATATGGCGATACAACAGTACATTCGTACTCCTGTGCCATAGACTTGAGGGCTTTGCTCACCTCTATCTGTTCTGTCCAATCATACTGTCCTGAGCGAGAAGGAATAGCCGAGCGTTTTACTTGGTTAATATAGTCTACTAGAATTACCCCAACGTTGAGAGCTTTCACTTTCTTGTCCAATTCGGCCTTAATTTTTGCCAGAGTAAGACCTGGATCATAGATAACATCAAGCTGCCGATCTGGGAGAAGTTCGGTAGTTGTTGATAAGCTATGATGAAATTTCTCGAAGTCACGATGTTCTTTGTATTCTACAAACCTTTCTTGTCCAGCCTTATAGCGGTTGGCCCACCATCCGGCTACTGCTTCCCATTCAAGCACACTAAGATTTTTTGTTCGCAAACGAGAAAAAGGTATTCCCGTAGCAATAGAACATACTCTTTGAAGAATCGAACGGCTATCCATCTCGATAGTGAAATACATAGCCGAACGACCACTCTCAAAGACATTGTGAGCAATGTTTGCACACGTTAGAGATTTACCTGCCCCGCGACGACCCCCGAGAAGAACCAAATCTCTGGGAGAGAACTGGATCTCGTGGTCGTACTCGGTGTTTAGACCAAGGGGCAGATATTTGCCGATCTCTTCATCATTTTCAAACAAGGGAATACGTTGCATACTCTCTTGTGGCATTTCGAGGTCTACTTTCTTTTCGACGTCTAATACAATCTGATGTAGGTGCGATACTGACTCTTCTGCATCCTCAAAGGCAACAGAGTTATCAATATAATCCTCTAAGGAATCTAAGATTTCCTTTTGGGTGTACTCATTTTTTAGGTACTGCAGAAGCATAAATGCGTCTACATCTACATCCACACTCTGAATAGCATACAGCTTTTCTAGGGTTGCGGTGTCTCTTACCTCAAACTTTAAGTCTTCAAATGTTGGAAGAGAGTGATATTTATCATAGTGCTTATCAATTGTGCTAAATACCGTATGATATTCAGCGGGCAAATAGTCTTTGCGTACAGAACTCCAGGTATCGAAATCCTGCAGCACAAGTACCTGCTTTATGAGCGCACTAGCAATATTCACTCTTTCTCCCAACGGAGAGAAGCCTTCTGGCAAAAGACTTCACTCCAATCTTTTGTTAGTTTACTGCGCAGCTTTAGCAGCTTTAGCAGCACCGTCATAGTCTGCGGCAGACAAGCCACGTCGAGTCAACATAGTTTTGACACCACGAGCAGTCTTACCAATGGCCTCTGCGATAGCCTCTACTGTCATACCTGAGATGTCACCCAAGTCTGCCAATGGATCTTCTTTCGCAGCGCCTTTCGTGTGCTCCTGACGAGGAATAGCATCAATGTCACCAGAACGCAGCAGGCTCAGAGCCTTGCCTCGTACTGAGTTAACACTACGGTCAAGAGCATCAGCGATTGCTTCTACATAGGCACCATCGTTCACCATCTGAACAAAAGTTTCTTCTTCTGCTTCAGAGTAAGTACGAACAGTCTCTACCTTAGGAGCAGGCTTGACGTGATCAGTCAATTCCATAGACAAAATCTTGCCTTGGATTGACTTAGCTGAGAAGGCACCGCCTTCAAAGTTATCAGCGATTTGAGCATAAGTATACTCACCGCTGTTGTCTTGCACAAAAGTTGCAAGAGTGCTTTCTTGTGCTTCGCTAAAAGCACGAGAAGCTGAGGCAGAGGCTAGCTCTACATCATGACCCATCTTGCGCAGCTTGCTAGAAACTGAGCGAGTTGAGGTTTCAAGCTGTTCTGCTGCTTCTGCAACAGTTGCTTGAGAAACTGGGGATTCGTCACCAACAAAGCTAACGAGCTGGTCAGTACGTTCTTCGGTCCACTTAGGCAATGCCATGTTTTTCTCCAATAAAATCTAAAAGATTTTCAATAATAGTTATGCCAGCTTGTCTGGCTTGTTTTGTTTTAGCTGACTCAATTCCGCTTTCATTAATTAAAATAGTCACCTCTTTAGTTAAAGAACTCTTCACAGAATACCCTAACTCTGATAGTGCTTGTGTAGCGTCAGCTTTAGTTTTGAAACTCTTGAGCTTACCACTAATACATACTGCACCCTGGGATTCTGTACTTTCTACGCTTGTTTTTTCAAACTGCAAAGAGTGAGGCAACAAATCCAGGTCGTCGTTTAGTTCTAGCCATCCTAACAAAGAGTCAGTCTGCTTCGGGCCAAGACCAGCACTTCTACAAACTTCCGCATCGACTTCATAGAGTCCGTTTGAACATTTTGAAAGTTTCTCAGTAGCTGTCTTGCCTATCAACGGAATACTCATTGCCGGCAACAGAAGGTTCAAAGGAGCCTTCCGAGAGTTTTGTATTTCTTTAAACAATTTCTCCGCGAGCTTTTCAGAGTTTAACTTTTCAGCTAAAAGCTCAATATCAGCGTCATATATATCGGCAACACCCTCAAAGCCTAGCTTCTCTACGGAGGCTGGGCCGAGACCTTTGATCTTGAGAGTTTTTGCGAAATGCACAATTTTCTTTTGAGACTGGCTATCGCAATTAGAATTACGACAAAATAGCTGATCATTAGACCATTCAAGAACAGAATTGCAACTGGGGCAATTTGTTGGAACTTGAATCGTTGTCACTAAAAGACTCCTGTGAAATTGAACGTATATTATACGAGAAAATGAGATTCTTGTCAAGAATTATTTTTTCTGACCTGCACCTAAATTTTTACACGTCGGACGATGCGAGGTATGATCTCGCCACTGCGAATGACCTCCACATCACAACCTAGTTCAAGATTTAGTGAGCGAATGTACTCAATGTTGTGCAGTGTTGCACGAGATACCGTAGCATCTCCGATTTGTACAGGCTCTAGAATTGCTACGGGACTTACGACCCCGCTTTTGCCTACCTGCCACTCTACATCCAGTAGTTTTGTTACTACTCCACTCTTTACTTCTTTCAAAGCAAAGGCTCCGCGAGGGTGGTGGTCTGTGTACCCTAGTTCAGCAAACTTTTCGTTATCGTTGACACGATATACAATGCCATCTGTCGGGTACAACCCCTCAGGAACATCAGCGACTGTAGTAAACCCCATACGTCTAAGACCCACAAAGGAACTACGCAAGTAAACAAAAGGGTTGGGAGCTATATCATAAGCAATAAAGCTGATGTCTCGCGTTGCAAACTCCTCCATGTCCTTCAAGTTAAGAGCCCCAGAAGCATAGTTCCTAGCGTTAGGAATATGTGCAGGGGCAACAACTTCTCCAGTAATCTGTACGATTCCATCTAAGCCGATAGTGTCTGGGACAAGATGAGCCAACTTATCTGTAATGTCTCTACCTATCTTGCCATCACCACGGGTCAAGCCCAAGGCATATTGACCAGATACATATAGAATAGATACTGCGGCACCGTCCAGTTTTGGAGAGCTGATATACTCCGGCACCAAAGAGCCGGCATCTTCCAGGGAGAAGTACTTCTGCAATGAGTACATTCGAAAACGATGGGGTATACCATCAGTAATCTTATGTCCTACAGAGTCATAGCCGTACTCGCCTGACAACGCATCGAACTCTTCATCAGAAATGATGGGGTCTCCTGCATAGTAAGCGGCTGCGGCTTTCTCCAAAAATTGCATGTATTTCTCCACTGAATGAATATATATTATACGGGATTCAGAAGAAAAAGTAAAGTATTATTTATAGATCTCGTCTAAATAATCTTTGAAATATTCTTCTAAAATAGACTTTGATTCTGCAAGGGAGAGGATCTCGATAAGTCCAGAAAATAGTTCTCGGGAGTTATTGAAGTCGAGTTGCATAGCTACACCTTCCGGTGTTGGCTTCCATTCTTCGGTAAAATCTAAATAGTATTTTCTAAGGTGTAGATATTCTATACCCCGAAAAGTACTAACAACAAGACGTACTTGTATCTCTTTCGCTTCATCATAGTGTATGATTTTTTCATATACCGCAGGGGCTTCGTGTAGTTCCATAACTACTTCCCATTGCGTAGAATTGACGAAAGAGGCACAACGCTTGTTACATTTTCTGGTTTAAGCAGTCTATACGAGTCAGTGTCCCAACAAAAAAGCAAAAGAGTCCTATCAGACCCCTTTGCCCGGTTTGTTTTTGTCTGAATATATGGAGTGCTAAAATCTAAAGTACACACGTTGTATTTTAGTTTTTTAGAGTTTTCACTTCGATACGTGATGATTGCATCACCGTACTCAGTTACTAGCTTTGCTAAGTCCTCTTTTCTCACAAAATCTCCTTAAATAGTAGGTTAGCAAAAAGTATTTTACTGTGCCACTAAAAGGAGTAAGGAGGGGCCGAAGCCCCTGGGATTAGCTAGTTACTGAGGTGAGTACCGTGGTGAAGTATTGAGCAGCCTTACCAGTCAACTTAGATACTACATCTTCGTCGACCTCTTGACCTGCATCAGTGATTGCTGCGATGAGAGCTTCTTGGGCAGCAGCTTTTGATACGCGAGTACCACCACCACCACCACCAGAAGAGCTACTACCTGAAGGGGCAGGAGTTTTCTTTACATATACACCGGCTTTGCTGAGAACCATACGAACACCATTTGGTGACTCGCCGTACTCATCTGCGATGTCTTTGACAATTTCCATTGAAGTTTCAGGGGTAGGCTCAGCAGCTTCGTAATCTTTGATGACTGCTGCTTTCTTGTCGTCGTCCCAAGCCATTTTTCGTTTCCTTTTCGGTTTACGGGTGGAGCCTGGGCAAGTACCCAAGCTGTCTATTTGCTGTTGATAAAATCGGTCGCCCATTGGTTTCCTTAACTTTATTGACAACTATTATAATTGATATTGACATTTCTGTCAAGAAATATTTTTGTCAAGTCGTCTATAAAACTCGATATATTCGGGCCACCTAAACTTATCTCGTCTGAGGTAACAGTAGAACCAACCGCTGTAATAAACGTCATCTTTTTTGTCGTCCATATTTTTCCCATTATAACACTAGTAGAACTGAAAGCAGATATATGCCTGCAACTAAGCACATCCCTATCTTTAGTCCTAGCTTAGTTTCCTTATCTACCAATCTATGACTCGAATCCATGTCGTAATTGTTTCTTTACGAATGTCTTGCCATACCTTATTTTTCACGTCCCAACACACTATAGTGTCGGAAGCGTCTTGTTGCTGTATTCTTTTATCGCCTTTTAGAGTATATACGCCCTGCAGCTCTCTGCCACTAATAACACTGGTATATGTAATGCGTATATTATCCTCATAAAGGGCATTTAATACATTGTCTGCAAAGCTCATATCAATCACCAATTGTGCACTACATTTGCCATAATAAAGAAACAAGTGAGAAAGTTTATAAGTACCACTATTGTTCTTATGATAGCTACATGATTATCATACTCTCGGGTTGTCTCATCATTAAAAGACCCAATCGCATATTTCCAAATCTTCCAAATCATATACGTTCCAGATTTACTCCATGCTCTTGTAAGTGCGCTAGCTTACCTAAATCATAGGCAGGGGAGTAGGCATAAAAGCCCCCTAACTCAGTATTTGAATAGAAACTTTCGGAAGAGTCTACTTTCTCAAAGATATAAATAGAGTAACACGGACATCCATACAACTCTATGTATTTTTTATCGTCTAATCTTTTCTCTATAACTGCTGGAGCATGATATCCTGCTGACCATACTTTCTCTCCTACCTCAAAGTCATCGGACACACACTCTTCTGGTAGATAAGCATTCTGTACTCTTTCATCAAGAGAAGCAGGTCTTTGAGGCACTCCTATGCGCTCTAACAAATTCTTTATAAATAGCGCAGAACGATACATAGACTTAGAAATATCACTAATGTTATCACCCTGCAAATAAGAAAGCACTGCATCCTGAATCTCTGCTGTGGAAGCAGGACGACCTCTATTATGTTGCTTTCTCTTTTTTACATATGCCTGTTGTTCCTCAAAGTCCTCCAGAATTCGGGTCAGACGAGTCGTATTGTATGCTATATTCAGCATTTCGCAGGCTTCTTTCTTGGTTATAGGTGACTCCTGGCGGAGGGCTTCTATAACTCTCTGAATGTTTCCAGATGTAAGATTCTCGTAGCTCTTCTTTTTTACCCTTGCCATTCTCTAACTCTATCTCCAATTTGAATAATAAACAACAAATAGCATGTGCCAAATGTGATAAATCGCTTTCTTCGTCTAATACACTGCCGTCGATGTGAGCAAAAATATGCCGCATAGCAGCACTGCTATACCTGTTCTGTAAATCATCTAACTTTCTCCAGTTATCTGGGCCGTACTTAGAAGCCCCAAATGTCAATACTTTTGCTACCTCTGTGATTGCTTTTGGAGGAAGCAAATACATTTGTGGCTTCTCTCCGTCATATTTCTTTCCTGTCATAGATTTTCTATATACTTATAAAGTTTGTCATAGCCACCGATGTGGTAATCATCCATAAAAATTTGCGGGTAGGTAGTAAACTTTACTTTTGCCCATAAATCATCCATCGTATAGTCGCGGTCAAGCTGCATATAATCAAAGCTAAGATTCTTACTTTTTAGCAATCGTCTTGCTTTATCGCAGAACACACAGTCTTGCTTTCCATAGATTGTAAACTTCACGGATTATACGCTCCGTCTACAAACTCAGTAATCATAGGGAAGATTTCTGTTAGTGCTTCTGCACACTCTACTGCAATCCGTGCATGTTCTAGCTGTGTGCCATTTCCGCTCCGTAGCTGAATAAAATGTACCCAACTACGAATAGTCCCTGCCATATATAGTCGTGAAGGAGTTATTCCTTCGGGCATGACAGCACGAGCTTGCTCTTTAGCAATACCCTGCTTGATTGCCCAATCGTAGGCAGTACGAGCAGCTTCCCAAGCATTTCGTTGTTTTACTAACCATTCCGCATGAATCGGTCCGTCCTCAAGCCGTACAGAATTCTGTCGATTCTTAGGATCTTGACCCCGTGCTTCACGAAAAACAGGAGTACCCAATGCTTCAGGCATAGCATATCGCTGACTAAACTCCTGAAAGGAGAAAGAGCGATGACGCAGCATTTGTCGTGCAATGTCTCGCGTTGTTTCAATTTCAATGGTAGCAGATACCATTTCTAGAGGAGACCAGTG
>Ga0181379_1000015_pt1 | contig 81636 bp, 72 predicted proteins | sample 2SPOviralmetaG_FD_130115 | JGI IMG/M metagenome (GOLD analysis project Ga0181379, IMG submission 130115) | Marine viral communities from the oligotrophic San Pedro Time Series (SPOT) site, San Pedro Channel, CA, USA - 2 SPOT_SRF_2009-07-10 | ecosystem: Environmental > Aquatic > Marine > Strait... | reverse complement strand
TGACGTTGTTCCTCCTCCATCGCCGGACGAACAAGGAGGGTCATTGGATTGACCCACTTGGGAGGAACGGAGTCGTCCTCTGCGTTTCTTTTGCAGGATTGATTTGGCTGCTTCCGGGGGGGGCCCTCCTCGCCCTCCCTGTGTTGCTCGGGCTATCTGCTGCCAGTCCCGCTGGTCGAGAAGACTGGCGTAAGGAGAGAAATCCTCGCTTGCTAGCATTGTTGGTAGCGGTGCTGTCACTCACTGCAACGGGCTTTGTTCCGGTTGCTGAACCGGTTTCGCCTTCTTCTTGGGGACAACCATTGTTCACAGAGAATCCACACGCCCCCGCTTATCCCGCCAGCCAACAATACACATGGGTTACAACCGATGTGGTCATTCTCCAGTCCATCGCGCTTCGTTTGCCCCACCAACCCGGCGTGCTTGGTGCCGAATCAACGGCCCTGATGCTCGCATCCGTTTTCGACATGGAGACGTCTCGAATGAAGCAAGCCATCGACCTTCTCGATGAGGAAGTACCGTTTGTTAGGTTGAACGCAGATGAGGTGGTGTTGGACCCCATTCCCGCTCCGTCCAGCATCGACGTCCGATTGACCAGTGATTCAGCAGCGTCGGTCGATTTCCGCCGATATGCAGTCAAATCCACAGCGTTTGGTTTGGATGCCTCAGGCACAACTGTTGGAGAGGTGATCACCGTGGCTTCAGCGGAGTGGGGAGGTACGCTCAATCTTTTGGTCATCGTTCGTCCGCTTGGCCATTCATCCTTTGACACCGATTCAAACGGTGAGGCATGGATACGTGATTGGCTTCTGGCCGCTTCGTGAAGATCAATAACGAACCTTTTGGCGAGTAAGAGTCCGCCAAATACGTTGCAACGGGTCGTAATACCGGTCAACGACACGCTCCTTGAGTTGGATGATGGCGTCATCGGTGATTTGGATTCCAGCAGGGCAGACTTCTGTGCAGCAACGGGTGATGTTGCAGTATTCAACGCCGAACTCCTTTTTGATTTCAGGCACGCGATCCTCTGTATCGAGGGGGTGCATTTCGTACTGAGCCAAACGAACAAGGTTGCGAGGTCCGGCAAAGTCGTCGAAGAGTTCGTGGTCCCTCAGCACGTGGCAGGTGTTGACGCACAGGAAACACTCAATGCATTCTCGGAACTGTTGCACGCGGTCGGCTTCCATCTGATTGAATTCCCAATCCATGGTTTCTGGACCATTGATGGGTTTGATTCGCTGGGCCACATCATAGTTCCAACTGACGTCGGTGACGAGGTCTTTCACGTGAGGGAAGGTCTTCATTGGACGAATCTCAATGGGCTTTCCTGCAGGGGTTTCAGCCACCACATCGCTCATGCGAGTCATGCACATTAAACGCGGTCGGCCATTGATCTCGGCAGAGCATGAGCCACATTTCCCAGCCTTGCAGTTCCAACGGACAGCCATGTCCGGTTCTTGCTCGTGCTGGATGCGGTGAAGACAATCCAACACCACCATCCCTTCGTCAAGTTCGAGTTCGTACCCTTCAAGTTGGGCATCTTCGCCTTCGCCGCGTAGGACGTTGAACGTTTGCTTGGTTCCTTTCAATGACATCAGTTTTCACCTCCAGCTTCAGCAGCACGGCCGGCGATCATGGCTTTGACCTCCGTGAGTGCGTCATTCAGGTCACTCCGCATTTCTTCTACGGGTTCCTGTCGAATTTTCATTTCTCCATCTTCCATCCAGATGATGTTCAGGGTCTTGCCCCAGTAGTCGTCTTCAGGCGTAGGGAAATCGTCGCGGGTATGTCCGCCTCGGCTCTCTTCACGTGTGATCGCTGCAAGGGTCGCTGCGTGGGACACATCGGCCATGTTGATGAGATCCAGGGCTTGATGCCATCCCGAGTTGTACTTGCGTGAAGTGCCTGAGGAGCATGCCATGGCTCGATCCTTGAAGGACTTGATTTCGTCAAGTGCTTCCTCAAGTTCAGTCTTGGTTCGTATGATGCCGACCTTGGCTTGCATCATGTCCCGCATTTCATCGTAGATCTTTCCGGGGTTCTCTCCACCCTCTCGCTCGAGAGGTGCGAGAATGTCCTTGATGGCGTTCTCAACTTGAGCATCGTCAATGGAAGGTTGGGCCAAATCGGTTGCACGCTTGGCTGCAAATTCACCAGCGCGCTTCCCGAAAACGATCAGGTCAGAGAGGGAATTCCCTCCCAGGCGATTGGCTCCGTGCAGCCCGGAGGCCACTTCGCCGCAAGCAAAGAGTCCGGGGACGGTGGTCTCTTGAGACTCAGCATTCACGCGGACGCCACCCATGACGTAGTGGGCCGTCGGGCCGACTTCCATCGGTTCTTTGCTGATGTCTACGCCAGCCAGTTCCTTGAACTGGTGGTGCATCGAAGGGAGTTTCTTGAGGATTGCTTCCTCACCGCGGTGAGAAATGTCGAGGAACGCTCCGCCGTGGGGCGAACCTCGGCCGGCCTTGACCTCTTCGTTGATCGCTTTCGCCACCACGTCTCGGGTGAGGAGTTCTGGTGGACGTCGAACCGTCGCCAGTTTCCCGCTCACAACTTCTTCGACCCACTGGTCCGATTCTTCGATGGTGTCGGCGTGGTCGCCAGCAAACATCTCTGGAACATAATCGAACATGAATCGGCTTCCTTCGCTGTTGGTCAAACGACCTCCTTCTCCACGAACTCCTTCGGTGACGAGGATGCCACGTACCGAGGGGGGCCATACCATGCCTGTAGGGTGGAATTGGACGAACTCCATGTCGCGCAATTCAGCCCCAGCCCAAAGAGCGAGGGCGTGTCCGTCTCCCGTGTATTCCCAAGAGCCGGAACAAACCGACCAGCACCGGGTGATGCCGCCGGTCGCTAGGACGACGGACTTGGCAGAGAACGCGTGGAATTCACCGTCGACCCGTGTGTAAGCAACACAACCGGTCACTCGGTCGCCTTCCTTGAGGAGCGTCCGTACCGTGTATTCCATGAAGATGTCAATGCCTTCGTGGATGCCTCGTTCCTGTAGCGTACGGATGATCTCCAGGCCTGTGGCGTCTCCGACGTGGGCGAGTCTTGGGAACGTGTGTCCGCCAAAGTTTCGCTGATTGATGAGGTTCTTCGGTGTTCGGTCAAACACGGCGCCCCACTGCTCGAGTTCTCGAACGCGGTCTGGGGCTTCCTTGGCGTGGTATTCAGCCATGCGCCAGTTGGCCAACCACTTGCTTCCCTTCATGGTGTCGTGGAAGTGAACCTTCCACCCGTCACGTGGGTCTGCGTTTTGGAGGGCTGCAGCACAGCCTCCTTCAGCCATGACCGTGTGGGCTTTGCCCAGCAAAGATTTCGTGATGATAGCGGTTTTCGCACCGCTTCGGGCTGCTTCAATGGCTGCACGAAGGCCAGCGCCTCCAGCTCCGATGACGATGACGTCGTATTCGTGTTTGGTCGTGTTTTCACTCATCATGTCCACCTCAAATCACAAACAGCACCGCGTCGTTGAGCCTTCCTTCGGCGACCGCCAAGACCCACAAGTCGCCAACGAAAACGAAGGCGAGGGAGGTCCAGAACCAAAACCCGTGGGACCTGTTGAGGATGCTTATTTTTCCAAATAATTGACCACGGACCCGGCTGATGCCTGTGGTCCATCGGTCGAGCATGCCACCAGCAAGGTGGCGAAGAGCGTGGCAGGAAGTGACATACATCGTAAGCAAGAAGGCTTCGAACGCCATGACGAACGTGCCAATGGAGGCACCGTAGCCTTCATGCGCAGCGGAATGGAAGTGCATGGTGTGGGTGACATCCCACCACTTGATGACCAAGATGATCATTGCTGCGTAGAGGAAATACCGATGCAGGTTGTTGAATATGAACAGGCGCTTTTCGCCTTTGTAGCCGAGTTTCTTGTTGATTTCTGGCTCGTCAACCCAGCAAGCGGTGGGGCTTGCAAAGAACGTGCGGTAGTAGACCCGGCGCATGTAGTAGCATGTTCCACGGAATCCGAATGGGATCCAAAGGACCAACACGGCAGCGTTGACCCATGAGGGATGGTTCCACTCATTGAGGCCGAAGAGGCTCCATTCGAGAACGTTGGGTGAAAAAATGGGCGACATCACGGTGCTGCCATGAAGGTCGTAAGAGATGAGAGAGTTGCCGTTGGCGGCCTCTGTGCCATACAAAAAGAGCCTCCAGAAGGTGTAGATCATGGCTGCTGTCAAGCCAATCCCCATCGTCAGGGGTTGGCTCCACCAATTGTCGATTCGGTTGGTACGGCCCAACCCATTCAGGACTGGTAATTTGATGCCTTCGCCCATGTCATCTCCCCCGTGTCCCCCTCAGGGGACATGCTTCCGAGTTGCGCAGGGTCTTTGAGGTTCACCATTGAGCCGCAGGGCTATTTTGAAAGGAAATCAAGCCAATTCAGACCAATTTACTTCTGCTTCAACCATTTCGATTTCATCAACATCCATCTGAGCGAGTTGAAGTTTTCCGGACAATTCGTCGTTGACAGCGTGCCAGTAAGAGTACGCTTCAATGACCCAAATGCCCGACTCTCGTGTTCCGTTTCCAGAGCCTTTGACGCCGCCGAATGGAAGGTGCGCTTCAGCACCGGTCGTCGAGTTGTTGATTCCGGTCATGCCTGCCTTGATTCCAGTTTTGTATCGGTAAGCCTCCAAGCGGTCGTTGGTGTAAATGGCGGAGGACAGTCCGTAAGGGCTGGCGTTGGCCAAGTGGAGGGCGTGGTCGAAATCTTTGGCCTTCACGATGGTGACGACCGGTCCAAAAATTTCCTCGTGGAAGCACTCCATGTCCTCGGTCACGTCAACAAAGACGTGAGGCCACATGAACACGCCAGCAGCAGCGTCGCCCAGGAAGTTTTCCGGTGCGTTGCCGGATGTAATGCGGCCTTCGCCCCAAATTTGGGTGGCGCCGGAGGCTTTGGCCATCTCAATGCCTGCGAGGAAATCCTTGGCGTATTTCTCAGAGAGCATGGGGCCGTAGAGCACGTCCTTGTGAACCAGAGAGTCCCCGATGTGTGTGGTTTTGACCTTGGCCATGAATTTCTCCATGAATTCGTCGTAGACCGATTCGTGAACGATGAGGTTGCCGAGGCTTGTGCAGCGCTGGCCGGCTGTTCCGAAGGCGCCCCAATAAGCGCCGGCGACAGCGTTGTCAATATCGGCAGTAGGCATGACCACAAGCGGGTTTTTGCCACCGAGTTCAAGCGAGCAGGACACGAGGTTTCGGCCGCAGGTCTCGCCGATCATTTTCCCGACTCCAGTTGAGCCAGTGAATGAAATCTTGTTGACCAAACCTTCGTCAACAGCGTCGACGAGGTGTTGTCCTGCGCCGCTTCCTTTTCCGTGGACAAGGTTGATCACGCCGTCAGGAAGGCCGGCCTGATGCATGATGCGGGCGAGGGCAAAGGACAGCAACGGGGCGTCTTGTGGGCTCTTCCAAACGCAGGTGTTTCCGCACATGATGGCAGGAATCATCTTCCAGAACGGAACCGCTGATGGGAAGTTGCAAGCGTTGATGATGCCACAAACACCCAACGGCCGGCGGTAGGTGAACAGCTCTTTGTCAGGTAGTTCTGAGTTGACGGTCTGTCCGTACAAACGTCGTCCTTCGGACTGGAAAAACAAGCATGTGTCGATGGCTTCTTGGATTTCGCCACCGGATTCCTTCAAAGTCTTTCCAATTTCTCGGGTTTCCAAAGCGACCAACGCTTCCTTATGCTCCATCAGAAGCCGTCCCATGTTCCCAATGATTTGACCTCGGGTCGGAGCGGGTGTGGCTGCCCAAGCAGGGAAGGCTGCGCGAGCGGCGTGGAGGGCAGCGTGCACGTCATCTTTGGAAGAGAGGGGGAACTCTCCTAGGCAATCTGCGAGCAAGGCAGGGTTCGTGGACGTGAACGTTGCGCCGTCGTTGGCCGATGTCAGTTGGCCATTGATGATGTTGTAACCTTTGACTGAGGGCTTCCCGTTGGGGTTTGATGCTGTTTGATATTCCAATCCGGTTTCAAGAACGTGAACCATGTTTGAGCCCAACGGCACGCGTTTCTTGAATGTGCTGGCGAAGGAATTTGATGAAGGCGCCACGCGTTTCCTTTGAACCGTTGGGCTTGGGTTTATACCTCCCCCGCAGATTATTTCTTCGGGAGCGGGGAAGAACTCGCTTGAATTTCATTATAAACCCTTGATGATTGATTACGGAGAGAGGGAGAACCATGGCAGACGAAGATGATACCATAGAATTGCGCGTATCCAAAGCAATCCCGTCCGACGTTGGCTTCGGAAGGGCACGAATCTCCTCCGAAATGGGATTGGATCTCAAGCCCGGAGATTTCGTTGAAATCAGCGGCGAGGAACGCTCAACCGCTGCAATTTACTGGCGCAGCCGCCCAGAAGACGCCAAGATGGACATCATTCGCGTTGACGGTATTATTCGAAAAAACGCTGGAGTCAGCCTTGGCGACCGAGTTACTGTGCGGAAGGTCGAGGCCAAGCAATGCACGAAACTGACCATCTCTCCGGTGATGGCCAACAAGCAGAAGGTCAAGTTTGGACCTGGAATTGAGGGCTTTGCCAAGCGAGGCTTGGCGAAACGCCCAGTGGTCGCAGGCGATCGCATTTTCATCCCTGGCATGACCCTCTTCGCTGAAGCACTTCCCTTCGCTGTCGTTCAAACGGTTCCAAAAGGAATTGTGGTCGTGACCACCGATACAGAGATTGTCATCAAGGATGAAGCGGTAGCGGAAGAAGACGTGGGTCAATCGGAAGGCATCACCTACGAAGACGTAGGTGGCATCGGCCAACAGTTGCTCAAGGTCCGGGAGATGATTGAGTTGCCACTCAAGCACCCAGAACTGTTCCGCCGATTGGGCATTGACCCTCCAAAGGGCGTGTTGCTTCACGGCCCCCCTGGCACTGGAAAGACGATGATTGCCAAGGCGGTTGCCACAGAGGTGAACGCCCACTTCAAGAGCATCAACGGTCCTGAAATCATTTCCAAATACTACGGGGAATCCGAAAAACAACTCCGTGAAATTTTTGATGAAGCCTCTGAAAACGCCCCAGCCATCATTTTCATTGACGAAATTGACTCCATCTGCCCGAAGCGGGAAGACGTCTCCGGTGAGGTCGAGCGCCGCGTGGTGGCTCAAATGCTGACGCTCATGGACGGAATGCAAGGCCGAGACAATGTCGTGGTGATTGGCGCAACCAACCGTCGCGACGCTCTCGACCCAGCACTTCGTCGCCCGGGTCGCTTTGACAGAGAAATCGAAATCGGTGTACCTGACCGTGATGGCCGCAGCGAAATCATGGATGTTCACACCCGCCAGATGCCCATCTCAGACGACTTTGACATTGGATGGGTTCTGGACAACACCTACGGCTTTGTGGGGGCCGATCTCGCAGCGCTTGTTCGAGAAGCCGCTATGCGTGCCCTCCGTCGCTACCTCCCCGAGATTGACCTCGAGGAAGAAACCCTCCCGCCAGAAGTTCTCGAGAAGATGGAAGTTTGCATGGACGACTTCAAAGAAGCCATCCGAGACATCGAACCTTCGGCACTGCGAGAAATTTACGTCGAGGTCCCCGAAGTTTCCTGGGACGAAGTTGGTGGCTTGCAAGAGGTCAAAGATCGCCTCAAAGAATCGGTCGAATGGCCCCTCACCAAGCCCGAACTTTTCGAGCATTTCGGCATTAAGCCTCCTCGAGGCATTGTTCTGTTCGGTGCTCCAGGTACTGGGAAAACGTTGCTTGCAAAGGCCATTGCCAATGAAGCACAAGCCAACTTTATCAGCATCAAAGGCCCGGAAATGATTTCCAAATGGGTTGGCGAGTCCGAGCGTGCCATTCGTGAGATTTTCAAGAAAGCCAAGCAATCTGCTCCGTCCATCATCTTCCTTGATGAGTTTGAATCGATTGCTTCGATGAGAAGCGGTGGAAGTGCTTCAGAGGGCAGCGATGTGGCAAACCGTGTGGTTAACCAACTTCTGGCCAGCATGGACGGCGTTGAATCGCTGGACGGTGTCATCATCGTTGCTGCGACGAACCGTCCCGAAATGATTGACCCCGCTCTTCTTCGCAGCGGTCGTTTCGAGCGGGTCCTTCACGTCCCACCCCCCGATGTTGGGGCGCGTGAAACGATTTTCCGCATTCACAGCGAGGGCATGCCGCTGAGCAAGTTCTCGTTCAAAGACATCCTGAAAGGCATGGACGGCTTTACCGGCGCAGACATCGAAGCCGTTTGCCGAGAAGCTGCATTGATTTGCATGCGAGCCGGCAAGAAGAAAGTGACGAAATCTCACTTTGAAGAAGCCATTTCCCGTGTTCGCCCCACCGTCACCCCAGACATGCTGGAGTACTACCAGAAGATGGAGACAAGGCTGACCTCAGGATTGACCAACATCAAACGCAATCGCGATTTCAGCCGTGGCATGGAAACCATGTGAGGTTCGCCTTTTGAACCGACGCATTGATGGATTTGTTTCACGCGTTGCTGCACAAGGCGAGGGATGGCATGGCAATTTTCGGGCGTGAAATCATAGGCAGTTCGGTTGTTGATCAAACCGGCGCAGTGCTCGGCACGTTGACAGATCTGCTCATCGACCTCAACACCGGTGCTATCAGCGAACTGATCGTAGCGGTCGAGTCTGGAGTTGATGCTGCGGCACTGCCGTTTGAAAGCCTCGCTAACACCGTGAAAATACCAGCATCGTCGATTGCACGAATCGCCAATAAGATTCACTTGAATCAGTGAACTGCGTTGATGTTCCGATGAGCATTTTTCCCACCGCTGTGGACAACCTTCTAAAGTCAGTAGCAGCCGTGTTGGGTTGGGAACCTTTCCCCTCGTGGTTGCTATGCTCGGACTGCCCGCAAATTTTAACGGTCGAAGGCTAGCCCTTCAGGCATCGTTTTGGGCGGTGATGGCCATTCTTTTGCTGACCATCATGTCGAATTTCATCAACTTGAGCGCAACCAATCAACTGTCGGCCTACGATGATGACTGGGACGATATGTCTGCTTTTCGTCAAGACATCCGAGACATGGGTATTGAAACCCGTTCGTTGGTGAGCAGCCCGTTGCTTTTGTCCGACATCGAAGACCCACGGAACACCACCTACATTTTGGCAGGCGTGGAGCGGGATACATTGACGCTTCCACAATTTGACGACGATGGGTTCATCACCATCGCCTCAGGAAACGGATTTTCACCATCTGAAATCAACGCCATTGTTGAATTCGTTGAAGCCGGAGGTACGGCGCTGGTGCTCGAGGACTACGGCTACGCCAACACCATCGCCGAGGCGTTCGGAATCCGCTACACAGGCGAACAGGTGTACGACACCACCTACGTGGCAGAACTTGATTACAACTACATTTGGATGTGCGTGCAAAGCAACCCTTGCGGCATGAACGGAACCGAACTCGATCCGTCAACACTGGCAAGCCACGAACGCTGGTCTGACGCCGGTACGCCAGGTGAACATCCTTGTTCCAAACTGACCGGCCAATCCTTCGTGAACGAAGAAGAAGCAGGATTGTGCGCCCAGCACCTCATCGGAAGTGAAATTTCCTACAATGGAAGCTATCAGATGCTGCTCAACAACATCACAGGACTGGAGGTGATTCCTGGTGTGCGAGGCCCGCTTTCAGAGGTCGCCATTCGGGCCATCACCAGCAACGAAGCAACCGTTGACGTGAACGGAGATGGGGAGATTTGGGTCGGTAACGAAATCACACCAGAAACCCCCGACCGATGGGGTCAATTCAATCTCAGCATCGAAGTGTGCGCTCGCGCCAGTTGTTCCCCAAGCGACGGTGGCCGTGTTGTGTTCATCTCGGACGGTTCTGCCCTCATCAATGCCATTTACGACTACGAAGGCTTCAACGAAGGAGAATACGGGCCAACGGATACGCTGATGCCGAGCAACGACAACCGCAAGTGGGCCATGGATTTCATCGCTGAGGCTCTGATGAGTGAAATCGCAGGCGAGGAAGGCCAACCTGCCGAGAACGCCATGGTCATTTTTGATGAATCTCGCCACCCACAAAGCGCATTGGCCGCTGATACGTACAACACCGTCTATTTCCTTCTGGTGTACTTCACCGGCGAAGGTCTGGCCATGCTGCTGCTTTTCCTCATCTTGTTCATCACCTTTGAAGCGGTTCTCATCAAGAAGCGTGACCCCGAACCTTGGCGGCACGTGTTCAGCATCATCTACTACGGATTTGGTGATGCCAACCGCTATGCGTATTACTCTAAAGTCGAGAAGATCCGACAAGTCTTCTTGTCCAAGGTTCGAAATCAAAACGGTTTGAATCAAGAGGAATTCCAAGCCATGCAAGCGAACGAATTGGTCTCTATGATCAGCGATCCTGTCCTGGCTAAATTTGCTGTTGAATCAAGCAACAAATACACGCTTGAACAAACCGTGGCGTTGGTCAAACGCATCAAGGCGTGGGGTCGTCAGTAGGTGGTTGTATGTGGACTCGTAAAGCAGCCTTCACCTTCACGGGCGGTATTGCCCTCGTGCTGATTGGGATGATGATTTCCAATCAACAAATGATGATTCTCGGTCTCACGTTGGTGGCATTCATCGTTGTGAACTCGTGGATTTCAGGACACGGAGACGTCGAAGTCCAACGCACCCTTTCGGCGGACAACCTCTACAAAGGCGATGATCTCTATGTTGAACTCCTTGTCACCAACCGCAGCAACCGGAAGACCCAGATGTTGGATATTTACGACAACATCCCCCACGAAATGAAGCTCCGAAGCGGTCTGAACCAGATGCAATTGAACCTGCGACCGGGAGAAAGCGCTCGTATTCGGTACGTTTTGCGCTGTCCCCTTCGAGGCCACTATTCCATCGGACCAGTGTCCCTCCGCGCCCGTAATACGTTCAATCTTGGTGTCGAAGAAATGTATGTTGACCACCACAGCGATATCGTCATCTTCCCACAAATCAAAGACATTGAGGAAGCCTTCCTTCGCAGCAGAACTCCGAAGATGTACACCGGCGCCACCACGTTGCGAACGCCTGGTCAGGGCTCAGAATTCTATTCGTTGCGCGAATACGTGCCAGGAGACCCGTTCAAGAACATCAACTGGAAGGCTTTCGCTCGAACTGGAGACCTCATGGTGAACGAGAAGTGCCGGGATGCCGTCACCGATCTCTACCTGATTCTCGACAGCAGAGACTTGGCTCGAATTGGGACGGTCCTCAAGAACCCGCTCGAGATGGGAACTGTTTCTGCTGCCAGCCTTGCTGCCTTTTTCCTCAAGCGAAGGGATTCTGTTGCTCTTGCTATTTATGACGAGAAACTCTCTTACCTTCCTCCAGATACCGGAGATAAGCAGTATTTCAAGATCCTCAGCGCCCTTGCCGGCGTGACACCCAAGGGAGCCATGCCTCTGCAAGCGGTGACCAATTCCCTAAGTGGCCGTTTCAGCCGTGGAAGCCCCGTGTTCATCATTTCGTCGTGTGAAGGGGATGGTACCGTTCCTGCCGCAGTGCGGGACTTGGTTGGACGAGGGCACGAAGTGACCGTCCTTTCGCCCTCAAGCGTGGATTTCGAGCGGCTTGTGAGCCGCATCCCAAGAATGTCGTATGAGGTCTTGAAACTTGAACGCCAGAACAGATTGACGACGTTGGCGGGTTCAGGAGCCCAAGTCATTGACTGGATGCCAGACATGGACCTGTCTCAGGCCTTGATGCAGGTGAGGGGGTATTGAGATGGCGGGTGAAGTTGGCCTCCAATCGGACGTTTACCTCGAAGGCTCGGCGAAGCCCAGAACGCTTCATCTGAAGAACCTCCGTCGACAATGGCAAATCTTGGCCTTGCAAATCTTGGCTACCGTTGCGCTGATCGCAATGTACCTTGAAGTGGTTTCCACCTACGTTGTGGACTCCATTGACCACACGATTCTCTTCGATACCATCGAGTTGTTGATTTCTGACCAACTTCCTTTGGGCGACTGGTTGACCGGTGAAGGTCGCAACGGTCTGGGCCGATTTTTCGTTCCTCTCGTCTTAGGATTGGTTCTTGGAGGCGGAATGGCCTTCATTGCGTTTCAAACCCCCAAAGTTCAGCAACGCATCAAACTCGGTTTCATCATTGGTCTCATCGTTTTGTTGATTGGCCGTTTGATTTTGTCGTGGTTCGCAGGCATGCTCTTCTCGTTTGATTTGCGGCTTCCGAGCAACTCGGAATTGGAAACACTTCAATGGCCGCTTTTGATGATCATGTCCTTGCTGATTCTTTTCATCTATCTCTTGCCTGTGATCATGGGTACAAGAGGCATCTGGGGACTATCACGCCGCTCCATTGCATGGGCCATTGGCTTCACGTTGTTGTTCCTGGGAATCCACGCCATCTTGACCTTCCCGCTCATCAAGTCCCAACTCGGGTCCTATGGAGGGGCGCTTGCGACACTTGAAAGCCAAACCTCGGACCCGACCATTGGGCTGTTTGGGCTCAAACTGGTCACGCAAGAACAGTTCAATCTCATCCTCATCGCCGTCCTCATTATGGTGTTCCAAGAAGCGAGTTACGGGGTGATTCGAAACTTGGAGTATGCCTTCCGACTGCCTGAGTCCTGCAAGCGAGACCCTGAATACGTGCGACAAATGGACAACGTCCTGAACACCCATCTTCGTCATACGTTCATGTTCCTTGGTCTGACGGGGCTGGCCACCATGGTGGCGCTTGGGTTCCACAAGGTGCTGCTGACCATCGTTTCGGACACCACCGGAAGTCAATGGGCAGGACAAGTGTCGGAATCCATTGAATTGACGCTGACCTACGGATTGGTCATCTCTGCACTTTTGTTCTTGAGCATCATGGCGGTGCTCCGATTTTTCATCCCATGGCAGCGAGTGATTGGATTCATCCAATCTCGTGGGAGCAAACTTCCCGAAGAGCCAGCCACCAAGGATTTCTCAAACCTTTGAGGCCAACGTTGACTGCAGGATACGTCCTGAAGTTTCAACCAAAGCAAGCAAGATCAACGGGAACACGACGTAGCCGAGTCCCATTCCTATCCATCCACTCTCAACCAACGACGCCACGTTATCTGCATACAGCAGAAACACAACAAGAGCGGCTATCAGCAGAAGGCGTTCCATCCACAAGGGGAAGCGTTGACCATCGGTTTCATGGCGACCTGTTAGAGTAGGATGCTCCATGTCCACTCACCTTTAGAATTCAACATTGGAAAGGCGTGATTCCAGATCGGCAAGTGCCGCATCTCCGGGTTGGCTGGTTGCTGAGACCGGAGCATCCCTGTGATGGCGTTCCGCATCCAAGCGGGCAAGCTCTGCTTCCAACGCTGCTCGTTCATCATCTGGACTTAGGGGGGAGGGTGGTGCTTCATGCATCTCTTCTCCAGTTGTTCGCTCGGGTTCGACCGGGGCAGAAAGGGCGGACCATCCTTCATCATCCACCACTGCCTTCGGTGTGGTCTCAACAGACGTGGCGACTTCGGCGTGAATAAGGTGGGGCTCCAAGTCCTCAAGCATGCCTTCTGATATCGGAAGGCGGTGCTCGGCTGGGATGGATTCGCGCTCAAAGGGTAGCAGACCGTCTCGTTGGAATTCCCACATCATGCCTCTTGGACGGCCATCTGTGAGTCCGGAAGCATCCAATTGTGTGATCAATTCTTCGAGCACCCGAGCCGTTTCCTCCAAGCCGATGGCCTCACCTGCGTCGCGCTGGTCAGCCTCAAGGTAGATGTCATCGAGAGCCACCTGAATCAGGCGTCGTGTGCCTTGAGCAAGAGTTGGCAGGGCTTCTGGGCGCTGGCAATTCGCTAGAAGCGCCTCCACTTCATGAGCAGGTGCGCCGAGGCGTTCCACTTGTTCGAGAACGTTTCGAATGCGGCGAAGCATGGTGATTGAACGGTCAAAGTCTTCCAACAAATGCTCCAAATCCAAGACGACGTGATTCACGGTTTCTCCGAGTTGGTGCTCAAGTCGTTGTTGAACCGACCATCGTGCCAAGCCTCGCACTGCTCCTGCTGTTTGAGGCACTTGGCGCTCCAACAGCGTCATCACTTCAGACGAGAGAAGGTGGCGTGGTGTTGATGCTACATGGTCCACGGTGGATTGAATGACCTGCAATGAGCGTTCAACCGCTCGGTCCAACATGGTCACCGAATATCCGAGTCCACGAGCGTGCTCAAGACGCTCCAATACGGGTCCCAAGCCCTGGAAGGTTGTGTTGTCGTCCAGGAGTGCTTGTGCAAGAGGTTCTTCTGCCAGCCTGGCACGCAAGCGTTCGGCTTCTTGGATGTCCGCCAGGGCTTCTTCGTGAGCATCGGCTAAGCTCGTTGCTTTGTCAACCAGAGATGCAAGTTCAGCCTCAGCATGGCCTCTTCGAGCCCCCAAGTCCCCAAGCTCTCGCAGAACCTGACGTCGTTCGTCCATCAGTTCCCGTAGTTCTGCTTGGATATTGGCACGACGGGCTTCATCCTCTGCACGCCGCAACCGGTCCTCTTCGGTTCGGTTTCGAGCATGCTTCTCCTCGGTTCGGATCGCATCCAGTTCGATGTTGTTCACATGGATTTGCTCTTGAGCAGATATGAGGTCTGCTTGGGCCCTTGCATGACGTTCTCGGGTCGTGTTGACCTGTTCGGTCAGCACACGCAAACGTCGTTCTTCATCATCCCGTTGTTGACGAATTGTGGTCAGGCGTTCACTGCCCTCTGAGAGGCTGGATTGCAATTCGGCTTCTTTGAGTGAGAGGGATTCTATCATCTCATGCAAGGCTTCGCTGCTTTCAGAATCGCCGATGGCTTTGGCCAGCTCCGCTGCCCGCTCACTCACTTGATGTTCCAGTTCATTGACTCGACGCACCAAGCGCTCTGCTCGAGATTCAGCCTCTTCCGATTGGCTGCGAGCCTGTGCAAGGTCAACTTGCATGCTGTTCAACTGAGCGTGAGCGTCCTCAAGTGCAGTGGTGTTTTGTTGCCGAGATTCCGTTGCTTCACGAGCAACGATTTGGGCAGCGTCCTTTTTCTTCTCCGAGGCTTTGATCTGACTTTCGAGAACGGCCTTCGCTTTGTTCAATTCATCAATCGTCTGCTCGGCTTGTTCCAAACGGCGACGAAGGCCAGCATCCACGGCACTGACTGCCTGGTCTTTGAGCACTGGAAGCGGTTCTGCGATGTCAGCTCCATCGGATTTGAATTTCATTTGGCTCCGCGCTTCACGAAGGGACTCAAGTCCCGCTTCAAATCCAAGGATGTCATCAAGGAGGGCCTTCAAAGAGGCCTGCCTGGCCTCTGATCGGGTGCGGACCGTGGCGAGGTGTTCAATGAACTTTGCAAGCGTAAACGTGTCCACCGTTCCGGACGTGGAAGATACAATGGTCCCTGCTGGGAAACGAATCAACTTCGCTTTCCGCTTGGCTTCGGTCAGTCCCAGCATGGCCTCCTCCATGGAATCCGATGCAGGAGCCCACAAGGCTACAGGTACGCCTCTTGAGAGGATAAGAGAAACAGACTTGCTGGAGGAACCAGATTGAATGTGCCCGGTGACTTCCTCTTCGAGGGCGGCTTTGAGCATGGAGACAACAGCGTCAGGCCCTCCTCTGCCATCGCGCAAAGTGAATCCCTCGGGCAGCTTGGTGCCGTGGGATCCAGCGGCAACCAGTTCACCATCCAATGCAATGGACGCAGATGAGAGCAGGCGTGCATGATTCGCATCCTTTTCGGTCCAGACAGCAATGGAAATATCGCCGCTTTGAGCAAGGAGCAATGCTCCGTCTCCGCTATGGAGGGTCCAGTGTCCTTGGCCAGCAATTCCCAGAGACTCGTCAAGGCTTTCTGGACGCATCTTAGACAGAAGATCGTGAATTTCACTCGCTATGGTTTCTTCAGCACCTAGGCCCGGCAGGTCGCCTGCATGATCGATGAGCATGCCACTGTCAATTGCAAGAGCCCCACGCACAGTCGTATGGGCGGCCATTTCTCGGATGACGGTTGAAAGATCACGTGAAAGCAACCGCTCAATGACGTTTGAGGCAGATTTCAGTCCTTGGCGGTCGGCTTGATGTTCAAAGGTCTCGGGAAGGATTTCAGCCAGACTTCCTAGGCCTTTGATCGAATATGAGGTGGCGAGAAGGCGAACCTTTTGTTCGGCTTCAAGGGCTTCAAGAGCCGCCTTTGCCTCCCCTCCTCCAAGCATGACTCCGTTGTCTTCGACCATCCACGCTACAATACGACCGCCTCTGACGAGGCGATGTCCAACTGGTTTTTTCCGCCGTCCAACATAAGTCGATATCGCTCCGTGAGCAAAGGGTTGAAGATGCCCCTCGATGATTTCTATGGATTCGTTTACAGGCGTTCCGACGGGCAGTTCAAACATGGTGTTCACCTACAATTCCGGTGTGGTGGCAAGTTGCTTTCTCATTTGGTCGACCGTGTGTCGCCACCGAGCAACACGGCCGTTGGTCCCGTCAAGCATCAATATGCGATAGGGCGTGAGGATGTCGATGAGTGAAGTGGTTTCTCCTTCAAACCAAACTTCGTGTAAATCTCCCAATCCGAGTCCATGGGCTGCATCCAGTGATGCCGAGGCCAGATGCACAACGTTCTCAGTTTGAGGCAGATGGCCCTTTGAGCCAACACTCGCAAGCAAACATCCTCGGTCGTCGATCATGGTTGCACGATGAACGCCACGACGCTCAACAAATTCAGCCAACAACCGTTGCAACATGCCTGCTCAAATCAACGGACACCGCTGTAGCCTTCAAGAAGTTTTGCGCTTGGACACCCAATATCATGCATTTGAGGACCCTTTGTGATTTTCCAACTGGAAATTCAGTTACAGATTCACCTTCTAAACAACAACTGCGCTCTATTTTCAGAGATCCTCGGTTTGGGGTTGAACCGTTCTCTATGGGGGTATTCGGGCCAGAATCAAGAGATGAATAATCCAATTGCATAATCAAATTTACAATTGGAAAATAATATTTGGCGTGAGGGAAAAGAAGGCTCCACATCCTCACCGTTGCCTTGAAACGAGGAGGCTCGGAGGAGACACCATGCAAGATGCGAGCGAGGGCCTCCCCTTTTCCCTTCCATCTTGTGATTCTTGCGACAAACCCGCAGTCGTTGAACAAGCGTACTCCGGCCGGGTGCTGTGCGGCAAACACCTCGCAAAATCAGTCAGGAAAAAAATCAGTCGAGAACTTCGATTGCAACTTCCTCTCAAGAAAGGCGAACACACCACCATATTGGTCGCGGTGTCGGGAGGAAAGGATTCTGCTGTGCTCCTCGATGCGCTGGTGGATCTCGTCGGAAAGCGCAAAGACGTGACGATTGTGGCCGGAACCGTTGATGAGGGCATCGAAGGTTACCGGCCTCCATCCATTGAATGCGCTGCATCCCTCTGCGAACAATTGGGCGTCGCCCATCACGTGGTTACCTACCCTGAATTGTCCTTCATCGAAATGGACGAAGTTGTGAACCGACTGCCGATGGTCATTTCGAAAGACAACGATGCCCCTCGCATGGCATGCTCGTATTGTGGCGTGTTCCGCAGGCAGGGCATCAACCATCTCGCAACGAAAGTCGGTGCCGATGTCATCGCATTGGGGCACAACCTCGACGATATGGCTCAAACCGTTCTGATGAACATGGTGAACGCTGATATTGAACGAACGCTGAGGCTAGCGCCTCATACCATGACCCCCGTGGATGGACTTGCTCCACGAATCGTCCCGCTTCGCTGGGTTCCCGAACAGGAGATTCATCTTTACGCTCTCCATCGAGAACTCCCTCTGCATCACGAAGAATGCCCCAATGCTCGCGGTGCTCTTCGGTGGCGTCATCGAGAGATGGTGGCGAACATGGAGGCCGATGTCCCAGGCACGCGCCACGGGTTGGTTCGTATGGCAGACCAAATCAAAGGATTGCGAGATCAAATCGTAGATTTAGGCGGTGGAGGCGATCGCCCGGCACCGCCTCAACCCTGCCCTCGCTGCGGAAGTCCAAGTTCTGGCACGCAGTGCAAAGCCTGCGATATGCGGGATTTGCTTGGAATTGAAGGTGTTTAGAGCGCGTTCCGAACCAATTCTTCGAGGTTCTGAGGTCGCCCGCAATAATGGCATCGGAGTTCCAAAGGCACCCTCGAAAGCACCTTCAACCGGTGGGAAAGGGGTTCACGGGGATTGATTGTTATGCAGTTTGAGAAGGTGCACCGTACCACATTGGTCACTTCGTCTCCAAGTTCAATTGTCATTTTTTCAGCCACGCTGTACGCTCGGATGATGGCCACATGTGCGTCTGGAGCGACCAGAGCCAATCGATTCAATTCGTCTTGAGTGAGTTCTCGATCTTCGACCTTGATGATGTCCTTTGTTCCCATTTTCTTGGAGGGCACGTTCATCACCATTGAAACTGGGACTGAGGTGGCTTTGCCGATGTTCAACATCTCGAGGACTCGCATGGCTTGGCCAGATGGAATATGATCAATCACCGTGCCGTTTCGAATTGCAGTCACTCTTCGCATGTTGTGTTCTTGGGACATCAGGCTTCACCTCCATCGATCTTGGCCGGAACTTCGACGTTCAATAATCGACACAGCAATGCCATGCGCGCCACGACGCCGTTGAATGCTTGCTCGAAATATCGAGCATGACGGGTTTGATCTACAGACGGATGGATTTCATCCACCCGCGGGAGCGGGTGCATGATGATCATGTCCTCTTTTGCTCCATCGAGGTTTGAGGCATGGAGCTTGTACGCACCAGCCACTTTGGCATATTCGTCTTCATCAGCAAAACGTTCCTTTTGAATTCGTGTCATGTAGACGACATCTGCATCGGAAATGGAACCCAACAAATCTTCAGTTTCAACAACGCTTGCTCCGTGAGTCGATAAGTCCGATACGATTTCTGCTGGCATTTTCAACAAACTTGGGCTTGCGAAAATCAGTTCGCACCCGAAGCGGGTGAGAGCGTGGCTGAGGGAATGGACCGTTCTTCCGTATCGCAGATCTCCTGCGAGCACGACCTTGAGGCCTTCCAGTCGACCATGGGCCTGCCGGATTGTGAACAAATCAAGCATTGTTTGAGTCGGGTGATGCCCAGCTCCGTCACCGCCGTTGAGGATGGGCACGTTAGCGGCATCTTGTGCGTATTGAGCAGCGCCTTGGCGGGGGTGTCGCATAGCGATGATGTCGGTGTAGCCATCAACCATCTGAATGGTGTCAAAGAGCGTCTCTCCTTTCACCACAGAGGAGGTCTTGACATCGCCCAAATTGACGACATCGCCACCGAGCCGCTTCATTGCTGTCTCGAAGGACATTCGTGTGCGGGTGCTTGGCTCGAAGAACAAATTCCCCAAAATTTTACCTTGCAAAAGGGGGAGATACGCCGTTCCCTTGGCCACTGGGAGCAACCTTTCAGCGTCATCTAGAATCCTCAAAATGTCTTCGTTCGACAAGTCATCCATCGTAATTAGTCCCGACATTGTGCTCCCTCGGAAAGATGAACACCTGAAAGACCCCAATGAACATTCCCGTTCGTAAGGTTGTTGAATTTCTCTCGAGGGCTTTTCATCGGAGTGATTATGGGCAACAGCGTTGAGGGGTTCAACATGGTCACTTGGGCGGACGCTGACGCGGCTGTTGAAGCCGCTCGTGCGGCTCGAATCAAGCGCGTGGAGACCACCACCTTGATCAGCGCCCTTTCTCTTCTTACCTGTGCTGTGTGGTTGGCCTGGCCTTCACTCAAGGCGTTGGTGGACGGCGATGGCGTTGTTCTCACCAGTTTTGGTGCACCATTGCTTCTCCTTGTCTGGGGAATTTTTGTTCAGGACTTGACCCTTGACGACCCTGCGGCCCGTTCGCGTCTTGGATCGTCAACCTCCGTCGCATGGCCCGTTCTGCTGTGCATCGGGGCCCTTGGCGTTGAATTCCGTCTCACCCAAGCCACTGCCGGGAGCGTTCTCGTTTTGGGAGCGGGTTTGGCATGCCGCCAGCTGTCGCGTGCCACGATGAGGGGCCATTTTGGAGTTCTACGCTACCGTTCCATTCTCACGGGCATCGGAACCATCTCCGCCGGCGTCCTAGCCTTGACCGTCGGCGAAGGATGGACCAGTGTTCCAGGGATGTGCGCTCTCCTCATCACATGTGCAGCAGGAGCAGACACGCTTCATTCATGGACGGTTGGCGACGACAAGAAAGCCCTTCGAAAGGCCTTCCGCAAGCGGCTTGATGTTCTTGAGACTCGGTTGCTGGAACTCAAAGCACAAGGTGCTGCTGTGGCTCAAGCTGCCAGTTTACTGACCACTGCGAAAGAAGAGGGCCATGTCGACCCCGATTATGGGATGAGGTTGTTGGACGAGAGCGAGGAAGACATGGAACGGGCCCTGTCTCTTGCAGATGATGTGGAAATCATTCGTAAGGATGCTCTGTCCTACGTTGTGGATGCTGAAGCCATTGCGCCAACCGCCAAGCGACCGCGAAAGGCTTACGATATGGGCGAGCGAGAAGTCAATCTGGGTTCACTACGGGAAGGAGAATTGCTGTACCGGCAAGCAAAGAAGCGAGCCTCTGAAATCCTCACCTGGTGGAAACGCGCCGAAGATGCCATCACGGAAGCCACTCGGGCCATGGATGGGAAGAAGGGCGATGGAATCGCTCATCTCCGAGAGTTATTGGCCGATGCAAAGGAGAAACTCTCCAAGGAACAGCCCAAGGATGCCTACGAGTTCGCCATGGTCATTCCCCCCCAACTTCTTGCCGACGATGATGCACAAGAGCGTGCATCGACCTCCATCAGCGAGGCTGAGCGTCATCTCAAGCAGGCTGACGGTCTTGATGTTGACTTGTTCGTGGAACGCCTCGCACAGGCAAAGGAAGCCATTGAACAAGGCAACGCGAGCCAAGCCATTGGATTGGCGGACGGTGTTGTTCGTACCATCGAACGAGAACGGGCCGCTATGGACGACGTCCTTCGGGCCCTCAAGCAAAAGAAACAACTCGTCAAACGTTTCGAAGGACGAGGGGACGAAGCCAACTGGCGTGCGGCTCTCGATGAAATTGAGGCGTCTGCAGATTCGAAGAATTGGTCGCACGCAGGTATGCTTCTTGAGCGCATGACGGCGGGTTTGGATAAGGAAGGCCGAGCCAGCGATGATGCCTTGGAACTCTATGATTTCGTGATGGATCAGTGGCGTGTCTTGCGCAATCAATGCGAAGCGACCGGCATTGGCATCCAAGATGACGATCGACGAGACTGTGAGAAAGCCATTGCCACTGCCGAGGAAATGCTTGGTGTGAGTCGCATTGAAGAGACCCTGCAAGCCCTTGCTCAAGCCGATGCAGCCATGGAACGGCTTCGTAGGCGATGTTGATCAAAGGTCGAACAGCCCTGCCTTTTTCACGGCTTCAATGTCCATAGATGAAGGAAGGCCGAGGTCAATAGGCATGCCTCCAATGGTGATGGTCAGTCCCGTAAGATGAGTGTAGAGGCCCAACGGCATTTCAGAGGGGAGGTTCCTATGGTTGTTCTTCTTGTTTCGTTTTGCAAGTCCACCCTCCTGAAGCAGGTGAATCCATGCATTGGCGTTTGCAGCATGCAATTTCAAGTCGTCTTGGTCCATGACAGGAGGGACCACTGCATTGTGAAGGGCCCAGTGCATTCGCCAATCCGGTCGCTGGTCAACCACCCACTCAAGTTTGGTCGGTTCGGAGGGAGGTACCTTTGTTTGGTTTCGTTCGGCGAACCTGTGCAGTATTGAGCGAACATGGGGATGACGAGGGTGGTCCTTCGCGAGCTTCTCCAACATGTTGACGGCCGTCAAGGTTCGACCGGCATCCTCATTCAAGAGGGCCACCACCACTTTCCCGAGGACCCATGAGTCGTCTTCCAACGCATTCATGGTTCGCTCGAGATGGTCCAATGCCTCTTCACTTCGTCCAACCATGCGAAGCCTTGCGAGTTCTGCAAGGTACATCGAGCGCTGTGCAGGTTGGCTAGGTGTTTTTCGACGAAGATCGGTCGACCCGTCTTGGAAGTGTTCAAGCATTCGAATGTTGTCTTTGGTTAAAGGGTCAATGCTGATCATCGATTTAGCAGCCTTTTCGAATTTCAATTTTGGATGCAACACGCTCGCAGCCCATTTGAGTCGAACCGCTTCAATACCGTCGTTCTGAAGCAGGTCGAGGCGAGGGGCAACCTCGCGGTAGTCACGCTGTGCCAAGCTCGCAGCACACAGAATCAACCGAGAAATTTGGGCGTCCTTTCCACCCTGAAGAGCGAGCAAATCAACGGCGAGTTCCTCTGCTTCATCCCATCGGCCAAGGGCGGCATGGAACAGCATGTTGGCTTTGGTTTGGCGAATCATGTCCAAGCCAACCAGGGTGGCTTCACGCCCGTGGATGGATGCTTCATAGCGAACAATGGCCGTGCTCCAGTCATCGGAAGCGATCAATTCGCTCACCGGCCGCTGTTTGAGATAAATCATGTCGCTCATGCCTCGCAATCTTGTCCGGTCCTCGTCCATGGAGGCATCGAATGTGATCTCATCGAGTTGTCCAGAACGGCGCCAAGAAAGGCTCCAAACGGCCAAGAACGCAACTTGTCCGCCGGATGCCAGCATCCATGTCAACTGCTCGAGCATGTCTTTTTCCATCACCGAGCAAATGTTGCCCTCCCAATCGCCACATGCAGCACCCTGAGGAAGGAAACTCGAATCCCAAAATGTGACCATGGCCAACGCGAGGAGAAGCATAGACTGTCCAGCAAATCCTGTAAAACAGAAGTTCAGAACATTGGCTTGCTGCATGGGCTCTGCTCGCAAAAGCCGGCTGTCAGCCAAACGGATGCCACCCCAGCCTGAGACGTATTGGATGTCCAAAAAGAGGATTCGGGCCACTTCATAGACAAAGAGGAAACCTATGGCCGCTACGTTGAGCAAGAGGAAGAGTAACAATGAGGTGACGATGGGCACACGAATCCCAGCCTGTGGAATGTGAGAAAACAATTCGATGAGTCCAAAACCAAGCAGCCCTCCTTCTTCCATATACGTGGATTGAGGACGGTACTCTGGCAAGTCAAAGACACGGTCTGAATGGACGAACATGTCTGGATTGTACATCAGGAGAATCAATGAAATGAGGGTGTTGAAGGCGACAAATGGCATGGCCACCAAGTTGATGTGGACGACCTGAGCGATGAACTGCTGACGTGCATTTGGCACGTGGTTGTGAAAAGGCGAAGCCTTCCCACGTCCGATCTTTTCAGAGGACTGCTTGAGTGCGTGCCATGACGACCCCAAGATCCGCCCGTAGGCCAACACCGCAGGACTAAACGCCACGAGAGCGACGAAACTGTAGCGGTCGGCAGGAGAGGCGCCTCGTGATTCCATCACGGTTCCCATGGCCCATGAAAGCAAGAGCCACGACACCGTCAAGGCGAGATAGGCAATGTTCCTAGCAGTGGTGTTGTTTTGCAACGTAGCCCGATTGACGCCCAATGGACGAATCACCTGAGCACCCAGAGATGTTCCCGCAGATATGATGGCTGGGAGGACGATGAGCACGATGGCAAGGGCCACAGAGGGAGCATGGTAACCCTCTGCGTTTCCTGCCCGATAGTTAAGAAATTCAAACAACAGAACAAGACTTCCCATCAGGGCCATCAGATAAGACACCACCCCCAAGCGTGTTCTTCGACGCCCCAGCAACTGCTTGACGTCTTGAACCGAAGAGGTCACCTGGTGAACTTCGTAGGTTTTCTCACCTGTCTGAAAGGCCACTTGTAAGCCTTTGAGTTGACGAGGAACGACGTTGCTCCAAAAGAACCAAGCGGTGAGGAATGCCAACAAAATTGGACCCAGCATGTCCGTCGAAAATCCTTGAATGATTTCCGGAGACGCCATGCAAGATCACTCATTTTGGGTGGGGACAAGGGAGGGTTGACTGACCTTTGTTGAAATTTCTTCAAGAAGATTGAGCGTGAAGGTTTCAAGCGGGATATCAGCGACTTGATCGCCATTGCGGGCGCGCAGACTGACCGTTTCTTGTTCCATTTCACCATCACCCAAAATCACCATGTAGGCAGGCTGCAACTTGCGGTGAGTTCGGATTTTCTTTCCGACAGTATCGTCCCCGTCGTCCACCTCAACCCTGATGCCTTGCTCCTTCAGATGCTTTGCCACGCGTTCAGCGTAGGCTTTGTGCTTCTCGGAGATGGTGATGATGTGACATTGCGTTGGCGTGAGCCACGTAGGGAAACGACCAGCAAAATGCTCGATAAGCACGCCACAGAAACGCTCCATAGAGCCAAACGGGGCGCGGTGAATCATCACTGGGCGGTGCAGTTCGCCATCGCTTCCCTTGTATGTCAAATCAAAGCGTTCTGGTAGGTTGTAGTCCACCTGAACGGTTCCAAGTTGCCACTCGCGTCCAATAACGTCCTTGACGACGAAGTCAATTTTAGGTCCGTAGAAGGCGGCTTCACCGTGCTCCTCTGACCAGTTTACGCCCAAGGATTCCGCAGCGGCTCGGCATGCATCCTCTGCCTTATCCCATCGCTCTGGGTCCCCGACGTACTTGTCAGAGTCTGGGTCTCTTAATCCCACACGAACTCGATAATCTTCCATTCCTAGTTTGTCAAAGATGATTTGCACCAGTTCAATGCAGCCGAGAACTTCCTCGGCCAATTGGTCTTCCGTGACGAACAGATGGGCGTCGTCTTGAGTGAATCCACGAACACGAGTCATGCCTGAAATTTCACCGGATTGTTCCCACCGGTAGACCGTTCCGAATTCTGCCAAACGAAGAGGGAGGTTTCGATAGGAACGTGCTTGACTTGCGTAGATCTTGACGTGATGAGGGCAGTTCATCGGTTTGAGCATGTACCCTTCTATTTCTCCAGTTTTCATCATGTTGGAGAGTTCGCCACAACTGCACCCTTCATCGGCAAGCTTCTTCATCAAGTCCCGCTCAACCAATGGCGGATATTGCGAATCTTGGTAGTAGGGGAAATGGCCAGATGTGCGGTATAAATCCAATTTTCCGATATGGGGCGTGAAGACTTGGTCGTAGCCTTGGCGGCGCAGATGGTACGAAATGAAGTCCTGCAGTTCTTGGCGAACGATGGCACCTCTTGGTGTCCACAAGATGAGCCCTTGGCCGACCTCTTCATCGATGTGGAAGAGCTGCAGGTCCTTGCCCAGTTTTCGATGGTCCCGCTTCTTCGCTTCCTCCATCCGATGGAGCGTCGCTTTGAGCGCTTCCTTGGTCGGTTCAACCAGGCCGTAAATGCGGACCAGTTGTTCTCGGTCTTGGTCTCCTCGCCAATAAGCGGAAGAGACGGAAGTCAACTTGACAAACATCAATCGAGATGTGTTGGGAACGTGAGGTCCAAGACAGAGATCGTACCAGTCACCGTGCTTGTAGACCGTAGAGCCGTCGCCGGCTTCCAACTTGTCGTCCATGATCTCAAGTTTGTAGGGGTTCTGAACGAAATGTTCTCGCAATTCCTCCTGGTCCAACTCCACCCGTTCTACGGTGAAATTCCTTCGAGCCAATTCTTTCATTTTTTTCTCAATGGTCTTCAAATCGCTCTCCGTGATTGGTTCCATGGCGAAGTCGTAGTAAAATCCACGATCGATGGCCGGCCCGATGGTCGGTAGGGCGCCGGGGTACAGTTCCATCACGGCTTGAGCCAAAAGATGGGCCGCAGAGTGGCGCAAAATGTGGATCCCTTCTTCTGATTCAGAATGGATGCCCTCAACTGAGCAATTTTCACTCAACATACGGGACATGTCTTGCTCCACACCGTTCACTCTCGCGGCAAGGCAACCGTGTTTTTTCCCCAATGCATCGGTGATGACTTCGGCACATGTGATGCCCTCTGCGTATTCATTCACCGTTCCGTCGGGCAGCGTGATGTGTATCATGGCCATTTCTCTCACGTCCTTCGACAACCCCTACGGGGTTGAGCCCTCGCTATGAATAGCGCGCTTGATTTGGTGAGTGGGCGAAGGGTTCTACCAGTTCACATCAAAGTCGTCGCCATGTTGTGTGGTCGGCTCCTTAAGTACCTTCGGCGCAGGAGCCTGGGCCTCCTCAGGATTGGTTTGAGTAACAGGCTTTGGGGGTTTGACCGCAAAGGTTTCGCGATCTTCCACGGCATCGATTCTCTGGTTGTAGATGATGGGGGGCTTGGAGGCATGTTCGTTTTCTTGAGGTTCCGCAGCAGGGGCTTCCTCATCAGGGGTGATGTTGTCCTCCCCAACCTTCAATTCCGAGAAGTCCCGTTCGAGAATGTCTTCGAGGTTCGGCTCGTCGGAAGGCGCACGTTTCATGGCATGAAACCAACGCTCCTCCTCATCAAACCTCGGGTCAATTGCTTCCATTTGTTGGCATATTGGTGGAAGCAGGGCTATTTGAGGGAGGCCCACGAGGGCCAACCATGCGGATTGGCATCGTGGTGAACCCCGACGCTGGCTTAGGCGGGAGATTAGGGTTCAAAGGAAGCGATGGCCGCGCAGCCGAAGCCCGAGCAGCAGGTGCTGAGGACCGAGCAGGACCCCGTATGGAGCAATGCTTGAACCACCTTGCATCGTTGCTGGCCTCCTCACTCAATCGAACGGATGCCTCTCTCACCCTCGTTGGATGGGAGGGCCGCATGGGGTCCACTTGGGCTCCGATGGTTGACGGAATACACCTTTTGGCCGACTGGGAAGGGACGACGCCCGACCAAACTCAACCCGCCGATACCGCAAATCTCGTGGCCCAACTCGTTGAAAAGGAAGTTGAGGCCATTGTGTACGCCGGTGGGGATGGAACGACAAGGGACATCGTCAATGCGCTTGCATCATGCGGCGAAGATGCCACTAAAATCGCCGTGGTCGGTGTGCCAGGTGGCGTAAAAATGCATTCCGGTTGTTTTGCAACCACGCCCAAAGCTGCTGCTGAAGTTGTTCTTTCGTTCGCGATGGGGGATTTACGAACGGCCATCACAGAAGTGATGGATTTGGACGAAGTCATCTACCAAGAAGGAATTTGGAAGGTTCGAATGTACGGAGAGGCTTGGACGCCTTCCTCCCCGAGGTTCATGCAAGGGGCCAAAGAACAAGTCGAAAGAGTGAGCGAAGAGGACACCATTGAGGGCCTTGCCCACCATGTTTCAACGCTCCTCGCTGATGACCCTGATTTGATGGTGGTGTGGGGAAGTGGAGGAACGCTTCGACGAATGGGAGAGCATCTTGACCTTGCACTGACGTTGCTGGGCATTGACGTCCAACATGGCAAGAACCTGCATCAAGATCTCAATGAACAACGCCTTCTCGAGGTGATCGGTTCCCATGTCGATGACGATGGTCAACAACGACCAGTTCTCTTGTTGTTGTCCCCCATGGGAGGCCAAGGTTTCCTCATTGGGCGGGGCAACTTGCAACTTTCCCCTTCCGTGCTTCGTTTGATTGGAGCGACAAACATTCTGGGTGTGGCGACTCCTTCGAAACTCATCGGTCTTGATGCAGTTCGTATCGACACTGGAGACGAGTCCCTCGATGAACAGTTCCAAACCAAGCGCTTCGTCAAGATCCTTCAAGGCTTTCGAACCACTCGGCTTATTCGTGTTGCAGAAGTTTAGGGCGGGTTCAAGAGCCCAATCTGATGAAGCATCAATTGCATGCTCTAGCACACGCTCGAATTCAAATAACCTCACAAAAAGAGGATGCCATGCGAGAACAACGAGTGGTCGTGCTGACTGGTGCCGGGATCTCGGCTGAATCCGGGGTCCGAACGTTTCGAGACAACGATGGGTTATGGGAAAACCATCGAATTGAGGACGTGGCGACCCCTGAAGCATGGCGCAACGACCCGATGACCGTTTGGCGCTTTTATCAGGCGCGTCGAAGGCAACTGCTGGAGGTTGAACCCAACCCAGCACACGAGGCGCTTGGACACATGGGGGAAGCCATCGAACAATTCACCCTCATCACCCAGAACGTCGACGATCTGCACGAACGGGGTGGGAGCAATACTGTGGTTCACATGCACGGCCAATTGGAAACCCTTCGCTGTCAGGTCAGCGGTCAAAGCGAACGCCGCATGGATGGTGAGGATCTCAGAGAGGCTTACGTTCAGTGCAATTGCTGTTCAACCCCGCAACGCATGCGTCCAGATATTGTTTGGTTTGGTGAAGTTCCCATGTCCATGCAAGAGATTTACGAAGCGGTTGAGTCCTGTGATGTATTCCTCGTTGTTGGGAGTTCAGGTCATGTCTATCCAGCCGCAGGACTGGTTGATCTTGCTCATCAAGCGGGTGCCAAAACCATTCTGGTCAACGCAGAGGCCCCCGTCAATGCGTATGCATTTGATGAGATGCACCTCGGCAAGGCGGGTGAACTTCTTCCTGATTTGGTTCAAACTTGGCTGAGCGATGGGCGCTAATCCTTAGGTTCGCTTGGGGTGAACTGCGTGTTCTTGCGTGTCAAACTTGTTCCGCCATCGAGCTGTTTGGCGTACTTTGCTTGTGTTCAGATTCAGCCAATATCACTTAGTGGTGGCTGCCTTAAGCAGGCCCAGGAATGGAGGACTTGGTCGGTTTGGCCTTGATTTGAACTCAGGATGGAATTGGACTCCGACGTAGTAAGGGTGGTTCTCCAATTCAAAGATTTCACAACGCTGACCCGATTCGTCTTTTCCAACAAACACCAATCCAGCGGCTTCAATCCGTTCAATCAGGTCAGGGTTGACTTCGTATCGATGGCGGTGCCGCTCGTCAACGGATTCGCCTTCACCGTAGAGCTTGCGAATGGTCGATCCTTCGTGTTGCCAGAGGGTGGGGCGGCTTCCAAGGCGCATGGTGCCGCCAAGGTGTGTTTTCGATATTTCTGGCATGAAGACGACAGCGGCGTGGTCGGGATTGTCTTCGAATTCTGTAGAATTTGCACCTTCCATTCCGAGAACGTTTCGGCAGAATTCAATAGTGGCTACCTGCAATCCTAAGCAGATGCCGAGGTATGGAACTGAACTGGTGCGTGCGTAGTTGGCTGCCAGAATTTTTCCTTCAATGCCTCGGTCTCCGAACCCTCCGGGGACCAGCACGCCATCCGCATCCCGAAGCATGGTCCATGCTGCCTTGTGTTCCTTGGTTTCCCAATCGGTTTCAAGATGGCTTGCTTCAATCCAGTCGATGACGAGTTTTCTGTCCACTGCCATGGCAGCGTGCTGAAGGCTTTTGATCACTGAAAGGTAAGCGTCGGTCAAATCGGTGTACTTTCCAACCATTGCAATGTGAACTTCTTCTGTCAACGTGTCCAAGTGATGGGCCATTGCCTGCCATTCCTTGAGCAAGGAGGTCTTGTTGCAATCCACGCCTAGGATGTCGCAAAGGCCTTGTTCTTGAAGCATCAACGGTACATGGTAGATGTTGGGCACGTCGTGCGTTGACATGACTGCATCGGGCTGAACATGGCAGAACGCTGCTAGCTTGTTGCGTGTTTCATCGTTGAGCGGAGCGGAGGAGCGGCAGACGAGAATGTCAGGCGATATGCCGAGCCCACGAAGTTCTTTCACAGTGTGTTGAGTTGGTTTGGTTTTTTGTTCCCCGACAGGCCCCATCACTGGAACGAGAGACACATGGACGAAGGTCACGTTTTTTCGACCCACGCGGAATTGAAATTGACGCAAAGCCTCAACATACGGAGCGGATTCGATGTCGCCCACCGTACCCCCAAGTTCGATGATGCATGCATCCGGGGCTTTGTTGCCTCCGTCTGCAGGCCTGGCTGCGACCTCCTCAATCCAATCTTGAACAGCATCGGTGATGTGAGGGATGACTTGAACGGTTTTTCCAAGGTAGTCGCCTCGGCGCTCAGCCTCGATGACTTTTGAGTAAATTTTTCCGGTGGTGAGGTTGTTGTCCTTGGAGAGGTTGATGTCCAGGAACCGCTCGTAGTTCCCAAGGTCCAAGTCCACTTCGCCACCGTCGTCCAAAACGAAAACTTCGCCATGTTCGAACGGAGACATGGTGCCTGCATCGCTGTTCAAGTAAGGGTCAATTTTGATGGATGTGACCCGCAGTCCAGCGCTTTTGAGCAACACGCCGATGGAACTCGCGGTCACTCCTTTTCCGAGTCCTGAGAGGACTCCTCCGCTGACCACGACATACTTCATTGCAACATCAACGGGCTTTTAGGCCGTCGCGCCTCCCTAATCAACATACCGAAGATGAACGCTTCCACCCCACAATGGAAACTCCATGACAAGATGAGCGAAGGATGAAAAGGTGCCCGTGCTGGAGATTGGAACGGGACAATCATGGTGCCAGTACCAACGACCATGTCAGCGTGGACCAAAACCCGCGCGGAAGAAGGAGGGTTCTCCCTTGAGGTTCATGACGTGCCTCAGCCCGGACCAGGAGAAGTTCTGGTCAAGACCCAATCCACCTCTGTTTGTGGCACGGATTTGCATATTTGGAAGTGGGACGAATGGAGCCGAGACAACGTTCCCCTAGGAACGGTCACCGGGCACGAGACCAGCGGGACCATTGTTGGACTCGGTGATGGCGTTGATTCTCATGCCCTAGGGGACCACGTGGCGATCGAGTGTCACCTCGCATGCTGGAACTGTCCACGTTGTGATGAGGGCAACGCCCACATTTGTGAGAATGGATCAATTTTTGGTGTTCACGGACACGGGGCCTTCGCACCTTACTTTGTGATTCCAGCCATCAATGCACGGCATGTTCCTGAAGGTCTCGACCCGGGGCACGCTTCCATTCAAGACCCATTGGGCAACGCCATCCACACCCTCACGGGTGGACCAGTTGAAGGGGCTACGGTTGCCATTCACGGTCTTGGTCCCATCGGATTGTTTGCCGTGAACGCCGCCAAGGCCATGGGGGCTTCAATGGTCATTGCCGTCGATTGGGACAACGCCTACCGGATGGGCCTGGCAAAGGAACTGGGAGCCGATATGGTTCTTGGCAAAGACGACGATGTGGTCGCATGCATCCTCAAAGCGACAGATGGCCGTGGTGTTGACAACAGTTGTGAATTTTCTGGCTCACCGGCTGCGTTGGGAAACACCATCCATTCCACTCGGATGGGCGGTTATGTGAACATTCTCTCGGTCTACGGGCAGTCAATGCCACAAGTCCCCATGAACGACGTGGTCTTCCGCTACTTGCACCTCAAGGGCATCAACGGTCGTAAGATGTGGTCCACATGGGACACCATGCATGCCTTGTTGAAGCGAGGGGCTATCGATGTTGAGAAGGTGTTGACCCATCGAATGCCAGTGGCCGATTTTGAGGCAGCAGTTCAACTCGCTTTGACAGGACAGTGTGGCAAAGTGGTTCTCGACTTCGAGGATTAAGCCTTGATCCAGCGGTACCTTCGAGCGCCTTCTTCGGTGCCTTCGTCGCCGATTTCAACAAGGGCAAATTCTCCTTTTGGTTCAATGACGCTGGTGTCTTGCGTACCCTTGTGGAGGTTTTCATAGGTGATTTGGTCAATGGCCACTCGTCCAGCCAAGCGCTCAAAGAGGTGCCAACTCGCCACAACTTCACGCCACCGAGGGCTCACTCGCCCTTCAAACACCTTGGCTTTCGCTCCCGAACCATAGCCGCACATGCCGAAGAGGGTGTTGTCGAGGTTGGCGTTTTCCTCTAAATCGGATTCAAAGGTGGACATCAAGGCAAGGAAAATGGAGCCTGTGTACTGGTTGCCGATGAGGCTGCTGGCGCGTTGCCCCTTTTCGATTCTGCTGGCATGGAAGTCGAGGTATTCCGAGGTCTTCGAGATGGACCTTCGGTAGGAGTCCTTCTCCTTTTCCCAGGCCTTGAGGGCTTCTTCAGTTTGCTCTGAAGGGGCCTCGGGCATGGGGCCAATGGCTTCGATTACACCTTCCCACATTGGTGTGTGCTCACGGTCGTGTCGAAAGACATCAGGGAACATCCGCTTTGCTTGGTAAGCATAGGGCAGATGCATGATGATCCGAGACCATTGTTCGGTGAACGGTTCATCCGTTTCGGGATGAATACGTCCACGACGTTCCGCTTTTTGGCTGAAGTCGTAGAACGCTTGTCGAACAGCGTTTTGGTAGCACAAATTGGAAAACTGCCCGTCGAAAATAGGGTCGTCCCGGTGGACGCTCACCTTTTCTTCGCCATGAGCGAAGATGCCTAATTTCCGCACAGTGGACTTAGGGAGATGGCGAATCATGCGGTCCACCAACCCTTTTTTCACGGTTTGACCGGCTTCCTGTGCGAGCTGAATGACGTTGGAGATCACAGAACGGATGCTCACTTCTCGTCGAGGTTTGAAAAAATCGTGAACGGGTGTTGTTGAGACTCCAATGCAATCTGGAATTTCCAACAATCGAGGGTTGCGACGAATGAGCAGGGCCCCTCCTCCTGCACCTTGGGTGTATTCACCAGAGGATTCAAGCGCATACTTTGCGTTGTCAGAAAAAATGACAATGCCGACTCGTTCATCGGTTTCATCCGACCGAGCAACCCAATCAAGTGTGGTGTGAAGTGCGTCCACGGCCCCAATACAAGCGAAGGTCATGTCCACCACATCACAGGTCTGAAAGCAATCTTGCCCGAACCGCTCAGCGTAGCGCTGGGTCAGCATGTCAACGATGTAGGTGGCCGTCGGCTTTGCGCCATCAAGGGCAGACTCCGTCCCAAGGTACATCCTTCCGATGCTTCGTGGGTCCAAACCATTTCTGTCGATCAGTTGCATGACGGCCATGGCTCCCATGGTGGCGGTGTCTTCATGGACGTCAGGAATGGCCATGGCTTCTAATCCAAGTCCTTTGCTGAGTTTCCCATAATCTGCCCCACGAAGGTCTGCGAAATCCTTCATGTCCATGTAAAGGCGAGGGAAGTGAATCGCAATGTCATCAATGCCTACCGGCAATTCAGTTGACCCCATCATAACTGGTTCCGTGGCCTCTGCCTATATGAAGGGAAGGTTGGGCTCGTGACTGCGGAGGCGGTTCTCAATCTTCGGAAGGCAGGTCCGGCACCGTGGGGTCTTGCTTGGCCCACAGCACGTCGTCAATTCGGAGGACTGAAAGGGCTGCTTCCGTTGCTCCTGCCAGTGCTTGACGGGTGATGCGCAACGGTTCTACAACGCCGTTTTCGAGCATGTTCTGCGGCTCTTTCGCATGGACATCAAGTCCGATGCAATGGCCCTTGTCTCCTTGATGGGTGGCTTGTTTGGCCACTGTTTGGAGCAAAGAATCCAAAGGGTCCAATCCTGCATTTTGAGCGAGGGTCCGAGGAATGACTTCTAAAGCATCTGCATAGGCTTCAATGGCTAACTGTTCGCGTCCCGCAAAGCCCTCCGCATAACGGCGAAGATGCCGTGCGAGGGCGATTTGAGTGGCACCACCGCCGGCTAGGAGATAAGGTTCCTCAAGCAGTTGGCACGCAACGCCAAGGGCGTCAGCAAAACAACGCTCCACCTCACCAGCCGTTTCGTTGGTGGACCCTCGTGCGATGAATGTCGCTCCACCTTCTTCGGTTTCAACAACCCAATGCATTTCGCCATTCCATCGCTCGTTTGAACTGCTGATGAACACGCCCAAATCCCCTTGGTTCAATCCTTTCACATCGTGATTGAGGATGGCATTGGTTCCCCGAGCAAGGAGGTCAAGATCTGCTCTGGAGACACGACGGTATGCTTGGATTCCTGCGTCGGTGAGAACATCATGAAGATCATCGTCAATGCCTTCTTTGCAAGCAAGCAGTGTCACGCCCAAGTCAACGAGGTGCTGAACTTGTTGCATCAGGAGTGTTTTCTCTTGTTGGCGGAAACTTTCCAAAACACCAGGTCCGGAGACATTGAGTTTGACACCACTCATCAATTCACGGCGTTCCAACCCACCATCCACTAAAGCGATCTTGCCTGAGGGAAGGTGCTTTGGCATGCTGCTCGAGACGCGTTTCTTGGCAAGAACGAGTCCGGTGACCAGCCGGGAATCTGTCATGCTGCCGCCAGTTTGTGTTAGGATTTTGACACGGGTTGGGTCAGCGATTTTGCCGGATTCCCGCTCTTCAAGCACGGCGCTTGCCGCCTCGATGGCCAGTTCTGCCAGATGGCCCTGCATCGCTTCGTGGATTTTGCCAGAAAGAGATGTTCGGGCGGCTTGTCGTTGCAACTCAGGCGATGCGTCAATGAGCAAACCAGCAAAATGTTCCCGGCAGGCCTCCTCAGCAAACCGGTATCCTCGAGCAATCGCCGATGGGTGGACGCCTTGCAACACCAATTCCCAGGCGTTCTGGAGGAGTTCAGCAGCCAGCAATACGGCGCTGGTGGTGCCATCCCTCGCAATGCGGTCTTGGGTGGTTGAAGCGTTGATCAGCATCTTCGCCACTGGATGCTCAACCTTTGCGGATTCAAGGACGGTCACCCCGTCGTTGGTCACCATTGTGCGCCCCTCATCGTCGATGAGGAGTTTGTCTTGGCCGAGGGGGCCAAGAGTTGAGCGGACGGCTCCAGCCAAGGCCATAGCGGCCGTGATGTTGTTGCGCAGTGCCTCTCTGCCGGTGGAGCGGGTCGTCTCTTTGAGGATCGGGACTTCGCTCATGGCCTCGCCACCGTGCTCTTCCCCATAAGCCAAGCGCTTTCAGCCTACGGTGTGGAGGTTCAGTCTTCGTCCTCGACCACTTCGAAATCAGCATCAACAACGCCATCGTCGACGTTGATTGCGCCATCTTCACCGCTTTCCTGCTGCGCCATTTCTGCGGCTGCAGCCTCGTAAAGTTTGGTGGAAACGGCGTGCATGGCTTCTTCGATTTCCTTGACTTTTGCTTGAATGGCTGCATCGTCCATTTCATCGATGTCGATGGGCTTGCCATCGTCGTCTTGGAGCATCTTTTCGAGTTCATCGAGGTGTGCCTTCACCGGGTCAACATCGCTGTCTTCGAGCTTGTCAGCCGATTCATCAAGGGTCCGACGGGTTTGATAGACAGCCTGGTCTGCCATGTTGCGCAATTCGACCTTCCCCTTTCGGCGCTGATCTTCTTCTGCAAACTTCTCTGCCTCAGCAATCTTGCCTTGGATTTCATCTTCGCTCAGGGATGTGGCGGATTCAATTTTGATCGATTGTTCCTTTCCAGTGCCCATGTCCTTGGCGCTGACGTTGACAATTCCGTTGGCATCAATGTCGAATGTGACTTCAATTTGCGGCACACCTCGCGGCGCAGGAGGAATTCCGACAAGTTGGAATTGACCGAGCGTGACGTTGTCCTTTGCAAACTCACGTTCTCCTTGAAGGACGTGAATTTCAACTGCAGGTTGATTGTCCGTTGCCGTAGAGTAGACTTCAGAGCGTCGTGCAGGGATGGTGGTGTTGCGCTCAATCATGGTCGTCATCACACCACCCAGGGTTTCGATACCGAGGGTCAAGGGCGTGACGTCAAGCAGGAGCACGTCGGAGACGCCTTCGTCTCCAGCGATGATGCCCGCTTGTAGAGCAGCACCCATGGCGACGGCTTCATCCGGATTGATGCCCTTGTAGGGGGGCTTGCCAGCCTCCTTCTCAACAGCGTCTTGAACGGCTGGGACACGGGTTGAACCGCCAACAAGGATGACCTTGTCAACATCGCCCTTCTTGAGTCCAGCGTCCTTCCTGGCTTGGCGAGTGGGGACCATCGTTTTCTCAATGAGCTTGGCGATCAAGTCTTCGAACTTCGCTCGTGTGAGTGAGAGGTCCATGTGGACGGGTTGACCGTCAGCCATCGAGATGAACGGAAGGTTGACTTGGGTTTGCTGGGTTCCAGAGAGTTCAATCTTCGCTTTTTCAGCGGCTTCCTTCAATCGAGACATGGCCTGTTTGTCTTTGGAGAGATCGATGCCAGTGTCTTTCTTGAATTCGGCCACCATCCAAGCGATGATTTTCTCATCAAAGTCATCTCCACCGAGTTTGTTGTTGCCCGCTGTGGCTTTGACTTCAATCTGAGGTTGTCCGTCGACTTCGTAAATTTCGAGAACGGAGACGTCGAATGTTCCACCACCTAGGTCGTACACGAGGATGGTTTGGTCTTGCGTCTTGTCAACGCCGTAGGCAAGAGCAGCAGCGGTCGGTTCGTTGATGATGCGAAGCACATCAAGTCCGGCGATACGGCCTGCGTCCTTGGTTGCTTTACGTTGGGCGTCGGTGAAGTAAGCAGGGCAAGTGATGACAGCAGTCTTCACTTCATGTCCGAGGTATGCTTCGGCGTCGGCCTTCAGTTTCTGAAGGATAAACGCAGAGACTTCCTGAGGGGTGTAGGTTGTGTCGTCAACGTCTGTGGTCCATTTGGTGCCCATGTGTCGCTTCACGGAGATCATTGTTCGGTCGGAGTTGGTGACTGCCTGTCGCTTGGCGGTTACCCCAATCAGGCGCTCACCACCGTCTTTGGCAAACGCAACTACCGAGGGGGTTGTTCGTGCGCCTTCTGCGTTCGGTATCACCACGGGTTCACCATTTTCGATGGTGGCCACACAGCTGTTCGTTGTTCCAAGGTCTATTCCAATCACTTTACTCATTTTTCTTCACTTCCTTTCAAAAGATGGGGATGCCACCGTCGTCATCGTCATCGTCATCGTTTCCGAGGTCGATGCTGACCTCTCCCGGGGCAGGGAGGTCATCATCATCGCCTGAATCGAGGGCCTTTCCTTGCGGCGTCAATTTCAGGGTGATGTCGAGAATGCCATTGTTCAGAGTCCAGTTGACGACATCGTCGCACGGATGGGGAAGTTCGACCAAAGCCAGTGGCTTGGGTTGGGTTGAGCGTAGGATTTCAATTTGGGAGCCATTTTTGACGAGCTCAATTTCCAACTGTTCGGTTTCGATGTCGCCCTTGAGGGCGAAGTCAAGCGTAACCGACATGTTCCACCCGTCAAGATAGACGTCTTCTGCAGGCAGTTTGACGGTTTCATCATCCATCGGTTCTAGCGCTGAAGGATCAATTTCGACCGGTGCAGCATCCACGCGCACGTCCATTCCCATGTTCTTCAGGAGGTCTTCCACGGAGGATCCTGCATTGAACATCTTGGAAAGGTCAGAGAGATCGAAATTGAGGTTCACTTCACCTTTGGCGATTTTCTCCGGGTTGATTCCTAGGGCATCAAATTGGTCCTTGAACTGGTTCATGAATCCTTTGAGTTGATCTCGGTTGATGGGCATCCCCATGTTTCTGAGCATTTCTTCCAATTTGTCAAGAAAGTCGTCTTCCCAGGAATCGTCCACCATTGAAATCACCACTACTAAACCATTGGTTATGTAATGGCCAATGGGCGACCCCATATAAATCTAATGAAACCGGTGTGCTACAACGCACCGCTCCGTTCCGCTCCATCCATGAGGGCCCCAACGTAGAACTGGAATCTGTCCATTTTCGATCCTATATTTCGGTGCTTGAACGGGCAGACAATCAAACACTTGTTGCCGTGGTCTCAAAGTTCTCTGACCGGGCAGGGGGAACCGTATTGTTGTCTCGAGTGAACAAGGGGCTCATCGAGTCCTCTGGTTCTGAGGGTTCTTCACACGGTGGGGTTGGATGAATCCAGCAGAATCTGCAGTGCTGAGGCTGCGATTCCATTCACGTACCGACGGTGTAGTCGTCAAGGTAGGCGAGTTGGGCATCCGTGAGCACGTCAATGCTAAACCCAAGCGTACCGAGTTTGGTGGTTGCCAATTCTTGGTCTTGTTCGGTGGTGATGTCGTAGACCTGCTTGCCCATGCCGGCTCCTTCTTTGGCCAGGCGGCACAACGAGAGGAATTGGTTAGCGAACGACATGTCCATGACTTCGGATGGGTGTCCTTCTGCGGCAGCGAGATTGACCAAACGGCCACGTGCAAGCAAAAAGATACGACGGCCATCGGGCATGAGGAACTCCTCATTGTCTTGACGAATGGTGCGAACGGAGGTGCATTGCTCTTCCAAATCGGTGATTTTGATTTCGCAATCGTAATGCCCTGTGTTGCAAACGATGGCGCCGTCTTTCATGGACGCAAAGTGGCGGCCAACAATGATGTCTTCCATTCCGGTCGCAGTGCAGAAAATGTCTCCGATTTTGGCTGCCTCATCCATCGGCATGACTCGATAGCCTTCCATGACGGCACGAAGGGCTGGGAGTGGGTCAACTTCTGTGATGATCACATTGGCGCCCATGCCTCGGGCTCGCATGGCGACACCGCTTCCACAGTGGCCGAATCCAGCAACCACGAAGGTCTTGCCAGCAAGAAGAACGCTGGTGGCTCTGAGTATGCCGTCGAGCGTTGATTGTCCGGTTCCGTACACGTTGTCGAAATCCCACTTGGTGATGGCGTCGTTCACGGCGATGACAGGGTAGCGCAAATCGCCCGCTGCAGCCATGGCACGAAGGCGGTGGACTCCGGTGGTGGTTTCTTCGGTTCCACCGATGACGCCTTCGGAATATTCCGACTTTTCACCGTGAACACGAACGATGAGGTCTGCACCATCGTCAAGGGTGAGCGTCGGTTTGAACTCGAGTGTTTTATCGATGCACCAGTAGAAATCCTCGGTGGATTGGCCGTGCCAGGCGTGCACTGAATAGCCTTCTTCTGCAAGCCAAGCAGCCACTTCGTCTTGGGTGGAAAGTGGGTTGCAACCCGACCAAGAAATCTCTGCACCGGCGGCTCTGATCGCTTCGATGAGGACGGCGGTTTCCTTGGTCACGTGAAGGCAACCAGCCACACGCATTCCAGCGAGGGGTTTGGTGCGTTCTGCCTCTTCCTTCAGCTTCGCCAAAACGGGCATTCGAGCTCGGGCCCAATCAACGAGGAGCGACCCCTTTTCTGCAAGTCCAATATCTCGAACGGTGTAGATTTCACCTTTGTCCAATTCATCCATGGGCCGCCCACTTGCTCGCCCCTCTTGAAGTCTATCATGTCCCTTGACTGGGGAACGAGGGGCTTCTTTGGCCCAATGCAAAGATGCGTCTTCATTCGCCGGTGATCAGGCGAACCATGGTTCGCACGTGGATACCAGTGGCGCCGTGGCCGACCATCTTGTTGGTCTTGGCGCCCCAGTAGGTTCCAGCAATGTCCATGTGAGCCCAGGTGATTTGTTCAGCATCGTCGCCTTCTCCACGGTTGGGAACAAACTGCTTGAGGAAGGCAGCCGCTGTGTTCGCACCGCCCCAGCGCCCTGCTCCAAGGTTCCGAGTGTCGGCGATTTTGGAGTTTGTCATTTCCTTCTCAAAGGCAGGGAGGAGTGGCATAGGCCATGCGAGTTCACCAACATCGTTTCCGGCATCGTGGATGCGAGTTCTGAAGTCGTCATCGTTTGACCACAGTCCGGTGGCTTCGTGTCCCAAAGCGACGACACACGCACCTGTGAGGGTTGCAAAGTCGATGATGTATTCTGGGTCGTAGTCGGTTCCAGCCTTCCACAAACCGTCGGCGAGCACAAGGCGTCCCTCTGCGTCGGTGTTGAGCACTTCAATGGTCTTGCCAGAGAGGGTGGTGATGACATCGCCAGGCCGTTGTGCATTGGCCGCTGGCATGTTTTCTGCCATGCAGGTGATGGCGACGACCTTCTTATCGTAGCCACACGAAGCAAGGGCTTGCATGGTTCCGAAGACCGTGGCGGAGCCGCCCATGTCGTACTTCATTTCGTCCATGTTGGCGCCCGGCTTAAGCGAGATTCCTCCGGTGTCAAATGTGATTCCTTTTCCAACCAACATGGGGTGGCTGCCCTTGAGGTCGCCGTTGAGCGTGAAAATCACCATGCAGGGCTTGCGAGAGGAACCCATTCCGACAGCGACCAATCCGCCCATGCCGTGGCGCTTGGCTGTTTCATAGTCAATGACTTCCACTTTCACGTTGGCGTAATCCTTCGCCCAAAGCTCGGCTTTTTCAGCGAAGGCCATCGGGTACATGTCGTTGGGTGGGCAGTTGCCCAAATCCCTGGAAAGATGAACGCCGCTGACAATGGATGCTGCACGGTCAATGGCTGCAGAGAGCTCGGTGGCGTCTCCTTCGTTGCAGTTGATGCGGGCAGAGAGGTCGTTCTTTTCATCCTCGTCGTCCTTTTTCTTGTAGAGGTCGTAGGAATAATCTCGAAGCATCATCCCTTCGGCAAACGAGGACATTGAGGCAATATCGGATGCGTGGAAAAGCACTGTGAGTTCATCGCCATGCACCTTCTTCAACGAAGCTACAACCGTTGCTCCTGCTTCTCGGTAGGTGTGGACGTCAGCATCGGCCTCTTTCCCAAGTCCGATCAGCATGGCTTTGCCGCCATCGGTTCCAACCAGCGTCATTGTAGCGTTGGTTTTGGCCTTGAAATCGCCGTCGCCAAGGACACGATTGATTTGACTCTTGAGGGAGTTAGGGATTCCTTCGTCCGCAGTGGGGAGGGCTTCTTCTCCTTCAAACAACGGCAATACAAGCGTTCCGTTGATGTTGCTTCCTGAACTGATGGTCACTTCCATGGTTTCACCGAACACCGCCACTGCCTTCTCCCACTTCAAACCTCGTCCTTGGGACTGTCGTTTGCAAAGCCGGGTGCCTTATTGCCCGCTTTCTTCATCGGGTCGGCGCCATGCAGCAACGCCAATCAATCCGAGCAGGGTCGAGACTGGATGAAACAATCCATAGCCAAACAAGAATTGATTTTCATCTTCCGGTATGACAACAACCACGCTTGAGTTGACGGGTTCGGTTACCCATGTGGATGCATTGATCACGCGCTTTTGATACATCAACTGCCACGTTCCATCGTTGGTGTTGATGTTGCCCATGTCAAATTCAACGACCGTCGTGTTGGAAGCATTGACGCCAAAGAGGGTGGAATTCCAGAGAACGGTACCAGCACCATCTACAAATTGCAGCGTGGCGTTGGCAGTGCTGGCTTGACCGTTGTTGATCACATCGAGTTCGACTCGATCGTCCTCAACGGTCAACGATTGAACATCGAGTCGTGCACGCCAATACCAAACATCGTTGATGAGGTATCGCATGACATCCATCTCTTCCCCGAGACGCTCGTTGAGCGACTCAAAGGTGCCGGGAACGAATTGTTCATCATCGGTTTCAAACGTGAATGTAGGGAATCCCATGACCCCATAGCCGTAATCACGGCTGGTGCCACAATTGGGGTAGAGTCCTTGGTTGGCGTTTTGGATTGGGATGTCTGAAACGGTGTCGTGGACATCATCTCGAATGAAGTGGAACAACTCCCAATCGGGGGGTTGTTCAGGCCATTTGCCCCACGGATAGAGCATGATCCACACTCCCGTGTGCATGGTGACATAGAGGTCGGCATCGGTGACAAAAGCATTCATGTATTCTGAATTGGATGCAGTTTCCGATTCGCTGAAAGCGCTGCTGCCCGGTTGTGTTGTTGGGCAAGTGTTCCAATAATGGTCGTAATTTCGATTCAAATCCACCTGATTGATGTTCCACCTGGTGTCGATGTCGTTGCCGTCAGGATTGAGCATGATCAAAATGTGTAATTCGGTGTTTTGAAGGACATTCACGGCTTCTTCATTCCCTTCTGCCCATCCGTTGATGTACCATTTTGCTGTTAGCCATGCGAGGGCCGTTCCGAGGTATTCGTTCCCGTGATGTCCACCGTCGATGTATACGATTTCTTTGGCACTGCCGTTGGGTTTTGTTTCCATCGACCAATCCGAAAGGCGCACCACCCAGAGAGACTTGCCGAGTTCGGATGTACCAGCACTCGTCAAATCCACGATGTCAGGATGGTCATCAACCCATTCGTTCACTTCGAGCGTGAGTGTGGCCCATGTCAAGTGAATGTGATTGTCAATGGGTTCGCCGGGCCATTCTTCATCGGTCAGTTCTGCATGCTGGGCCATTGCAGGGGGCAGGGCTCCGAGGAGCATGCACAGCACAAGGGCTACGGCGACTCGCATGGCCTTCGCTCTTCAGCACAAATGAAAAACGCTTGCATGCGGTTTGCCCTTCACCAGTCTGAGGTGAATGCGTTTGGATTCGCAACCTTTTCGCCTTCACGGGTCCAGATGCTCTGGCCGTCCGTGGCGTAAATGTCAGCAAACGGATCCACTTCTTCTTCCTGAAGGTTGCGTTGCATGTAGGCTTCGACCCGCTCTCGAAGGTCTGGTTTGAATTTCCAGTAGTGTATGCGCCATTCACGTCCGTCCCAGAGCGTTGTTTCTTCAGACTCGGTGGTGAGGAGGTCGTAATCTTGGAACATGTAGAACAAGTTTCGGTCAGTGGGTTCGAGAGCGTTGTCGATGATTCGATTGTAAAATCCAAAGAAACCGAGGGCGTGCTCTGCCATGCCTTGGGCGACCTCTGTGTCCATGTCCAAATCGATGTGTTGTTGGATCGCCTTCGTTAATTCTGCCAGTGTCATGCCCATATTTTTCCCCTCCGAACTCCGTGAAGCCGCCTGTTTTGGCTCCCCGTTGCTCTATTATATTGGTCACCGACCCATATTAAGTGTTCCATCGTAATTCATGAAAGCGACACTTTCGGGTTGCAAATCGGGGTCCAACCCTTCATCGGTAGGATGATGAAGGTGACGGCGACAGGTTCTCTTGATGTCAGAGGCATTCGTCGAGGGGGCCTTTCTTGGCCTGCCGCAACTCGAGGGTGAGGTTGATGTTGCCGTGGTGCCGTTAGCGTATGAATTGACCACTTCCTATGGAACCGGTGCGTGCGATGGGCCCACGGCTTGCATTGAAGCCAGCGGACAGGTCGAATTGTATGACGATGCTCTGGGCGATGACTTGCCTGCTGGCATGGTGATTGCGACCCACCCGGTTTGGGAAGGGACTGAACCGACCTTGAGAGCTCAACTCGATGCGCTCGCAGACCACGCCCGAGCGCACTATGACGGGAAGCAATTTCCGATTTTTCTTGGCGGAGAACATGGAATTCTCCCACCTATCATGCACGCTGCACAACGTCATCCTCTCGTTGCAGGGGACCTGTCGAGACTCACAGTCGTCCAACTTGACGCCCACGCTGACCTGCGTTCGGAACTTGATGGGGAACCGTTTTCGCATGCTTGCGCAGCGTCTCGGAGTTTAGATGTCGGTATTGGAAGGCTGATGCAGGCAGGTGTTCGAGCCTACAGCAAAGAGGAGGCCGAGCGGATTCGTACCGATGAGCGCATCACCACCTTCTTTGCTCGTGACACTCAACACCCTCACACGGGCTCTGGTGCTTGGCAATCTTGGCTGAAGGCATTGGCTGAGATTGAAGGCCCGGTTCACCTGACGCTCGATATCGATGGCTTGGACGGGGCCATAGTACCCTCCACAGGAACTCCGGTGCCCGGTGGGCTCACGTATTGGCAAGCTGTTGAAACCATCGAAACGTTGTTTTCAAATCCAAATGCAGTCATCATTAGTGCTGATGTGAATGAGATCGTGGCAGGAAAAGACTCGCCATTAACACAGTTCACTGCGGCCATGTTGGCAACGAAAATAGTTGCCTCGCACGCACTGGCTCGTCGAAGCGGTCGGTGGCTTCCCGCAGCACCGGCGACTGGCTTTGGTGACAACTGCACCTTCTTCAGAGATTTTCCCGAAATACGATTTTCGGCATCTTGAAATAGCACAGAATGAGGGCGGCGATAGCATGAATGAACACCGTGTACGTGGAGCTCATGTGTTCATGGATTATGTTGGAGCACATTTTGAAGTGGACGATGCCGCCAATTGGGTCCTCTCCGTTCTCAGGCAAGCGGTAGCACAAAGCCCCGCAACAGAAGTTCACGCACATGTTGAAGCGTTTGACGGCTCAACCTCTCCACCCGGCTTTGCTGCGGTGGTTTTGATCGATGAAAGCCACATCACCGCTCATTGCTATGCTGACAGAGGCATGTTGGCGCTGGATTGTTTTACGTGCGGCTCGACCAACCCCGATGACTTGGCCGACGTTATTCACGAGGCCTTGGTGGTTGGTGCACCGGACCTCAATCTGGTTCGACGGGAGCGCGTTGAACGGTTTTTGACCGAGGTGTGAGGCATGAGCATGCGCACGTTTGTCGATCAGCACTACCTCCATTTCAACGCAGGTACGGTCCGGGAAGCCTGCCAATCCTTGCGAGCATTGGTCGAGGGAGGAGGCAAAATCTTCCTCACCCTCGCAGGCGCGATGAGCACTGCCGAAATTGGCAGGACGCTGGCTGAATTGATTCGTAATGGATCCATTGCTGGCATTTCATGCACGGGAGCCAATCTTGAGGAAGATGTCTTCAATCTCGTGGCCCATGACCATTATGTTCGCATCGATCGCCACGAGGACCTGTCCCCTCAAGACGAAATGGACCTGCTCAAGCAGGGATTGAATCGGGTGACGGATACATGCATCCCCGAAGCCGAGGCAATACGAGCCATTGAGGGTCATTTGCTCGAAGCGTGGAAGAACGCCACAGCAGACAACACCTCGGCCTTGCCTCATCACTACCTCTACGATTTGTTGCGTTCAGGAGCGCTCGAGGAGGCCTACCAAGCAAAGCCAGAACACTCCTGGTTGCTCGCCGCAGCCCAGGCCGATCTCCCACTCTTTGTTCCTGGCTGGGAAGATTCAACCTTGGGCAATATTTTCGCTGCTCGGGCAACACAAGGACTCGTTGAACCAAACATCGTCAAGGGAGGGGTTCACTACATGACGTCCCTCATTGATTTCTACCGTGCCACGACCAAACCCCTGGCTATTCTGCAGGTGGGTGGTGGCATTGCTGGTGATTTCCCTCTCTGCGTCGTCCCTTTGTTGCACCAAGACCTCGGGGAGACCGACGTCCCTCTTTGGGCATGGTTTGCACAAATCACCGACGCCACCGCATCTTATGGTGGCTTTTCGGGGGCTCCTCCGAATGAAAAAATCACGTGGGGGAAACTCGGGCCAAGCACGCCCCGATACAACATCCAGAGCGATGCGAGCATCGTGTTGCCCCTGATGTTCGCTTATCTTTTGAATTGGTGAAGGTGGAACAGCGTCCCCAAAGTTTTGAAGGGGAGCGCTCCCACATTTGAACCATGAACCGCTCGCAACGCACCACTTCGTTGTTGATGGCGTTGATGTTCATGATCGCCCTCGTACCTGCGCAAGCACAGGCCGATGACACACCAACGGCCACCATCCAAGTTGATTGGACCCAAGATGGGTTTGACATTACCCAGAATGCATATCGCGTTATTTTTGGCGATAATGGCACGTATGGCGTCGATATCACACTCGAACATTCGAGGAACGGCACCCTTTTGCCCTCTTCTTCAACGATGGAGTGGAAGGTCATCGATGACCGTCGGGTGGCTGATGTTCAATTCAACACCTCCTTGGAGTGGGGTGATGAACTCAACGTTCGTGTTGATATTCAAACCTACAACGGTGCCGAGACTGATGTGCTGGTCGAGCGTATGCTCACGGTCGGCCGGTGGAACCAACCAATGGCCGACCACGAGGTGATGCTCTCCACCTCATGGGAATTGGAACAAGCCTACAACGACAGCGAAGGTGAACAGAGGTTCGGCCTGGCGTTTAACGGCCAAGGATGGCAGGAACGGGTTGGCGAGACCCTCCGCTCATGGGAACTTGGCAACGGGACCTTTCAAACCCTCGAGACGCTGAACGGCAGCGAAACGGACCTTCATTTGGTTCTCACACAACTTTGGAAAAACGAAACCGTTGTTGGCGGCGTGCTCACTCAGCAAGTGTTCGATGCCCGAGGGTTTGGTGATTTGCAGACCACCGTCGTTGATGGAGAGACCATCACGGTCATCAATGCCGATGTGTCTCAAGCACAACTTAACCGATCGTTCAACCAAGGCGTGATCGGTGAGCGGCTGTTGCTTGAGGCCACGGGCACCCTCAACCTTTCTGAGGAAAGCGACGAGGACAGTTCCCTCAACATCGACGGAGAATTGGCCGTGTATTTCTTCGAATACCATGATGTTGATGGCGAGCGAATCCTTCAACATACTCAATTCGAAGCCATGGCAGATTTCATCTTGATTGAAGACGGCACCCGTTTGGACGTTTCTCTTGACGGTTTTACGACCACAGAACGGTGGGAAGATGGCGTTCGGACCGAACACCTCGAGGAACTCTACGGCCAAGGGACGTTTGGATTCGAGGACGACGATGAAAATGCTTCAGTGCAAGTCAACGCCACCATTCACGATATTCACAGTAAAATCGAGAATGGCAACACCACGATTGACGATCTCCACGTCGATGGCACATTGACCGGAGATGTCCAAGGAACGTTTGGAATTGTTCGAGGCATCGAGGAAACCGGGATGCAAACCAACGCCACTGGTGACCCCTTCTTGGTCAACGTGATCTTCCAAGAATCTTGGTTCAACATTACGGGTGTGAACGGAGGCAATTTCTTCGATGGAGCCGGAGTTGGCGCCACCCACAACGAGACGTGGGACTATCAAACGGTGCAAGCTGATTGGGAGAACAGAACCGTCCGTTTGGTCTGGCGAGAAACAGGCCCTGATGCATCCGAAGGCGAGGAGTTCCCACCGCACAGCCCTATCCAACGCAACGCCACCCCTCCGGCGTCAGAGGAGGGCTTGGGCGATGTCACCGTTGGTCGAGAGACCGGCTGGATGCCCATTCCACTGGAAGAGGGCGACGAACTGCGTTTGAACGGTCAAGAGGGAATCACGCTCGACGTGGTTGCGGGTGGGACATCCATCGACACCAGAGACGGCCATAATTTGAGCGTGATCGGTTGGACCGGGACATACGGTGGTTCAGGAGAATCCGGGCAAGCCAGCGGAACAATCGTTTCAGTGGGCCCACTCAAAGGCCTCATCACCTCAGTTCAACGCTCCCTATCTCTTCCGTTCGGGGAAGACAACGAAACCATCACGCTTCAGGAATCACAGGTTCTTGAACGGGTCTTATCGCCTTCTATCGTCAGTGCTGACGATAACTCAGCCCCGGTTATTTTGGAACTTGGTTTGAGAGAAGGCCTCGTCATTGGCGAGGGCGGAAGCATCGCTCACCTCGAGGTCGTTGTGGAAGATGCAGAATGGAACGTTGTAGAGGTTTCCGTTGATCTCGCAGTGCTTGGAGGCGGTGTGGTTGTGCTCAACGATCGTGGACTTGACGGCGATGATTCAATCGGTGATGACGTCTACACGACGACCCTGCTCGTCCCTGGTTTGGACGTCGGCGAAGTGTCCATTCCCGTGAGCGCAAAGGACAGTTTCGGCGCTCAATCTTCGTCGACCGGGCAGGTGACCGTTGTCAACCAAGCACCTCGTTTGCTTGACGTGGAAATCGCTCCGGCGTCCCTTGAACGTGGACAATCTGCTGTGGTCAACGTGAACGCTTACGATGGACATGGCGTTGCCAGCCTCGAAGTTGACCTGCGTTCCTATGGGGGGGTCCTCACGGAGATGGTCGAAACCGATGGCACGTGGGCTGCTATGATCGTCATGCCCGACGGAATGACTCCCGGAGAGCAATCCTTGCTTTTGATCGCCACAGATTCGCTCGGTGCGACCGAGCAGTACCGAGCTTACGCACCTTCAATCGATCAAATCGGACACGATGTGTTTGGCATTCATCACGTCAACACTGGCCCTCAAGTCGATATCGCTATTTTCATTCTCAATGACCGTCCGACCTTGAATGCACCTTCCGCCACGGTGGTCAAGCAAACCAACACTCCCTCCGTTTACACCGCGGAGGCACAAGACCCTGATGGAATTGAGCGGCTTCAAATTGACCTGGGCGTCTACGCACCTGTCGGCTCGTCATCGTGGGTTCTCATGCATGATGATGGCATCAGCGGCGGAGATGAAATTGCGGGCGATGGCGTTTACTCAGTGCTTCTTTCGGTCCGTGAAGGCACGCCCCTTGGAAATCACGAAGTCTTCCTTCGATCCTTCGACACATACGGTGAACTCAACACCACATCCACCACCATCAGTTTGGTTTTGCCGGACGTTCCATTAGGCAGCGAGGGTGGTTTGAGCGTCACCGTGTTAGGGGCCGTGGGCGCTGTCATTTTCATCGGCGCCGCCATCGTGTTGGGCTTGATGTGGCGAAAGCAAGATGGCGGCGAAGGCGGCTCAATGGACCGTTTTGGTTCACAGTGAACCATGACCTTTGTTCTGAGTTGCGAACAGGATTCAAACCTGTTAGCCGACAATCGTTTAAACCCCTGCAAGATGGGGAGGTTGCAAGCGAGCGTAGTGTAGTGGTTATCACCGGGCGTTGCCAACGCCTGAACCCGGGTTCGAGTCCCGGCGCTCGCATATCCTTCAACCGTATGTCCAACCTTTTCAGGCTCGAACCCTCGTTTCAAGAGTGCTCGAGCAACGCCAACAATCGACGTTCGATTTCCTCAGCCGTGTCAACGTAGACATCGTAATGTCCACCTACAGGGTCTTCAAGGCCCCAATCCTCGTCAATCGGAAGTGCGGGGCAATGCACACCGCACCCCATGGAAATGATTTTGTCGAAGGTCGTGTGGTCGACTCCCTCCAACCCTTTTGGACGCATGCCGTCGGTGGAGATGCCCTTCGATGCAAGGACCTTGAGGGCATTGGCTGCAACTTCCCCCGCAGGGTGGGTGCCTGCTGACATCGCTTCCATCCCCATGCTTCGGGCCAAGCCTTCAGCCATTTGTGAGCGGCAAGAATTTCCAACACAGACGAACAAGACTCGCATGGTTTTCGTTTAGTACGGGTTTTTTTGAATTCTCCCTTCCTTCTTTTTGGATGGTTTGACATAGGACATTCTCATGTTGTAGCCCATGTGGAAGGCCCTCATCCTCAACTTCGGGTTGTTTGGCGTTCTTTTCGCCTCTCATATCCTGGCCGCTTCCCTTGATTGGGAACTCGCCTTCGCTTGCGTCGCCGTTGCCATATCTGCTCAAGTTGTTCTGTTTGGACCGCTCACCGTGGTCTTTGAGGGGGCTGCTCATCGTTCTCAACGTCGGACCACGAACCGTGCCTCTGTCCTCTTTTCCCTTCCACTTTCCCTTGGCTTGTCATGGGCTTACGGAAGCATGGCCTGGTCTTGGGGCCCTCTCTTGGTTTGTGTTGGTTGTACGCTGGGTATGCACGGCTGGCTGGACCTTGCTTTGAAGCGTCCCATGCATTGACCTCGTGTCTGGTGAAGTGGGTGCATTCAAGTATCTCTTGAGAATCCCTCAAGCATGGCGGATTCCCCAGTGACCATCAACAGCCCCGGCGCTGAACCAGAAGCCCCTGCCGGCCCCTCCCCTCAAGAACAGAAGCAAATGGAACAAGCATACGCTCAGATGAAGCGTAAAATGTCCATGGAAGAGATCGGGCGGAAAATCAAGCACAAGATCATGGTGTTGTCCGGTAAGGGCGGGGTTGGCAAATCCACCGTTTCAACCGGGCTCGCTCTTTCTCTGGCTCAGCAGGGCCATAAAGTAGGCATCCTCGATATTGACATAACAGGTCCAAACGTTCCGAAAATGATGGGCTTGGACGGTCGTCGCCTCCACGTTGAGAACAAGCGTATTCATCCCGCTCAGGGTCATCTGGGCGTGAAGGTCATCAGCATGGCCTTCCTTCTTGAAGACGAAGACACGCCAGTCGTGTGGCGAGGCCCCATCAAGTTGGGGGCCATTCAGCAATTCATCGGCGATGTGGAATGGGGCGAACTGGATTACCTTGTCATCGATTTCCCTCCAGGAACCTCGGACGAGCCGCTCACGGTAGCCCAATCCCTTCCTGACATCAACGGGATGGTCATCGTGACCACCCCTCAGCAAGTCGCCTTGCTCGACAGTCGCAAATCAATCACGTTCTCCGAATCCCTCAAAGTCCCCGTGTTGGGTGTCGTGGAGAACATGAGCGGGTTCACCGTTCGTGGAACCGCCTCACCGGGAACGGACCTTTCCATCGCCGCTCCCGGCGGGAAAACACTGACCACCACGGCCGACGAAAACGGCCAATTCTCAGTAACATTGGACATTTTCAAGGAAGGCGGCGGAAAAGATACCGCCGAAGAATTTGGCGTTCCCTTCCTTGGTGCGTTGCCCTTTGACCCAGGGTTTGTACGTGGAGGCGATGACGGTGTCCACCGTATTGTCTCTGAACCAGACGGCCCTTCCGCCGTTGCCTTTGCTAAAGTGGTCGAGGCCATTCAAAACCAACTCGCTGACGGTGCCGACTCCGGCTTGGAAATCATCTGAGGTGCTGTTGTGGCCGATGCACTTCCAACCCTCAAACGCCTTGAACGGCAACAACAGGACATGGTCCTGACCTACGATGACGATTCCGAGTACACCGTCTCATACGACGACTTGAGGCATGCATGCCCTTGTGCAAAGTGTTCACCAATGAGAAATGAGGACGATACAAGCCGCACCCTTCGTCGCCAAGTGGAGGCTCTTCCCTCGGAGAAACCCACCGTCCGAACGGTGGGCAAATACGCCCTTGCCTTTGAATGGAAGCAGGGCTGTTCGAGCGGCATTTTTCGATTTGAACGTATTTACGACTTGGCTCAGCGACGCGACCCAGATCGTGGGAAACCCTACGTCCACGGCGCGTGGTAGGCAAGAACGGCTGGTTGCCCTCCCGAGTTGACGACGCTTTGATGAACTGGGCCGGCCGCCATTGAAACGGAGTGAGGGTGCGTGCAGAGCGTCTATTTGACTTGGATGATCAGCGCACTTGCCTTAGGCGTGCTGCTTCTGCCCGTGTTTAAACCTCCATGGGCACGGCTTTCGCTTCCTCCCTTTGTTGACTTCTTTCGACGGTATTGGGTCCACATTTTGATCGTCTTCGCTATCTACAACGCAAAGGATGGCCTGGACCAAATCGACCGTTTGTTGATGGCGAGCACCGGTCTGGACATGACCCCTTACATTTGGGCGATTGAAGGGAATTTGGTGCTTTGGGTGCAGCAAACCTTTGAGAATCCGTGGTTAACGGCTGCATTGACTCATTTTTACGTCGCAGGCTTCATGTTCATTTGCTACGTTTCGGTGTTCTACTTCGCCTATTTTGACGACCGGTGGCTTGCTGACCGAGTGACGCTCTCCATCGCGTGGGTGTACATCTTAGCCATCCCGTTTTACCTCTTCTTCAACGTCCGAGTGACGGGAGACACCATCCCCGAAATGGAAACCTTGGCTTACACCCTTACCCCCGAGATTGCAGACTGGTTTCGCCGAATTGACCCGTTCACCAACGGCATGCCTTCACTTCACATCGGTATTCCATTTGCCGTGTGGTTGTGTTTGACTCGCTTTGATCACGACAAGCGTTGGAACCGCTATCGATACACGGTGTTCTTCTACACCTTATTGACGGCCTTCACCATCATTTACCTAGGCATTCACTGGTTCCTCGACATCATTGGAGGCATGCTCATTGCTGGTGCGGCTGTGTCAATGGCAGATCGCACTTCCAATACCTGGTGGAAATTCTTTGATGAACGGACGATGAATGTCCGAATTGTCACCGTCCTTACACGGCCTTGGCAGGCATGGTCGTACGTCAAGGGGAGAAGCACTGATTTGATTCGCAGGTACCGCTCTCCAAGCAGCAGGGAAACCGGAAGAATCGCCCTGGCCATTTTCATCGTCGTTGCGGCCGTCATCACTTGGGATTTGACTCACCGTTCACTTCCTGCAGGGGGTGTTGAAGCGCCAGAGGCGGCGGCCGCAGCCGATGGATGGCTGGTGACGCTTGACAACCAGACGGAAGGTGCCGCCCTTCTTCTTCACAACCTCTCCACTGTGCAACCAGAACCCCAACGATTGGACGTCCCAGGATTGAGCATGGATTCCACCTATGCTTTGCTCCAAGATCGTTTAGCGGTCAATAACGGGACAAACCTCCACGTCTATGATATCAATCAACCCGAAGCCCCTCTTTCGGTGATTGAATTGGAAAACCCGAGTCATTTGCTGCTGTGCGAATGGGCCCAACAACCAGTTATTGTGGCGGTTTTGGACGGAGACCTGCTCGTGATGGACATGGACGGGACCGAAATGGAGGGCAGCCATACCGAAGTTGTCGATGTTCAACGGATGACCTGCAGCGGCTCGGAAATCGCCTATGTGTCCCAGCAAATGCCGACGACAGTGAACATCATTCAACTCGGCGTCATGGGGCAGGTAGCCTACGACATCAATGCCACAGCCCCCGTTCAAGAGGACGATGTCTTGGCTGCGTGGGGAACGCCCGTTGACATGAACAATGCGAGCATTGAGAGCATGACCTTCAATCGTGAATACCTCGCTGTGACCGTGAACGTTTCAGCCACAGATCGTCTGGTGTTGTACAACCGCTCATCAGCAGTTCAATGGTTGGCAAGCAATCCGAAATACCACGTTTACGATCCGTCTTTGAATTACGACATTTTAGCATGGTCGGTTCGTGATCACTTGAACCCCCTCACTCCCCAAAACAAGTACCTTGACCGAGAGATTTACTTCTTGGAGTTGGACACGAACACGACGCAGGTGTTGACCTCTGATAGCAGCGACCAGTGGGGTCCACAGGTCCTTGAGCACCATCTTGTTTATTTCCAGCAAGAAGGCGATGTTCAAACCGTCGAGATTCATTCCTGGGAGCCGGAACTGCGCCTATATTCCAGCCTCGTCCTGCAGGCAGGTGTTTTGTCAGCCTTTGTGGTCGTGGCGTGGAACATGTGGCAGCGGCAAAAAGAACGCACGCAGCGTCCTCAAGCGTGATAGCGAACCCGAGTTCGAACGTCTTCCAGACGCGTGAATACTTCCTTTGCTGATGGAACTGCTCCGCCTTGAAGAGCAGGCGCAGGGCCCAATGCCTCTTCTTCTGCCAGGTAGCCTTCGATCACCCAATCGATGGCCTCTGGCCACTGAGGGTGCGAGGCACCAAGAATTTCGTCGAGCACATGCAGGTCAATGCCGAAACGCTCCACGTCGTACTCAATGGAAGCAAGACCGAAATCGATGAGATGGATGGTATCTCCGTCGACGAGAATGTTGTTGCTTGACAAATCACCGTGCGTGGCCGCTTCACGATGCAACCTTCGCACGGCTCTCCCTACGCCACCGAGGATGGATTGAATGCGTTCGGCTTCAGCGTCCTCTGCGTTGAGCACATCGATGAGTGGATCTCCTTCGAGGTGTTGAATGATGAGTTGCCCGCCTTCGTAATCCAAATCCCAAACTGCAGGAACGGAAAGCCCTGCTTTTCGCATGCGAATCAAAAGCCGGGCTTCGCTGACCATTCGACGCACGCCCAAACGGTGGTCCAAGTCAGGGTGTCGCCATGAACGTGGGCGTCGTTGTTTTCGGACGGCTGCATGGCCAAACCACTCGCCCTTCCAAACCTCAGCTTCAGCACCAAGGTGGAGGCGTTGATGAGGGTTGAACACCATGATGCATGCACTACGCTTCTCTTTTTGAAACTTCATCTCCATCCGTTCATTGAAAAAGGGTTGATGCTTGGGAAGGATGAGACCCATGAGCGTAACCCTCCCCATGTGCTCGGTCAACTTCATGGACACCACGCTGTCCGTTGAAGAACAGGCCATTGCAGATCGCATTCAAGAGCTTAAGGCAGAGTTGGGTGAGGACCTCCTGATCCTCGGGCATCACTACCAACGGGACAGCATCGTGATGCACGCCGATTTCCTCGGCGATTCATTCATGCTGAGCCAGAAGGCTGCTGAGTCATCAGCGCGACACATCGTGTTTTGTGGGGTCCACTTTATGGCAGAATCCGCTGATATATTGACTTCTGACGATCAAAGTGTCATTTTGCCAAACCTCCGAGCTGGCTGTTCCATGGCCGATATGGCGACCCTTCATGAGGTGGAGCAGGCATGGGTGGAAATTCTCGAGGGTTCGGGGCTTGAGGACCCGATCACCCGTGAGCATCCTGACGCTCCTGCTGCGAAGGACGCTTCGTTCTTGGTTCCAGTTACCTACATGAATTCCAGCGCCGATCTGAAGGACTTTGTTGGCCGTCATGGCGGGGTCGTGTGCACGTCTTCCAACGCAGAAGGGGTCCTCAATTGGGCGTTTGAACGGGCGGGCTCAAATGGTGCAGTGCTGTTCTTTCCCGATCAGCACCTTGGTCGTAATACGGGTTTTGCTATGGGCATTGATGAATCAAAAATGCCGACATGGACGCCGGGTCTGGGAGCGATGGGCGAGTTGAAAGGGGCTCGAATCGTTCTGTGGCACGGTTTCTGTTCGGTCCACAAACGCTTCACGCCACGCCAAATTGAAGAGTTTCGAACCGAATACCCTGATGGCGTCGTGGTCGTTCACCCCGAATGTCCCAAAGAAACGGTGGATCTAGCCGATGCATACGGCTCGACTCAATACATTCGCAATTTTGTGCAAGACCTTCCGGAGGGGTCGAACGTCGCCATAGGTACCGAGATCAACATGGTCGCTCGTCTAGCCTTGGAGCATCCAGACAAGCACATCGAATGTTTGGACGATGAGATTTGTCCGTGTTCGACCATGTACATGATTCACCCTGCTTACCTCATGGACGTGCTCGAGCGATTGGTTGACGGAGAAATTCCAAACCAAATCCTCGTGCCCGATGAAGTTCAAGATGGCGCCCTGCTCGCCCTCAACCGAATGCTGGCGATTTTGAAGTGATCATCCCACCAAGTGTTGTGTGCCTTTCCAACTGGCGAGCGCAAGCAATGGGCCAATCACAGCCGTCGCTGCGACATAACCAATCACTGTTACCCACCGCTCTTCGTCGATCAGCATGGCCGTCTCAACCGAGAACGTGGACATCGTGGTGAAGGCGCCCAGAACGCCTGCACCGAGCAACAGGGCAGTTGTTTCACTCACGAGGTTGGCCGCCGCGAATGCAGTGAGTGCGCCAAGGAGCACCGAGCCGATCAGGTTCACGGATAACGTAGCCCAAGGAAAGGCTTCAGAGGGGAAGGTCTCACTGATGTAAAACCGCAGAACGGCTCCGATGGCGCCGCCGAGAGCAACCATTCCCCACTGCGTAAGCATGGTTTTGGCTGAGAGCGGCTGGCTAAGAACCTACTTCAGAATTCCCAAGTACACAGTTCATGTTGGAGGCAGGGTCATAGCCTCGTTGTTGTTCGGGTTTCTGTATGGACCCTATCGTATGGTTTCTGACGGGCAACAAAGGAAAACTCGAAGAAGCACAGCACCATTTCAAACCACTAGGGTTTGAAGTGCGCCAACTCAATGTGCCAGAGGGCACGATCGTGGAACCTCAGGCAATCGACCTGCACGAAGTCGCTCAAGCCAAAATTGCACAGGCCTTGAAGCACCTCCCAAGCCAAGAATCGATGCTGATGGTTGAGGATGCGGGCTTATTTGTCGACGCTTTGAACGGCTTTCCAGGCGTCTACTCCGCTTATGCTCTGGACACCATTGGATGCCAAGGAATGCTCAAACTTCTGAGCCACCTTGACAGCGAAGACCCTGTTCAATCCAAAAGCCTCCGTGCTTGTTCATTTCAAGCCGTTGCGGCCTTTTGGGACGGAAGCAAGGTGTTGTTTGGACACGGAGCATGCCCTGGTTCCATCGCCTCTCACCAGGACGGAGAGGATGGATTTGGATTCGATCCTATTTTTGTGCCTCTTGACCTTGACGAGCATGGAGAGCCCGTGGAAGGGGGAGGTCTCGGCGTTCTTAGCACTCATGGGAAGACCTTTGCAGCCGTCGGTTTGGAGGAAAAACATGCGTTCAGCCACCGAAGAAGGGCGCTTGAAGACTTGTTGCGGCAGTTGCCCACCAAGGTGCTGGAAGATTGAATCACGGCGAGCATCACCGTCATAAAGCATCAATGGTTCGGGAGGACGAGAGACATGGGATTCGCAAGAACCGCCACCGGTTTGTTGTTCCTCTCATTCCTTGGGTTTTACCTCGTAACCGTTGGCCAGTTGACCGATGAAGCCAAGTGGAGTTTCGTCATTGCCATGTCTGTTCTTGCCTTTTTGTGGGTCAATCTCGGAGGTCAACCGAAGAAACGGCAAGTGCGTAAGCCGCAACGGCCTCGTGCGGAGGTTGCATCCTCACAAGATTCCGTGGCAGTTGAAGAGGTGATCGAAGACGATGATGATGGTGATGATTTGCCCGAACCCGTGAAGGCAGCGTCGCTTGATGGAGCGACTTTGAGGGAACGGAAACTTGCCAAAATCGCAGCTGCTCAGGCCGCACAAGCGGAAGCTGTTGCTGAGGATGACATCATCGAAGTCCAAGTTGAACTCGAAGACGTCCATGTTGCAGGCGAGTATGTGATCGACGTTAGCCCTGAATCCGTAGAGGACGCCGACATTGCCATGACCGTATCCGACCGCAGGCAACGCCACGAGGCAATTCGTGAGCGGATCAAGCGACGACGAATGGGCCAGATGGCTGAAATCCGAGCCTCGACGGCAAGGATGTGGGAAGAACACGCCTCTGGAGAGGACTTGGTTGCTCTTTTGCAAACGCCCGGGCACGGACACACGGTTCTGAACGAGCCTGAACATCCCGCTCCAGGTCATGTGTATGGGGCCACGTTTGTTCGGCTCGATGAGGGGCGCATCCTGAAACTCCGACTTGCTCTTGATGCAGGCTTTGAGTCGGTTGAACAAGCCAAACCTGAGGTCCCCGTTCTCCTCGGCCCGGATGGCAAAGAACTTCCTCCGCTCTTGGCCCCTGATGGGACGCCACTCGCTCTCCCCCCTCTTCCCTCAGCCAGCAATGCGTTGGACGCCATGCGGGAAGAAATGAATCAGTGATGTCGTGCGCCTTGCTCGATTCCTGCGATTATGACCTTCTGGTTTCGACCAAGCGGGGGTCTCATCGTTGGTTTTTTATATAGGGTTGAACAAATAATACCTTCTGGAGGAACCTCTGATGCCCCCACTTATCGAATCCTGTTGTGAATAGCGCCGTGTACATGCGGAAGCGCCGGGGGTCATGCCTTTTGCGAGCGCTTCTGCTTAGTCAATAGGTCAACAACAGGTGAAGATATGAGTAACAAAACAAACAAACGAGGTAGACAAAGTCCAAACAAACAACGTCGATGGGATTCCAAGAACAAGAAGATGCAACTGTTCAACTCCCGACGATCTTTTGCAAAGAACGACCAGAACCAAGGTTCGAATGAGACCGGTCCAGTTTCTAAAGGATTCATCCCAATGAAAAATGAACGAAACAAGCGGTTTTCCAATAAACCATGCTGCACCAGTGAAGTCGAGCAACATCAGGTCAATCTCCGATTACAGAACTTGTTGATGAACAACCCAACTTGGGCTGTTTGTCCAAAATCAGGAGTTGCGAACATCGTGGTCATCCCACGTTGGTTCTCAAACAGAAACCGTCGTCATATGAAGCATTTCAAGGCCTACCTGGCCGAGAAAGGCGTTCGTTTCACGGATTGATCTCCTCGAAGCCATCACGTGGCCGAGCACACTCTCGGACAAGAGGGGGGCATTCGCGCCCCCTCATTCAGCCGACAGGCTCGCCTGATTTTATCGGTCAAAGAGGGCGTTTCAGCGGTGTTTCCAGCGAGCAGTTTCCCTGTTCATGAAGGCTTGAACGCCGATTTCCTTGTCCTCGCTGTCAAAGAGGTTTGCGAACGCTTCAGCTTCCAAAGCCACGCCATCAGTGAGGCCTTCATCGAGCGCAGCACGTACGATTTCTTTGCCCACTCGAAGAGCATGCGACGATTTCCTTCCGATGCGTTGAGCCATGGAGAATGCGGTCGACTGCAATTCTTCAGGGGCCACAACATGGTTCACCAGGCCGATTCGGTGCGCTTCCTCTGCCGGTACCATGTCCCCAGTCATGATCATCTCGTGGGCTTTTCCATACCCGACAAGGCGTTCAAGACGTTGGGTCGCACCATAGCCCGGAATGAGGCCCAGATTGATTTCTGGTGTGCCAAAGGTGGAACGGTTGCTGGCGATACGAACATCGCAAGAACATGCAACTTCACACCCGCCGCCAAGAGCAAAACCGTCCACCATGGCAATGGTTGGTTTGCTGAGGTTCCACAGCGCTTCAACTGCATTTTCGTTGAATCGCTTTCGAATCACCTCTGAGCCTGCACCCGCAAACTCGGTGATGTCTGCTCCTGCGACGAAGGCGTTTGGTTTCGCTCGCTTCCCTTCGGGTGGCGGCAAGGGAGCTGCCCCGGTCACCACGAGCACGCGAACCTCATCGCTTGCTTCCATCCAAGCACACACTTCGTGAAGCGATGCGAGCACATCTGCGTTCAATGCGTTCAATTTGTTCGGTCGATTGATGGTCATGCAAGCAAAAAACCCAAGGTCTTCTTCTTCGCTAATCGGATGAAGTTCAACCTTCATCACATCACTCTGGGGGGGGTTCATGGTCAGACTGACCCCGCCCTTCTTCTTGATGTCATCGCAGGAGTCCAATGACATGCAGGCAAGGTATCATAATTGCAGGCCGCTTGTTCCAGCCATGGCAGTGCAAGAAGGCCCGATGGTCAGTGCCAAGGACATGGCCAAAAAATACGGTGATTTCATCGCCTTGCATCCTCTCAATGTCGAAGTCCATGCTGGAGAATTCTTTGGCGTCTTTGGACCCAACGGCGCAGGGAAATCGACCTTCATCAAACTCTTGACCGGCCAATTGCGCCCCAGCAAGGGGCAGATTGAGGTGCTTGGCGTGAACGCCGTTTCCGATCCCCAGAAGGTCAAAGCGAACATCGGTATCGTCCCAGAATCGGAATCTCCTCCTTCCTTCCTCACGCCAACAGAATTTCTAGAATTTGTCGCCCGACTTCGTGGGGTCAAGGATTTGAAATCCAAGGTTGAACACTGGTTGGATTGGTTTGGGCTTCAGGAAAAACGGGACACCATGTGCAAGGACCTCTCAAAGGGTCAACGGCAAAAAGTCATGCTTGCGAGTGCGTTTATTCACAAACCAAAGTTGCTTTTCCTTGATGAACCGTTTGCCAATCTCGACCCGATTTACCAGCGCAAATGTAGGGAATGGCTTCTCGAGCACGTCAGGGAAGGCGGAACCATCTTCCTTTGTTCGCACGTGCTTGAAATGGCGGAACGCATGTGCAATAGAATGGCCATCATCAACGACGGTAAAGTGCTGGCTGCGGGGACGGTAAAAGGTCTGAAACAGTCTTCTAGCGAAACTCTTGAAGATGTCTTTATTCGACTGGTTGGACGTTCGCTAGAGGACGTTGAACGGCTCAGTGAAGAAGGTGTTGTGGACGATTCGGAGGAATGACAATGCCGGGGAGCTTCATCGAATCACGGCCGTGGACCGACGAGCCGTTCGATGAAGCAGCAAGTTTGGGGACGACCTCCCATGGAGCCGTTCTCAGTGAACCTCTGCGGGGGTGGGCGGCTTTTGCTGCTACATTCCGCGTGATGTTCATCGAAGAAGGACGAAAAAGCGTTGAATTTGCCAAAAAGCGACAAATGGTCTTGTTCCCTCTTCTCCTCACGCTCGTCACGGCCATTTCCACCATTGGCCTTCAGTTCCTGGTTGGTGATTCCTCAGCCCAAACCTCAGACATCGAGGCCAAGACCTTCACTTGGGGAGAATTGCGGTTTGCCCTTCATCTTCCGATGTTTATGTTCTCGTTGGGCATGGGGACGTTTGCCTTCATGGGTCGAGACGCCATCATTCGACGAACAGGAACCAAAAACTACCTTTTGGCCGCCCCAGCCCTTCAACCGCTTCCAAACTCGATGGCCCATTTTGCATACTTCGTCAAAGACATGCTCTTCTATGTCCTTCTTATCCTCACTCCCATCATTGCTGGCATGGCATTGGGCATCCTGTTGGACGGCGTCTCAGGCATTCGAACACCGCTTCTTTGGAGTTCACTTCCTTGGACGTGGTTGGCTATGGCCACCACGCTGGGGCAGGGCTTGGCCCTCTCCTTCCTCGCCTCTTCATTGTGGCTTCGAGGTCGGCCTTTCACCTTGCTAGGTCCGGTATTGGTGGTGGTTTTGGGGGTGGCAGTGGGCATAGGTACGCTTCCTGCTGACCTTCTTTTGTGGGGTCTTGCTGCCCAATCAAGCCAGAGCGGTTTGGCGATTTTGCTCGGTTTCTTTCTTTCAATTGGCATCGGTTTGATCGCCTCGCTCCTCATCTTGGATGATTTTGACGTGAGTGTTGTGGAGCGCGGCGATCTCTTGGAGCCAATGTACGGGCGCCTCGGGTTTCTGGGCCAAGGGCACATTCGGTTGATCGTCGCCAAGGAATTCGTGGACCTCTTTCGTTCTGGAGCCATCAAGAAAATGACGGTGTCTTATGCCATTCCGCTGGGTGTTTTGCTCGGCATGGCATGGTTAGTGGATTTCGCTGAAGCACCCATTCCCATCAACCTCCTTTCATATGCGCCCTTTTTGGGTTTCTTTGGGTTCAATTTCTACTCATGGCTGACCATCCTTGACTCGCCTGAATTCATGAATGGCTTGCCTCTCAAAGTCCCTGATTTGATCCGTGCGAAGGTTGTGGTGTACTTTCTCGCAACCTCTTGGCTCTCCCTGATTTTTATCGTCTTGATGGCTTGGCGCTTGGATGAATGGGCTTCTTTGCCCACAAGCATCATTGTCATGTTCGCTAATTCGATTTACATCGTCGCCCTGACGGCGTTTCTCATGGGATTGCGACCCAACAAAGCCATCTTTGATGCTTCGATCATGGTCTGGTTTTGGATTGGAACGGTTCTCCCTCTTCTCTGCCTTTTCTTGCTTTCATTCACGCAGGGCGACGTCAGCCTTTACGGAAATTGGTGGGAGCGAGCCAGTCAGGATGGGTTGGCAGCGACAGCTCAAATGTACGATGAAACGATGGTGCAACAAGGCTACATCGGGATGATCGTCATTTCAATCGTCCTGATTTTCGCCTCTGCTATTTTGTGGAAACTGATGGATCGCCGTTGGGGCAATGCAGAGTTCTCAAACTAACGCAGTTCTCAATTTCAGGAGGTATCTTCTTGAGCGTCGGGCACGGCCCAGCAATCATGGCCAATGTGGTAGCAGTTTGCGGCATGCCCGGGTCGGGTAAGGGTGAATTCGCCGCAGTTCTTGACCAAGCCGGCATCCCCATCGTTTCGATGGGAGACATGATTCGTGCCGAAGTTCGTCAGCGAGGGCTGGTGGAAGAGCCGCATGTCTTTGGTCAAGTAGCAGCCGAATTAAGGGCTCAACACGGAGAGGAAGTTCTCGCAGTCCGTCTTTGCGAGCGTGTTGATGAACTCCTTGAGGGCCATCCTCTTGTTTTGATTGAAGGCCTTCGCGGCACGGCCGAGGACGACGTTTTTTCTCAACGATGGGGCGAATTGTATCGGACCGTCGCCATTGTCGCTGATGCCGAACTGAGGTTTGAACGCATACAACAGCGGGGCCGCTCCGAAGATGGCGACCGGGAGGCGTTTGAGGCTCGAAACGAGAGGGAACGTGGCTGGGGGTTGGAAGACCTGATTGAAGCCGCCAATGACTTCATTCCCAACGATGCGGATTTGAAGCAATTTCAAGCCAAATGTGAGGGATGGTTAAACCGGCAACTTGCCATGTAACTTTCGCATCAACCGAACGCACAAAGTTCCACACAGCGGGCCGATTTCGGTCTTAAATTCACCCAAGTGTTATAGTCGGGGAGATGTTGTAGCAAAATGCATTCGGCGGTGTTGGTGACCATGGCAAGAAAAAAAGGCGGTGGCGGTGGACGACAACGAGCCAAGCAACGTGCGCAATATGACGAGTTGGACAAGTACCCCGTGATGCCTCCTCACGCCTTCGCTCGCATCGTTCGTGACAAAACCACATTGAACATCATCTACCAAATTATTGAGCCTCCGCTCACCAAGAAGGAGCAGGAACAGCGAGACGAAATCATGGATATTTTCATCCGTTCCCTCACCGCCAACATTGAGGAAATCGATGCCAATCCGGACGCTTATGTTCGCACGGCCATGGACAAGGTCATCAAAGCCTACAGCATGAAGATCAACAAGAAGTCGAAGTCGAAGATTTTCTATTACCTCCGCAGGGACTTGATCGGGTATGGAAAAATGGACGTTCTGATGAACGATGTGAACGTTGAAGATATTTCCCTTGACGGAACCAACGTCCCCATTTTTGCCTATCACCGAAAGTTCGAATCCGTCGAAACCACTTGTGTTTGGGAAACGGATCACGATTTGGAATCCTACGTGATTAAACTCGCACAGCGCTGTGGCAAGCACATTTCCGTAGCCGACCCGTTGCTCGATGCCACACTGATGGATGGTTCTCGTATCGTGATGAAACTCGGACATGAAATCTCAACCAGGGGTTCAGCGTTCTGTATTCGCCGTTTCAAGGACGACCCGTTCTCCCCAGCGGACATTGTGGCGTTCCGGACAATGTCGTCTCTGATGACCGCTTACCTCTGGATTGCCTTCCAAAATGAAGTTCCGATGCTGTTTGTCGGAGGTACGGCTTCTGGTAAAACGACCACGTTGAACGCTATGTGCATCTTCATCCCCTGGCAGATGAAGATCGTCTCCATTGAGTCCACCCGTGAAGTCAACATTCCTCAGCCGAACTGGGTTCCTGGCTTGACGAGGCAAGGATTCGGTGGTGAGAGTGACGAAGGTGTCATCGGTGAGTTCGAGTTGCTCAAGGCAGCCCTTCGTGAACGGCCTGAATACATCATCGTGGGAGAAATCCGTGGTGCTGAAGCCTATGTGTTGTTCCAAGCCATGGCCACCGGCCACTGTGCATATTCCACCGTTCACGCCGACTCGGTGCCTTCCTTGGTTCACCGGTTGGAAAACAAACCGATCGACATCCCTCGAGTTCTTCTTCCAGCCCTCGAAGCATGTGCCATTCAGATTCAAACCCGTATCAATGGTCGCCGTGTCCGTCGAACCAAGCAGATCGTGGAAATTGTCGGCATTGACCCGAACTCAATGGAAGTCATCACCAACGAGGTGTTCCGTTGGGACGTTACAAACGACGACTTCATCTTCAGTGGAAAGTCGTATGTTCTTGAGAAAATCATGGTCAAAATCAACTTCAGCCAAGAGGAGATGCGCCGAGAACTTCGGACACGAAAGCGTATTCTCGAATGGATGGTCTTGAACGACATTCGTAAGGCCGACCAGGTGTCGCAAATCGTCACCGAATACTACGTCCGTCCGAATGAAATTCTTGCCCGTGTCGACGGATTGAAGTGAACCAAACATATTGAGGAGGGGTAGCGATGGACTTGACTGCATGGCAGCGGATTTGCAATCGCATGCTCGGTGGAATCGTCAAGAAACGAGCTCGCGGCGATAAGGAACTCTCCGCCAACCTCGTCAAGGGCTCAATGGGCATGATGCCCGAGGTCTATTTGGCAACGGTCATCGTGACCTCCGTGGCCATCACGTTGATGTCTTGGGCCTTCGTTGCCATTTTCTTTGTTCCCGACATCGGCGTCATTGCCTTCTATGAGAGCATTCAAGACGCGGCTTCGAGAGATCCTTGTTTTGAATGGGAGTACTGGAACCCGAGTTTGGTAGACCCGAACCTTGCAGGAAATGGATGTCCGGATTACGCCCTCCAAGTCTTCCCTCCAATCCTCAAGGTTCTCATCGTCGCCGTCGGTGGATTTTTTGTTCCCTATGGTGCTTTCAAGTACATCAAAGGCGGGGCAGCTCGCGAAGCAACACGCCGTGGAGACATGATTGAGAAGTACCTCCCGTATGCGGCCTCCTACACGGCAGCGATGTCTGCAGCAAACGCAACGCCCAGCAAAATTTTCCGTTCACTTGCCATGAACAAAGACATCTACGGTGACGTGGCAGACGACGCTGCTATGGTTTATCGCGACGTCACGTTGCTCGGCTATGACCTCATCACTGCAATGAAAATGAGCGTTGATCGTGCTGCTTCCGTCTGGCTCACAGAATTTTTCCAAGGCATGGTCGGAACCCTCACGGCTGGTGGTCAACTGAAGTTGTACTTCCTGAACCGTGCTGAACACTACATGCGTGAGAACCGAACTCGACTCCAAATGTTCCTTGAATCCATTGCCCTTCTTGCGGAATCTTACATTGTGGTGGCGGTTGCTATGCCGCTGTTTTTGATCGTCATGCTCGTCATCATGTTCTGGGTCTCAGGTTCAGGCGCTCAGATGAGTGAAAGCATGCTCTACTTCATCGTGCTCGGGTTCATTCCAATGATTCACGTCGCTTACGCCATTTTGGTGTACACCAGCAGTAAGGAACAAGAAATGTAGGCGGAGGTGAGAAAATGGCGCGTAAGAAAGAGAAGATTGTCGTTAACCTTGATTTGCCTAAGGACGACACCACCCTCACGCGATTGTACCTCATTCTCTTCGTCTCCATTGTTCTCGGTTTAGCGAGCGGTTTGTTTTGGATTGCGAACTCTGGATTTGTACCAACGGCCAATGGCGAGCCGATGTTCACGAACATCTATTGTGGAGCCACCGCCCAAGATGAAGCCGGCAATCCTACCGGTGAATACTTCCAAACCAATCAAAAACCATCTTACACGGCAAATCAAACTTGCAACATCCTCCAAGACCGTCCCGACCGGGTAACCTGGGAAGGTGAAGAATGGAACATGGTGACGAAACGAGGGAAAAATTTCGACGTCCCGGGGGTTCCCTCATCGTCCACTGGGGGTACGACCGTGCTCCAGCCTCTTTGGCTCAACTGCAGCGTAGAGGCAACGGGGGATTATGAGTACACAGTGGCAGTCAGAACTTCAGGTGGCGATATTCTGGAGTACGATAACGGCACGGCCAATTCAGACGACTGCGGATTTGACATGGTCACCATTCCCCCCGACACGAGGTATGAATTGATATTCGTCGCTGCTCAAGACGGCCAGTTCTTGGAGACTGTGACGTTTGACTTGACGGTGCATTACTTCGATGGCATCCCTACCAACATGAACAACAAATCATTGTGGCTCGGGCCATCCCTCGACCTCGGGCCCCTCAAGCTCCATCCCTCCCTTTTCCTCAACTTCTTTGGTATCACGTTCTTTGTGTTCATCTATCCTGCTTCCTACTACTGGGAGAAGGTTGAACGAAAGAAGAATGAAGTGGAAGAAAAGTTCCCTGATTTCCTTCGAGACTTGGCCGAATACTGGAAGGGTGGACTGTCCATGACCGTCGCCGTGCAAACGTTGGCAACGTCTGAGTATGGTGCCTTGAATGACGAAGTCAAGAAAATGTCCGACCAACTCAGTTGGGGTATCAAATTCAGTGATGTCATTCGCCAATTCGCTGATCGAGTCGGCACGCCCCTTGTGCAACGAGCCATCGCCCTCATCGCTGAAGCCGATCGTGCTGGCGGAAAAATTTCTGATATTTTGGTCACGGCTGCGAACGACTCTCGCGAGTTGAAATTCCTTGAAGGTGAACGGCGGCGAGCGATTGGATCCTATATTGCCGTTATTTGGACCTCATACTTCGTTTTCCTTGGCGTGATTGTCGTTCTCGCTCGTGTCTTTATCCCGGCTATTGCCGGTTCCAATTCCAGTGGTGAAGATGGCGGAGACAGCGGAGGACAAACGATTGGAAACATGACGATTCGTAATATCGACCCGTTGTTCTTCCTGACCATCTTTTACTATGGCGTGACCATGCAAGCCATGGGGAATGGAACCATGGCTGGGCTCATGGCAAACGGTCGGTTTTCAGCAGGTTTCAAGCACTCAGGAATGATGATTCTCGTCGCCCTCGTCGTTTTCAACATCATTGCTTTCACACCAAGCCTCATCGGTATCACTGAAGTTCCGGGCCTCAACCCATCATCGGGCACGTTCGTACCATCGCCGTTGTATTGGGGTTGATGACGTGCGTCACGACGAGGAAGCCCAAATCCATATTTTGGAAATGCTCACCCTGTTTTGGCTGTTCTTTATGTCGGCCACGTTTCTCATTCGAGTCCACGTTCCTGATTCACCATCGGTCGCCCTCGATTCTTCTCTTGAAATGGCCGGTGATGACGCCATTCGCTACGGCTTAGGCCTAGAAGCAGAGGTTCAGGGAGAGAGCCGTTTGGAAGAACTCCTCGCTGATGACGACCGCGAAGCTGCGTGTGAGCTGCTGCAATCGGCTCTGGCTGCCGGGAAGGAGGCCAACTGTTGGCTTGCAAAGGACAGTTCAGTAGCAACGCCGCACGGTACAGTGGGCACGCCCTCAGGCGGAACCGTTGCTGTCCATCACCTCGTAGCGGTGGGCCCGTATGCATGGAGCGTCACCCTTGACGTATGGGCTCGTGGGGGTGGTGCCTGATGCGTCCTTCTTCGCTTCAAACCTCCCAAGGCGGTCAAATGCTCTTGGCTACAGGGGTGGTGTTGCTGATGTCATTGCTGTCCATGGCCATCTTTGGGGTCAAAGTGGCGGGTTTGACTCTCCCTCACGATGCCGCATCCGACGATGTCATCGTCACCACTGAAGAGGTTCTCGACATCGTTGCACCGCTTACCCAAGCCAGAACACAAATGTGGATCGATGGGGGTCTGGAAGGAATGGATGCTGCGGAGTTGGCTCTTGAGACGGTCCATGACGATCTCCTTCACCATGGTGAAATCAGAGGCGTTGAAATCAAATTAACCGATATGGTCCTCACACAAATCGATTCCAACACGGTCGGTATTGAGGCTGAACTTGGGGTTTCGGACGGCGAAGCGATGTTGAGTTATGACGTCGAATTTACCGTCGCTGTATGATCACGACTTATGTTCGTCCAACGATCTGTTGAGCAGGGCATAGATACGTTCCACATCGCTATCAACGCGAGTTGGGTCCACCAAAGGCCAACTGGCAATCTTAGAGCGGTCGATCAACCCCTCCTGGATGGCTCGAATACGTCCGAAATTAGCGAGGTATCTGTCGGAACGCCGGTATGAGTGGGCATCTCGCATTCGGAGCATGTCTTGGTGGACCCGCTCCTCATCCACCATCATGACGATGCCGAGAGCAACGCCTCCAGCATCTTCCCATGCCCTCAGCAATCGGGAACTCGGGATGATGTGGACGCCCTCGATGAGCAAATCAATGCCCTCCCGACGGGCACGGTCAATGGTCGCCATAATGCCAGCTTCCACGGCGAGACAGGTCTCGCTCCAATCGAGAACAGGCTCGCCACTCGGCCCTGTTGAGAACGATGAGCGATGCAATGCAGCATGGCTGTGTTCCTCGTCGGAAGCCCGCATGATCTCTCGAATGGCATCCGTGGACATCACCCGTGTGAACCCAGCCCGCTGAGCAACGCCTACCGCTGCGGTGGACTTCCCAACACCCGTCGCTCCCGCGAGAATCAGCAATCGAGGAGGCCGGTTGGAGAGGGTTTGGGCGGTGCTTTGTGCCAAGCCTACCGTCCGTGCCATGAACGAAACGAGCCACGAGGAGCACATGAGGCTTCTGTCTCACACCAAGCCTCCTTTGGGGGTTTGGCCCCGAAATTCCTCACCGATGTTGCTTTGTAGCGACGAGCCTTGGGAGGATTCATGGCCGATGAACAGATGTGGATTGCAGGTGAATGGTGCCTTGCAGAGGGTGGAGAAACGAGCGATGTGCTGAATCCTGCAACAGGTGAAGTCATGGCGAAGGTCCCCCGCGCAACCGTGGGCGACGTGGACCGTTGCGTTGCGGCATCAAGAGCAGCCTTCAAGCACGCTGATTGGTCTGCAATGGACCCTGCACAACGCGGGCGTATTCTGAACAAAATGGCGGCCATCACGTATGCCAAAGCGAAAGAATTGGCCGTGTTGGAATCCTCAAACAACGGGAAAACCTTCCGAGAAGCACTTTCAGAAATCCGATACGGAGCGTGGACATTGGAGTATTTCGCAGGTCTTTCCGACAAGATCGAAGGGACCACCATTCCCGTGCCAGGTCCTCGCCTCAACTACACCTTGCGCCAACCTTTGGGTGTCACTGCGCACATCATACCGTGGAACTTCCCGCTTCAGTTGGCGCTTCGCTCCATCGCGCCTGCCCTTGCTGCAGGCTGCACGGTCATCGCAAAGCCAGCGTCTTGGACTCCGCTCTCGCTCATCGCTTGGGCCAAGGCTATTGACGAGGGCGAAACCGGATTGCCATCAGGCGTTTTGCAAGTCATCACAGGGTCTGGTGCATTGGCTGGTGATGCTCTCGCAGGACATTCAGGTGTCGATGGGGTGGTGTTGACCGGAGGTGTCCCAACCGGCAAGACCGTCATGGCCAAGGCCAGTGAACAACTGACTCCAGTCACGCTTGAATTGGGTGGCAAGGGCGCTAACATCGTGTTCTCGGATGCGAACCTTCGTTATGCTGCCAAGGCAATCTGCTTTGGCATCTTCATGAATGCTGGCCAAATGTGCTGGGCCGGTTCTCGCTTATTGGTTCACGAAGACGTTCACGACGCCCTCGTCGAGGCTGTTTGTGCTGAAGTCTCCAAGTGGCCAGTCGGTCCGGGCATGGACGAAGGCGTTCGAATGGGCAGTTTGGTCCACGAACAACACCGTGCTGAAGTGCTTGAGAAACTCGAAGCGGGCCTTGCAGAGGGCGGTACTTTGGTCTTGGGCGGCAACGCCCTCGACCGAGAAGGAGCGTTCATGGAAGCGACCGTGGTTACAGGCGTGGACCGAAAGCACCTGCTCTTCCAAGACGAATTGTTCGGTCCTGTTTTGGCCGTGTCCACCTTCTCAACGGATGAAGAGGCTCTTGAAATGGCCAACGATACACCGTTTGGGTTGCTGAACGGTGTGTGGACCAACGATCTTGGTCGTGCCCACCGAATGGCCCGCGACCTTGAGTGCGGCATGGTTTCCATCAATGAATACCCCATCACCTTCCCACAAACGGCCTTTACCGGTTGGAAGCATTCTGGAATTGGTATCGAGCAAAGCCAGGATGCCCTCCGATTCTACACCAAGGTGAAGAACGTGAACGTGAAACTTTGAGGGGATTTGATGGCGATTGAGATTGAACAGATCGAAACGGTTCGAATCATCAAAATGGCCGGGCAAGCGTCGACCCAATCGTTTTCTACGACCTTTTTGCCAATGATTGCCGAAGCCATTGACGCCGGACTCAAGGACGATGGAACCAAAGCGATTGTTCTGACTGGCGAAGACCGTTTTTTCTCTGCTGGTGCAGACATAGGGGCCTTTCAACAAGCTATTGACGCAAACAATGCTCCAGAACTCATACGCTCGCTTACTGGTGTACTTCACCCCTTGCTGCAACGGATTCGGACTTCGTCCACGATTGTGGTCGCGGCCTTGAACGGTGTTTCAGCAGGAGGCGGCTTGGGATTGGCACTCGCATGCGATGCGAGGGTCGGAACAGATGCTGCACGGATGGCCGCTTCTTATGCAGGAATGGGCCTCTCCCCCGACGGAGGAACGACCTGGCTCCTTCCCCGGTTGGTTGGCGAGCAACATGCTCGGCGATTCTTCATGTCAAACGAAATATGGTCGGGTCGAGAAGCCTTTGAGTTGGGTGCTATCGATGTGTTGGTTGATGCTGATTCTCTGATTGAAACCGCTGTTGGTTTAGCCAACACCTGGTCTTCTTGGGGCCAACACACCAAAGAAGCCACCAAACACTTGCTTCACGTTCAAACCGATAACGACTTCTCGACACATCTTGATCACGAGCGAACGCTCATCGAAGCGGCAGGCACAACAGAAGCCTTCCGAGAAGGCGTTGCTGCCTTCCTTGAAAAGCGACAACCTTCGTTTGACTGAATCAATTGATTTGGTACTGGACTTGTTGTCCCTTCTTTCCGCCACCAAGGCGCATGAGGCCAACGATGAGGGCTATCACGCCGCCACACAAGGAACAACAACCCGCAAAAAAGGAGGTGCCCATGAGGGCACCCTCTCCCACGATCTCTCCAAGTACGGGGATGAGCATGGCGTCCAAATCCACCACTTTCATGGACACGTTGTTGCTGTTGGAGACGTAGATTTCCTCGCCGATTTCACATCGGTTGAGTGAACTTGCTCCATTGTCTTGGTCTTTGAAGGTGCTGCAGATGACACCAACGACGACGTGGTCTTCGATGTCGTAGTAATCCCAGTCTTTTGCGCAATCAATGGTGGCCACCCGCTCACCAACGTCGTCCCCGTCGGAATCGGTGATGTTCAGTTGGCCCAAATCATCGCATGCATCAGGTATGCCGTTGCTGTCATCGTCTGCCTTTGGGTCACCGGGAATCAGCATGTACCAACCGGTCTCTCCTGCATTATCCTCGTCGGTGTGGATGAGTGCTTCTTCAGGCAAAAGGTCGGTTGTATACGGGCCTGTTTCAATACCATCAAGCGTTTCTTCCAAAGCGGAACCTGCGATGCCACTGATGGCGATGGCAAGAATGCCAATGGCCAAAAAAACAGCAGCGAAAATCATCGGGACTTTGGGTCCTTTTCCTTCATTCCCGATTGTTATTTGCTGCGCTGACATCCCCGGCTGATAGCCTTGGGCGACCATCTCTGGTGTGATTTGCTGTTGAAGTACGGGGGTTGGCCCCATTACATCGCTCTGCGACACGGTGGTGGCTGTCGAAGAATTGGGCTCACAATCGTCAATGCTGTCGGCGATGACTCCCCAAGGGGTTGGTACGGTTCCGTCCATGAGGAAGGTATAGAACCCTCCCAATTAAAGCAATAGGGACGAGTTTAGCCTAGTCGAGGTTCGTTTCCTCGGCTTGCCCGCTTGACCAGTCGTAGATCCCTTTTCCTGTTTTCTTGCCGAGGCGGCCTTCGCTGACGAGGCGTTCAAGCAAAGGATGAGGTGCATATGCATCATCGTCAAAGGATTTTTGCAAGTTCAAGAGGATGTCTCGTCGTACGTCTAAACCAACGAGGTCGGTCAATGCCAATGGGCCCATGGGGTGTTTGTAGCCCAAGACCATGGCTGTGTCGATATCCTTGGCACTTGCCACTCCATCAGCAAGCATTCGAATGGCCTCATTACCGAGCACGACACCCAAACGGCTGGTTGCGAATCCGGGAACGTCCTTCACCAAGATGGTTGTCTTCTTCATGGCGGCGCCAGCAGCCTCGGCAAGAGCAATCGTGGCGTCCGACGTGCGCTCATGACGGACCAACTCGAGGAGTTTCATGATCGGGACGGGGTTGAAGAAATGCATCCCAATGACCTTTTCAGGACGTTGTGTTGCCGAAGCAATTCCAGCAATGGACAAGGACGAAGTGTTGGTGCCAAGAATGGCCTCCTGAGGTGCAAGACGGTCAAGGTCTGCAAAAATTTGGTGCTTGAGGTCGGGGATTTCAGGAACGGCTTCAATCACGAGCTGGACATCAGCGACAGCCTCAGCAAGGTCGCCTATTGGGCGGACATTTTTTCGCCAAACATCCCGTTGCTCTGGAGTGGTCTTCCCTCGAGCGATGCCTTTTTCCCAAAATGCTTCGATACGATCCATGCCTCGTTGCAAACCTTCGGGAAAGGCGTCGTAAAGTCGGGTATCCCAGCCCGCTTGCGCACACACTTGAGCAATCCCAGCTCCCATGGTTCCCGCCCCGATCACGGCGACACGCTCAATGGCCATGTTTGATGCAACGGGTTCCACTTCATGATGCTTGCTCGGCCGGTTTCTGCGGGGATTGTGCGAGGACAACGCCCCCCACGATGAGAGCGAAAGCAAAAACAAGCGAGGCGCCGAGTTGTTCATCGAGCAAAAGCCATCCACTGAGGATACCAAACGGTGGAACGAGATAGACATAGAATGCGGAAGGTCCCGCCCCGATGATTCGGATTCCATCTGCAAACCAGACATAGGATAGGACCGTGCTGAAGACAGCGAGAAACACGATTCCAATCCAAGCAAGACGGGTGGGCTGCTGAATCCCCACGTTCCAAGCCTCAAATCCAGCCCAAGGTGTCAAAATCAACAGACCAATCACTGAAGACCAGACGGTGAGGTGAAGGGGGCTGAGCGGTCCGGAGGCATCGTCCGGTTGGACCGTCATCACGTTTTTCATGAGGATGGTCGAACATGCCCAAGCCAAAGCAGCCCCAGCGATGAATCCGTTTCCAATCCAACGGTCTGTGAAAGCGATGTCTGTATTTGGAGAGGCCAGAAACAGCACGGCCACCCCTGCAAGGGCGAGGACTAAGCCTCCGAGCAGCCGAGGCGTCATTCGCTCATCAAGAAATACAACTGCAAGGAAAGCGGTGAAGAGCGGGTTGAATGTGATCATCAATGAAGCATCACCAGCCGCAGTGTATCCCATTCCATACATGAAAAGCACCTGATACATGAAGGTCGAAAACAATCCGATGAGGGCGATTTGCTTCCACTGGCTTCGGGAGGGAAGGATCCATTGTGCGGTCAACCGCAGATACGCCAGAAACATCACTACAACCAGAACATACCTCACCCATGCGGCTGAAATGGGAGGCATATCGGCTGCCACCACACGGCCTGCTGGCCAACCTAGGCCCCAGATAGCAGCGACGATAACGAGTTTGAGATGAACGGAGAGGTTGTTCATTCAAAACGCTCCAGGCCCAACTGCAGCATCCTTGTCCGGGGGAGCCCGATTTCAGGGAGTCCTGCAGCAGGGGCGTGGAGTTTGAGTCCTTCAATCCTGCTGACATACAGTCCATAACTGGCAATGTCGTCAGGTCGGTATGGCGTATCAAGGCCCATTTTTTGCAGGGTATCGCACGCTTTCTCGGAGTAGATTGGGAACAGGTTGGTGGAAAAATGCATCCATTCAGAAATCCGTTGGGCATCCACTCCATCGAGGGTCATGAGGTGTTCGAGCAATGAGACATCCGGATAAGCCGTCGTTCGCAATACCATCTCAACTTCGTTCACGATGTCTTCCGGCCATGCGTAGGGGTTTCGTTTAGACCACTCATCGGCGATTCGCACGTGTTCAATGGAGTGATCAGCTTGGACTGCATAGAGCGATTCAATGTAGGAACGGTCTTCGTAAGCATCGGTTACCAGGCTTGGCAACTTTTCGAAGAAGCGTTCGCACATCTCGGCGTCGACGCCGTAGAGGGCGACAGGAATCATCGTGTTCACCTGTCTCAAGCCTTTGCACCGATGCCGGATGCGATTTGGCGAGCCGTCAACGGTTTCTCAGCGACCCATTGTTGGTTGAAGAGTTCCTTGAGGTCCTCTTCATCCTGAGCGGTTGGAAGGTGTTCGGCAATGTAGGTGTTCCACTCTTCATCCGATCCTTCGAAAACGGTGCCCTCAACGGTGCATCGTTGACGCTTGTAGGTCCCAATTTCTCGGTTGAAGTTTTCATGAGGCACATACAGCTCAGCAGCCCCTTCTGGGAGATAGCCGCATAGTTTGCGAACTTCACCAACGATTTCTTCGTGGTAGTGCATGCGTGCCTCTTCGTTGAGGGTTTCCTTGGATACAGCGATTTCGCCTTCGAGTTTCTTGCGCTCGTCCCATCGCCCTTTGATTCCCCAGACATATGCCCAGTGGGCTGAGGAGGACTCGTCAACACCGAACAAATCGTGAGCCGTCGAGACCCACTTGTTGATGTAGCGCTGGAGCATATCGAGTGGAATCACGCCTGCTTTGATGATGCGGCGCAAACCGTTTGAACCCGTTCCAAGATGGAAGGACTCCTCTTTGAGCATGGGGCCCATGCTGGCAGCGAGCGGCTTGAATGCCGATGTAGAGAGCATTCCAAGTTGGAATTTCCCATCGCGATCAACAAACATCGTGTAGCAGAAGAAGTCCAGCCAGTGGGGCATGGGTCGGTTGAAGGCACCAAGAAGTCGGTCGCCATCCTGGGCGTTGCGCTCAAGGAGCTTTTGGGCCTCACGTCGTCCTTGTTGACCAAAGTATGTCATCAGCAAATAGGCCATCTGCCATCCGTGGCGTTGTTCTTCTGCCATGATGCGGGCTGCTGCGTAGCGGTCGTAGTCAGTTGGGGCGGTCGCCAACAGGTGGCGCTGCTGTTCCACGGAAGCAAACTCGGTGTCTCCTTGGACGGTGATCATGCTCACGAGCGCATCACGCATGCTTTGGTGAGGCACTTGCAGGGATCGCTCCCACTTGTTTCGTCCTTCGTAGTCTCCGAATTCGATGACATCGCCAGCACGTTCCCAATCAAACTGAATGGAGAGGTCGAAATCGCCCATCCATTCACGCTTATATCCAACAGTGTCTTGCCAGGTCTTGAAATTTTCAATCCAGTCGTCCCATGTCTTTGGTAGGTTGTCCATGTCTAGAGGTGGTCGGGGACCTCCTTATACCCTTTACGAACATGTTCGGTCGAACATGTTAGGGGCTTTGGCGTCGGATTTCGTCTGTGAAGGCATGAAACACTGCAGACTCAATACGTTGGAGCTGGTCCGATAGCGTTGATTTCGCCACTTCGAGCAACCCCGCGAGTTCGGTCAGATTGATCCGCCGAGGCACATCCCAGTAGCCTTCTCGAGATGCGATTTCAAACACTTCACGTTGGCGAGGGGTGAGCAACCGTGAGCGTATGCTGCGGGTTGAAAGGACGCGATGGGGGATTTCATCTGAACGGAACCGATTCACCAAGTGGCGCATTTGCTCACGGCTCCCTTCCACGGTCCATTCCACCCATCCATCACGAACCTCAAATGGCGTTCTTGGAACCACGCCGAGGTCAACGAGGGGTCGAAGAAATCCACCTCCTCCAGCAGATATATTGACACTGAAATTTCCATCTTCGAGGGGCGTGTACACGTCAACGCCGTGATGGCTCTCAACCGTTTCTTCCAGGGTTTCACTGCTCCAACATCGGGCTGTTCCTCGACCTCTGCTCATGGGCATGTGCTGTTCGATTCGCAAGGTTGCCGAGGGATGCAGTCGCGTCACATCTCCAGCCCAATGTCCTTCAGGTAATCGAACATCAATCCGGACTTGTTGTGCCATGCAGGTACCTCGATTCTTAGTTCCGTGGGCGTTGCTGTTCGGTCCGTACCACTGACTTCGTGGATACGTCGATGAGTTCGTTGAAGGTCGTGGTGGTGTTTTCGTCAATTCGAACGCCGGGCAGATATCCGTCGCATACACCTGAGGCAGCGAAGACGGCATCTTCGCTTTGGCAGAGGTCCTCTGCCTTCCAAAGGCGTGTCAAGTCGTCGTTGACCATCGTGGCCGCCCGTGCTTCTTCTTCATCCGAACGGAAAACGAGTCGTCCTTCAAACAGACCTCCTACGCCTCGAATGGCCGTTGCCGAAATCACGCCTTCGGGGGCTGCGCCAATCCCCATGAGCATGTCAAATGGGCCATCGTCTTTCGCAGCCCAAATCGCCCCGGATACATCGCCGTCGCCCAGCAAGTGAAGTTGAGCGCCCGTTGCCTTGATTTCAGCAAACAGGTCCTTGTGGCGGTCGCGGTCGAGCGCCACAATCCTGACGTCTTCGGCAGCACAATCCAACACGTGCATGGCCTGTTCGATGTTGTAGGCGACGCCCCCGTCGAGGGAGACATGGCCGGCGAGGCGAGGGCCTGCGGCGAGTTTGTCCATGTAGCAGTCCGGCGCATGAAGCAATGCACCTCGGGGGGCTGCTGCCAGGACAGCAATGGAATTTGGTTGATTGTCTGCACAATTGTTGGTGCACTCAAGGGGGTCGACGGCGATATCAACTCTTGCGGCCTCCGGATGGCCAATCATGGAACCGAGTTGTTCTCCGATGTAGAGCATGGGTGCCTCGTCTCGTTCTCCTTCTCCGATGGCCACTCGTCCATCAAAAGGCACGGCGTCAAAGGTGCGTCGCATCGCTTCAACGGCGGCGTCGTCAGCAGCAATTTTGTCCCCTTTCCCACGCCAGGCAGCGCTCGCAATGGCTGCTTGGTCAACCGCCTCGAGGAAGTGATGTGCAAGGTCGGTGGTGGTGCCCATGTCCCGCTGTGTTCGCGGGAATGCCATGAATGAAGCGGTTCATTCACCTTTGAATTTGTGAACGACTTCCAGCCCATTGATGCTCGCAGTAGGGTACTGGCCTTGGCTGTCTTTTTCCAATGATTTGACCATGTCAAAAGCACACAGCAACCCTGCGGCAACTCCGGTTAAGGCTTCCATTTCGATGCCTGTTTTGTAGTGGGCGGAGACATGGACTTCACAGCATAGTTCCTCTCCTTCCCAGGACCATGAGACCTTGGTTCCCTCGAGAGGAATGGGGTGGCAATGGGGGATGATTCGAGGGGTTTCTTTGACCGCTTGTATGGCAGCGATGGTCGATGCTTCCAAAACATCGCCTTTGGAAATTGATCCAGACACAATCGCCTGTTTTGTATCGGCCTTGAGGGTCAAGCGTCCTCTTGCAGTCGCCCGTCGTTCTACCACAGGTTTGCTTCCGATTTCAACGATGCCGTCAATTGATTTTGTGTTCATCCCAGCCCCTCCTTCCAAGTTGTGCCTTCTGTGGTGACTTCTTTCTTCCATATGGGTGCTTGCCTCTTCAATTCATCGATGAGCCACTCGCAGGCACGGAACGCTTCTTTGCGGTGAGGGCTTGCAACATGGATGGCCACGATGGGTTCCTGAGGTCCGACGCTTCCTGTACGATGGGCCATCGCAACGGCACCGACCTTGAATGCATCAATGGCCTGTTGAGCAAGTCCGTGAAGAACAGGTTGCAACTTGTCTTGCCATGCATCGAATTCCAATCGAAGGACCTCTGCATCTCCTTCCGTTTCTCGAGTGAGTCCAACAAAACTGACAACTGCTCCACAACCATTTGTTTCCAACCCCTGTAAAAGCGAGTCGGGGTCGAGTTCAGCAGGGGCTTCTTGGACCAGAATTTGCCCCGGCATGAACGATACGAAAGAAGCACATCATTCAAACCTCACGCCTCCATGGCTTACCATGGCCGCCGGTCAGCCATCCATGGACTCCGTTCACATCATGGGTGCCGGGCTTTCAGGATTGGCCGCCGCCATCGTCTTGGCAAAAGGTGGGAAAGACGTTCATGTCCACGATATTCGAGAGGACTCAGGGGCGCGTTTTGACGGCGATTTCCAGGCTTTAGAAAATTGGAGCATGGACGACGATTTCTTTGACCAACTCGTTTCATGGGGCTTTGATATTGATTCGTTTAAATCAACCACTTTCGATACCGTGGATTTGATTCATCCCGACGATGAAATCACCCAAGCACGAACCGATGGGGTTGCCTATCGAATCGTTGAACGTGGGACTTCACCGCATGCCATCGACCAAGGATTCAAACAACAAGCGCTTGATGCGGGGGTCACGATTCACTACAAATCACGAGTCAAGGAAGAGGATTGCACCATCATCGCCTGCGGTCCAAAAGGAACCTCGGCGGTTGCTTACGGAGAGATCTTTGAAACCGATCATCCAAACCACATTGGATTTCAGCTCAATGACATGTTGGCTCCTGGATCCTATTCCTACCTGATCATCATCGACGGGGTAGGGCTCATATGCACCTGTCTGTGGAGGAAGCAGCGGAAAAGTGAGCGCTTCCTGAACGAAACCATCGCTTGGTACGAGCGTCACTACCCGGGCTTGAACCGACGTCCCATCAAACGGGTCGGTGGCAAAGGTGATTTTACCATCAATAGAAACTACAAGCAGGACGGGCGATACTACGTTGGAGAATCCGGCGGCCTTCAGGATTTCATGTGGGGTTTTGGAATGCGCATGGCGGTTTGGTCGGGCGTGCTTGCGGCGAACGACCTCCTCGGGAAAGGCGATTATGAGCGAGATGTTCGAAAGAAATTGATGCCGTATGTCCGCACCAGCGTTGCGAACCGATGGCTGATGAATCGTGTCGGCGACCGTACCTTCAAGCGAATGTGCACCTCATGGATGAAGGACCAAAAGAAACGGGGCGACGGGCTGGTTTGGATCGGTCGATTGTTTCGCCCGACCTTGTTTAAGCGGGTCCTCTATCGTCTTGTGAGCCCATTCATGCTGGTCAAAGATAGCAAAGCAATGGGGCGAGGCGTGCGTCGCCTGCCTTTCAGACCAGCGCTCAAGCGCGATGTATGGGAACCCTCCGAGGAAGCCAAATCCATTGGTGCGCAATGGGCTGCTGCACGGCGCGGCGGAGGGGCTGTGTCGTTCACCAACGACCAGGAAAGCGACCTGAATGAGCAAGAATCACCAGCGATTTCTTCATAATGCTCACCCCTGTGGGTGGAGGTATGAGCGACCTCTATGGATTGAAACTTGAACCGATGCCGAACCGTCTTGTCAACTACGGAGTGACCGACAATGGCATCGCAGTGATTGAACTCACCTCCGATTCCGCAGGGAAGCCACTTGAGGGCTCCAACGATCGTTCACCCAACACCTACACGCACGGCATGATGCGAGACATCGATGAAGCCATCGTTCGTGCTCGATTTGACGACGACGTCACCTGCATCGTCCTCACGGGCAACGGTGCTTCGTTCTTCTCCGCTGGTGCTTCGATTCAGATGCTCAACAGCGTCACGCCCGGCTTCAAATACAATTTCTGCCTTCACGCCAACGAAACCCTATCTCGCCTCGAGCAGACTTCCAAACTCGTGGTCTGTGCCATCAACGGCCACGCCGTGGGTGGCGGACTTGAGATTGCCATGGCAGCGGACATTCGCATCGCTCGCAAGAACGCTGGCAAGGTGGGTCTTCCAGAAATCAACCTAGGTGTGCTTGCCGGTACCGGCGGTACCGCACGTTTGACTCGTCTGATTGGAAAAGCCAAGGCGCTGGAAATGATGGTCACTGGAGAATTGATGTCCTTTGAGGACGCCCATTCTTGCAACCTTATCAACCACATTTGGGAAGGCGACGCAGATGATTTCCGCAGAGATATTCTTGACTGGTGCAGCCAATTTACGCTCCCCAACAAGGCGGTCAAGGCCGTCGGCAACATCAAGCGATCATGCCAGACTGGTCCAGAAATCCCGTTCGAGTACCACTTGGCGCTCGAGCGTGAACTCCAGGCTTCATTGTTCAACAGCAGCGATGCAAAGGAAGGCATTGCAGCCTACGTCGAAAAGCGTGTGGCCAATTTCACCGGTGAGTGAACCATTACGGAGTTGAATCCATGATTGAGATTCATGTTCCCGCTGATGTCCCCAATGAATTGATGGACACCTACTTGGACAACTTGCACGCAGCTACCGCAGGAACAGGTTCGATGAATTTGTTCGCCTGTGATCAGAAAATCGAGCACTTGAACGATGATTTTTACGACGGTGGAAACAAAATTCCATTCAGTTCCAACGACCCAGGACATCTCTTTGAGATTGGAGCCCGTGCGCATGCTGAAGGCACCATCGGTGTCCTAGCAGGCCAATGTGGATTGATTTCCCAATATGCCAGGGACTACCCCGACATACCGTATTTGGTGAAACTCAATTCAAAGTCCCATCTCGTGAAAACATCGCAACGCGATCCGATCAGTCAGGCTCTCTGGGATATGGATGACGTCATGTCGCTGGTCCATAATGGAATCAATGTGGTCGGTATCGGCTACACGGTCTACATTGGAAGCGAGTACGAACATGACATGTTGACTGAAGCCGCTCACTTTATTCGGCAAGCCCATGAACTTGGCATGATTTCAGTCGTTTGGATGTACCCTCGAGGAAAAGCAGTGACCGACGAGAAAGACCCTCAGTTGATTTCTGGCGCCGCAGGTGTCGCGAGTTGCATTGGTGCAGATTTTGCTAAAGTCAATTACCCACGGGCTTGGGACGGCATGACACAACCGGAATCCCTGAAGGTCGCAGTAGAGGCTGCAGGACGAACCGGCATCATCTGCTCGGGTGGAGGTACGCTTCCGCCACGTGAATTCCTTCAACGTCTTCACGACCAAATTCATGTCGCAGGTTGCCGTGGTGCTGCCACAGGTCGTAACATTCACCAAAAGGAAACCGAAGAAGCAGTCCTCATGACGGCTGCCTGCCACGCCATCATCTGCGATGGGGCAAGCGTCGATGAGGCCATGTCGATTTACGAATCTCGATGATTCCCTCGCTTTGGTCATCAACCAAATCTGCACTTGGATCATCATGTCCACGTGAACGACTGTCCCCAAGTTCAACGCTTGGTTGAATGAACAGGTTCGATCGCAACAGCCGCGTCAGATTCGTTCTGCTCTTAGACGCATCAGTTGACTCTTGAGGTGCCTCGTCATCCGCGTTCATGGCCATTTTCACCAGGTTGGTGGTTGCCTTTGGGGGTGCCTCAAGAATAAACTTTCAACACAGGACTCAAATGCCTTCACAGGAGCGTGGATGCCCTCATGGCACCCTTGGCTTTGAGTTGGAAGAAGTACGTTCGTCTTCAGAGTTTCTCATCGCTTGAGGTCATGAAGTTGCCTTCACTGTCAACGATGATTGGAGTTCCTTCAATCCACTCAGGACAGTTTTCGGAAACCCATGTACGTGTGGCCCACTCGCAAATGTCGTATCCTCCTGAGAGAATGCCTGAGCGCTTGATGTAGCCGACCTTGACGATGTCCTTGTCTTTCGAGAGAACGTTGCCGAGCTGCTGGCTCGTTGTGCCGTGGCGCATCGTGCTGTTGATGTACTCGAGAATCTCTGCGGTATTTCGTGGGCGATCGCCCAAAAACTTCTTGATTTTTTCACGGATGCGTGTTGTTTTCATCTTGGTTTCCTCCTGTCATAAATTGCGCTGTCTCTTGAGAGATGTGTCGCTGCTCTTGAGGAGCGAGGCCGCTGATATAATGCTTCCTCCTCGGTTCAACGAGTTGGTTACGTTTGATGATAAAATATAGGTGTTAATCGAACACTACCGGCTTGGCATGTAAGTTATTTTCCCCTGTTCCAATGGAAATATACAACTAAAAATAACTACATAGTGATTTTAGTGTTGATTATTTATAGGTCCTCCCTGCTAGAGGGTGTTGAAGGTGACTGGTGATGTTAGAGCGTGCTATTCGTTCAGGAGCACACCGACGCATCCTTGGATGGCTGCGGCACGGTCCTGCTACGGTATCTGAACTTGCCCAAGCCTTCGATATGCGCATGCCTCACGCCTCTCTGGCTTGCCGGCAATTGCGCTCCAGTGGGCTGGTTGTGCGTGATGAGACAGGGGGATTACGAAAGGCCCCGATGTATTTGAGTCAGTTGGGATCGGATCGATTACGGGCCGATGGTTTGGCCAAACTGCGAATGTATGCGGTCGATGTTGAGGCGCTTGCGTCAAATTTGGTCCTCCAGGCTGATGACGACCATGTTCTCCTAGGTTATACAGAACAACCAAATTCTTCGCTTGTGTTCATACCAAACAGAACCATTGGGTCCTCCTCCGTTTCCAAAGGAAACCATGGGGGGTCGTGGGTTTATGCACCCGTTGAACACATTGAATGGTACGATTTGAGGGATTTCGAACCGACCCAACCTCCCTCTCGCCAGCCGATGGCCACGCTGGATGATTATCGGCCAAAACAAACACGTGTCGGCCTTGTCAGAGGAGAGGTCTTTGAGCGCTCAACAGATGCTGCTCTTGTAGAAGGACACATCTTCTCGCTTTCGGCGGCACCGGTGACGCCATCTCCGCTCCGCTTGAAACAGGGGACTCAGCGGCTTGGAGCCGTCGTTGGAACACAACACGATTTCTTTCCTTCCAACGGAGTCTTGGCTCAACTGCCTGTTGCCCTTGAGCGCACTCTTGTCCTGAAGAGGTTGGGTGCAGGCGTGCTTGAATTGAGCGATAGGATGGGGCTTCGACGACGAACGCTTCCTCTTGATGTGCTTGATGAGTGGCTTCAACTCAGACATACAAGGATGGCCGCTGAT
>Ga0181379_1000014_pt1 | contig 83908 bp, 55 predicted proteins | sample 2SPOviralmetaG_FD_130115 | JGI IMG/M metagenome (GOLD analysis project Ga0181379, IMG submission 130115) | Marine viral communities from the oligotrophic San Pedro Time Series (SPOT) site, San Pedro Channel, CA, USA - 2 SPOT_SRF_2009-07-10 | ecosystem: Environmental > Aquatic > Marine > Strait... | reverse complement strand
GTATTATTGCATCAGACAAACTGATTGGTTTAAGTAAGTATACACGTATTGCACAATGGTGTGCTATGCGAGGTACACTCCAAGAAGAACTTGCAAATGACATTGTACGTGAAATACAGAAGGCAACAGGTGCAGAACACTTAGGTGTGTATGTACAAGCAACACACGGTTGTGTTGAAAACAGAGGTGTTAAGGCACATAGTAGTCTTACACAAACAACTGTATTGAAAGGCGCATTTAAAGATGACGCAGGAACAAAGAAAGAGTTTATGGATAATATTAAACTACAACAATCATATGCTTGTGATAGATAGGAATAGATTATGAAACTTAGATATTCAGAAGCATTTTATAGTGTGCAAGGCGAAGGCAAGTTTGTAGGAGTACCTAGTGTATTCTTACGTACCTTCGGTTGTAACTTTCGTTGTATGAACTTTGGACTAGAACGTGGAACACCTGCTAGAGCAGACGGTGTAAAACATAATCCTGAAGTAAAAGAATTACTTGACAGCAATATAATTAACACTGTTGAAAAGTTTACAGACTTACCTGTAATACATACAGGCTGTGATACATATGCAAGTATCTATCCAGAATTTAAAAAGTTTATGATGGATAGAACTGTAGATGAAGTAGTTGAACACTTATTGAGTTTGACTCCTAACGGACAGTGGACATTAGATAATGGACAAGATATTCATTTAATATTCACAGGCGGAGAACCTTTGTTAGGGTGGCAGAGATTCTATGCAGAGCTATTAGAACACCCGCAGATGAGAGACTTAAAAAATGTTACATTTGAAACAAATACTTCGCAGAAGTTACGACCTGATTTCAGAGACTATCTTAACAATCAAGACAGATTTGAAGTCACTTGGAGTTGTTCCCCAAAACTTAGTGTCAGCGGAGAACGCTGGGAGGATGCTATTAACCCTGATATTGCTAGTGAGTATTTCAGTGTTCTTAATAGTAAACTTTATCTTAAGTTTGTTGTGGCTGACAGCATTGACGTTGAAGAAGTTAAAAGAGCTGTTACTGAGTATAGGAGCGCCGGGGTCGACTGTCCGGTATATCTTATGCCGCTCGGAGGACGCTCTGAAGAATATAAACTTAACGTTAAGGAAGTGGCTGAATTATGCATGGCGCAAGGATGGAGGTTTACACCAAGACTCCATATCGACCTTTTCGGCAATGCATGGGGGACTTAGTCGAGGTGAACTTGATAGGTACCATAATGAACAACACCGACGTGCAATGAATGCACCAATCGAAACACCAGAGCATAGAGCTCGGAAGGCAGGACTGTAAATGAAAGATATAATTAATAAATTAAATCCTTTTGCTACAAAAGAAAAAACTGTAGAAAATGTAAAAACTACAGAACAAGAGCGTAGAGCTATTCTTGATAAAGAAAAAGCAGCCGCTACAGCAAAAGGCGAACCTTGGGTTGCTGTACTAGATACACAAGTCAATCCTGAAAACATTAGAAATGGGTTTTTTGAACTTGATTGGAATAACGAGTTTATTGAACAACTTTTGGATGCAGGATATAAAGGCGAAACTAACGAAGAAATTATTGATAAATGGTTTAGAAGTATTGTAATTCAAATGCTTGAAGAAGAAGGCCAAAGTATTGATAGAGATATGGGCTATATTAACGTAGTTCCGTTAGATAAAGACAAAAGCGAAGTATCTTAATGCTTGACTTTGTATGTAAAAGAGCGTACAATATAGTTATTAACACAACACTAAAGGCAATATAATGGCAACTTATGTATTAGTAGATACAGCAAACACTTTTTTTAGAGCTCGACACGTAGTTCGTGGCGACTTAGATACTAAAGTAGGCATGGCTTTACACATCACACTTAGTGGTGTTAAAAAGGCATGGCAAGACTTTGAAGCAGATCATGTTGTATTTTGTTTAGAAGGACGTAGCTGGCGTAAAGACTTTTACGAACCTTATAAGCGTAATAGACAAGTTGCACGTGATAAGATGACTGTTACTGAGTCTGAAGAAGATAAAGTGTTTTGGGAGATCTTTGACGAGTTTAAAGACTTTGTAGATACTAAGACTAATTGTACAGTTATGCGACATCCGCAATTAGAAGCAGATGATCTTATTGCAGGTTGGGTACAATCACATCCTAATGATAATCATGTTATTATTAGTACTGACGGTGACTTTGCACAACTTATTGCACCTAACTGTAAACAGTATAACGGCATACAAGACGTTACAATTACACACGAAGGTTACTTTGACAAGAAAGGTAATCATGTAATAGATAAAAAGACTAAAGAGGCTAAGCCTGCGCCTGACCCTGCATTCATGTTGTTTGAAAAGTGTATGCGTGGCGACACTAGTGATAATGTGTTTAGTGCATATCCAGGTGTACGTAAGAAAGGCACTAAGAACAAAGTAGGTCTTATAGAAGCGTTTGAAGACAAAGACAGCAAAGGCTTTAATTGGAATAACATGATGTTACAACGTTGGACTGATCATGAAGGTGCTGAACATCGTGTACTAGATGATTATACTCGTAATGTTATACTATGTGACTTGACAGCACAACCTGACGAGATTAGAGAGATAATTAATAACACTATTGCAGAAAACGCAAAGCCTAAAGAAGTACAACAAGTAGGTATGCGTCTTATGAAATTTTGTGCTAAGTGGGATATGCAACGTATTGCAGATCAAGCACAATACTTTGCAGAACCGCTAAATGCAAGGTATCCGGAGTAAGGAATAAATGATGAAAGCAAAAACTATTTTAAAAGATAAATTTTGGATTGTTGAAAGTGATGGAGAACGAGTAGGAACTCTTTCATTATCAGAAGACAAGTATCTTTTCAGTTCGGGTGCCGCAACTCAATATTTTGATAGCGAACGTGCCTTAAAGAAAACATTTGGTAACGATGTTTTTGTAGATACTATTACACAAGTTGTACCAGAAGAAGTTCCAACTAAAGAAGTGTATAACTTCCCAACAAGTTGTGTTCCTTACAATAGTTTGTATGATGTAAAAAATAAATTACCGTTGTTTACTAAAAGTAATAAAAGTAAAAGTCTGTATTGTGCAGGTTATTATATTATACATTTTGATAAAGGTTGGGTCAAAAGTTTTTGTCCTAAACTAATTACAATTGAGCGTTACGACTTTAAAGGCCCATTCAAAACAGATATTGAAATGCGTCAAGCATTGAGTATTGAAAATGCAAAATGAACCACTAAACACATTCCCTATTCAGCAATTCTTACAAAAGGTAAAGGTTGCTGACAGCGGTAATGCTAAAGAAGTTAAACTTAGTATAACAGAAGCAAAGGCATTAGCATATACATTAGGTATCACTATGTCACGCTTAGAAGGCGATTTAGAGCGTCTTATAGCGTCATACAGCAAGGGTAATGACGAAGTTATACAAGTGAGCTTAGATGGCGGAAGTGGCGACTGGAAGTAAACTACGTAGTTTACCAATAAAAAGAGATAAATATATGCGTACATAATTAAGGATTACGCATATGAGCAGACCTAAACCAAAAATACTTTTAGAGCATATAGATAAGAAAACTTATCGTGCTGAACAGATTTTAGATGCAGAAGCAATATGGGCTGTATTTTATAAAAACAAACCTTTTAATCTTAAAAGTCTAAATGCTATCACAAATTATCCTGGACCAAAATACAAAAAAGTTTCCTTTTCAAATCCAGGACATGCAATAAACTTATCAAAAAAACTTAACGATCTATTCAACTGTGAGGACTTTACAGTTGTAATGTTAACCTCTGGTGAGATTGTTACGACAGAATGAACTGGAAAGAGACATACACTAAGGTCTTTCTAAAACAACTTGACAAAACTGTGAACGATGCAGCTGTAGCCGAGTACATGCCGTTGTGGTGGCAAAATACAAGAGAAAAAACAACCGGAGGTTTGCGTCTTACCGAAACAGGCTTTGATGTTATTAACACTATACAATTAGCCACATACGAAATACCTTATCCTGCCGATATGCCTATAACTACACAAATTATTATATTCTTAGACAAATTTATTGACTGTCCTTACTACATATCAAGACATAGTATCTTTGTTACAAGCGAACGAAAGGCTGTCGAATTGGGTCTCTTTTCAGGAGATCTACGCAAGTACGGACTAGCCAAAGCATTATCTAGACAAGAAAAAGATTAATTATCTGCCAAAAAAGGTTGACTTTGTCCCCTATTGAGCGTATTATATATACATAGTTAGAAATTAGCACTGATAACTGAAATACACCAAGAGAGGTAATACATATGGAAAACGTAGCTATTCGACAAATCACTCCTAACAGAGCAAAGAGCAGTATTTTTCACGCAATGAAAAAGAAGCGTCCGATCTTTTTATGGGGTCCCCCAGGTATTGGCAAATCAGAGATTGTACACCAAATTGGTAACGACCTTGATGCCCATGTAACTGACATTCGTTTGTCATTATGGGAGCCAACTGATATTAAAGGTATTCCTTACTTCAATAGTAATGAGAATACAATGGTTTGGGCTCCGCCTGCAGAACTTCCTACAGAAGAATTTGCAAAGAAGCACAAATATATTATTCTTTTCTTAGATGAAATGAATTCTGCGGCACCTGCTGTACAGGCGGCTGCATATCAACTTATTCTTAATCGTAAGATTGGCACTTACAAACTGCCAGACAATGTACTAATTGTTGCGGCAGGTAACCGTGATGCAGATAAAGGTGTAACATACAGAATGCCAGCACCGTTGGCAAACCGTTTTGTTCACTTAGAACTTACTGTATCATTCGACGATTGGTTCCAGTGGGCTGTAGAACACAATATCCATGCTGATGTTGCAGGTTACTTACAGTTTGCAAAGAAAGACTTATATGACTTTGATCCAAAAAGTCCAAGCCGTTCTTTTGCAACTCCACGTTCGTGGACTTTTGTATCCGAGTTGTTAGATGATGACTTAGATGCAGAAACTACAACCGACCTTGTATCAGGTGCCATTGGTGAAGGTCTTGCTGTTAAGTTTATGGCACACCGTAAAGTAGCGTCAACTATGCCTAACCCATCAGATATTTTAGATGGTAAGGTAAATGAGTTGAAACAGAAAGAAATCAGTGCTATGTATTCCCTCACTGTTTCACTTTGCTACGAACTAAAAGAAAGCTCAGATAAAAACGATAAGAAGTTTAACGATAAAGTTAATAACTTTTTACGTTTTGCAATGGATAACTTCGAAACTGAACTGGTAGTTATGGGTATGAAATTGGCGTTGACACAATATGAATTGCCTATTGATCCAGACGAAATTGAATGTTTTGATGAGTTCCATGAGCGTTTTGGAAAGTATATTAAGGCCGCTCAAACAAGGTCTTAAGGTGTGTTGGGTTTGGACGTTCCCGTACAAAAAACGTCCATTTCTTCTTGACTTTTATGTCGATTTACTATATACTAACAGTATAAACAATGCAAAGAGGATATAGCACATGAGCGTTGCAGGAACTAAACACTGGACACCCGACCCGGATATTACACCTGAAGCATTAGAAGAAATGCGTAAAGATGTAATGGATAGGATTATTGTTGCACGTATTGGTCTTTTGTTACGTCATCCATTCTTTGGTAATATGGCTACACGTTTACGTATTCAATCCGCAGACGATTGGTTGCCCACTGCCGCTGTAGACGGTAGAAACTTATTTTTTAACACACAATTCTTTAATGCAATGTCAAATCAAGAAATTGAATTTGTTATTGCACACGAAATCTTACACTGTGTATTTGATCACTTAACACGTAGAGAAGATAGAGATCCTCAAATACACAATATTGCCGCTGACTATATTGTAAACAATTTACTTGTTCGTGATCGTATTGGTGTAAAACCTAGCTTCATTGATTGCTTCCAAGACTTTAAATATGACGGTTGGTCTTCTGAAGAAGTATATGATGACATTTATGAACAAGCAAAAGAAAACGGTAAAGAGTTACTTGAACAACTAGGCGAATTGCTTGACGAACACTTAGACTGGGAAGGTGAAGACGGAGAAGGTGAAGAAGAAAGCGGTGGTAACGGTAATAAATCTACAAAACAACCTAAGTACTCAAAAGAACAATTACGTGAAATCCGTGATGAAATTAAAGAAAACATGATGACAGCGGCTCAGTCGTCAGGTGCTGGAAACACACCTAAAGAAGTTGAAAGAATGATTACTCAACTTACAGAACCTAAAATGAATTGGCGTGAAATTTTACGTCAGCAAATTCAGAGTACTATTAAAAATGATTTTACATTTATGCGTCCTTCACGTAAAGGTTGGCATATGAGTGCTGTACTACCTGGACAAAACTTTGACGAAACAATTGACATTTGTGTTGCTGTTGATATGTCTGGTTCAATTGGTAATAGACAAGCAGAAGACTTCTTAGGTGAAGTACAAGGTATTATGGATGAGTATCAAGACTATAATATTAAATTATGGTGTTTTGATACAGCCGTTTATAACGAAGCAGAGTTTAGTGCAGACGGCGGCGAAAGATTAGAAGACTACGAAATTATTGGTGGCGGTGGAACTGAATTTGACTGCAACTGGGAATACATGAAAGAACATGATATACAGCCTAAAAAGTTTATTATGTTTACAGATGGTTACCCATGGGGTAGTTGGGGTGACGAAGATTACTGTGAAACAGTATTTGTTATTCATTCAAATCATGAGAGAAGTTTACAAGCACCGTTTGGTATAACTACTCACTATGAGGATGCCGCTTAATGGTAAAACTTAAAGAACCAAATCCATTGAATGTGTTTGGCATTAGGAGAACTAAGATTCAGCCTAAGCACTTTGAGTCTATAGCCATTAATTACACCTATAATATGGAAGAAGCATTAAATAAATGGATACGAAAAAACCTTAAAGGAAGGTTTTACGTAGGTAAAGTTTTAAAGGTAGATGAGCAAAATCAAGTCAACTCTATGCTTAATGTAGCGTTTGAAGACGGTAAAGAGCTTGCATACTTTATGCTGGCTTGTCCACTTTTAAAATACAAATAAACAACGACAGTTAAATACTACTATTATTAAGGAGATAATTATGTCAGAAGAAACTAAAGTAAATGAAGCAGCAGCTCCAGAAGCAACAGGTGAAGCACCTCAAGCAGCTCCGGATCTTACTGTTCAAGACCTAAATGCATTAAAAACTATTATTGATGTTGCTAGTCAACGTGGTGCATTTAAACCAAACGAAATGACCACTGTAGGACAAACCTACACTAAATTAGAAAACTTCTTGCTTGCTGTACAAGCTCAACAAGCACAGCCAGAAGGCGAAAAAGCGGAAACAGCGGCTGACGCTCCCGCAGGAGAATAATATGGCCCAGTCACTAAAGCATATCGGAAGACACGTAGGATCTAAGAAAAAGGTTGCTGTAGCATTTAGAGTGCTACCAGGTGAACCTGATAATTGCTTAGTAGTTCCTACTGAGTCATTGAATGCGGCAGAACACGATTCATTAATGACATTGATTGAATCAAATGCGGCACAAAATGCTGACGAACTAGCGGATGCAATGAATAGAGTTACATTGCCCGACGGCATGAACATGCTAAAAGGTTTTCACAAGTATGGTAAACTATACAAAATGAAAACTGAAGAAATTGAAATGACTCCAGATAATAAAAGTTCAGTCATGCTAAATGAACTTAATAAACTGATTGCAGATCAAAAAGGAATTACGGTTGAAGATCTTGCTGTTACAGGTGGAAGTGGACAAGCGATTTCTGCTACAACAGATACAGTTGCTCCAACAACAGTAACAGAAGAGACAGTGTTAGACGATGCTACACTAGCTGCTCAGTACCGTTCACAAGCAGACACTTTGTATAAAGAGGCAAAGAGACTGAGAGAACAGGCAGAGGAGTTGGTCCCTACGAAAAGGAAGACCAAAGCCAGTGCCAAAGCAACCTAAAAAGAAGAAGTTACCTCCCGAAGTAATAGGTCATTGGCCAGAAGTTTTTGACGAAATTGATATGAATGTAGTACCTTTAGAGTATCTACATTCTATCAGAGTTACGTTTAAAGATGGCAAGGTATGGGATATTGATCTTAATAGTCCTAAAAATAAAGAGATTACTAGCGTTCAAGACAGTTTAGATGAGCTGTTTGACGAGTATGAAGATGCTATCCAAACTGTAGACTTTAGACTGGATACTGAACGTGTTAAGAAAGATATCACCAAAAGAACTCGTCGATTTCTTAAACTTGGAAAGTAATTGTTTCTGTGTAAAAGGCATAAATACTAGTAGAAACTATTATTACTAGGAGTTAACGAATGGCTTTACAGATCAGACGAGGTATTGAGTCAGAACGCACAGGTGTTGTATTTGCCGAGGGCGAACTGGTCTACATTACGGATACCGACAAATTATATATTGGTGACAATACTACAGCAGGCGGTATTGAAATTGGACCAAAGACTTTATCCGAACTAGGAGCTGCTTCTTTAGGCGGTGACTTAACACTAGGCGGAAACAATATTATAGGAACTGGTAATATTAATATTACTGGTGATATCACAGCAACAGGAAGCATTACAGCAGGCGGCAATATTGACATTGGCGATGCTGCAGGCGACACACTTACAATCACAGCACAAGTTGATAGCGGCATTACTCCTAACGCTGATTCAACTTATGACTTAGGTTCAACTTCATTAAAATGGAATACTATACACGCCGCTAAACTAGACGGTGATGTATCCGGTAGTGTATTTGCAGATGACTCAACACTATTAGTAGATGCTGTTAATAATATTATACCTAGTGCAGTTGTTTCAGGTACAGAAGCAACTAACTGGGATACAGCATATGGTTGGGGCAATCATTCAACACAAAACTATATTGTCGACGGGACCGCTGATGCTATTACAGCAACTATGGTAGCTGAAGATGTTATTACATCACGAGAACTTGCTGATGGAAATAGTTACAACGGTACATTTGACGGTGATATTACAGGCTCTGTATTTGCAGATAATTCAACATTATTAGTAGACGGTGTAAACGGTACAATACCAGCAACGGTAATAAGTGGTACACTTTCTAACGATACATCAGGTACAGCGGCTATAGCAACATCAGTTGATGTAAATGACGAAAGTGCAGATACAACTTGTTTTCCAATGTTTGGAACTGGCGCGACTGGTACTTTAACTATAAAAACAGATCAAAGTGCATACACATATAATGCCTCTACTGGTACACTATACGCAACCGCATTTGTTGGAAATATCACAGGTGATGTAACAGGTGACGTTGCAGGTAATTTAACTGGTAACGTGTTCACTAATTTAATTGATAGTGCTGACTCGTCAGCTATTGTTGTAACTCCTTCTTTGCAAACATTATCAGATGTACAAGTAGATCAAGATTTAAGAGTTGGTAGTGGAAACACTGAAGGTCCTAATGGAACAGATGTAAGACTTGTTCCAGGTGCAGGCGGCGGACTTGGTAGAGTCTTAACAGACACTATAGAAGTAAAAACTATTGAAATTCAAGACGGCGACGGTGGTGAAATATTTGTAAAAGGTAACTTAGACATATCAGGTTCGTTAACTACAAATGGTGGACATTTAGGGTTTGGCGGTAATGACTTACTAACCTTTGGCGGAACATCTGCAAGTTTAAGAGTTGCTGAGTTTACTGGTGATTTTGATACACCTGGAGACTTTGAAAATAGTGCAAACTTTAATAACTATATGACTGTTAATAGTACAGTTGCAGACTTTGGTACTGCTGTTCAGTTTGCTAGTATGACAACTACACAACGTAATGCACTAACAGCTGCGGCTGGTATGGTGGTGTTTAACACTACAGATACAAAATTACAAGTATACACAGGCTCTGCTTGGGCAGACTTACATTAATAATTAAAATGCATTCATAAAAAAAGCACCATTAAGGTGCTTTTTTTTTGGCTTTAATTTGTTAGTGTATTACAATTTTAGTATACATTCAACTAGTTTAGTACCTTCTTCTTCGCTTGATTCTAACGCTACGCCTACTATTTGTTGTCCGTTAAACTGTGTACTAGCAATTCCGTTATCATGCACGTAAACCGCTTGTCCTTTGCTTACAGAGCCCGTTACAAGCACTGGAACTCGTCCTTTAAGTGCTAGTGGTTGTCCGTCTGCTTCTGCATTCATTAAGAACGCTGGTTTTGCAGATATAACACCTACTGGTATTGCTCCAAATACAGCTCTTTCTGCTTCAAAACTTGATTGTGCGCCAATTGCCATTACTGTACCTGTTGGGTGTTTTTCGTTAGTTGTATATTTCTCTGCTAAGTCAGCATAGTTTGCAGTTACAGCATTACCTGATAGGTCGCCTACAAAAGTACCTACGGATAATTCAATTCCGTTTGCTGTAAATTCAGCATGAGTTGCACCTGATCTTGTTACAGTAATGTCACCGCCTGAACCAGTTATTGCTACACTACTAGTACCATTAGATATTGAAGTTGTACTTACACCTCCTACACCTGATGAAATAGCACTATCAACTTCTGCTTGTGTATATGTTTCTGCTTTAGAATAAACATCTAAGTTAGTTCTTGCTTCTGCAGCTGTAGTACCAGCAGTACCACCTTCAGTTATTGCAAGTGTACCCGATGCTCCTGCTAAGTTAAGTGTAGCAGAAGTAAGTGTTCCTACAGTTAAGTTATCAAAGTAACCGTCATTTGCTGTTCCTGATTCATTAACTTGCCCCATAAATTTACTTGCTGTTACAACATTAGCTGCAAAGTCACCTGAAGCATCTCTAGCAACTACATAGTTTGCTGTATTTGCAGAAGCTGCATTTAAGCCTAATTTAATAGAAGCATTTTCTGCTGAGGAAGGATAACTTGAAGGATTAACACTATTATTAACTGTTACATTTAAATATGTTTCACCAGTATCACGTATAACACGCTCAACAAAATTACCTGTTGTGTCAGTGCCTAATGTTACTGAATCTCCTGATGTTGTTAGTGCAACATTTAATGATCCTTCGTCACCATTGAATGTTACTGTACCTGTTGCATCACCTGTAAAGTTAAGTGTTAAATCATTCTGCCATTTAGTAGCATTGTCTGATGTTCCGTCTAATGCTCCGTAGAATGTTGAAGCATTAATTGCACCAGCTGAGTCTCTAACTACTACTGTATCTGGTGTTGGTATAACTGCCGCTGATCTGTTTTCGCTACCTTCTTGTAACGTAGCTGATCTAGTAGCAACACCGTTAAATTGATTTGCTGTTAAGTTACCACTGGCGTCTCTAACCGCTACAGAGCTTGCTGTAGCACTTGCAGAGCCTGTTGCGTAACTAGACCCATCAACAGCAATATTTGTTGCGTTAACCGCTAAATCTGCGTTTGTAGCGGTACCTTGGAAGTAATTAGCATATAAGTCGCCTGACCCATCTCTTGTTGCTATTGTGTTCGCTGTAGCCGCTGTTGATGCACTTCTATAGTTTACACCTACTTTTAATAAGTCTGCTTTTTCACTAGTACCTGTAAAGTTTACAGCATGTACAGTACTCCATCTATTTCCTGAAGTACCTAAACTATAAACTCCGTCACCGTCAGGTCTAATACTTGCTGGTGTGCTGTTTGGATCAATAATAAGTGGAGTATGCTTAGTTCCTGTTCCGTCATGTGCAGCTATTTTAATTAAGCCGCCATGTAGGTTGTGTGTAACTTGTGCATTACCGCCTGATGTGTTTAATACAAATTCTGTTGAACTACCAATACGTAGTCCGTCTGCATCTGCAATATCAACTCTATCAGTAAATACGGCTGTTGCACGTTGTATAAATTCTACAGCATCAGTGCCACCTAATCTATCTGAGTTAGATGCTGTACCATGAAATCTTTCTACACCATTTTGAACACCTGTTGAATCGTCTGAATCAACTAGTGTAATTCCTTGGTGTATATAATTAAATCCTTGAATAGAACTTCCAGTATCTAGTGTAAATGCATCTTTTGATGCAACAAACATTACTTTGTTATCAACAACACCTTTTAATACATAGTGTTCATGTGGTTCTTTTAATTCTGCTGTTGTGTCGCTTGGGGATAATAAGTTATCATAAACTAGTGTTTCTACCCATTCTGTTTGGTTAGCACTTGCTTGCTTAGGACCAACTAGTACAAACGCAGAACCGTTATAAACATGTAACTGTTGCTGTACATCATCAAACCATAAGTCGCCTTTATTTACATTAGACGCTGATGGAGTTCCTGGCAATACTCCAATTCTTAAATTTGCTAAAGGGTTGAAAAACTTATTTGCGTTACCGTCATATACTTTTAATCTGCCTTGGCCGTCATCGTCTGTGTCAAACCAAAGTTGACCTGCAATTGGTCTTGGAGGTTGGTTTGCCGAAGCAAAGTTTTCTAACAATGATACAAAATTTTCGTTTTGTATTTCACCGTACCCTGAATAGTTTTTACCAACTAGTTTTAAGTCAGTTGTATTATCAATGGTACCGTCTTCTATTATTGTTAGAATGGTATTATTTGTTTTTTCAATAGTATATGCCATTATTTTTCATTCCCTATGTGCGGTATATGTATTTATCAGTATTAAGTCCAATTAGTCTCTGACTGTTTGGTCCATACTTTACCACCACCAGGATCAGTAACTTTCCAAACTTGTTTCTTACGTGTAACTGACAATGATACTGTACCTGTCGCACTGTTAAAGTTAATATCTTCTAATAAGGCTTGCGGATTTTGCCCTCCATCTGCCCCACCAATACCAGTAAAGTCTACTGATATAGTTTCTTTTGTTGCAGAACCTGCAACATCAATGCCTGTAACTGCACCGCCATACTGTGTAGTAATAACGTTTGCTACAGCATTAAGTGTTTTTGCTGTTGGATCTTGATAGAATGTAAGCATTGCTTGTACTTCTTCATCAACACTTGAATAATTTGTTGTTGGTAAACCAGTAACATCAATTTGTAACATGACTGGTGAAAATGCTACTTCAGTATCTACATATCCTTTAGTTACTACATGATCGTCTGTATCTTCAGTATCACTAGGATTATCTACAACGTGTCTAGCACTTAGTGGAGTAGTAACATTTTTAATTTTTGTGTCATTAAAGTCAACGGATGATTGACTTGCTATTTTTAATCCTGCATTATATGTGGTTATTGTAGGTGTTGCAGGATTTGTTCCTTCGTCATACGTAATTGTTAAACCTGGTCCAGGTAATGCACTACTTTGTCTTACTCTTACAGTATCTAAAATACCAACACTTGCTAATCCAGCTGCTGACGTAATATCTGCACCTAGTGCTGATGCTGATATAACATCATGCCCGTTAATTTTATATGTTTCGCCTGCAGGTATAGTAACACTATCGTTCAATTCAAAATATGGACCATTAGTTAAGTCATTTGTCCATTTAATAGTTTTATCATTAGCGTTAGTACTACTAGGTGCGCCTTTAATTGTAATACCTGCCCCAGTTGCAGTTGCGTCTGAACGCTGTATTATATTAGTTGCTGTAATGTTTACACTACCACTTGTTTGTAAATCACCCTTGCCAATTACTGTTATTTCATCACCACTAACAAGAAAACTGTTGTTTGTTGGTTCAATAACTAATTTGTATACGTTGTTAACAGTATCAACTTGATATTCTTTAAATGTACCTGTTGCTAATACAGTATCACCTGTATGGCTTTGTGTTATTTGGTCGCCTACAGCAAGTGTGTCAGCAAATGAGCTATCAATTTGTCCTGATAAAGTTATAATTGTATCTGCATGTCCAAGTTCGATATTATAATCATCAACTGTTAATGTTGCTGTTTCTAAAGTAGTATTACTACCTTCAATAGTAATATCTCCTCTAACTCTCATATCACCAAATACGTCTAATGTTGCCGTTGGTTCGTCAACAGTTACATTAATACCCATATAGCGATTAACAGCATCAACACGTATTGGATCAAACTGTCCAGATATGTTTGAAGCAACTAATCTAAATCCTTGGTTAACAAGGTTACTTGATAAGTTAAGGAACTCGCCTGATATCGCTAATCCTGCTTGACCAGTATCACCAATAGTTAGTCCGCCTTTAGTTTGAATATTTAAAATACCAGTAGTTGTACCTTCTGCATCTGATGGTAAAAACTGTGATGCTGTTTTTCTTCTTAGCAATCCTGTATTAGGATCAGTTTCTGAAGTAATCAAACTAGTTGCTGAGTCAGAAACACCATAAATTCTAAAGTTATCTTTATCAACAATATTAATACCTTTTAACACATCGCCAGTTAATCCCGGTAATAAGTCAACATCATCTGCTCTCGGTGTAAATGTATCGTTACTAATATAAGCAAAAACAGCATTACCAACTGACCATTTGATAACTGTATATCCTAAACTCCTTGTATCAACAATTCTTAAAGTTTCAAATCCACTTTTACCTTGTGCTGATGTATATGGAGGACCTACAAGTACTATATCACTTCCGTCAAAGAAGTATAACTGGTTATCGTCGTTGTTTATCCAAAGGTCTCCTGCAACCATTTGTGGTTGTGAAGCACTAATAATTGGTCCGTTTGCTTTAAACGTTGTACCGTCATATACTTTTAATCTATTTTCGCTAGTATCAAACCATAGTTGTCCTGTAATAGGTGTTCCTGGAGTTGCTGTACCACTAAAGTTTTCTAAAAGTTTAATAAAGTTTTCATTTATAACTTCACCAAACCCTACATAGTTTCTTCCTATTAGTGTAATGTCCGATGACGTAGTGTCAATCTGTCCGTCAACTAGTTCTACTAGTAATGAACCATCTGTTCTGTTTAGTTTATAACTCATTAGCCCCCAACTCCTGTGTATATGATATAATTAACTGTTAAGTATGGATTCATTAAGTTTACAGCATCGCCGTTTCCGCCAATTTCCATGCCGCCCGTTCTTGGATATTTTAATCCGTTTGCTGTACCTACTAAGTCTGTATCAATAATTGCATCACTATCGCCTGAAATAGTTGAGTCTGGATTAATGACATAGTACTGTTGCGGTGTTGCCCCATCATCTTTAAGTTCGTGTTTGTGATCTGGTAAGTTATCAACTGTAATAGTTGCTGTTTCAGCACCACTTTTAGCACCTAATGTATCTGCTGACGGAACAATGTTTGCTGCTGTGCCGCCCATATTATCTGCACCCAGTGGCGTTCTACCTCTTAAGTCAGGTATTGTAAAGTAACCTGTTGGAGCAGAGTTATCATATGTATTACCAATGACTTGTTCAAGTTTTTGATACGCTGATGCTAACTCGTTTTGTCCATGACATAGTAGCCATCCATCCGGTGCTGTACTTCCTGCATAAGGAACAATAGTACCTACCGGTGTTAATCCTGTTATTTGATCAAATATAGTTGAACGTCTTACTTTGTAAATACCAATTTCGCCGCTAACTCTGTTAACTAAGAATTCATCATCTGTTTGTGAATTTTCTTTTATAGTTTTTTGAGAGATAAATTCGTTTGTAACTTGTGTTTGGAAAGTAACTGTACCTTGTTGTCCGTCAAAGTCAATATCAAGTAAACTTTCAACGTCACCTGTCATTCTAAATACACTTGGTGATGAAAGTTTATCTGCACTACCTGCTCTACCACTTACACTACCCTGTACGTTACCGTTTAACGATCCTATAAACTCAGTAGCATACATTGCTTTCCATTTATCTGTTGTACTACCAATTGATCTTAAATTACTATCTTGTGGTAATATATCATTAAACGTTGAACTTCCAAGTACACTAATACCTGATCCAACTGTTAGATTTTTTGCTACAGCGGCACCACCAGCAACTATTAATGAACCTGTGCTAACTGATGTACTATCTGTTAGACCGTTTACAAGTAAATTAGAATCTGTTTGGATATCTCCGCCTACATCTAATGATTTTTCAGGGTTTAAATTGTTAATACCAATGTTAGTATTACTATTAATTCTTAATGGTGTTGCTGTTACGCCAGCATTATTAGTTTTAAAGTCAATGCTCGATCCACTAATGTCGTGGCTAATAACACCTGCTTGTCCAGTAATTCTTAATCTTAGCGAGTTACTAAGACCAACACTTATTCCTCCGTCATTTTTAATGTTAAGTTCTTGCTCTGCAATATTAATTGCACTTTTTCTCATAAAGTCTGTTGCAGGAACTGACGCACCACTAATAACTAAATTTTCTGCTTTTTCTGCTGTACCAATATACCTAGGAATACCGTCGCCTGTAATATCTGCTGTAGATAAATTGTATCCTGGTTTAATAATATCAAAGCCTTCAATATCTGTTTTAGGAATAAACGTATCTTTTGCTAGAATAGCAATAACTTTGCCGCCTATTTCAACTTGTAAAATATCAAATATAGCATCTGTAGTTGAAGTAACTTTTACAGGCTTTGTACCTGTTGCTAGTCCTTCAGCAAACTCGGGACCTACTAGTAACCAGTTTGAACCTGCAAACAAATATAACTGTTGGTTGTCTGTATCAACCCAAAGATCGCCAACAACTGAGTTAGCTGCTTCTGGTGCTAAGTTTGCTTTCTTAAGTCCACCTGCTGCAACCCATGTAGTGCCATCATAAAGTTTAAGTTGATCAACACCTGGTGTAGTGTCGTACCATAGTTGTCCTTCAGTTGGATTAGTAGGTGATACAGTATGTGCAAAGTTTTCTAATAAGTGTAAAAAGTTTTCCGATATTGCTTGCCCATACGCTGTTGTATTTCTTCCTGGTAAACTTAAACTAGTTTCTGCATTAAGTGTACTGTCCTCAATAACAATTACACCTTTGTTAACCTGATCTGAATATCTAATATTATATGCCATGTCTACGCCTCATTAAATCCGGTTAAACTTTGAACTCTTACAGTATAGTCAATTTGTATAAGTCTGTTTAAACTCTTTTGTACAGGGTGGAAAATAACATGTGTTAATAGTTTACCTGTGCCTGTGCCTGCTGCTGAACTTACTAGTCCTAATTCATCAAACACATATAAACTTTCTGTATCAGATGCTGTATCAAATGCATCTTGCCCGCTTGGCTCACCGTAATCTAATAAACAACTTACTAATATGTCAGTATAGTTTGTACCACTTACGTGTCTTGTTTCAATTTTGTTTCTTACAGGATCAGTATTGTTTGGATCAACAGCAACTATTTTTTCAAATGTTTGATTGTATAAACTTGCGTTTGAACCAGTTGAGTTAGGAGTTAGATAGGTAATAATTCCTGTTGGATCAACTGATGTTCCACCGTTACCAAATGCCATTTTATATATTGGCCCTTGTCCTGCTGATGCTAAACTTTCAGCAAGTGCAATACTCATGTTCTCATAGTGGATAGCGTTCCTTTTATCAATAAGAACTTCTCCAGATGCTGGGTCTGTAATTTTAATGTGTCCTTGTAAAAGTACACCATTCATGTCTTTAAATTTGTCTGTCATAATATCCACCTATACTGTATTTATTTTGGTAAGTCAATTGTTTGATCTCTCAAGAACGCCGCAATTGGATTTTGTGCATCTCTTAGTGATTCTCCTGACTCTTGCCATGTTTTTCCTATCTTTCTTATTATAAACACTTTAGTTCCTGCTCCTGGAATGGTGTTCAATGTTATTGCATTGTTACTTATCGTAAATTCTGCATCTACGGTAATATCTGCTTCTGGGCTATCTTGGTCAATAGTAGTATCAAATACACTTATTGCTTGTTTTCTTAGTCGTCTACCTGCAACAAATACTTCAAACTCGTTAATATTAGATGTAGCCCAATCTAATGCGTATGTTGCTGTTGAACCATCTGCTTCAAATTGTAATGTTCTTATCTCATCAGTATAAGGAACTGTTTGATAAGTACTTTGGTCCATTAATTCGGTGCCTGCATTATACGTTGTTTTAACACCTGTTCCTAGTGTACCACGTCTTAGTTGTGATAAAACATTATCCTCTACTTTAAAGTATTCAATCCTTTCACCGTCAATGAATATTACTCCTGGAACATTAATGCTAGGATCTGGTTGACTAATTCCTGTAGAATCAACTAGTTTAATGTCTTGATCAAAATAATTTAACTCTTGATCTAGCACAAATATCTTACTACTATTTAAGCGTTTGTAATGAGTACGATTTAACATATCTTTAAATATTCTAAATCCAAATCTATCATTAACTCTATTACCTGCAAAATGTACAATATCTAATCTGTCATCTTTTAATAAAGGTTTAGTAACTTTTAAATATCTTAAATCTTCAGTTATAGTATAATCTACGTTAGCACTTAGTAGTTGTCCATTTAATGATACCCAAAGATATGCTGGATCAACCGCTGGTAAACGAAGTTCTACTAAACCTTGTGTTAACTTGTTATATTCGTAATAATCATCACTGCCTAGTACTAGTGTACTTCTTGAAACAACGTCTTGCGTTACACGTTCTATATTTTGTATATCGTGTTTATTAAATTTGTAAACATCTACTTTAGCGTCAAGTGCAGGGGTATCTGTTAATATAAGTCTATCTCCAGATTCTACACCTTTAAATCCTGTAACAGAAGTTGCTGTTGCGCCGCTTAATAAGCCTTGAATTTGTATTGTTGGATCAGTATTTAACGAAGCAATTATATTAGTTGAGTCGCCTATTACAACAAGTACATTACCTGCAAACGTTTTTACTGTTGCTTCGAATTGTGTACTGTCTGCTGAGCCTATACGAACTTCTTCACCTTGCGAGAACTGACCTGTAATACTATCCGAATCTAATGTTAATTCAACGTTTCTGTCAAATTCATATTCACCGTCATTAAGAACAAATACGTCTAGTGTATCTCCATTTACACCTACGTTATCAAATAGTATAACAGCACTATTATTAAAGTCCCAGTTAAAGTCTTGTAAGTAACTTAACTGTACGTCATTTAAGTAAACTGCAATATTTTCTGGACTTACTGATGCCCTTGCTACTTGATGTAGATCAAATGTATATTCTCTGCTCGGCGATATTATAAACTGTTGATTATACCCTGGATACAATATTTTATTATCTACTTTAACAACTACATTATGACTTAATGGTAAAGAACTAGATGGTGGTGTACTTAAAGTAAATCCAACACTACTTCCGTCGCCTTCAAATCTATCTACAGTTACTTCACTGTAACTTAAACTAGTTGAAGCATATACAGCATAGTATATAAATGCACCAGGTGCAGGAGGTGTAATAAATTTAAGTCCTACTAATCCTGCTCTACCGTCATATGTTGAATCTGTTTCAAATATATCTGCAACTGCTTTCTTACCGTCAACACTAATGTATGTTGAAATATTGTCATTCCATAATACGTTAGTTACAAATATTTGTGTGCTACCGTCTGCAATAAAGTTATCAATGTCAAGAATGTTTTCACCGTTACCGCTCATTGATATAATTGATACACGCTGACCAACTGTTAATGCCTCATTAAATGTTAATGTTTTTTCAGCAAAGTCAATTTCATATGGATAAGATGAGTCGTCTATTGGTCCTTGAATCACATTGTCTACTTTAACAATTAATGATTCTATGTTGTGCGGTAATAAACTTAAATCAAACGTTTTATTTTGTGTTGCTGATGCTGTATAATTTCTTACAGCAATAGTACTTCCGCCGTCTGCTACTTTATCATAAACTTTAATATCTAAAGTATCTAATACTTGTCCAGGAACTAATTCTTCAGGTCCTTTAGATGTAGTTGGTGTAACAAATCCGTCGCCGTCAATTGTTATATCTTCTGATTTTAATCCCGTTGCTGTACCATATGCTAAATTTCCGCCTTCAATTACAGTATCAAGTGTAAATGTATCAGGAAGGAAACTACCATCACTAGATGCTTTTCTAACAATAATAGTATCACCGTCTACTAATGGCTTGCTAATATCAAGGCCATCGTTATCAGTATAAATTATTGTTTGCTCGCCGTCGCCTGTTAAACTTTGTGTTATTGCGTTTGGATTTGCTACAGGATTACCTGTGCCAAAGTTTGGATCATCAATTCTTACACCATTTAGATATACGTTATACACTACCTCGTTTTCTAAAGGTTTAGAAAGAGTTATTTGTGTTGTACTTCCGTCTAGTGTAATGATTTCATCTTCAAATCCGTCATCATAACTATCCCATGTAGTTGCGTACCAAGGATCATTATCCCAACCTAGTTTAGCACCAAATTCAAAACTCTTAACTTGTACTCCGCCGTAGTCAACGCCATCCATTAACTGTGCAAAATCTTTTCCGTATAATCCTGATTGTGCTTCGTATAAGAATTGTATACGTTCTGCAGCATTTAATAAGTCTAATGATCTGTTGTATGTTATTACTACCGTTGAATCCTTAGTTGGAGCAAAACTAAACTCAATTTGCCCTGTTTTTCTAGTGTATCCTTTTGTTGAATCCTCAACATTTTTATATTCGTATTGACTACTTAACGCTTGTATACCGTCTATAGTTACGTTAATTGTATTAGTACTCAACTGTAAAGGCCACTTAGTATCGAATTTAAGTTGGCTACCTGATGCTACAAATGTTTCTTGTTCTTGTATGTCTGCTAGTACAATATCTGTTGTAACTCTATCAAACTTTTGGGCAATTTTTGTTGCTCGAACTTTACCATTGCCTATTATTACTGATACTATAGGCTGGGTGCCATCTTGTGTTTGTGTTCCTTCGAACTGTATTAACGGTGCTGAGTAATAACCTGTACCTGGATTTGTGATTTCAATCTTTTTAATAACACCGTTACCAATAAACGCTTTTGCTGTTGCGCCTGTTCCGCCGCCGCCAACAAATGTTACTAGAGGAGTTTCAGTATATCCTGATCCTCCGTCTTTAATAAGTACTGAATCAATAAAGTATGAAGAATTATCTACCCAATGTCTTGCAGGATAGTCTGATACGTCTGTAAGTACACTTGATAATTTGTCATTCTCCACAATAAAGTCTGATGGTACAATTTTACCAACATTGCTATTATACACAGCAGGTAAATCATAATCAGTTATAACCGAACTAGTATTATCTTTACCTTCGTATGCACTTAAATATTCACGTATATTAGTCTTATAAGGTTTAACTTCGTTAACATACTCTTCAAAACTAGGTAAGTTGTCGTTTTGATAATTTGTTTTCTGTACTAAATTACCAACATTATGTTTTGCTTTGATGAAACTTGTTTTGAACGCCCAATCTACATATGATTGCTCTGAGAATACATATCGTAAACATGCAAAGAATAAATTATTATATTCTAACTCTAAATTGCCTACAAAAATGTTATCTCGTAACGCTGTTAGTATTTTACGTAATGCAATCTTGTTAGTTGAATCTGATTTAATTGTAGTTACAAATTGCAATGTACCATTTTGTCTACCAACTGTTCTATAGTTAATAGTATAATCTGGAACGTCAGCATTTAGTGTTTTTTCTAATAGTAACCAACCGCCTGTGCCAACATTTTCAACTTTAACAATATCACCAATTTTGTCATCAATTTCATTTAACTGGTATGTTTCTTGTACAAGATAATCAATTGATGTTAATTGACTAAATCCTGTATCGTACCAGTCAATATAATTCCAGTAATCAGATACATCATACTTTTCTTTTGATGTAATTGTAAATTCTTGTGTTTCTGAATCCCATCCGTAAATAGCCCAATCACCGTCGAGTGTTGAATCAGCACCAACAAGTACACTTAGTGGACGTACTGTTAGTGTTAACGAATCTGCATAATTTCTACCACCGTTAACAACTGTTACAGATGTAATTTGTCCTAGTGCATTAATTGTACTTTCTAATTCTAATCCTTCACCTGTTCCAACTGCTGTAATCTTTGGACCTTTTCTTATTCCACCTGTTGTTGTATTATAAGATGGATCTGAATAACTATAACCTTTATTAATAATGTTTACTTTTGTTACTATTCCGTTAACAACTACAGGTTCTAGTATTGCAACTTGTGCTTTGGCAGTACCAATAATACTTAACTCGGCATCTGTGTCAACTCGGCGATCCCATGTTGCAGAAATTGCACTAGGCTCTGGATCTTTTTCTAATAGAGTAGTAATATTATAATTGTCATCAATTAATTCTTGCTTAATAACTTTATTAATTCTAGCAAATGCTTGGCTTACTGCTTCTTCTCTATTTACAAACCAACTTTGTCTTGGTCTATTTAATACACCATATTTTTGTTTTGCACTTAGAGCTGGATCTGGAACTGGTCTACCGTATGCATCTTGTCCTATAAGACTGTCAAACCATTTAAGTTCTAACGTAGACTTAGGCTTACTAGTATAAAGTCCTTCACTAATAATTTGATATTCGTTGTGTACATTAATACTCTGATCGTCAATTGTCCAATATCTAAAGTTTGCTGCAATATCTTGATTTTCAAGTAACTTGTCGCAATTTCTAATTACTAAACTGTTAGTAGTAAGTAAATTAGCAAACTTTAAGTTCTGTGAAACAGGATCTATTATTATTGCCGCAACATCAAATGCTGATTTATCACGGTTTTCAATATTAGGTGTTGTTTTCTTATCTTTAACCCAGTAATAATACTTTGTAGTAAATGTACCAGATATTTTATCGTAGTCCTGTCTAGTACAATATGCGGCTTCACCGTATTTTGTTTTACCACTAATACCTAAACGTATTCCTGCTGGAGTATCTGCTTGTGTGTCCCATTGTGTAGGTGTTAGTGTAGTTTCTACCCATTCATAAATGTCTACTGATGCACCTGGTGCTAGTGTATTCCAACTATTTGCACTATAAATTGCATCTCCTTGATATGCATTTAAAAACTTAACTGTACTTAAATCCCACCAAAGTTTTCCAACATTTCTTACGCTCCAACTATTATACTGATCAACAGTAACTACTGTATTTGTTGCTGTTGTATAAGTTGCTGGATCATAATACGTTTTAAATGATAATTCTTGTTCTGCAAGACCTGATATCTTGCCTTGTACTGGATCAATTAAATCTAATGATGTTAAGTATTCATTTGATGACGTATTGTACATAAACGAACCTTTAAATTTATCAAGGTTAGTTTGATCGTTTGGTGTTCTATGTTCTGTCCAAGTATTAACACCATCTTTTTCAAACTGTACTACTTTACCAATTGTTCCGTCAACGTTATCATTTATTAATCCAACATAAACTTTATCATTCTTAACAATAATGTCTCTGCCAAAGTCTTTAACGTCAAAGTCTCTATAGGTTAATTGCTGTCCATATACTAATGCATCTCTAACTCTTTCATATAGATATATTGCTCCACTGTCAATAAGTGTTCTACTAAAGTTAGTAAATCCGTTATCAAATACTGTACCATCGTTGTCATATGTAGTATCTAATTCTATGTTTCCGTTAGCACTTGATACCGCTAACTGATTGCCATCAAAACTTAACTGGTATCCAAAATTTTCAATTGGTTCACTATTCTGTGCAACTAGTGTTTGAATTAATTCGTATCCTGTTTCTTTTTGTGCATAAACAAAAACTTGTCCTTGTCTTGCAGATAAGTATGTTGATCCAGGTGCACCTACTGCAATTAGTTTACCGTCATCGGCTACACTAACAGTTTCACCAAACTCCATTGACGAATTAGGTATTTCTAATATTTGGAATAACTCGTAATGTTCGTCATGATATTTGTAAACAGCAACACGTTTTAAATCTCCGTATGCTGAAATCGAAGCAATAGTTTTTCCGTCATCACTAACATCAAACGAGGTTCCAAATTCTGTAACATCATTTTCTAATACTGAATCATCTGCAAACTTGTATCCTAGTGTATTAGGAATGGAGCCAATAAAGTCAATATGATCTTTAAGTTGTATCCATTTAGTTGCTGTAAATGCTTCGCCTTGTATATTAGTTAATGCTTTGTAAAAATTACCATTGTAATATACAATATCATCTATGTAATAAATTACTGAATTATTATATATGCCTCTAAACTTAACATCTTTTGAAAGTTGCCAATCATATACTGTGCCTGTTTCGCTAGTACCGTTTAGTACTGTATAAATTTTGCCAGCACCTTCTTTACTGTTTATTAATAATTTGTATAAGTTGCCAGTTTTAATTATTTTTATTTGCTGACCTAGTCTTCTACTACTTACTCTGTTAGGTAATATGTATCCATTTACTAAGTCGTAATCGTTTGTAGTTGCATTACGTTGATAAACATAAAACACACCTTCATTAGTAAATGAACTTGCTGCGCCAGTACTTACTACAGGAATGTTATAAACTTTTTCCCAGTCATTGTTTGCAACTTCAGGTACTAGTGATAAGCGTTGTGTACCGTTTCTATTTTCTTGAATCCATGTAAAGTATTCTAAATCAAATCCTGATATTACATCACTATCAAATGACGCAAGATCAATTGCTCTGTTTCTAGTCGGAATAGGTAAATTTTGTGAGTGTTCAAACACCATTAACTTACCAATTGTACTATCATCGATTGAAGTTCTTAATGATGTTCCAATTACTGGACTTAGTACTTGTTGGCTATCAATTTTTCTTATTTGGTATGCTGGTAAACTTTGTGCGCCAGCAGGTCCGTAGTCAGCACCTTGTGTAAATGTACCTGACTGAACTTTAATATAGTATCTTGCATCATTACCATCTCTTTGGTAATAAACAATCTCAGCTCTACCATTAGTACCTTCTACTAAGATATCGCCAACTTGTGCCTGGTCTGTTGTGTTTGTTAATACTACATCAACATAACCGTCCCATACATCAACTATTGAGTGAGTGTCATTAATAATTTCACTAGTTAGTCCGCTAAATGTTTCGTCTTGGATTGTGCCGTCCAGTTTGGTAATTTGATTTAACCAAATACCAAGTTGTGGGCTATTGCCTAAGGCACGTTCGGCTACAACTTTATCACTTATTGCCTTGTCTGCTCTAAGTAACCATTTGTTTGATAAGATATCAATCCTTGCATCAGCAGCTGTATTAGCATTACCGTTATAACTTATATTGGTTATGTAATGACTTTGCTTTTGTAATACTTTACCTGTTGTAAGTTGTACAGGCGGAATAGTAAGTAAACTTTGAATACTTGATTTGTATGGTAACGGTGAACTTGAATCACCTATTAAACGTACATCTTTAAGTACAATGCTTGGTGCATAGTCAATAGTTCTTGCATTAGGGTTAATTTTAAAACCAGTTTCAATTGTGTCTAATGATATTTTCCAATATCCGCCCAGCACATCGCTTGTTTCAATTTGTTCGTGTGCAGGTCTTGTAAATTCGCCAATTCTAAATGTAGAACTTATTTCTAATGTACCTGTTTCAGTAAATACACCATTTTTGTTATTAGCGTATATTACTAGTTTACCTAATTCAAATTTTGTATATACTACTGTTGCGTTACCTGTACTAGTTGTTACTATATCACCTACCTCAGGAACATTTAAAGGATCAAGTATGTAAAATATTTCATCTACTTTTGATTGAACTGTATGTACGTTAGATGTAAGCCATTCAGTGTTTACACGAGTTTCTGTATCAACTATTTCAATATTAATAGTACTGTCAGTATAATCTACTCCGCCTGCAACTAAGTTTACAGCAGTTATTCTGCCGTTTGTAACTGTTGCGGTTGCTACAGCACTATTGCCAGTACCAGTGTCTGTAATTTTTATTACTGGATTCGTATACCCAGTACCTTGTATTGGTGTAGGATTGCTAGGATCTGATAAATCATTTTTAATTGTTAAATTATATATTGTACCGTTACTATCTAGTTCGTATTCTAATTCACAACCAAACCCAACCATCCTATTATCAAATAATGATCTAACTTTTCTTAAGTTACCATTAAACTGACCGCCTGGGATAGCACTTCCTTGGAATGCTGCACCTTGTATATTATTTGTACCATTAACTAACGTATCTATAGCATATGTTGTATACAAGTATACTTCTTTAGTTGATTTAACTTTAACATAATACTTGTTGTATTCTAATCCTGTAACGCCTTTATTTTGTATTTCATTAAGCGGTAATGTTTGATCTGAATTATCAAACCCTGATGTTGAAATAGTATTATTAGGAACATCAGTAATTAGTATTTGGTCGCCATCTACTAGGCCGTGTTCAAGATTTGTTTGTAGTCTAATACCTGTTGTAACATTTGATACATTAGGAAATTCTGGTGGTACACTTTCAAATTTGATATCAATTATTTCAAATTTGTCAATTGGCTCATATGCATGACTTACTTCGTTCCAGTCAAAATATACTTTGTCTCCAGGAACACTACCTTCGTATGCTGAAGCCGGTGCTCTTACAAGTATATGGTCTGTTTCAGTATTAGTTAATGGATAATCACCTGTTAAAATATTTTTATTTTCGCCTACACTAGACCAATTAGCAGGTATTCTTGGACCTGGGTTTGATCTTGCTGTAGCAATGTAAATATCTCCAAGATACGTTGTAATATTTCCAACATTGTAAATTACAGATTCATCAAATTCAGCATACTTGTCTAGTAAATATTCTTTAACTTGCGGTGCTGAATCAAATGTATCAAACACAACATTTGATGTCTGTCCTTTAACAATTCTTCTTGCTTTCCACAGACTGTTATTATATTCAACAACAGATGCAAATGGGTACGTTACACTTGCATCAAAGTTGTCTTTAAAATTAGATTTTACATTTGATGCTTCTGGAGCTGCAATTACAAGGTATTCACCATCTGGGCTCATTGTAATAGATTCGCCAAATTTTGAACTAACACTTGATAGTCCGGAAATAGGTGAAAGCTCTTGACTTAAAGATGCACTTGAATCGTCACTAGTATAAACAAATGCTTTGCCGTCTTCGTTGTTTGGTGCTCCTACAACAATTACTGTGTTATCATCAGATGCTGTAATTGAACTACCAAATAATGGATTAGAAGAATCTGCTTCTAAAGGATTTGTTATTGTTAAGTTATCATGATAAGATGCAGAATTTTTAAGAACTCCCCATCTGTCATCGCCCATATTATCAACCCAAAGTAGCTCTCCATTATCAATAGTGTTTTGTGTATATGAATTTGCTTCAGGTAATGTTGATACCCTATTACTTACAAATTTAGTTAACACACCTTTGGAATTAACAATAGGGTCATCAAGTGCTATTGTTGTTGCAACGGTTACTGTATTTGTTGACGAACTAGTAACTTTAAAGAATCCTTCAAATCCTGTTAAATTTGTAATACCAATAATATCATCTTTTGCAAATGAACTTCTTCTGTCTAATGATATAGTAGCACTTGTTCCGTTTGCTGTTACACCAGTTACTATAAATCCACTGTCAATATGTTTATAAACATTCCAACTTTGATCTTCAAAAGTTACCCAAACATATTCGCCTTGATTTAAATCGTCAATAGCAATATCTAAAATATCATCTTTGTCTACAACAGTATATTTTATATCTTCAGTTCTAACATACCCTGCTGTTCTAACTTGTGTTTCGCCTTCTGGTACAAACTTAGTTGGGAACGGAGTATTATTATAGTTAGACGGTTTTAAATATACTTCGCTTTCGGGTATATTATATATTAAGTTGTCTGTTTCTGGGTCTTCTGTTAACTGTACTGGTTGAGGACTTAATTTAAACTTTTCTTCATCTAGTTTAATTTCTAATTCGTCAAAGCCGTCAGCGGCACCATATTGTCCTAAACGTAATGCCCATTCTTCAAAAAACTCTAAACTTTCTTTGTCTGCTGCTCCAAGTGCATCAAACAATTTGGTAAGTGCATTTTTAGTACCTTTGTCTTGTATATAACCTTGATAGAATTTATACTGGCTAACATCGTCATTAATTATGTTAGCAAGATAATTTCTTTTTTGGTACCCAATTAAATGTTGTGCAACTTCTTGCTGATCAAGATCAAAATTATCAGTATCTAAATCATAAAAGTCTGCAAACTGATCAACTTTATAATTAATATTAGTTAGTAATTGTGACTCGGGTTTAGAATCAAGTCTTAACCAGTCATTTTCAATAAAGTTTTGTGTTCCTGATACTTTTTTGTAAGCACTGTAATAAAATTCTTTGTTTTTAACAATGCTTCCAATTTCATAATCTTTGTATTGTTCCCACAAAGTAATTTCAGCACTGTCATATAAAAAGCCTGGTATATTTAAACTTCCGTTCCAGTCTGCTGTTCTATATCCTAAGACTCTAATTCTTTCTTGTCTATATCCTGCTTGACGGTCATATATTACATCTTTGAACTCAGTTTCGTTGTCTAAAATAACAACGTGTTCTGTTTGCTCAGCTGCTAACTTAATAGCATATATTCCGTCTGCTGTATTCTTAGGTTTAATATTAAATTCATCATCAGTTCTTGATACTGTTAATACATCTTCTTTAAGTTTTGTTCCGTCTGCTTTAAAGATTGAGTAGCCAAAGAAGTTATTAAATACATCTCCAATTACAGTAAAGTCACGTTTAAACTTAACTCCGTCTGCTAATGGACTTAATGAAATTAAACTTCCTGTGTCCCAACCCTGTGTTGTCCAGAATAAAAATTCTTTAGCACTTAACTTAAAGTTTTTAATTGATTGCATGTCTGCATCAAAGCCTTCAAAGTTAAACCCTAGTGTTTCTAGATATCTTTGATATCCTAATAAAAAGTCTACTACTTCTTGACTTGTTCTAAATAGTGTTCCGTAAGGTAAACTTAATATTTCTGACTTCCATGACGTACGGAAGATTGCTTCTCGACCACCTTCTTGTGGAAGAGCCGCTAGTTTTGTAAACTTGCTTCCGTCAAATGTTTGTCCACTAGTATGTGCTTCTTTAACTCTGTAGTATAAATCGTTATACTCTACAACTTGTCCTTCTAAGTATTGCTTTGATTCACTCCACTCCACATATGTTTCGCTAACACCGCCAATACTTACTATAGGATCGCCATTAATAACATTGTAATCGTAATATTTAAATATAGGATTAGTACTATCATATCCTCTAATTATATAACCTAGAGGACTACGTTCAATAACAACTCCACTGTAAGTAATAATATCGGTTGGTGAACTTTGTGAAAGTATTATATTGTAGTTTTCTTGTGGAATAAAAACATTACCTTCATTCAACGGTGTTCTTGAATCAAGTATTAAATTAAATTTAGATTTATCAGTAAATCCACCTAGTCTAAACGACAGTTGATTTGTAAGGTTTGCTAATTTATCCTGATACTCTGTATAGTTAGTAAGAACATTGCTTGACAAGTAGTTTGCAATAAAGTTTACTAATCCTGCTGTTAATACTCGTACATCAACTGCTTGACTGTTATTAGGAAATTTTAATTCTTTTAGATTAATTCTTTTTGATGTATCAGAATAAACAACTTGTCCTGCATTATTTCTTACAGTTCTAGATCTATCAAATCCAAGTCCTATAATTTTTGAAGGTTGATTCAAACACCAAGATCTTAATAACGCAAATGGATATTCGCTACTTCTACGCCAGGCTGTTTCTGCAGGTGCTTCGTCGCCAAACACAAACGGTGACGCTGTTAAGTTACTAATAAATCCTTCTGCATATCCGCTTTCTAATGGACTTATTAAATTACCACTGTCGTCAACTGGTAAATGATTAACTAAGTTTGTTCTCTTGTACTGTTCTTTAATTACAATAGGCTTATTAGGTTCTCTAATTACACCATTTTGTATATCTTCCCATAGGAATAAATTATCTTTAGTGTATGGTGCAGGACCATATACAGTTTCCCACCAACTTGGCTGTTTAAAGAATCCTTGCATTTCCCAAGGATGTGTATGTGGACGATCTGTATCATATGCATCTTTGTAAACAGCTCTCCAATATCCTGCTAATTTTTTGCCACTTGGAGATGTCATAAAACTATAATTGTAAGTAAACGGATTACCTCTTACATAACCTGTATTTTCAGTATAGTCTACATCACCTACTGAAGCAAGCCAACTTGCAAAATCACTAATTAATGCATTGTCAATGTCTTTTTTGTATACGCCTGTATTTCTATCTTCACCGCCGATAAAGTCATGTATGTTAACAATGTTTGAATCGTAGGATATTTTAATGTTATTGTATATTCTTTTTTCTAACTCTAATATTAAATCATCTCTATAATCATTAAATGCTAGAATCTTAGAACCATCATGTCCTTGAATAACTTTTCTAGTAGTAATATAAGTGTTGTCATCAAAAATCTGAGGAACAAACTTAGGATATAATCCAAGTTTAGTTGGTGTCGGTGGAATAAACGAACCGTCTGTTGTTTCATACTCAAATATATCAATTATATCGCCGTTTGTTGTAGGCTTAGTTATTACACAAAATCCTTCATTGTTAAATGTATAATCATTTCCGTAAATAAGTTGTTCATCATTAATATAAACTGTTACTGCTTTTACGCTTAATTCAGTGTTATTATGTGTTTGTGTAAGTGCATAAAACTGATTATTTGTATCAAAGACAGTATATGTAATTTTCTTTTCACCACCCGACGGTGCCATATCACTAAAGTAAAACGGCATGTCTATACTTCTATTTTGACCTAGCTCTTTAAGTATAACATCAACGTGACCTTTTGCAGTTCCGTCATATCCTGTTGTTAAACTAGTTTGTAAAAATGTTCTTTTAAACTTTGCATACTCGCGTCTATTAAATTCAAGAGCTTTAATAATGTTTGTATCTTTGTCTGTTAAATGATATAACGATAAATTAATTGGACCAGTATGTTGTACAAACTTTTTACCATATAATGCAATGTTACCTAAATCTCTAAGATTACTATTACCAGGATATACACCACTAAAGTTATTAATTTCTTCAACTACTGTACTAATATGATCATTAACTTCACCTAGTGTGAATGTTTCAATATTATCGTTACTAGGATTTCTTTCAAAGTTTGCTGGTACTTCATACAATCCATTATTATTTTTAAGTGTATGAGATTTAGTTTTAATTAAAACAATATCATCTTCATTTAATTCTGATGTAAATATAATTTTTGCATCATGGTTTGTTCTATCAATAGTGTAATCAGTATTTTCAAATTTAAGTGAATTGTTAACAAAGACTTTTACTGTTAAGTCAGTTATCTCAGCACTTCGATCATATGTATCAATAACAAATTCAGTTTGATTATTTAAACTAGTATACTGTCTCAATACATATTGACTACTAGTCATTGGTGCTTTAATCCAAGCATTTACATAATCAAATGTGTCAATGTTTTTAAATTTTTGTAAACTATATGTATCAGTTTTATTAGTAATAATGTCAGTACTAATTACTGTAGGTGTATATGTAAATGTATCTGATAATAAATTAAAATCAAAAACAATATCACCTACATTAGAAATGCTTCTATAACTTAACGGAAAGCCTAATTCAGAATCATTAGTTCCGGTACCTACTTTATACGAAAATACTTTGTTACCTTCAAACGTTGTATTAGGATAGTATTCTGAATCGCCTATACTGTATCCAGACTCATCAAATAAGTCAAATAACGGTTGCTGATTAACGTCGGTTTTTTCTTGTGTAACATTCCAGGTTGTACCGTTAAAGTAAAACATTTTACCTTTATTTTCAACACCATTTAATACTAGTACTGTTTCGTTAGTAATCGGTAATGAATCTGTTTCTTCTATCAAAGATATTTGACGTCTGCCTTTATGTTTGATAAATGAAACTTTAAATACTTTTCCAGCCTGACGGATATCTTCTTCTGCTGTAAATAGTACACGCATACCGTTAACAAGTTTTACTCCGTCAACTGTATATCCTATTGCACCTTCAATAGTAGAAAATATATCTTTAGTAAATGTATCAACTAAATCTACATTAGTTTTACTTTGTGATCCAAATTGGAAAAGTTTTAATCCTGAATTAAATTCAATAATAGGTCTTGATGCTCTTGCACGTTGGTCAACTGATATGGCTTGATTATTATAGGCTGCAGATTTTTCAATTACATCTCTATGGAACCATCTATTATGTCTTGACCAAGGACTTCTTTCAGGAGAAGCACGGTTAATAACAATATAATCTTTAGTATTTGTATAACCACTAGCATTGTCAAACGGCAATCTATCAAATGAATTTGTATCAAACGGTATTGATAAGTCTGTTACATAACTACTAGTAACTTCTAAGTCAGTTTCACTAACTAACTTAATTTTATCACCTACTCCTTCAACATACCATTCGCCTTCTGCATATTTTGCAGGAGTTACATTTCCTAAAAATTCAACTTTCATACCATTTGATAATGAAAGTCCGTTTACTGTAGTGTAATTCTTTTTACCAATAATTTCGTTTTCAACATCAAGATCTGTATTTTCGTCAATGTCTTTAATTTTAATTAAGCCGCCATTATTAATATCATTGTTTGCAACATAATATAATAGTTCAGGTGCGCCTGGAGCAACTGTAAATGTAATAGAACCTTTTTCTACATTTTGTGCTGAAACACCGTCATCATAATTAAACTCTGGATCTAATGTTTTTTTAGTTTTTATTGTAAACGGAAATCCTTCTGAATTAATTTCAAAAGTATAAGTCTGTCCTCTATATAAAGTTAAACTTGGTAATTGTGTTTGTCCGTCTGGTGAAAATATGTAAGCAAGATTATCTGCATTGTTAAACAGCTCAACAGTATATGTACTTTCTACACCTCGTGACTGACCTGCAATGCTAATAATTTGCGGACCGTTTGGTAACCAATAATACTCACGAAAGTTAACAACTTTATCTAAGTCTATATTTGGGTTCCACGCATAATATTCTTGTGCGTTAAGACTGTCTTGATTTTGTGAATTACCGCCAAAGTTTGCTATTTGATTAATATAATCAATATAATCTTTTCTAAACGTATAATTACCTAGATCGTTTTTAATTACTAGTGAAGGTTCTAATTGATAGTTTTTTCTATCATTAGATATTTCATTAATATACGAATCGTCTGCTACATATGCTTTTGATTCTTTTCTTCCAATAAACCCATTTAGTTTTTCTGCAACACCCGGTTGCACCATTTGGTCTAATGTACTTTCAAGAAACTTTTGATTAGTTTGTGTTCTAAAATATTTTGGAAGTAATGCAACGCTCTTTTGGTTGCCTTTACCATTATTTGGTAATGGAAATTCTTTCTGGTCATTATCATATGCCATTAGTAACCTGAGCCTCCGTTACTTGAACTGCTTGAGCTACTAGAGCTACTTGACGAACTACTTGAGCTACTAGAGCTACTTGACGAACTACTTGCCACTTGGCTTACAGTATTGTTTTTAACTTCTGTCACTACCGCTCCTGTTGCTTTAAGTTTTGAAGCAGTTACTGCTGATATAATTTCAACATCTGCTACTGTTGCTCCGTTAATAAAAATTTCATCAGCTTCTGCTTTTATTTCAAATAAGCTACCAAATGCTGAATCTGTTTTATTAGGAACAATAACAATTGACGAAATATCTGGTGATAATTCGTTCATAATATATGTGCTTAGTTCTGAGAAGTAAAAAGTTTCTCCAAAGTCCCAATTTTCAAGTGCAAAGAATCTGTTTACAGCTGATATAACATTTGCTTTTACTTCGTTATCGTTAACAACTCTATCAGCATTTTTTACTATTTTAAATGTCGCTTGTAAATCAGTGTTAGATGCTGTACCAAATAATGGTTTATATTTTACTGGATGATAAATTACATCGTCACTAATTGATTTAATTTTGTTTATTTCACTTCCGTAGTTTGTATATAAACTATCTGAAGTAGGTGTTACTGGAGCAACTGGTATTGCACCTTGTAACCACTGTCTATATAAAGTATCATACGATCTAGTTAAAACATAAACATCGATAATGTTACTACTACTTGGATCTATTCTGTTACTTTCGTCAGCAGCATGTTCATATTGGAAAATAATATTATCTCTACCATTAAATGCTCTATAGTCAACTGTAAGTGTTAACGTTTCTGTTTCTTCATTATATACTTTAAATAAGTCTACGTCAACAATATAAAATATTGTGCCATCTAAAAACGACGACAGTCCTGCTGTAGTAATATCTGATTCTGTTGCAACAACTTTCTTATCAGATGTTCTCCAAGACACAAATCTAAAATCATCAATGCCGTCATAGTTTGTATATTTTTCTTGCATTATATATCGATCTTTTAGATCAGGTGGTGTACCAACAAATTGTGTAAACATGTCTGGATCGTCAACTACTCCGTCATCGTCAGAGTCAAAAAAGCCTACTTGTATTTTCTTGCTGTCAACATAACCTTCAGCATCTCTATATTCTTGTAATATTTCCCAATCAAACGGAACTGTAAATGGTTGAGTTGATCCTGGTTGTGTGTTAATAGACATAATTCTAACTTTGTCTTTAACAATTTTATTTGTTTGAGGATCATATACTTTATCACTACTATCAAAATAGAATCTAATTTCTCTATCACTTTCAAAAACGTATCTTTGACCGTGTGTTGTAATTGTATATGTTTCCCCGTCAGTATTAAATAGTAGTAACCAACTGTTGTCTAGTTGTTGATTACTAGTGTCTCCAGTCTTACCCATTCCAAACGCTGATGTTTTATCTAAATTGCTTTCAGTAATTAAACGCCATAAGTTTTCGCTAGTACTGTAACGTAATCCAAATGTTTTATATTGGAATACTTGATCAATAATTTGTGTTTGTAAATCATTATCTAATAATGTTGCAAACTTTGGTATAATTCTTTCAATAACTGGATATGCTTCTGTGCCTGCTGGAGCCGTAGGAATTACATCATTGAATACAATAGGTCCTCTACCATCAGCATAATTTTCTTTACCATTACCATTTATAGCAGTAACTTTGGTCCACTTGTATTTCGTTGCTCCTGTGTGTAAAGGTTTACCAACTTCATCTAACATTAATGTGCCATCTGGCATAAAGTGATAACCTTCCGGAGCAATAAATTTAACCATTGCACCTGGTTGTACATATTTTAGTGTACTACCAGTAAATGTTGAAACTGTATACTTTACATTTTGCAAGTCCATTAAGTAACCTGTAGAAATATTTTGATCTTTAGTTACTTGTACAAACTGTGCATTTAGATCTGTAACTGTTTGTACTGGGAATTTAGTATAGTAGAAGTTTCTAAGTTTAGCATCTAACAGTAACGGTTCAATAGTAGAACTAATGATTCCTTGAATATCGTTTCTTGTTGTAAATGTAAAGTTAACTTTGCTATCTAGGTACTGTGTATATACAGCACCGTCTTTACCATATAGGTTAGTTTTAGAATATTTGCCTGTAGCATCTAGTAGATCAAAATATCTTGATATGCCGCTAGATGTTCTGTTAACTGCTTTTACTTTAACTATTTCTTGACTTACAGCCAATGGAGCAACATTGTAGTCTTCTCCAGTAATCATTCTATTCTGTGTATAGTATGTTGAAGGAGCATTTGATTTAATGCTTTCGTTGCTTTCGCTTTCTGCTGAGTTATCAACTGTGTATTTTAATTCATACTCAATACTTAAAACTTCTTGTGTTCCTGTTTTACTAACATACGGAACAGTAATGTTTATATTAGTCATTTCGTCTGGACTAATTACAAAACTTCTATTATCACTTGCTCTGTAATAAACTTTAAAACTGCCTTTAGGCAATGTGCCAAAAACACCATCACTAAAGATTAAACTAATTCTATCTTGTACTCTTGTTAAAACACTATAAACATTTCTAATATTTTTACTTAAACTGTTATAAACAATATTGTTACCTTCAACTGAATTTACTTTGCTCCATAGCTCAGTTTCGTTACCAGTTGTGTCTAATTTATAAAGCCATACATCATTATTGTTTACATTAATAGCATCTAAGTTTACTGTTTGGTTAGTACTTGGCGTACTAATTGAAAAAGTTCCTTGGTCTAAAGAACCTTGTCTAAAGTGTGAAAAGAATCCTGTATTGTTACTACCAGCACCTTGTCCGTCATCTTGATATATAAACGCAAAGTTGTTTCCTGGCAATGGTGCTTCTTCTAGTATTGCATTACTTTCAATATTAGTTGAAACAATTTCAAATGTAGTTCCTCTACCGCTAATATTTTTTGTAAAGCCAAAGTTAGGAACATCAGTGTTAAGAGCATTAAATCTATATTGCTCTGCACTTATACCATTTACTGTATCTTTTTTAACTGGTCGTCCTACAACTCCGTTAGCAGGTAATGCTGAATTTAAAACTTTAATAAACTGTTCATACCAGTCTTGATTTGAAACATCGTTCCATACAATAGTTTGGCCTGCTAAGTTATTACCGTTAGAATCTATAATGTCTTCTGTAGTAGTAATACTTTCCATTTTAAGAAGACCATTAGCTGCTTGGTTACGTTTAGGATTATACGATAGTAATCTTGCTAAACGTATAACACTTTCTCTACGTTCTGCTAGTTCTAAAAAATTCTCTCTTGCATTAAGGTCTGTACGGAATGCGAGGTTTTGTCCTAAGTAAGCAATTAAGTCAATTAGGGCAAGGTATTCACTACTTTCAATATAGTCGTTGAAATCCTCAGGATAATTTTTCCTAAGGTAATTAATCATTGTACGTCTTAAATTGTCAAAGTCGTAACTCTGAAAATCAGCATTTTTGAAAGACTGGTAGACACGTTTCCAGTCCTCTGCAATTAATAATCTGTTTTGTCTATCTGTTGACGACATTGGTTTTCCTCGCTATAGTGTATTTATTACAAATAGATAAGTGCGTATATTATTTCTGTTATGTAAGACCATTATCCTCATCAAATTTAAACTGTAATTTTTCAGATATATTATACGGCAAATACGTAAGTTCGCACTCAATTTGTAGTCCGCTTTCGTAAGGAACTACATCTATTGCTGATACTGAAACTCTTGGGTCAAAGTTAACAATTTCTGTAACATTTTTTACTATTGCAGATTTTAAATTTTCTGTAAGTGGTTCAAAAAGTACGTCCCATATAATAGTACCAAATTCTGGATTTTCTAACTTTTCTCCTTGACGGATATGAAAATGGTTAATAAGATCTTGTTTAATAAGTGCAATATCATATAGTGTATTCGTAGAATTTTCTGGGTTAGCCGTTGATATGCCTCTATAGGCTCTGCTTTCAACAACAGGAAGAGGCTTTTTATTAGTGCTAACTTCTACTGTTTTATATAATGATTTCTCTTTTGTGCTCATGTCTATATTTACCTACTTATTGTGGACCTGAAATTGGCTGATCTACACCCTTTCCTGCTTCAATGTTTGTTCCTGCTGGTTCTGTAGTTAATGATGCTTTTGGTGTAAGTTCACCGTTAACTAGTTTACTGTAAAAACCTTTACCTATGCCAATACGTCTACTTGTTTCTGCGCCGCCTTGATTAGCATAACCAACTGCTTTTCTAAATGATTCGCCTAATGCAGAAAAACTAGATTCAGCTGGACTAATACCTTTACTTGCAATATAAGCAACAGCAATTTTAGTTGCAAAAATTGGGTCGTTAACTAAGTCAGGATTTTCTACAATCTCAGGAGTACCTGCTTTTCCGCCATATGTTTCGTAGTTTCCTTTAAAGGTTAACTGTATTAAACCTCGACCTCTATATTTGTATCCTTCGTCTTGTGCATTACCATAACGTCCACCATATAATGTATTACCTATTGCGGCTGGACCTGCATTCGCAAGTTCTTGAGCAAACGCATCAGTTTTAACACGACTTGGATATACTTGACGCAGACGTCTAGCACTATAGTTTAAATTTTCGCTTCGTGGTTTAAATCCACATTCTGCTTGAGGTTGTGCCATAGCCATTGCAAGATATTCTGCATTTCCTGCTGTTACTCCTTCAGGATTATTGTCTGGGTTTGCACTATTCAAACATGTAGCAGGATCAAGTCCAAGTTTTGTTATTAATTCATTTAAGAAAAATTGCTGAAGATCAGTTACTGGTACAGGTTTAGCAGGTTGATCTCCAACTGGTCCTACTTCTCCTGGAACAACTGTTTGTGCGCCATCAACGTTTGCTCGTTGTCTGTATTCGCCACTTACTGGTTGTTCATCTCTTGCATCGTTAACTAACGGAGTTGTTTCTCTTAATGTAGGACTTGGTGAAGTTATTGGATTAGTTTTACTTGGAGTAAAGACTAATGGATCTAAACTTTCATGTCCTAACCATGGTTCGTGTTGTGGGACTCTAACAGGGAATAAAGCAGGTGCTGCTACTAATGCTTGAGATGCTTCTGTTGCTTCTGCTGCAGAAGTTGCTTCTGGGCCACCGTTAGTTTGACCATTCATGTGTATTTCTGTCGCTGTCTCAACATGATTGCCACCACTTAATATTTGTGTGTCGCCTTCGGCTGTAAAATAATTATATCCCGGTGTATTAAGATCTAAGTTTGCTTGTTTATCTTTTCTATCACCCACAGTAAGAATATCAAGTGTTGCCTTACTTGTTATAGAGTGAGCGTCAGTAACAATTAAGTCTCCTGATCCACCAACAAATAATTTTTGATTTGCACCAACAAACTGATCTAAATCTGCACCAACATCAATTTTACTGTTAACTCCAATTTTTACATCACTGTTTACAGCCGCTGTCATTTTATAATCTCTACCAGCATTTATATTAACATCTCTACTTGCTGACATGTTGATATCTCTATCTGCACTTATGTTTAAATCAACTGAAGTTCTAATAGATATACTATCGTCTGCAAAAATATCAATTTTACCATTGGACGACATTTCAATCCACGAACTTCCTCTAGCATTACCTATGTAAATTAAATCTTCTGAATTGTGTAATAATATTTGATGACCTGTTCTTGTACGAAGTCTTACAGACTCATTAAATGGTATTGTGGGCAATCCGTCTGTTTCGTCTTGTAAAACATCAGCATATTGCGAAGGGCCTTGCCCTGCAAAACTTTTTCTTAAAAGTTTGTCGTCGCCATCATCAAACACTAATGATGTTCCGCCTAGTCTTGCTGAATGAATATTATCTCTTGCGCCGTGTAATCCTTGTGGTGATTTAGGTGCGCCATCTCTTTTATCTAATGGACCTGGAGTTGATATACCAAATACCATACTAGGAACTTCACGCCTAGCACTTGCACTTGATATGCCTCGTATCTCATCACGGAGTAATCCTTGAGCACCAAGGGTTATTTCAAAGTCTTTATTAACAGGCTTTAAATATGTACTAGGAACATTACCTGAAACTACGCCAGGAACGGCTTTATTAAATTCGCCAACTGGAAGTTTTTGAGTAGTGTCTTCGTTGTTAAACTTTGATCCTGGTCTAGATTCAGGAAGTGTAAAGTTCATATACATGTCTTGTACGCAACCTATCCAGTAGCCGTTACTGATATTGCCTTCAACAAATATTACTATAACTTTAGTACCAACATCGGGCGGTACAGCCCAAAAACCAGATACTTGCTGTGTGTTTTGATATGTATCGTTTTTATTATTTCCGTTAAGAGGAGTACTATTATAAAAAGGTGACATATACGAAACTGTAACAACTTGTCCTGTACGCTCTGGCTGGTTACCAGAAGAAGAATTTTTTAATAATTCAACTTGTAATGACCCCATAAATTTAGTATCAAGATGACTTACAACAATCGCTTCATAAGGACCTGGATTAATAGGTGCCTTAGGTAATACTGATCTTCTTTCTTGTGCCATATTATCTAGCCCCTATGTAACCTGAGCCTTCGCTATTTTGCGAAGTACTAGCATCACCCTCTTTAATAACTGTTTCAGTATTTGGTGCTACTGATTCATTAGTGTCGCTTTCTTGATTAAGCACTCTAATAGCTCTTAGGTTTTGTTTAAACTGGCCTGATGCAATGGAGTTTTCTACTTGTAGTATTCTGTATAGACCACTAAATGCTTTTACTGGTTGTGTATCTCCAGGAAATTCCATGCCGCCATCGTCTTTGTAATCAATTGGTGTTCTAAAATTTAAATTCATCAAAACTTCGTTTTGTTCATGTGACGGCGTATTATCAATAGTAAGAGATTTTTTAAATAATGGATTCGGTAATGCAGAATAATTGCCTTGTCCGCTGTCTGCCATAAAGAACGGATCTCCCATTATTTCTAATTCAATGGTTAGTAAGTCTACATCTGAATTTACTAGTGCTTCGTGAAAGTCTCTTGCAATTCTAACTGCTGTAGTATTTGTTCCTCTACCACCACCTGAATATCCGCTATCTTTAGCATCTGATTGTAACGACTGTGACGACCCACTATCGCTTTTTACTCCGGCTACACCGTCTGCTGTTTTAACTTTTACAGATTCGTTTGGTTTTGCAGAATCCACAGCATTTAATTTTTCAGCAGCTGACCCTTCTGCAATATCTGCTGATATTGATTTATAGTAAGCATTGTCAAGTTTAATTTCAAAATTTAATATATCTTTATTTAGGCCAGTATAGATGTAGTTGTATTCTTTAACAGCTCTTTTACTTCTTGCTTTAATCCCTGTTGCTGGTGCATTAGGTGCTTTAAAAATCGATGCATCTACAAAATAAGGATATATTCTATAAACATAAAGTTTAGGATGTTCGCCAGTTGCTGTTGCTGCTTCTTTATCTTCGTTTAAGAAAACTTGTGTATCAATTCTAAACCAAGGTATTTCACCATCTGATCCTTCTTTAGCAAATTCTGCTATTGCTTTTCCGTAATCACTTACTAATATCAGTTCTTCTATTATTCTTTCAATCGATGTACCTTTAGCAAACGTAAATGTTTTAAAGTCGTTACTAATTGATAACTTGTCGCTTCTATATACTTTTTTGTCTTTGTCATATGTAAACTTAGACAGTCCAAAAGGAACATCACCTTGATCAATAAAACTTCCTGTTATTTTTGATGTGCCAATTTTGTTAGCATTGTCAATAGAATCTGCTTGTTTCTTAACTGCTTCTTCAGTTGCTGTTTGTTTTTTACCAGCGGTTAATGCTAAAATTTTACTCCTAAATTCTGAAAAGTTTTCTGGTACCTTATCATCGGTGCCACTAACACTTTCATATAGTCGTTGCATATATTCATCTTCAGTTACCGGTGCTCCAGCTTCAGATGTTAACTGAGCTAATGAAGCAAGTTCTTTTGGAAATAAGAATACATACTGATCTGGTGATTTAATTTGTTTTTTATCTTCTTGATCTAGAAGTCTTTCATTAAGCACTGTTGACAAACCTTGAGCACCTGTTTGTAGTAGTGTTAACATGTTATCACCTGTTAGAACTGTATCTGTTTTAACTGTTTGTATTTCATCTGTTAGTGCGGTTTCGTTCCAAGCCACAGCTCTAACAGCATAGTGACTACCGCCTTGATCAACTGTTAGTGACGAGTTAATTAGTTTAATTGGAAAATGTCTTACTTCGTTTGTAGGAATAACTTTGCCATCGTCGCTGTATCCTACAAATCTAATACTTAATAAAAAAGGAGCTCTGTTGTATGCAGAATCATCACCGTTAGCGTCTTTAACTGCTTTCTGTAATGTTTGATAAAATAACCCCATACTATACGGTTCAGTTACTTCAAATGATATCGAAGTAGCATTAGTAGTTCGTGTTCGTGATGTAGGCATAATGATTGTTTTTATTTCAACATTATCAATAAAGTATTCTAATTGTTTGTTTGCACTTTCGTATGCTGTTAAGGCTTTCTTTGCTCCAGCACCACCACCAGATTGTAAAACAATTGAAGCGCCTGAACCAGTAAGCCTATAAGTTGCATCTGGATTATTAACTTCAAACGGACTAAGTGCTGATAATGTAATAATAGTATTTGAACTAGCAAATTTTTCTAGTGTATTCGGTAATGGCAAATCGCCAAGTAAAGTTTTAAAAAAGTCTTCAGCAGATTGGTTACCGCTTTCGTTACTTTCTTGAGTTGGCTTTTCTGTCTTTTCCTCTGCGGGAGGTGTTCCACTGCTAACTTCTATGTTTCCGCCATTGTCAGCCAAGTTATACTCCTAAAAGTCGTTTTAATTTAGAATCCTGCGGAAGATATATTTCTGTGCCTGCAATCATATCATAAATTGGATCTTTAATTACATCCATATTACGTTGTGCAAATACCCACCATAGTTTACTGTCTCCATATACATCATATGCTAGTAGATCTGGCCTATGTGTATATTGTGGTTGTATAGTATATAATACATCATCAGACTCTTTTGGAACAGGTCTGATTTTTAAAATTCCTAGATATTCCTCGCCTTCAATTTTAGTATTGTGCCAAGGACTGCTTGTTGTGTAAGTTGCCATTAAATGTACCCGCTATCGTTTCCAATATATCCGCCATTAATAAATGACTTCATACTAAATTGTTGTGTTTTACTACGTGAGTAAATTGGTGATAATGTAATTGCTACCTGACTTTGTGTTGGTACAAAAGAATAAGTTTCGTTACCTTCTGGAAAATCTGTTTTTAAGTAATCAACATCAGCAGGCATATCAACTGTAAAGTTTTTAATAATACATGAAACATTGTTAAACACAAAATCACCGTAACCATTTAGTTTAACAATAGGTGGCGGATTACCTGCATTATCTCCTGCACCATAAAACATTTTAGTTACAGTTCTTAGATAATGTACAGCGGCACACCAGTAACGTGCTTCTTGTGCATTTTGTACAAAAAAGTCACCTGTAATAACCATGTCGTCCACTTGTGATGCTTGATAGTTATAAAACGGATAATTAGTATGTATAGGCTGCAATGCATTATAGTTTGCACTATGACTCATTAGTATTGTAGGAGTATAAGGAAAACATAAGCCTCCAGTTTTCTTTAAAGGAGCAAAAGCATCACTATCTATGATCGACGGAATACTTAATTTGACACGCCAATCGTTGCCTTCATCTTCTTTAATACTCGCTGTTGCAAACTCAGCTTTTAATGGATCACTACTAGGTCCTTTACGTAATAACTTTCCAAGACCCGTTGAATCGGCAATATCCTCGAGAGCGCCTTTGCCAGCGTCAACGAGCGAGTTTCCTGTTTTGGATAAGTCTTTAACAAAACTTGATCCGGCTTTTTGTAAATGTGAGCCAATCGACATATTACTCTCCTATATAAAGTATTTAGTTGACTTTATTAACAGAGTAGTTTATAATAGATACTAACAACTGGAGAAACTATGAGAAAAGTAAATTACTTAAACAATAAAGATATTTTAAAAGAAATACACAAGTCTAAATCAAAATTTAGCAGTTTTACCGATGATTCATACGCTCAATACGACATTATACTTCCGTCTATTGAAAAAATTAACATTAGAACTATTGCTGAAGCAAAACGCAATAAAGCCAAGCGATTGCAAGTAGAAGCATTTGATGCCGCTAAGTTAGCAGGTATAAAGTGTAAACAAGCAGAGTTTGAAGTCGACTATAGAAAAATTACCAAATATGAGCTGATTTTTAGAATTATGACTTTTGACCATATACCAGAAGAGTTAGGTCGAAAGAAGAATCCAAAAACTATTGCTGATACTAAAGTAAAACTAAACTTTCCTCCATATGTTCATTACAAGTTTAACGACAAAGATGAACTAGAAATGGTAGGAAAAAGCCATTGGGTTGGCGGCATGAGTAACGGATACTTTTCTAAAGATCATACTCAAGTTACAGAAAAACTTGCTCGCATGTGGATGAAACTTGTAGATCGCTATGCTACTAGAGGTAATGTAAGAGGATACACATACAACGATGAAATGAAGGGGCAAGCAATATTACAATTATCACAGATAGGACTACAATTCGATGAATCTAAAAGTAATAATCCTTTTGCTTACTATACCGCTGCTGTTACTAATTCATTTGTACGTGTCATCAATATCAAAAAGCGTAACCAAAATATTAGAGATGATATTTTAGAAATGAACAACATGAATCCTAGTTATACAAGACAACACGCAGGCGACTGGGAAGCACAGCAAAAAAGAGAAATGGAAAAAAATCAGGCCAAATAGGGGCTTGACATTTCTCTACATTTACGTTATACTATTAACTAAGATTAAAGGACTTTATTTTGTTTAAAAAAGCTGCTGTCTTTACAGACATACATTTTGGACTAAAAAGCAATAGTCGTTTGCACAATGAAGATTGTGAGGCGTTTGTTGACTGGTACATAGAAACTGCAAAAGAAAACGGATGTGAAACCGGTATCTTCTGCGGAGACTGGCACCATAATAGAAATAGTCTAAACTTAACAACTATGGATTCAACTATCCGTAGCATGGAAAAACTTGGAAAAGCATTTGACCAATTTATCTTTTTTGACGGTAATCACGATTTGTATTACAAAGATAAAAGAAATGTTAATTCTACTGCCTTTGCAAAACACATTCCTGGTATAACATTTATCGATGAATTTACAGTAATTGAAGATGTTGCTATTGTGCCGTGGCTTGTTGGCGACGAATGGAAGAAAATACAAAAGTGTGATGCAAAGTATATGTTTGGCCATTTTGAATTGCCAAGTTTCTATATGAATGCTCTTGTAAAAATGCCTGACCATGGCGATTTACGTCCTGAGCATTTTAAAAATCAAGAATATGTGTTTAGTGGACACTTCCACAAAAGACAACAACAAGGCAAAATACATTACATCGGTAATGCTTTTCCTCACAACTATGCTGATGCATGGGATGACGATAGAGGAATGATGATACTAGACAGAGAGAACGATAAAGAGCCCGAATTTATTAATTGGTCTGATTGTCCAAAGTATCGTACAGTAAAACTAAGTCAATTACTTGACCCTGATGCAGATATTATTAAAAGTAAAATGTATCTAAGGGTTACTATAGATGTTCCTATTAGTTATGAAGAAGCAAGTTTTATAAAAGAAACATTTATTAATCAACACGGATGTAGAGAAATTAGTTTAATAACACAACAACAAATCGAAGAAATGTCTACTGAGCTTGATATACAACAGTTCGAAAGCGTAGATCAAATTGTTGCTGGAGAAATCTCTGCACTTGATACAGAAAACTTTAACAAGAAAACGCTATTGGATATCTATAACGAGCTATGATAAAACTTAAAGATTTAACCGTCAAGAACTTTATGAGTGTGGGTAATCAGACCCAGGCCGTAGACTTTAATAAAGAACAACTTACCCTAGTGCTAGGAGAAAACTTAGACCAAGGCGGCGACGACAGTGGTAGTCGTAATGGTACTGGTAAAACTACTATCATTAATGCATTAAGTTATGCATTGTATGGCGTAGCGTTAACAAATATTAAACGTAACAATCTAATTAATAAAACAAACTCTAAGGGTATGTTAGTTACGTTACACTTTGAAAAAAATAATGTTGACTACAGGATAGAACGTGGCCGTAGTCCTAACGTTTTAAAGTTCTATATTAATAATCAAGAACAAGAGGCTATCGACGAATCACAAGGTGATAGCAGGCAAACACAAAAAGACATTGATGCTTTATTAGATATGAGTCACGATATGTTTAAGCATATTGTTGCACTTAATACGTATACAGAACCGTTCTTAGCAATGCGACAAAACGATCAACGTGCTATTATTGAACAACTGTTAGGTATTACGTTACTATCTGAAAAAGCAGATCATCTAAAAGACGAAACTAAAAAAACACGTGATGCTATTGCAGAAGAAACAATGCGTATTAATGCAATACAGTCTGCTAACGAAAAAATTGAAGAAACAATTAGTGGTTTACAAAGTAAGCAAAAAGCATGGCTTGGTAAACGTACTACAGACGTTGTTAAGTTAAAAGAAGGAATCGACGAATTAGAGCATTTAGATATTGATAAAGAGCTCGAAAGTCACGAAAAATTACAAAATTGGACTGAGCATAATAATTCTATTTTGGCTCTTAAAAAAGAATTAAGCACACTGGAACCTGCATTAGTACGTGCTGACAGAGCTGTAGAAAAAGCAAAACAAGATGCAGATGACTTAGCCGATGGTACATGCCATTCTTGCGGTCAGGATCTTCCTGCTGATAAAAAAGCAGAGATTGCAGAGCGTAAAAATAAAGAACTTGAAGATGCTATGTCCTATGCACAGGAAATTAATGCAAAATGTAGTGAAGTTATGTCTGCACTTGATAAAATAGGTGACATTAACGGAAAGCCTACAACGTTCTACGAAACAGCAAAAGAAGCATATGATCATAGACAGAATGTTAATGCTTTAAAGAAGGCGTGGGAATCAAGAAAAGACGAAGACGATCCATATCAATCTCAAATTGATGATCTTAGTAACACAGCAATTCAAAAAATTGATTGGACGCCTGTGAACGATCTTACTGATTTTAAAGACCATCAAGAATTCTTGTTGAAACTATTAACAAACAAAGATAGTTTTATTCGTAAAAAGATTATTGATCAAAATCTTGCATATCTTAACAATAGGTTAACATATTATTTAGATAAACTAGGACTTCCGCATTTAGTAGTATTCCAAAACGATCTAAGTGTAGAAATTACGCAACTCGGACAGGATTTAGATTTTGATAACTTGTCAAGAGGTGAACGTAATAGACTAATACTAGGCATGAGCTTTGCATTCCGTGATGTTTGGGAAAGCCTATATCAAAAAATTAATTTAATGTTTATTGACGAGCTTATTGATAGTGGTATGGATACAGCAGGAGTTGAAGGATCTTTGGCTGTTCTTAAAAAGATGGGACGTGAAGGCGATAAGAATGTATTTTTAATTTCACACAAAGACGAATTAATTGGTAGAGTTAGCAACGTATTAAAAGTTCTAAAAGAAAACGGTTATACCAGTTATGAAAATGATATCGAAGTTTATGAAGAATGATTGAAGACGACACACATGACCGACTAACTAAGATGTATCTTGAATACTTTAAGGAAAACGAGAAGTTTGAGTCAAGAAATTCAGTTAGAACGCACCAGTCAGCAAGACGCTGTTTAAGAGAAATTAGACGTCTTGCAAAAATTCGCATGGACGAAATACACACCATGCACTTGGATAAAAAACTAAAGAACCAAAACGACGAAGGCACAAATTAAGGCTACGGTAAGTAAGTTCATGCAGTGGACTTATGAAGGCAAAACAATAGACAAAATACCAGACGAGTATGAAGGTTTTGTATATCTCATAACAAACACTACTACCGGGCAAAAATACGTAGGCAAAAAACTAGCAAAATTTAAAACTACAAAACCACCGCTAAAAGGCAAAAAGAATAAAAGACGTGGAACAAAAGAAAGCGACTGGCGTGACTACTGGGGTAGCTCAGATAGATTAAATGCAGATGTTGCAAAATTAGGCCCGGACAAATTCACACGAGAAATACTATACCTATGCAAAGGCAGGGGCGAAATGTCCTACATAGAGGCGAGAGAACAGTTTGATAGGCGAGTACTTGAAACAGATGATTACTATAACGGTATTATTAATGTAAGAGTAGGCGGATCTGACAAACTAAAGCAGGCATTGTTAGAACAAGATATTAAGGCAAAACAATCCAACACAAAAGGTTAGCGGGCCAGATTAGTAATACCGCTGTGGAAAAAGCTCTCGTATAGAAGCACACGTACATATTGATTAACACACCAGAGTGTGGAAGCCACCAAACAAATTGGGCTCACCAGTTGATATAGATTGAATGTTGGCAGTCGAAAAACACAAACACAGTACATAAAAACCCTTTAGCATTAGGAACGAAGCGAGGGAATATTGTACACTGTAGTTTACATTATCCTTGATAATGTATATTATAATGTACATAATGTCGACGTAGGTTGGGAAAGGTCAGAGCCCATTGTACTTTGTGTATAAGCAATAACCTACTTCCAATGTCTCGGCTGCGACGACTCACATGAAGTCACCCAAGATTGGATGGAACCGTAAACAGGTTCCGTCTGACTGAAACAATCTACATGAAGCAATTACATTATTACTTCGTAATAATGCTTTAATTCATATCTATCACTTCTATCTAACAAAAAATAGACATGTTTGAGCGTTAGCGAAAACATAAAAGAGCTTTAGCTCTTTTCTAAACATAAATACAGTTAATAAAATTATATCTTTATTAGGAACAACTCAGAATGAATATATTTGAAATAATTAAAGAAGAAGCAACACCTGATGCTGACGTTATAGCAAAATTTGCTGGTGTATCTGATTCGCAACGATCTTACTACATTATGAAGTGGGCTGAAGAAAAAGGTATTAGTACCGACGATGCTATGATTATGGCAGGTTATAAGCGTGGTTCTTATATGGGTGCTGGATCTTATATGTGGGATTATCTTCCTCCACGTAACGAAGGCGACATTGACGAAGCACCTGTAAGTACAGGAAAACAACGTCTACGTAAAATAGGTGCAAAAGTTGCGGGCGCCTTTGGCGCTAAACAAAAGTCTGCAGAGCTTACTGGCAGAGTTGAAGTTGGTGATGATGCAAATGAGCTAAAAACTTCGTTTAGTACTTACCTTGGTAAAATTGGAAAAAATTACAAACAAGTTACTGGTAATGTTTTAGCAAGTTTTCTTAGAAGCAAAGGGTATCCTACATTACATTTACAAGCATTTGATCAAGACATTCTTAGTAAAGCTGATATAGATAAACATATTATGGTGTCTGCACAAAAATATGCACAAGCACCTGGTACAACAGCACCAAAAGTTGCAAGTAAGCAATCAGTTATTGCTAAAGAACCTAAACAGCCTAAAGTTCCAGCTAGTTTAGCAAAGCAAATTAATGGCTTAAATGATAAACAAAAACAACAATTAGCGAGCATGATATGAACGTACAAGAAATTTTAAATGAACAAGATAAAGATGCATACTGTTCTGACAAGTGCTGTGGTGCTGATGTAAAAAGAGCAGATTGTGAATGCTCAGCAGATTGTAAACATTGTAACTGTAACGACCCTGCAGTTAAAGAAGGAGTCTTTGATACAATTAAAGATAAATTTAAAAGTAAAAGAGTTGCTCCTAAGCCAAAACTAAAACGTAATCCTAAAATTAAAGTTGCTAAAGGTGCAGGACAAGTTAGTCGTGCAAGTGATGGTAATGTTTATGTATGGGCAGGCGCACAATGGGTCAACAACGAGACAGCAAAAATGGCTCCTAGAAAAATTTCAAATGAATTAGGAAATCCAGTACTTATAGGTCTTGCTAATCAAATTAAGAAAGCAGGTTTATCAGATGTTGTTAAACCGTTACTTGCTGTTTAGAAAAACGGCAAATTAGTCTTTTTAGTAGTTTCAATATTTTCTTCGATAAGTTTACCCATTACTTCCCTATCTTCAGGACTAGTCCAATAAGCCTCTTCTAAGGTAAGGCCTCCTCGCATATACCAGCATAACTTAGACAAGTCGTGTTTCATCTGTTTGGTATTTTGCTCGAGGACCTTAACTTCAGCTAGGATCTCTGGAACGGTCCAGGTCAGGATCCTTATGCGAAAAAATTGGATTGATCAAATGTAATCGGCACGTCATAAGTTGCCGGTACACCGTTTTTGATATCCTCAGGTGAACTGTTTACAGTCATTGGCTTAACAGCAAACATTTCTTTTTGCGAATTAAGATGTTCAGTAATTTCATTAAAGAACTGTTTATCAGCGTTTGCAATAAACTCGTCGATGTGTTTACGATTGTCTACAACATCATCTCCAATTTGAATTGAGACAATACCTGTTGATATCATTCCAACTGTTAGTTCAGTAAGTTTTACAAATGAGTTTGTAAATGCTTGAAGTTTTGCTTCATCTTCAACAGCATCGTCATTTACAATGTTAAAGATTCTTTGTTCTTCAAAAGTCTTAAGAGCATTTTTTGTAAACTCTTTATATGTTAACGGTCTTAGACGTACAATCATATCTCCTACTTGTACAGTGTCGATATACTCAGCATCTGCAAAATTATCCATAATAGTGCGTAAGTCTACATTCATTTCAACTTCTTCGCCTGTTACAGGTTTTTTAATTGTAATACCCATTTCTTCACCGTATGTTGCCATACGAATTGCTATTAAACATGCATCAAGATCAATACTTGGCATCATCCATGCATTTTTAATATTAGGAATACAACTTTGTATTACATCTACTGTTGCTTGACCGTTAAGTAAAGCATCTGGTGTCTTAAACGTAAGCTCGTCTTTTGCTGTCATTGAAAATACCGGGAGCTCACCACTTTCAGTACTTTCAAAGATCCCGCCGGGGTAGAACTTTCCTTTACTAGGAAGAGTTATATACAACTTAGGTTGACGAAAATACTTCTGTAAAGGATTAGATCCTTGTTGGTTTATTTCTGACATATTTTTCTCCGTATAAATACATTATATTAATATGTATCTAATATATTTATATGCGTATATAACTAGGACTGAAAAACATGGCTGATGAAGTAAAAATTGTTGACGTTGCCGGAGGACCTGCCTCTGAGGCCACATTGGCTGAATTAGTAAAAACACTAAAAGCAATGGGTGGCGGATCTAGCGACTCTAAAAGTAAAAAATCTGAAGAAAAAGCAACAAAACTATACACTGATTCAGTAAACAAAGGCACTAAAGCCAATAAAAAAGAAACTAAAGCAACTAAAGAAACAACTGAAGCTGTAAGTAGCTTTGGCGATAGAATGAAGTCAGTTGCTGGCAGTATAGTTGGCGGATTTACAAATGTAATTGCTTCTGTTGCAAACATGGGAATGGTGTTTACAACCGGTGCAAACACTATTGAAGAATTTGTTAAGACAGTTCCAGTAGTTGGCGGAGTATTAGGCTCTATGGCTGGCTATTTTCAAAATGGTACAGATACATTTAGACAATTATCTGCTCAGGGTGCAGCTTTTGGTAACAATATAGAGACGTTGCGTAGATCGGCTGCAGAAGCAGCAATGCCGCTTGATATGTTTGCAAATATGGTAGCAAGTAATTCAAATACATTAACATTGTTAGGCGGAACAATTAGTGAAGGTGCAGCTCGAATGGGTAAACTTTCTAAAGAGATGCGTGGTGCAGGCTTTTTAGAAATGGGTTTTACTATGGAAGAGTTAAATGAACACACTCTAGGATATATGGCATTACAAGCTCGTCGAGGACGACTTGAAAAAGCAGGTTCAGATGCAGAAAGACAAGGACTTCAAAATTATATAACACAACTTGATAAACTTACAAAACTTACAGGAATGAGTCGTAAGGAAATGGAAGCCACAATGCAAAGACAAGCTCAAGAAGCAAATGTTAATGCAATGTTATCAAAACTTGAAGGAGATGCTAGAAAAAACTTTACAACAAACTTAGCACAAGCATCTGAGTTAGGACCAGAACTAGAAGGTGCGTTTAAAGATCTAGCAGATGGTGTTGCTCAAACTCCGTTAGGCGAGTCAATGGCTGCATTAAGTCCAGAATTTGCAAAACTTGCACAAGATTCTGCTGCAGGTAGAGTTACAGCTGCAGAGTTCCAAGAAAGATTAAAAGGTATTGCACCAGACTTAGAAAAGTTTAGAGATGACATGGGCGGTGCAGGTACAAGTGCATTAATGGGACAAGATGGGCTTGGTGAATTATTAAGTTCTTTATATAAACTTACAGAATTTACTAACAAGGCTATTGACCCAGAAAAATTAGAAAAAGAACAAGCAGAACGAGATAAGATTACTACAGGATTTGCAACATTTGAGCAAACTATACAAAAAGTTAAAGACAAATTCCAGTTAGCACTTATTGAAAGTGGAGTACTTGATGCTGTTGGCACAGGCTTAACAGAAATAGCAAGTATATTTGGGGTAGCAGGTGATGAAGCTGCAAAAGGTGTTGAAGAGGCATCTAAAAACAGTACACTTACTTTAGCAATGGAAAACATGAAAGTTAAAATTATTGAGATAACTGAAAGCATTAAAACATTCATAAAAGATATAGCAAATCCAGATGTTAGTTTCAGCGAAGCGTTGAAAAAATTGTTTAACAATAATGCCGAAGACGACGGCGAAAAATTTAGCGTTGGTAAAATGTTAGGTGAAGCGATTGCTGCAGCTTGGGAAAACGTTGATCTTAATATACCATGGGGAACATTATTCATTGGCGGACTAGTAGGAATAGGAGCTGCAATAGCGGCACCAGTACTTGCTATACCAGCAGGCATAGCGGCGGCAGTTACAGCAGTATTTGGTATACAATTTATGAAAGACTTGTTCAGCGATGTCTGGGACACAGTAACAAGTATCTTTACTATGGACACAGTGTATAGTATCGGTGACTTAGCAACAACTATGTGGGAAACAGTCAAAGGGTGGTTTACGTTTGGCGAAGGTGAATCATTTAGTATAAGTGCAGTTGGAACAAAAATGTGGGAAAGTGTTACTGGTTGGTTTAACTTCTTAGATACTAAATTTAGTATTAGTGATACAGCAACTGAAATGTGGAACACAGTTACAGGATGGTTTGGGTTTGGTGAAGGCGAAGCAGCATATTCAATTAGTAAATTGGCTTCTGATGCTTGGGCAACTGTCAAAGGTTGGTTTGGATTTGGTGAAGATGAAACATTTAGTATTAGTAAAATAGCAACCGATGCATGGAATACTGTTACAGGTTGGTTTAACTTTGAAGGAATGGAAATGCCAAGTATAAAAGATATGTTCCAATCAGTCTTTGATGCTGTTAAAGGCTTCTTTACATTCGACTTTCAAATGCCTAACTTTAAGTCATACTTGCCGAAGTGGATGGGCGGAGAAGGAAAATCAATATTTGGCGGAGACGAAACAGCAAGTGCAGGTACAGAAGCTACTACACAAGTAGCAACTTCAAATGCACCAAGTGTTGCTTTACCAGGACAAGCACAATCAGCACTTAATGATCTTGCATCAACATCATATGCAGATCTAAATAAAGATTTAATGAATTTAAAAACGAATATGGACGCAATTGGACAAATTGATGGGTTCAAAACCACTATTTCTTCATTAAATGAGCTTGACAATGACGGCGTTTTCAAGTATAATGATGCAGTAAAGAGTTTAAATGAGACCTTTAAAGATTTAAACAAAACTCTTTCTGAAGATAACAAAGGTTTCTTTGGCGGAGGAACAGGAGTAGCAGCCGCAGATGTAGTTGGTAACCAAGGTTTAGGTGGAAATACCGGAAATCAGTTAAATACAACTATGCTCGCATTACTTGAGGAAATGAAACAAGTTAATTTGAATACAGGTAAGACAGCAACAAGAGTAGGCGGGCTGTCCGGTGATCTACAACAAGGATAATAAATGAGTTGGAAAAAATATTTTACACCAGTACCGACTGGTAATAACACAGAAGGGAGTTATAGTCCCTTTAGTGGTCGTGGTGGTAGTATGAATGCTGGACCGGCCAAATCAAATTATAGTTCCTACCTACCAGATGTATATGTTGGTAGTCCAAATCGTGTTGAAAGATACGGTCAGTATAACACAATGGATATGGACAGTGAAGTAAACGCGGCACTTGATATTCTTGCTGAATTTTGTACACAACAAAACACGCAAAATAGAACTCCGTTTATAACTGATTATAAAACAAAAGCAACAAACTCAGAAATTACAATTATACAGCAATACTTACAACAATGGTGTAAGTTACAAAACTTTGAAACACGCATGTTCCGTATTTTACGTAACACATTTAAAATGGGTGATTCATTTTTTATTAGAGATCCTGAAACTAAAAAATTATATCATGTTGACCCGGGTAAGTTAACAAAAATTATTGTTAATGAAAGTGAAGGCAAAAAGCCTGAACAATATGTAATTAAAGATTTCAATTTAAACTTTAAAGAAATGGTTGCAACAACACCTTTTCAAACTAATGGTAATGTTACTGGTGGCGGAGATGGTTATCTAACTGGCGGTGCAAGAGGCATGGTTGGAAATGTTAACACACAAAATGCTGCAGGTGGACGTTTTCAAAATGCAGACAACGAATTAGCCGTTGATGCAAAACATATAGTCCATTTAAGTCTTTCAGAAGGCTTAGATATGAATTATCCTTTTGGTAATTCATTATTAGAAACTGTATTCAAAGTTTATAAGCAAAAAGAATTACTTGAAGATGCTATTATTATCTATCGTGTGCAAAGAGCACCTGAAAGACGTGTATTTTATGTTGACGTAGGTAACATGCCTAGTCATTTAGCAATGCAATTTGTTGAAAGAGTAAAAACAGAGATACATCAAAGACGTATACCATCACAAACAGGCGGCGGTACTAACGTAATTGATAGTAGTTACAATCCTTTAAGTATAAACGAAGACTATTTCTTCCCACAAACAGCAGAAGGACGTGGATCTAAAGTTGAAACACTACCAGGCGGTACTAATTTAGGAGAAATTGATGACCTTAGATATTTTACTAATAAGCTCGTACGTGGTTTACGAATTCCTAGCAGTTACTTACCTACCGGCGCTGATGATGCAAGTAGCCAATACAATGACGGTCGAGTAGGAACAGCATATATTCAAGAGCTACGCTTTAATACGTATTGTGAAAGACTACAAAATTTATTAATTGAAGAATTTAATCAAGAATTTAAACGATATATTCTTGAAAAAGGTGTAAACATTGATACAGCAATGTTTGACTTAAGATTTCAACCACCACAGAACTTTGCAAGTTACAGACAAAGTGAAATTGACAATGCAAGAGTACCAACATATACACAAATGAGTCAAATACCTTATATTTCAAATCGTTTTGCAATGAAACGATTCTTAGGTATGACTGATGAAGAGCTTGCAGAAAACGAAAGACTGTGGAGAGAAGAAAATGACGAAACACTAGCACCACCTCCAGGTGACCCTAGTGGAGAATTAAGAGGAGCCGGAATAAGTTCAGCTGGTATTGATGCAGATTTAGGTGGCATCGAAGACGAAGCGGCCGACACTACACAACCTGATGTTGGTGCAGATGCAGAAGCACCCGAAACAGCAACAGGTGATGCTGGTGCTGATACAGCAACAACTGACCAAACGGTATAAATACTATTATGATACTACGTGAATTATTTTATTTTGATAAAGAAACATTAGAACCAGTCGAAGACTCATCTTACGACCCAGAACTTGACGATTCAGTAGTTAAGAAAAGCGATTCTCGCAAAACAAGATTAACATTATCCCAAATTAACCGCGTCCGCAAAGCAGCCGACATACATACTAAAGAAGCAAGCAAAGAACTTGACTTTATTAAACAGATGTATGGAATTCCAGCTGTTGAAGCCGGCGGGGTGTAATGGCCAAATTAGATAAGTCTCAATATACAAAAGAACAATGGCGCAAGATAAAAGAAGCTCGTCGTCAGGAAAAAGCCGCGGCTAAACTTCAGCAACAACAAACTGTTACGCCATCTGTTAAAGAAATCCACGAATCATTTCAACCTAACACAGCATTTGTACTAGGCAACGGTGTGAGCAGAGCTCCTATTGATCCAGAAGATTTAAAAAAGTTAGGTAAAGTTTACGGGTGTAATGCATTATATAGAACATTCGAAGCAGATTATCTAGTTGCTGTTGATGTTAAAATGATTTTAGAAATTAATAAGTCAAGATATCAACATAAAGTTCCTGTTTGGACAAATCCTAACAAAAGTTTTCAAAACATGAGTGGGTTAAATTATTTTTCGCCTAGTAAAGGTTGGAGCAGTGGACCAACAGCATTATGGTTAGCAAGTCAGCACGGATTTAAGAACGTATATATCTTAGGTTTCGATTTTCAGGGCATAGATAATGCAAAATTTAACAATTTGTATGCAGATACAATGAATTATAAGAAATCTACTGAAGGACCGACGTTTTATGGTAACTGGATGCGTCAAACTAAATCAGTATTTAAGGACCATACAGATATTAATTACTATAGAATAGTAAATGATAAAAGTTACTTGCCTAAAGATCTTAACGATCAACCTAACTTCAAAAATTTACATATAGATACGTTCAAAGAACAGTTTAGTCTTTAAGATGACAGCAAAAACAGCATTCGTTATTGGAAATGGTGTAAGTAGAAAAGGAATTAACCTTAATCAACTTAAACAACACGGCACAGTCTATGCTTGCAATGCTGTTTATAGAGATTTCGATCCTGATTACTTAATTGCTGTAGATCCTAAAATGGTTTTTGAAATAAACGAAGCAGGATATCAATATAAACATAATAATGTATGGACAACTAAAAGTGATCGCACAAAAGACCTAATAGGATTTAATTATTTTAATAAATCATTAGGTTGGAGTAGTGGACCAACAGCATTATGGTTAGCAAGCGAACATAATCATAACATTATCTATATGATAGGGTTTGATTATATGGGTTTAGGTGCAGGAAAACTATATAATAATGTATATGCTAACACTAAAAACTATATGCAAGAAGGTAATAGAGCAACGTATTATCATAATTGGCTTAGACAAACTGAAGAAGTTATAAGAAAAAACCAGCAAATAAACTACTGTAGAGTAATATTACCAGATAATTTACAGACTCACAAACTAAATAGTTTTGTCAATTACAATGCGATGTTAGTTGACGATTTTCATGTAAAAGTGAAGATCTAACCTCTCACATTATAAAAAAGCTCGTTTTGAGCCTGTTTTAGCACTGATTTTCGTCTATATAGTAAATACTAGTGACAGCCTTACCATAGGTAAACAATTTATAGGAGAAAAAAATGGCAGACCAAAACAAGTTTGAAAACATGCTTGAGAAGCTCGTTAACGAAGACAGAGCTGGAGCAGAAGAATTATTCCACGAAATCGTAGTTGAAAGATCAAGAGACATCTACGAATCATTATTAGAAGACGACTTAGCAGAAGTTGAAGAAACAGCTGCAGAAGTTGAAGAATCAGCAGACGACGAAGATGAATCAGTAGAAGAAGCTACTGATGAAGAAGTTGATGAAGCGTCAGAAGAAGATGAAGACGTTAAAGAAAACTTTGACTTAGACGAGTTTGAAGTAGAAGCAGATCCAATGGAAGCAGATCCAGCAGACGACATGATGGGTGACATCGAAGATGCAATGGACGGCGACGAAGAAGGTGAAAGCGACGACGAAGAGATTGAAGACCGTGTTGTTGATTTAGAAGACGCATTAGACGATCTTAAATCAGAATTTGAAAAAATGATTGCTGGCGACGAAGGCGCTGGTGATGAAGAAGAATCCGACGACGACGAAGACGAAGACGACGGTGAAGAAGATGACGATTCAGAAGAAGAGTCATTGAACTTTGAAGCAACTGATGAAGAAGTTGACGAAGCTACTGACGAAGTTGATGAAGCAGACGAAGAAAAATCTGAAGCTGAAACAATGCGTGAGTATGTTGAAAAAGTTACACACAAGCAAGGTGAGGACAATAAAGCGAAATCACCAGTAGCAAGTGCTAACGACATGGGCGGAGAAGCTGGAAACATTGCACAAGGCGGTGAAGAAAGTGGACGCACAGCAGAATCAGCAAAAGAAGAAGACGCAGGCAATGTAAATAAGCCAGGCGGAAAAGCTTCTAAATCTTTAAAAGGTGATTCAAAAGGCCACGGCGCTGAGAAGAAGAGCGCAGGCGAAGCTGCAGACAACAAAAAATCTGTTGTTGGCAAGTAAATTAGGAATATCTGAATGAGAAACCTACGAGAGACATTGACATTCGACCAAGCTAATTTGGTTATTGAGTCTGCTAACGAGGGAAAAGACCTATACCTTAAAGGTATATGTATACAAGGTGGGGTGCGTAATGCTAACCAACGTGTATATCCTGTAAACGAAATTGGCAGGGCTGTCAAAACTCTTAATGATCAAATACAAGGAGGATATAGTGTTCTTGGAGAAGTTGATCATCCAGAAGGACTTAATATTAACTTAGATCGTGTATCACATATGATTGAATCATGTTGGATGGACGGGAATAATGGTTATGGAAAATTGAAAATATTACCAACCCCAATGGGACAACTAGTTAAAACAATGCTTGAAAGCGGAGTTAAATTAGGTGTTTCATCTAGGGGTTCGGGTAATGTATCAGAAGACGGGTCCGGTGAAGTATCGGACTTCGAAATAATTACTGTGGACGTTGTGGCTCAGCCTAGCGCCCCAGGAGCATATCCAACACCAATCTACGAGCATTTAATGAATGCACGTGGAGGAATGGCGGCATATGAACTAGCACAGGCAACAAAACAAGACCCAAAGGCACAGAAATACTTAAAAGAATCGCTGATTAATATAATCAGTCGACTCCAATAAAAGGAGATAATTATGTTGGATGCATTAAAAACACTTTTTGAAAACGATGTAGTTTCAGAAGATGTGCGTCAACAAATTCAAGAAGCATGGGACCAGAAGGTGACAGAAAATCGCCAAGAGGTAACAGCAGAACTACGTGAAGAGTTTGCACAGAAATACGAACACGATAAATCAACTATGGTTGAAGCTATCGATTCGTTAGTAAGTGAAAAACTTGCAGAGGAAATTTCCGAGTTTGCAGAAGACCGCAAACAACTAGCAGAAGCAAAAGCAAAATATGCGGTAGCAATGCGTGAAAACGCAGGACTACTAAAAGAGTTTGTTATTGAACAACTAGGTAAAGAAGTTTCTGAATTACACGAAGACCAAAAAGCTATGGCTGAAAACTTTAGCAAATTGGAAGAATTTGTCGTCGAGCAACTTGCAAAAGAAATTGCAGAATTTGCAGAAGATAAAAAAGATTTAGCCGAAACAAAAGTACGATTAGTACGTGAAGCTAAATCACACTTCGCTAAAGTCAAAAAAGACTTTATCGAAAGAAGTGCAACTAAAGTATCTGAAATTGTTGAATCAACACTTAACAGTGAGATTGGACAACTTAAGGAAGATATCGAAGAAGCACGTAGAAACGACTTCGGTCGTAAGTTGTTTGAAGCATTCGCTAGCGAATACTCAAATAGCTACTTAAATGAAAAGTCGGAGACTGCTAAACTAATGAAAGTTTTAGATGCTAAAGATCTACAACTTGCAGAAGCAAAAGCATTTGCGACAAAGGCAAAACAATTAGCTGAATCAGTTAATGTTGAAAAACAAAAACTAATCGAATCAGCAGAAAGAGCAACCGTTCTAAATGAATTGACAGGACCTTTATCGAAAGATCAAAAGGAAATTATGTCAGACTTACTGGAATCAGTTCAAACACCTAAACTACGTTCGGCGTTTGATAAGTACTTACCTACTGTTATTGACGGTAATACTCCAGCTAAAAAGAAGGCGCTTACAGAAGGCAAAGAGATAACAGGCAACAGAGAAGAAATGACAACAAACAGTAGACAAGCAGAGGACAATAATGTCGTTGACATTCGTCGTCTAGCTGGATTAAATTAAGGAGATAATTATGTCAGAACTACTAGAAAGTCGCTGGCAGGAAACCAAAGGCGCACTTCTTGAAGGCTTAAACGGCAACAAGAAAAGCGTGATGGCTGCTACACTTGAGAATACTCGTAAGTATTTGTCAGAGAGTGCAACAGCTGGTGCAAGTTCCGCCGGTAACGTCGCAACCTTAAATCGTGTGATCCTTCCAGTGATCAGACGTGTAATGCCAACCGTTATTGCTAACGAGTTAGTTGGTGTTCAACCTATGACTGGACCAGTTGGTCAAATCCACACATTGAGAGTACGTTATGCAGATGCAGTAGACTCAACAAGCGGAACAGACACAGCAGCTGGTGATGAGGCTTTAAGCCCATTCAAGATTGCTGAAGCGTATTCAGGTGCTTTAGATGATAAAGCAGCTGCTACATCAGCGTTAGAAGGCTCAGCTGGTAACAGACTTAGCATTCAAATCTTGAAGCAAACTGTAGAAGCGAAATCCAGAAAGCTATCAGCTCGCTGGACTTTTGAAGCAGCTCAGGATGCACAATCACAGCACGGTATTGATGTTGAAGCAGAAATTATGGCTGCATTAGCACAAGAAATTACTGCTGAGATTGACCAAGAAGTAATTGCTAGCCTTTACAGCCTAGCAGGATCTGCAGAGTCAGATGTTCAATATGATCAAGCAGGTGTTAGCGGAACAGCTACATTTGTTGGTGATGAACATGCAGCTTTAGCAGTGATGATTAACAGAGCAGCTAACAAAATTGCTCAGCGTACACGTCGTGGCGCTGGTAACTTTGCTGTTGTTTCACCACACACTTTAACAGTATTACAAAGTGCTACTACTTCAGCGTTTGCAAGAACAACTGAAGGTTCTTTTGAAGCACCTACAAATACTAAATTAGTTGGTACATTAAACAATGCAATGAAAGTATATGTTAACACATACGCTTCAGACGCAACTGATGTATTAGTTGGTTATAAAGGTTCAAGTGAATCAGACGCAGCTGCATTCTACTGCCCATACATTCCGTTAATGAGCAGTGGAGTTGTATTAGACCCAGACACATTCGAACCTGTTGTGAGCTTCATGACACGTTATGGATATGTTGAGTTAAACAACACAGCATCATCTCTTGGTAACGCAGCTGACTACTTGGCACGTGTAAGCGTAGCTAACGTAAGCTTCAGTTAAGTTTTACTAAGCGTAAAAGCACTAAAGGGAGGATTCGTCCTCCCTTTTTTTATGACTAAATAATTATACGTTCATCCATAAGGACGGAAGTAGACAATAATGTCGAAGGAACGCATCTTTTAGAAATAGGAGATGTCGATATGACTAAACTACAAGCAATGGCATTTAAGCATGCCTTAAAACAAACCCTTAAATACGATAAGCACCCAAGAGTATTAAATTACAATATGCAAAAGCGTCTTGGACTTATCAGTGATGCAAGAAAAGAACATAAAAACTTTTTTGTTCCGGATTATTTAAAATAAATTGCATAGTCATTAAAAAGCTCTGCTAGGAAACTAGTAGGGCTTTTTCTTTCTCATAAATACTTGTATGAAGGACGAATACATTCCTATAATGTATGATATCGTACAAGACACTTCACACACCACTGGAGTACAACTTCCTGTTGACGTAGAACATTATATTGTTGCTCTATTAGCTTCCCATGTTGACAAACCAGACTTTTTTCCTAAAACTCTTGCAGAGTCTTATCTAACTATTAACAATTATAGAGATGCAAAAACACTAGGCGACACTTGCTTATTTGTTGCAGGGATATTCCCTGACTATAAATTAAACTCTAAGTACGTAAGTGATGTAGGCAAGTCAAGTTACATACATGTGTCAGAAAGTATACACAACGAATTATTTAAAACGTTAGGTATACATTTTGATTATCTTAGTAAATTTTTGAATAGCATACAAGATAAGAACTCTTTGAGAACTAACTTCTTTTGATAAATACTTGTGTCGATAGTGTGCCGCAAGGCGGACTTATGCTGTTTACCCACAGCGTAGCTCATAGAACGGGCATTGGACTACTATTATAGGAGAAAAAAAATGGGAAGACCACTTAATAAGAGATTGTTTGCTGATGCCACAACTGGCCCAGGAGCAGGCGACGAAATCAAAGTTAACTTTCATAACGGTACAGCCGTTAAAGAAGGATTTATTGTAAAGCAAAAAGGTTCAAAAACTTTTGTATGTTCAGAAACAGGAACAGCTGATACTGTACACACTTGCACATTAAAAACAGGTGTATTGCCTGCAGCTTTATCAGCAGGTGAAATGAGTATTTCATTCAAAATGGACGATGGCGAAACATACGGCGTAAGCAAAATTGCAGGACGTAAAGTAACATTAGTTGCTCCAAGTGCTACAGGCTCAAACGCATATGACGGAAAATCAGTACCATGGAACTTTGCAACATCTACTTCAGATGGCGCAGCACAAGCTGAAGAAGCTGGTGCAGATGACGTTGATAACACTGATGACGACGACTTCACAGCAGACGCATAAGGACTGAATTAATGGAACGACCAATCAATGTTTTTTGGGATTTTATAAGAAATCTAAAAGACTTAGTCGTTTCGGTTAAAATAGGAAACTCTAAGGCAGATCCATTTGGGTCTGTTTTAGAGCAACTTAGCGAAACAGAATTTAAAGTTGAGGACACAAACGGAAATCAAGGAGTGTGTAAACTAGTAGAAAAACAAACAGATGATTTAGACAGCAACGAAATGTCTTTATTAGGATTTGTTTTATCAAGTTCGACATTTGTTTATATTTCCAAACTTGTTCGCAACATAATGGAAGATTTTGAAAATAATAAATTTAGTTGGGACGTTGAAAATGATTCAACAACCAACATACTAATTTTAACAGGGAAAATATAAATGGCAAGATATTCTAAAATAGATGGAAACTATGTTTTAGCTGTTACTGACGGCGGAGAAATTAAACTCGACGTAGGTCCAAATGCCAGCGGCGGTACTGTTAGAATTACAGGTGATTTAGTTGTTGAAGGAGAGACTACGACAATTGAAACAACTGAATTAAAAGTTGAAGATAGAATTATTACACTTAATCAAACTTCAGCAGCTATTGCAGCTGTTCCTGGTAGAGTAGCAGGACTTGAAGTTTACAGAGGATCAGCTGATGAAGTTTACTTTGTATTTGATGAGGACGTTGAAAATGGTCCAGGTAACTTACTTGGATACGGTGCATGGGCAGCTAGAAAAGTAGTTCCATCGACATCGGGCTCAACGTTATTAGGACTTCAAACAAACAGTATCGATACTAAAGGTGCTAGTTTATATCTTATAAACCAAGGCAGTGGTGCTATTGTTACAGTTGAAGGTTGTGTTGACTATCAAGAAAACATATATCCTTACGTAACACCAGGTAGCAATGATATTGATGTTAATTCAGCAATTACTAAACCAGATGGACTTGTCAACGCACAAGCAGTTGCAGACTATACACAATCATTTTTCCAAGGTAGATTCCAAGATAAAATTCAAGAAGGAACAACTACTACTTCGTCAGTTGAAGTTTTTGACTTTGAAGTAGCAGGCGCATTAGATCCTTCCAATCCAGGATACCGTTCAGAAAGTCAAATTGAATTTGAACTTGACGGTAACGTAGTAAGTAGATTCTTTGGTGGCAAAGTTCAGTTACAACATATTGAAATTGACGACACTACTATATCAACAACATCAGCAAGTGATTTAGTAATAAAAGCACCAGGAACTAACAGTGTAAGAATAGATGATATATTACATTTAACGCCAGGACCATTTGATAATGATGCTAACTTAGGCGTTGATGCTGATACAACAAAACCTGATTATCCAACGTCAGGAATTAAAGTGTATGCTGACACCGAATCAGTTGGTGGCACAGGCTTACATTTTGTAAATAGTAATAACAAGGCAGACGAAGTAATTAGTCGTAATAGAGCTATATTATATTCGATGATATTTTAGAGGATAAGAAATGGCAATACATAATGTACAAATTGGTAGCAACGATGACGGTAACGGTCGTACTAGCCTTTTACCAGATAGTAACCCAGGCGGTGCTGCAGACTTCCGTGTTCCGGTAGGTAAAAAATGGGCTATTACAACTATACTATTTTGTAATACAGGAATAGCAGATCCTGATACACCAAATAGTGATTTAACATATTTAAGTTTGCACTTTGTAAAAGGCGGCGAGCCAGCAGGGGATAAAAACTTAGTTCTTAACGCCATTCCAATACCAGGCGGTGAAACTTTTACGTTTGATACAGAAAAAATAATTTTAGAAGAAAACGACTTAGTATATGCACTTACTACATCACCAGAAGTTATTAGTGCAACAATTAGTTATTTGGAAGTATAATGAGATACATTCGTAGGCAAAGTACAAACACAAGAGGACTTGTAGGCAAAGGTGTTAACTACACAGTCGACGACGAAGTTCGCCTTGATAGTGCGAATGCTGTATTAGTACCAAAAGGGTCTACAGCAGAGCGTCCTACCTATCCAAATAACGGACATCTACGTTACAATACAGATAAAAATAAATTTGAACTTTATGAAGCCGGTGCGTGGAGATCTGCAAGATTTTCAGAGCCAGTACGTGCAGGCATTAAAGTACAAACGCTTGGCATTGGTGATGCATCAGAACAATTTTTTGGAGTATTAGACAGCGGCGATACAGACTATCCTGTTCCAGTAGCACCACAAAATATTTTAGTTTTTGTTGAAAACGTTTTTCAACTTCCAGCAAATGAACACGGAGTTGGCGGCAACTACGATATCGTTCAAAACCCAGCAGGAAAACCAACAGGATATTATATCTACTTTAACGAAGCTCCTCCAGTAGGCAAACCTGTTACAGTTATCCATAACTTCGACAAATAAGTTTTCCGCTAAATACTGTATATAAGGAACTAATTGCAGTATGGCACAACTCGGTAGAATTTCAGGACCAATATTAAAAGAAAACCTTTTACGTGAAGGTGTGGATATTGCTTTTGAAACAGACTTACTCTATATTGATGTAAACAACGATAGGATTGGTGTTAGAACCAACTCGCCTTCCAGCGACTTTCATGTCGATGGCACAATTAGAACAACTAATATAATAGTTGACACACTTGCTACATTTGACGATGTATACATGCAACCTACTGGAAACGTAGGAACCATGTTTGGAGATTTAAATTTTAATCCTACTAGAAGTGTTGTTGTTCCTGGTACATTAGAAACTGAAGATATACAAATATCAAACTACTACATTGCTACTAAAGATGCTAATCAAAATTTAGAATTACGTACAAATGGTGTCGGCACAGTTGAAACAAATGACTTACAAGTAAATGCTAATTTACATGCAACTGGTGACATTACAGCCGATGGTAACATTATACTAGGTAGTGATGATACAGATAATGTTACTTTTAATGCAGATGTAATTAGTAATATTATACCAGATCAAAACGATACATTTGATCTAGGCGAAACAAACAAAACATGGAATAACTTATACACTAAATTTGTCAATGGTCAAGAAGTTGGTGTACAAGGAGCATTGATTGCAGGTGTTAATCCGTTCTTAGATGTAGGCAATAGTTACTATGTTACTAAAAATGGTGATGATTCAAATTCAGGTTTACATACATACGAAGCATTTCTAACTCTTAAGTATGCTTGTTCTCAAGCATCGTCGGGCGATACTATTATTGTTTTTGCAGGAGAATACGAAGAAGCGTTTCCAATAGAAGTTCCAGAAGGTGTTACTATTAAAGGTAACGACTTTAGAAATACAATTATTAAACCAACAGTTGCAACTAACAATAATGACTGTTTCTTACTTAACGGTGAAACTTCAATACTACATCTTACAATTAAAGACTTTTATTACGACAGTATTAATAATGAAGGACATGCATTTAGATTTGCTAATAATGCAACGATCACTTCAAGAAGTCCATACATACAAGACATTACAGTAATTACAAAAGGCAGTGTTACAAGTGCAAGCGACCCAAGAGGATTTGATCAAGGTGATGCAGGTAAAGGTATTTTAGTAGATGGAGCAAGCGTATTAAACACAAGTGAAGAAGCAAGTATGTTGTTCCATAGTTGTACATTTATTACGCCGGGTGTTGATGCACTTACAATAACTAACGGAGTAAGAGTTGAATGGCTTAACTGTTTTACATATTTTGCTAACAGAGGTTTATATGCTGTTAACGGTGTAACCGGACATCTAAGTACAGACGGAAGCACACTCAAATACGGTGGCGAGTTACGCTCAATTGGTAGTGCAAACATTTATGGTAATTATGGTGCTGTAGCAGACGGTGCTGATTCTTTAATGTACCTAATACAACACAACTTTGGATACATTGGAGCAGGTAAAGATGTAACTAATGATACAGGACTTGCACTTCAAGCTCAAGAAGTAAACGAATCAAATTCGGGCAAAATATATTATAGTTCAACTGACCACTTAGGTAACTTTAGGGTTGGAGATTCATTCTTTGTTGATTATGAAAATGGTAATACTACAGTTGATTTAGATAGTTTAACAGCAAACGCATTAAGAGGATTGACTATTACAACTAATGGTGATTCTACTATAATTGCAGGAACATCAGTTAGTACAGGTAATTTAAGATTTTTAGGAAATGATATTACATCATTCCAAGGACCAATTAATGTTTCTGCTAATTCTGGCACAATTAACTTGCAGGGCAACACACAAGTTGACAACGATTTAGATGTTACTGGAAATTTAAGTTTCGGCGGCACATTAAATGTATTAGGTAATGAAGGTGCAGACACATTAAACTTTAATGTAGATTTTGATCAAGACTTTGAACCACATACAACTGGAAACTTTGATTTAGGTAAATCAAACAAACTTTGGAATACAGTATTTTCGTCAAAAGCTGATATCCAAAATATTACAATACAAGATAATTTTATTACTACAGTTGATTCAAACACCCCCTTAGAGCTACGAGCAAGCGGCACAGGCAACATTTTAATTAGTGGTAATAATGTACAAGTAAACAACGATCTTGCTGTTAGCGGGCTTACAACGCTGTCTAACACGGGGATTACAGGCACATTAACACATATAGGAAATTATGTACAAACAGGCGATGCTTCGGTTACTAACTCAACAGTAACAGGGCATATTGATGTAAGTGGACTAGCACAATTTGAAGAAATATTAATTGATGATAACTTCATTACAACTACTACATCAAATACTGATTTAGAATTACGTGCAAATGGCACAGGTGAAGTATTAATACCAAATAACAATGTTACTATAACTAATAACTTAACTGTAACTAATGATATTAATAATACTGGTGATGTTGATATAACTACTACTACTGAATTTAATACTGCCATTATTAATGACATTACTATAGTTGGTAATGAAATTAAAACTAATAACGGAAATAAAGATTTAGAATTCCGTGCTGCCGGCGGCAACTCAAACTATAAAGTACGTCTACTTGACGATGTTGAAATGGGCCAAGCATTAACTGTTGACACATTATTAGATGTAGACAATATAACTGTTAACGGAACCATTACACATACTGGTAACAGAACTCAAACAGGAAATTATACATTATCAGGAGAACTACTTACTCCTGAAATACGTATTGAAGATAACTTTATTACAACTACTAATTCAAATGCAGATCTTGAATTAAGAACACATCCAGCAGAACTAGTAGTAGCAGGTGCTGAAAGATGGGGACAAGCTGTCAATAATAATAGTATTAGACATTCGTCGGCTCGATTTGGATATGACGGAGGTAATACTACTGGAATCTACGAAAGCCCGATTGCTAATCTAGTAGTAGGACAAGAATATTATATAAGATATACAGGCGCAAATAATGCTATTATAAGTGTGCCAAGAACATATAGAGGTTATGCACCTAGCACATCAGGTCTTACCGTTCAAGATTTTTGGATTGAGAATACCAACTCCGGATCATATGGTCCAAACGACTTTACGTTGTTAATTGGTTGGGGAACAGGAGGAACACAATTCAACGGTGGTGAAAATCCTACTGGTTGGTACGGCACTAATGGTAGTAACTTTCTTCCTACAGTAGACAAGTCAGTACAGTTTATACCTGTTATAGATTACTCAGGCAACATTACAGTAACAGGTAATGATGTAGTAATTACAAACGACTTAACTGTTAGTACAGATACTGACATTGATGATGTTACATTAACAGGCTTATTAACTGTAAACAGTCCTTATAATCAAACTGGAACTACAGCGATTTCAGGACAAGTAGCACTTAACAATACAATATTATTAGATTCTAATATAGTATCAGTTACAGCAACAGATACTGATTTAGATCTACGTGCAAATGGCACAGGTGAAGTAACAATGCCATTTAACGATGTTGAATTTAGACAAGATTTAACAGTAAATGGTACAACAACACTTAACGGCTCATATGTTATAAACGGTGAAATGACCCATGTTGGCGATATTAATCAACAAGGTAATTTTTATCTTAGCGGCGAACTTATCAGTGACGAATTAAAAATTGAAGACAACTTCATTACAACTGTTACATCAAACAGTGATTTAGAACTACGTGCAAGCGGCGCCGGCAATGTTACTATACAAGGTAACGATGTAACACTTGGTCAAGACTTAACAGTAAGCGGCTTAACAACATTATATCCAACTTCAATAACAGGATTATTAACACACACTGGAACAAGAACACAAGTAGGTGATTACTCTATTGCTGGAGAATTTAATCTCAACGATATAACAATTGAAGATAACTTTATTACAACTACAACAGTAAATAGTGATTTAGAATTACGTTCTGCTTCAGATCCAATTACAGTTAATGACAATTTACAGGTATCAAACAATTTAACTATTAACGGAACTAGTACATTAGCAAATACTAATATTGACGGATTGCTTACTCTTAACGGAACATGGAATCAAACAGGTACTAGTAATATTACTGGCAATGTAGATATTGATGATTTTAGAATAAGCGGATCAACTATTGAAACAACAACTTCGTCAGCAGACTTAGAACTGTTAGCAAACGGATCTGGGCTAGTTAAATTTGGTCCTAATGATGTTGACTTTGATCAAGATTTAACAGTTAACGGAACAACAACAATAGGATTGTTCCCTGCATTTTCATATGTAAATATTACTGGCACACTAACCCATGTTGGAAATACTACACAAACTGGTAATAAACAAGTAACAGGTAATGTTACAGTAACACAAGACTTAGATGTAAGTTCACAAGCACAGTTTGAAGAAATACTTGTTGACGGAAATGTTATAACAACCACTACAACAAATAGTGATTTAGAACTACGTGCAAGTGGCACTGGTGATGTTATTTCTCAAAATCAAATAACAGTTAGTAATGATGTAAGTGTTGCAAGTATTACAACTGGCGATATAAATGTTACACAAGATATTAATTTAGATGATATTGTTGTAAACAGTAACAACATACAAATTAATGACAACTATATTGAAACTACAATATCAAACAGTAATTTAGAGTTAAGAGCAGAACCAAACGGTTCAGTTAATATTCAAACTGATTTAATTATTGCAAATAATAATTTAATTGTTAATGGTCAAACAACTTTAGCAGATACTAATATTACAGGAGTACTAACACGTACAGGTAATACTAGTCAAACTGGTGATGCTGTTATAAATGGTAATGTAACATTAGGATCAGATTTAGAAATTAATGCTAAAGTTGCGTTTGAAGAAATTGTAATTGATGATAATATTATTACAACTACGTCATCAAATGCAAACTTAGAACTTCGAGCAGCTGGTACTGGTATGGTTTTAATACCAAATAATAGTGCTAGTATAACAAACAATTTATCAGTAGGAACACTTAACTCAGATAACATAATAATTAACAATACGTTTGCATTAGAGAATATGGTTAGTAGTACTGATATAGATATATTTGATAATGTTATTACAACTACTAATTCGAGCAGCGACCTTGAATTACGTGCAAATGGTACTGGTTCTATCTACTTACAAGATTTAGGATTTAATACTAATATCATACAAACAGAAAGTAGTAATATTGTATTACAACCAAGTAGTGATCTAATTATTGATAGTACTGGATCATTCCAAGTTCCAGTAGGAACATCTAGTGAGATTATACTTGCAGGAACAGGATCAATTGACGGTGGAACAGCAAGTGTTACTGGATTAATAATTGACGGTGGAACAGCATCAACTGTATTTACAGGTAGCGACCCAGTATATAATGCCGCTGGAGCTGCATCAGGCGGTTCTAACTTAGGCGAAATTGGAACACTACGTTATAACTCAACAGATAATGTATATGAAGGATTTGATCAATCCGTATTAACATTTGGTGTAGTAAGTTCAGATGATAGAGCCACTAAATTAACAGTACATCCAACAAACGATACTATATCTTTCATTGTAAATAATACTACAGTTGGTACAGTTAGTTCAACAGGAATAGATATACATGGTTTACAAGTTGATGATATTAGTATTCAAGATACAACAATATCTACAAACAACACAAATGCAGATCTTGATCTAGTTGCAAACGGTACAGGTAAAGTATTACTAGAGAATGTAGCTGTTGATTACGGGCTTATGGATATTGATACTATAGGCGGAACTGGTACTCACACTGTAGTATTTCCAGGTAATCATGCTGTTAAGTTTCCATCAGGAACAACATTACAACGTCCAACAACTCCAGTAATAGGACAAACAAGACATAACAGCGATCTTAACGAATTAGAAACTTGGACTGGTATTAAATGGCAAAATTCTGCAGGTGAATTTGATGCAATTACTGCTCAAGAAATGGAAGACGAAGCACTAATTCAGACTCTTATCTACGGCTAACTCCTACCTTTTTAACTTAATCGATAAATACTATTAATGCAGTGCAGCGACCAATTGTATTGCAGATAACAAACTGTGGTTAGCCAGCAAAGATCTTTCGAGATGAAAATTAGGCTAGAGGGACAGGATCCCCGTTAAAGGAGAAAAGATGGCTGTAGGTCGCATATCGGGTCCGCTTTTGAAGTCCAATCTCATACGTAATGGTGTGGATTTGGCCTTTGAGACAGACTTATTATATCTAGATGTTAATAATCAGCGTATCGGTATTAGAACCGCGTCACCAACCCACGATTTCACTGTTAACGGAACCACAAAAACAACCAATTTACAAGTCGACACACTAGCCACAATAGGTGATATATCTATTAGTGGACGCACTATTGAAACAGATGGCGACTTAAATCTAGTCACAGTCGGCACAGACACTGTTGTTTACCAAACACGTTTAGAAGTAAACGGAGTAGGTATTGACGACAACACAATTAGCACACTTAATTCAAATGCAAACTTAGAACTTCGTCCTAACGGAACAGGAAAAGTTGAGATATTTGCTGATACTAATGTTACTGGCAATATTCATGCAACTGGAAATATTACAGCAGACGGCAACATTGTTTTAGGTAATGCAGACACAGATAGTATCAATTTTAATGCAGACGTAAACAGTAACATTATTCCAGACCAAACTGAAATTTACGATTTAGGATCTGACACTAAACGCTGGCGTGATGTTAAAGTAAAAAATCTTATTGCAGAAACAGTTGATACCGGTGACTTAATAATCCAAGGTGTTGATTTAAGTACAAGACCAGGAAATACATTTTATGTTTCAACTAATGGTAGTAATACAGCAACTGGTACACATCAACAAGACCCGTTTTTAACACTTGACCATGCAGTAACTGTTGCAACAGCCGGCGATACTATTCACATATATCCAGGAACATATGAAGAAACGTTTCCTATAGAAGTTCCTGCAGGCGTAACTATTAAAGGTGAAAATTTACGTTCAGTATTTTTACATCCGCCAAGTTCAAATAACTCTCAGGACTGTTTTTTACTAAATGGTGAAACTACAATACAAGATTTAACAATTGGTAATTTCTATTACGACTCCGGAAACAATACTGGACACGCATTTAGATTTGCACCAAATATGAATGTTACTTCAAGAAGTCCTTACATTAAAAACATAACAGTAATAACTAAAGGCTCAGTAACTACAACAGAAGATCCAAGAGGATTTAATGAAGGCGATGCAGGTCGTGGTGGTTACTTTGATGGAAGTGTAGTTAATGCAAGTTCTAAAGAAGCAAGTATTTTATTCCATGCAGCAACATTTATTACACCAGGTGTTGATGCTATATTAGCAACTAATGGTACTAGAATGGAGTGGTTAAACTCCTTTACATACTTTGCTAATCGTTCAGTATATGCATTTGATAGTAATCAAGGATTATACAATGATGGTAAAACACGAGTACGTTTAGGAGGCATAAGCGGAACGTTTGCTATAGGTAATACAGTTACATTTACTTCAACAGATAATTCAAGTGTAGCAAATGCAACTATTGAAAGTATCGAAGGAGATACTATCGTAGTTGATGGCAAGTTTACAGGACTACAAGGATTTGACACAACACCTGCAAGTATATCAAACGGAGCAGGCGCAACAGCAACAAGCATTGAAAATTATGATCTAAAAGACTTTGGTGCAGAAATACGTATGATTGGTAGTGCCAGTGTTTATGGTAACTATGGATTATACGGTGATGGCCCTGGTGTTATTGTTTATGCGATTGGACATAATTTGGCATACATTGGTAATGGTAAAGAAGTTACTAATGACCCAGGAACAGTTATACAAGAGAATGAAGTTACAGAACTTAATGATGCTAAAATTAGATACAACTCAGTTGACCACGAAGGTGACTTTAGAGTTGGTGATTTATTCTTTGTTGATCAGCAAACAGGTACAGTAGACTTTACAGTTTCCGACTTTACTATTAACACAACTAATGGTGTTTCATTTATAGACGGCGGCGGCACAACTTTCGTTGACGGAAGTAAAATTGAAACAGGAAACTTTAGAATTAGTGGCAACACTATAGAATCGCTAACTGGCGCAGTTAACTTAACAGCAAGTAGCAATCAAATTAATTTAAATGACAATGTTAATATTACTGGTAACTTAGATGTAACTGGCAATGTTACTATTGGCGGAAATATTACTATCGGTGACGATGCAAATGACACTATTCAAATTGTTGCAGGTATTGATAGTGACATTGTTCCTAGTGCAACCAGCACATATAATTTAGGTACAGACTTAAAACGTTGGAACAACATAAACGTTAATAGAGCCGTTATTGACGATATCACAATTGAAACAAACTTCATTACAACTACAAATAGTAATGCAGATTTAGAATTACGAGCAAGTGGTACAGGCGAAATATTAGTACCAGACAATAACGTACAGATTGATAATAACTTAACTGTTGACGGAACTACTACACTACAAGATACAAACATTACTGGTACACTTACCCATGTTGGTAACTTAACACATACTGGTGATTCAAGTGTTGATGGTAATCTAACTGTAACAGGAAAACTAGATGTAACACAGTACGCACAGTTTGAAGAAATACTAATTGACGATAACTTTATCACAACTACAACTAGTAACGCAAACTTAGAACTACGTGCAACTGGAACAGGCGAAGTAATAGTACCAAGTGCTAATGTTACAATTACAAATGACTTAACCGTTGACAACGACATTGATGCTAATAATTTAACTACTACAGGAACAGTTACTTCAGACGCATTTACTACTGGTCAATTAAATATTAATAACTTTGTTATTCAAACTGTAAGTAGTAATGATTTAGAATTAAGTGCTAATGGATCTGGAGTAATTAAAATTGCCACCAATGATGTTGATATTACAGGCACACTTGATGTTACTGGATTAACAACTACAACAGACTTAACTGTAAACGGAACACTAACACACACTGGTGATGTTTCTCATACAGGCAATTACGATATTACTGGAACTTGGTATAACCAAGAGATAAGAATTATCGGTAATGTAGTTGAAACAACTACTACAAATACAGATTTAGAATTACGAGCAAGCGGAAGCGGCGATGTATTAATTCCAAATGACGATGTTATTTTATCACAAGATTTAACTGTAAATGGTACAACAGATCTACAAGCAACAACAATAAACGGCACAGTTACACATACTGGCGATCATACACAAACTGGTAATTTAACAATTACAGGAATTCTTGAAGTTGACGATATTGAAATTAATGGCAACACTATTCAAGCAGCTTCTAATGATACAGATTTACAATTAACTGCAAACGGCACTGGGGAAATAGTAGTTCCAACTAGTGATGTAGTAATTACTAATAATTTAACAGTTAACGGAACTACTACATTACAAGATACAAGTGTTACAGGAACACTTACACATGTTGGTGACAGAAATCATACTGGAAACTTTAATATTGGCGGTACTTTCTCAAACGGAGAAATACAGATTGATGATAACTTTATCACAACTACTACGTCAAACAGTGATTTAGAATTACGTGCAAGCGGAACTGGGGAAGTTACTGTACAAGGAAATGATGTAGTATTTGGTCAAGCACTAACAGTAAATGGTTCAACAGATCTACAAGCAACAACTATTACAGGAACTATAACACACACTGGATCAGTAACACAAGTAGGTGACATAAATTTAACAGGTAATTTTGATAACGGAAACGTTAGAATTACAGGAAATATAATTGAAACTACAGACAGTAATGCAGATTTAGAATTACGTGCAAATGGCAGTGGTGAAGTATTAATACCAAATAACGATCTTCAAGTTACTGGAACACTTGATGTTGATCAATTAACTACACTTGACGATACAAATATTACAGGTGTAATAACTCACGTAGGCAATTCAACTATTACTGGTAATTACGATATTACTGGACAATTAAATGTTAATGATGTAAGTTTTGATACAAATAGAATCTTTACAAACACATTAGACACAGATCTTATATTACAAGCAAACAATACTGGTAAAGTAACAGTTCCAAATAATGATGTAGAGATTGAAGAAAATTTAACTGTTGGTGTTGGTGCTACTTTACAGAATACAAATATTACTGGCACAGTTACACATGCAGGTAATTATACGCAAACTGGTAATTCAAATATTGACGGTAATCTTACAGTAACTCAAGATTTAGATATTACAGGTTCTGCACAATTTGAAGAAATATTAATTGATGATAACTTTATCACAACTACAACTAGTAATGCAGATCTAGAGCTACGTGCAAATGGTACTGGAGAAGTATTAATACCAGATGCCGATTTAAGAATTAATAATGACTTAATAGTTACTGGTACAATTACAACTGGAGATATTAATAGTGCTGGTACAATTACAGCAAATAGATTTAGTACCGGAGATATATTAATCGATGATAACTTTATCACAACTACTACAACAAATAGTGATTTAGAATTACGTGCAAATGGCACAGGTGAAGTAATAGTACCAAACAATAATGTTGAAATTACTGGTGACACTACAGTTGGCGGCACAACAGACTTACAAGGCGACACTAGTATTACAGGCACAGTTACACATATTGGTAACTTATCACAAACTGGAAACTTTAATATTAATGGAAGTTTAACTGTTACTGGTGACTTAGATGTTTCCGGAGCATTCCAATTTGAAGAAATATTAATCGATGATAATATTATTACAACTACATCATCAAACGCAAATTTAGAACTTCAAGCAGCTGGTACCGGCGAAGTGATAATACCAGATGCTGATGTTGATATTACAAATAATTTAACAGTAGGTGGATCATTAACAGTTGGTGATGTTGTAAGTACAGGAACTATACAAGCAAATAACTTTACTACTGGTGACATATTAATTGACGATAACTTTATTACAACCACAACATCAAATAGTGATTTAGAATTACGTACTAGTGGTACAGGAAGCATTGTACTAGATGATATTAATGTAATAGATTCAACAATATCTAGTTCTTCAAACATAACTTTAACTCCAAACACTGAGCTAGTTATAATTGATGCAACCGGCGCTGTTCAACTACCAAAAGGCTCCACAAGTCAACGTCCAACCGGAGTAACAGGTCAAATACGATATAATACAGAAATTGGAAGATACGAAGGGTATACTCCAAATGGATGGATTAAGTTAAACGGTGTTGAAGACCAAGACGGAGACACTAATGTAACAGCAGAGTTATCCCCAGGTGCAAATGATAATATTATTAGGTTTAATGTTGCAGGAAGTACTATAGCAAGCGTTGATAGCACAAAATTAGATGCTAATTTAATAACCGTAGATGACATCCAACTTGATGGAAATGTGATAAGTACTATTACTAATAATACTGATCTACAACTAACAGGCAACGGCACAGGCGGCATCAACATTGAAAACTTTAAGTTTACTGATAATACATTAACTAACGTTACACCAAATGGTGTGACAACTATTGTAAGTACTAATCAAGGATATGTTGATTTTTCAGACCCATACGGGGTTGTTATTCCAGTAGGAAATAACACAGAAAGACCCACAGGGGTTACAGGAATGATAAGGTTTAATACCGAAGACCTTAGAGTTGAAATGTATGACGGAAGTAATTGGATATCGGTAGCAGGTGCATCAGGCGGTATTAGTTATGCGGATGCAGAAGACATAGCAATAGAAAAAGTATTAATATTTGGATAAAAGAGAATGGCAACAACACTTAAGAATACAGTTATAAAACAATGTGGTACACAACCTGTACTTATATATGAAACACAACCTGGGAACAGAGTTACTGTTTTAGGAATAAGTTTTACAAACCTAACTGACAAATTTGTTTACGTTGATGTGCTAGTTGAAGACGATACTAGTGTAAGTGGTTATTATTTAAAAGATAGTATCCTACCAGCAGGAACAAGTTTAAGAGCTGTTTCAACTGGTGAAAAATTAGTGTTAGCCCCTAGCAATAGACTTTTAGTTAGATCAAGTTTAGATGATTCAGTTGATGTTATTGTTAGTTACGTGGAGATAACATAATGGCATATTATATAGGAACAACACCACAAGACGTCCTAGATGGATTTATAAAAAGATATTTTTACGGTCTTCGTAGAAATAATGATGGAGAACTATTTTTTGTAGTAGTTGATCAACTTAGGGGCGGAGACGAAAATGTTGTCATTGTTAATGATTTGGGCATTGCTTCGGAAAATTATCCGGATTTTGAAGAAGGTATTGACTTCTTAGATGGCATTGATGCTAACCATGACATAGTATATCCTAATGTTAGGTATCCACAATTTAAATGGGAAAATAGATCATTACTGTATTATATAGAACCAGAAACAGGATTTTTTGTACAACGCATATCAGAAGCATACGATTATCCAACTGGAGTATCAACAGTAGCATACGGCGAAGGCCAAGATGAAAACGTAATTGATTAAGGGAATGAATAATGGCAGAGGTTAAGTTAGATAGATTTAAGTATAATTGGAGAGGTGACTGGGCAACTGGTACTGACTACAAACGTGATGACGTTGTTCGTGTAAACGGATTTAGTTATGTTTGTATAATATCACACACTGGTTCAGCACTATTTGCAACAGACTTAAACGCTATTTTACCTGATAGTAATCCTCCACAACCACAGCCAAAATGGGTTGTGATGACAGCAAGTAAATCATTTGTTGGAGACTGGGCACCGGGTACATCATATAACGTAGGTGATATTGTTTTGTTTGGCGGAACAGTTTGGGATTGTACTGTGGCACATACAGCATCACAGTTTCAAACCGATATAGCAAAATGGGCTGTCTTTACTAAACATATTAAATTTGATGCTCAGTGGGAAGCAGGTACAGAATACGGACATGGCGATATTGTAAAATATGGCGGCAATCTTTGGAAATGTTTAACTTCACATTCAGCACAAGGTAAATTAGAAGATAACCAAAATGATTGGCAAGAGTACCATGTAGGGCAAGAATATAGAAATGCTTGGCTACCAAGTACAGAATACAGAATTAATGATATTGTAAAATACGGCGGCTCATTATTTAAGTGTATAGAATCTCATACATCAAATATTAGCGAATTAGAAGATGACAAGTTTTCAATATTTGCATTTGGTACACAATTTGACGGAGAGTGGAATAGTACTACCCAGTATAATATTGGTGATGTAGTAAGATACGGCGGAACATCATACTATGCAATTACAAATAACATTGAATCAGATCCGTCAAGAATTGTAAGAGGACTTTCTTCAGGAGAAGATAGTACTAACGACTGGTTGATATTATCTAAAGGATATCAATTTGTAGGCGAGTGGAGTTTATCAAAAGAATTTAAAACTGGAGATATTACACAACGCGGCGGTAACGTATACGTTGCTCTAAGAGATGTTAATATTAACGACGGAGACGAAAGTTCGTTAACTTACTTAGACACAGAAGTTTGGGAAAAAATTATTCCAGGTAAAGACTTCAAAGCACCTTGGGGAACAGGAAATTATTATTCAGTTGGTGATATAGTTTATCATTTAGGTACAGCATATGTTTGTAACTATGAGCATATGTCAGATGGTGAAAATTATCCAGGAGACAACGGAAACATATATGCATACTGGGACATTTTAATCCAAGCAGGTGATGAAGGCGGATTACACGACAAAGGTGACTTACTTACTTTTGGGTTATCACGAACAGGCGCCGGTGACGGAAGTACACTTGGAGATACTCGTGTACAAATTGGTGAAAAAGAAAATGTTTTGTCAATTACAGAAGAACAAGAAATATTTTGGAGAACGTTTACTGCTGACTCAGATGTAATTTATGTTGCTCCGTATGGTATCAATGACGCATTTCCAGGTAGAGGTAGAAGTGCAGAATTACCATTTAGAACAGTTAGATATGCTTGCGAATTTATTGAAGATAATTTTGCTCCGCTATCACCGACTAAAGTTGCTGTTGCAACAGGAAACTATGATGAAATAGGGCCAATTATTGTGCCTGCTGGTTGTGTAGTTATGGGAGATGAATTAAGATCAACAACTATTACAGCAACGCCGGCAATTTCAGAATACGCATACAATCCAGTTACTGATACAGGTGACTATGTACACGTTAAAGAATACATTACGCATATTTCGTCATTCATATTTGATTTAATATCTAACAATACAGTTAGTAATACAGCAGGGAATACTTTAACACCAATAAGAAATATTGATCCATCTAATCTTGAAGCTTCGAATAGAATAATTGCATTATTAGATGACTTTAAAAATTATATAGAATTTTACATTGCGTCTGAAGATAATAATCCAACACTTTCAGGATCAAACACATTATCAGTAGTAGACGGAATGGTTGAAGCAGCAAATCAGTTAAGAATAAACTTAGAATGGATACAAGCAGAAATTTATGCTTTCTTAGATCTTACATATGACAATCTTGATAAAGTAAGATTATACGATGATATTAATTCTTTAATTAGAGGTGTTGCAAGAGATCTTCAGTTTTCAGGAAACTACGGAACTTTACAAGCAGCTAGAAGATATTCAAATGCAGTTAATGGTTCGTTTTTAGATGACTTATTTCTTCTTAGAGATACAACAGGCCTTAGGAACTTAACAACCAAAGGACTTACTGGAACACTAAATCCTCCAGGCGTATTTGACTTGTATCAACGTCCAACAGGCGGTGCATGTACAAGTTTAGATCCAGGTTGGGGACCAGCAGACGAACGTACATGGATCATGCAAAGATCACCTTACATACAGGGTGTAACTAATATCGGCGGAGCATGTGTTGGTAAAAAAGTTGATGGATCTTATCACAACGGTGGTAATAAGTCAATGGTTAGTAATGACTTTACACAAGTACTAAGTGACGGTATTGGAGCATGGGTAAGTAACGGCGCAAGAGCTGAGCTTGTATCAGTGTTTACATATTATTGCTCAGTTGGATATTTTGCAGAAGATGGCGGAACTATACGTGCAACTAACGGTAATAACTCATACGGAAGTTGGGGAGCGATTGCTGACGGAAATGATCCTGCAGAAACTCCTGATACATGCTCTGTATGGAACAGAAATAATGAAGCACTAGTAGCATCAGCATTTATTGGTGGCTCAACTGACGAAGTAAAACTATTTGAATATTCACACGCTGGTCAACATTATACAAACGCTACAGCAAGTGTTGTAGGTGCAGGCGCAAGTCTTAACACCCAATACGACGACTTTAGAGACTTAGCAATAAGCCAAGTTCGTCTTATTAACACTACTGGATCAGGATCAGAAGGTGGTAGTAACTATTTGGTTAGACAGGGTTTTGCACAGGTAACAGCAGACGCTAGTTCAACAATTAAAATATCTAACGCAGATCCAACACAATTTTTAAGTGAAATTGCTGGTATGAGAATAGTTATTATTTCTGGACCAGCAACAGGACAATATGGTTACATTGACTCGTATAGTGTTATTTCAAAAGAAATTGGAGTTAAGAGAGAATCAGACGATCAAGATGGATGGGATCATGTTACTCCAGGAACAGCATTAGCTGCGGCTTTTGATTCAACAACACAATACAGAATAGAACCTCGAGTTGAAGTAACATCACCAAGTCTTTCAAGTAATTCATATGACATAACGAATGCAAGAACATTCACAGATGTAGCAGAAGGCGGAACCAGTGTAACATATCAAAATATCACTATTGGGTTAGGTACTGGTGCAGTTGAAGGAATTGATCAAGCAAGTGCTGTATATCGAATATTAAGAACTGGTAAAGTATATACACCAACTTTGATTGAAGGCGGCGCAGGCTATGCTCCAGGAGATGTAATAACAATTTCAGGAGACCAGTTAGGCGGCACATCACCTGATAACGATTTAATTGTTACAGTACTAACAGTAACAGATGATAGTACTAACTCAATACTTACAGCATCATTTAGTGGTATAGGTAGAGAGCCAAGACTAGTTGCTTGTGCTGATCCTAACTATATAGCATATAGTGATAATGCAGGACAAACATGGACAGAAACAACACATGACGTTACAGGAGTAAACTTTCATACTGTAGTTGCAGGAGATAATAAATTTATTGCAGTTGCAGGACAATCAAATCAATATGTATTCTCATTAACAGGCGAAAGTTGGACAACAAGATCATTTCCAGGCGCAAACAATTGGTTGCATGCCACATACGGAGGAGGCAAGTTTGTTGTTTGTACAGCAGCATATGCTAACTTCTTATACAGCGATGATGGACTAACATGGACAGAGACACCACACGGTGGAGCTGTATCAGCATTTGCTAAAGTAGCATATGGGCAAGGAAAATTTGTAAGTGTAAGTAATGAAGATAGAGCTGTTACAATTTCGTCAGACGGAATAACTTGGAATAGAGTTAATGATAAACTTCCTGCAGAATTTGCAACAGTTAATGCAATAGAATTTTGTGGATTTGCTTATGGTGATAACAGATTTGTAGGCATAACTGAAAGTGGAAAAACATGCTTTTCTGTAGACGAAGGTGAGACATGGGTGTTAGGTGGCGATGTTCCACAAAACGGTGGCAGTACATTAGTTTATACGGATCTGAAATACGGTAACGGTGTTTGGATGGCTACTGCAACAGACGGTGTTGCTGGTCCTACAAACTTAGTTGCTACAACACAAGACGGAATAACTTGGAACCAATATAATTTAGATGCATCACAACCTTGGGGAACACTAGCATATACTAGTAATGGTAATGAACCAAGATTTGTTATTTTAGGAAATCAAGCAACAGGTAACGGAACTGTACAAGCAAGAACTGGCGCAAAAGCAATATTAAGAGCAGATGTAAAACAAGGTAAAATTACACAGTTTAAAATATGGAATCCAGGCGGTGGATATGCTAGTGCTCCAACAGTAACTATTACAGATAATCAGTTTATATCAGAAGCAGAACCTCAAGTAAGACTTAGTAACGGCGTTCTTGCTCAACCAACATTTAATAATAGGGGAGCAGGTTATAGAACTAACTCAACAGATATAACAATAACAGGTGACGGTTATGCTGATATTATTGAACAAGGAAATAAACTAACACTAGCAGGGGTAGATGTTGTTCCTGGACCAGGAGTACAAATTAGAATAAACGGAATTTTAGACGAATTAACTGAAGTACCAGATGACTTAAAACTTTACAATGGTGTTAAGGCAACAGACTTAGGCGATGACGGTTCTGGTAATGGAACACGATTAGTTGAATTCCAGATAAGTCCTAACTTAGAAAATACTGACAACTTACAACACGGGACAGTAGTAGAATTAAGAAGTAAGTATAGTCAGTGTAGAATTACAGGTCACGACTTCCTAGACATTGGTACAGGCGGCTTTGCAGATACAAACTATCCAGGATTATACTCAGACGGAAACTACTTTGTAAGTGCTCCTGAAAATGAAGTATATGAAACTAATGGAGGTAGAGTATTCTACACAAGTACAGACCAAGATGGTAACTTTAGAACAGGTGAATTATTTGCTGTTAATCAGGCAACTGGTATCGTTACAATTAGTGCCCAGTTCTTTGATTTAGATGGTCTATCAGAGTTATCACTAGGCGGAGTTAGATTAGGTGGTTCTGGAACAAGTGTTCAAGAATTTAGTACAGACCCAACTATGAGTGCAGATTCAAATAACGTAATACCAACCCAAAGAGCTATTGCAACATTCTTAGCAGATAGATTATCAGTGGGTGGTGAAGATCTCCAAACTAACTTGTTGCAAGCAGGTAATGTGCAACTTGGTGGAGAGGACAATAAGATTGATATGAACAACGATGAAATCTTACAATTTAGACGTCCTGTAGACTTCTCAGGACTACAAGCCGACGGCATTACACCAGCCGGAATTGGTGGAACAATACTTTCTCAAATGTTGTTAGTAAGGTCAGACAATGATACCGTACAATAACCAGGAAAATTATTTAATGATAAATACACTATACGGAGTAAAAACAAATGGCAGAATTTAAACTAGGTAGAATTAGATTTGTTTGGAAAAACAACTGGGCTACCGGAACAACATACTATAAAGATGACGTTATTGCGTTTGGCGGTAAGGTTTATATTTGTGTAGAAGGTCACAGCAGTGCTGCAGACTTTTTTACAGATCTAAATATAGTTCCAAGTAAATGGAACTTAGTAAGTGATGGTCAATCATGGTTAGGTGAATGGGCACACAGTACGTCATACGTAAACAACAATATTGTAAAATATGGATCGAAGTTATATATCTGCCAAACTAATCATACTTCGACTGCAATATCTGGAACAGTAACAAGAGCTGTAACGGTTGCTGTAAATACACAATCTCCAGGTAACAATGTTTTTGTACTAGACGGAACACAGTATCCTAGTATACAATTCCAACACGGTAAAACATACGAATTTACACAAGATGCTGCATCTAACGTAACACACCCATTGTTGTTTAGTACAACAAAGAACGGAACACACGGCGCCGGAACTGAATATATAACTGGCGTAAAATATTATATTGACGGTGCAGAAGTAGTTGACGCAGCGGCATACATAGCTGCATTTGACACTGCAACAAATAGAAAGATAACAATAGAGCCAACAGCTTCTACTCCAGAAACACTTTACTACTATTGTTATAACCATTCTAATATGTCAATTGATTCAGAAATTGATATTATAAATTATGGTATCGAAGCAGACTTAGGTAACTGGCAAACATTTGCAAAAGGCTTAGACTGGAAAGGCAACTGGACTGCAGGATATCAATATAGAAACAACGATTTTGTAAAATATGGTGGAGCATCATATGTATGTAAAACTCCACATACATCACAAGCAGCTGGACTAGAAACTGATCAAGCAAATTGGGAACTTTTAAACAAAGGATTTGATTATAGATCAGAATGGGTTGCAAGTAAAAAATATCTAGAAAACGATGTTGTACGTTATGGTGCAGGTCTTTGGATATCAATTGCTAACCACACTAGTAGCTCAGCATTTGCTACAGATTCTGCAAACTGGGAAAAGTTTGTTGAAGGATTTCAATATGAAGCTGAATGGACATGGGAAGGAAGTTACCAAACTGGTGACGTAGTACGTTATGGCGGCAATCAATATATTGCTAAACAAGATAACACTGATAAGATTCCACCATTAGAACCAACTAACTGGGATCTATTTTCTGAAGGCTTTAAATTTATTGGCGACTGGGGAGCAGATAGTTCACAGTACGAACATAAAGTAGGTGATGTAGTTAGACTAGGCGGATTTACATAT